>ERZ1740067.1454-NODE-1454-length-16226-cov-6.113413_pt1 | contig 16226 bp, 15 predicted proteins | sample MGYA00581736_ERZ1740067 | MGnify/ENA primary metagenome ERZ1740067 (study PRJEB43018, sample SAMN04849236) | marine metagenome | isolation source: floating plastic debris | place: Pacific Ocean | collected 2008-08-27 | study: EMG produced TPA metagenomics... | reverse complement strand
GCATCCACAAGGCGGCTCATATTATAGAACGCCTCATAGGTAATATTCACACCGTTAAAGAAGGTTTGCAGTCCTGACCGCTGGCACGCCGCCGGACAGGCCTTGCGCGCGGGCAGTTTCGCCCGGATGGCGGTGGTGCCATCCTGTTCACTGGTGACAATCACCGCAGGATTGAGGCGGTTAAAGTCGTTCATATCCGCCGCAGACAGTCCCTGCCGCAGCAGCGGCGCGGGCACGGGAGCAATCGCCTCCAGGAAGATGCAGCCCCGCGCCTCGCAAAAGGAATATTTGAGGACGTAAGGAATACCGTTCTGCGCCCGGATCAGCATGAAAACCTGATCACCGGTGGGGGATTGATCCTCCTCAGCGAGCATAAAGCCCTCTTGCACCAGGCGGACTTTGTCTTCCGCGGGCTGGTAGGGAATGAACCCATTTGCCAGCGCCTCCCCCATTGGGTCGGCGGGTGCAGCGGTGGGCGGGGCCTTCGGCTCAAGATCATTCGTAAGTGGCTGAGCAGCACTCACGCCGCTCACCAACGGGGCCGCCGCGGCCAGAACTCGCATGAATGATCTAAGTGCGCCCACGCCGCTCCCTACTCATGATGACCCTTCAAGCCTGCGGGACGGGGGCTTTGAGCGCAAGAGCAGCAAGCCGCCTCATTCGCCGGGGGCACCGGATCATAGCCTGATGTGCCCCCCGGGCGACACCGGAGGAGCCGCCCCGCCGTCAGTCGAAACGCGCGGTGCAAAGGGTGGGTCCGAAACGCGTCCGCCGCGTAGTGAGAACAGGTGGGCTCATGCCGACAGCGCACCCCACAGGCATAAAAAAGCGGCGATAGGGTCAGCTGATACGTCCGGATAAGCCCCAAACACAGCGCGCGAATAGGCTTTCTCATCGGTTTTCAATCTGGTCGAGGCAGTCGATCACAGCGTCAAAGACGAGAAGGGTCGAAGCGTGCCGGGCGGGATAATCCTTGATAGGCTCAAGCTTTTTCATCTCCTCCCATCGCTCACCCGTCGGTGGGGGGCCACCCTCTTTTAACATAGCAACCATTTCCCGGTGTAGGATGCGCAGCTCCTCAGGCGTGGTGCCCCGAATATGTCGCGCCAGGATAGAAGACGACGCCTGGCCCAGGGCGCAGGCTTTCACATCAAGGGCGATATCCGCCACCACGCCGTCCCGTAGCTTGAGGTCCACCCCCACCTCAGAGCCGCAAACCTTGGACACTTTTCGCGATGAGGCATCGGCGTCCTGCAGCGCGCCCTTTTCAGGGATAGATGCCGCGGCATCGAGGAGGGCGTCGGAGTAAAGGTCGTTGAGCATGAGCCTTATGTAGCGATGCGGCGCCCTATTCGCCAGCGGGGGTAGGTTTACGCGGCCGCATTGTGCGCCAGCTCGCCCAGAGGACCCAAATCGCACCGGAAAAGACAAGCAAAGGGATGAACCCATCGACATCTGCCGATCCATTTCCAGTGGGAATACCGCCAGTCAACAAGATAAATCCGGACACCAGCAAAACCAGTAAGCTGATTAAAACCGCAATCACGGCATTGAAAAAGGCGAAGTCGTTCCAGATCAGTCCCATGACAGCCGACACCGAAAACAACACAACAAAAATCGTGCCGTTCTCAAGTCCTCGAAGCGACGACCGCATATCTTCAAATATCACCAGGTTCAGGACAACGAAGCCAAGCAACAAAAGCGATATCACCCGGCCATGCCACCCCTTTGTGTGTGGACGCTTCTCTTGCATAGAGCCCCATTCCCCTCATCATCTTTTCCCACCAGGACATTCTGTTACCGGAAAAGCCCTTTTGGGACAAATGAGCTCCCTCCTCACACCCCCGGCGGTGGGGTGAGGCCCCAAACCTCCATCACCCCTACCTGAAGCAGCATCACCGCCAGCCAATGGACTAAATCCGTCAGTATACCGCTCAAAGGCAGTTTTCTGTGCAGGCCGGTGATGAGGAGCGCCGGCGCGACGAACCCCACCCAAATGATAACCGCTGTGCCGATGGCCATGGTCCAGGCCCCGGCCTCCTCCGGCGCGAGAATGAGAGCCCCCGCCAGGATGGCCGCAATCCACGCCTCCGCACCAAACGCGATCCCCAAAAGGCGAAGTCGACGAAACTCACCACCGCGTCCAACCAAGGCGTAAAAGCCAAGCCCAAAGATCACGCTCACGGCAGCCGCCATAAGAATGGGAAGTGCATTAAGGAGAATGTAAACCATCTGCCCGGGTCCTTTTTATACAAGGTAGAGGGCATTGCCGATGAGGCAATGAAAGCCTTGGACTTCACATGCGCACGCCCGTGTCAGGGCGGTTTTGCGACAAAATTATCACAATAAGACCATGTTGGCGTACCCGTTTGGTAGGATTCAATCCCTACCTTTCGCGAAGCGACAGATGTGTCGTCTAGTCTTTTTGGTGGGAACTCACGATGATAATGCCGACAGCCAAACGCACCCTGATGGGTGCCCTTCTTGGGACCGTTGCATGGTCCAGCGTCGCGATCGCCGCACCGCATCACCATATGGAAGAAGATGCTGGTTCTGAATGGCTTTGGTCCAACGTCGAAAGCTGGAATGGCAGTGTACCCGGACCAAATGATACCATCATTATTCCTGCAGGCGAAACGGTTGTCATCGATCAATCCCCCGCCCCGCTTGGCACGCTGGTGGTTCATGGCACCCTTCACTTTGCCGCGGAGCAGCCCATTAATTTGTCAGCGGATAATATTGTTGTTTTTGGCGCAATGGAGGCGCAACGTGATGAGCGCGGCGTGCCGATCACCATCACGCTGACGGGCGAGATAAGTGATCTCGACCCTCATCTTGGCCATTTGGCGCCCCCTCACGGACACACCGGACATCATGGCGGTGGGCACGGCCATATGGGGCCCGTTGCAAATAAAGTGTTGGTCGTCGCGCCCGGGGGGCATCTGACCCTTGACGGAGCAGACATGACGAGTTGGAGTGAGCTGGGCACCACCGCCCCGGCGGGTGCATCAACCATCGAACTGGCGGGCACGCCCACAGGCTGGCGCCCGGGGGATTTGATCGCCATCGCATCCACAAGTTTTTCATCCTACGAAACCGAAGAGCGCCGCATCACCTCTATCGACGGCAATAAAATCAGCCTTAATCAGCCTTTGAATTTCAAACATTTCGGTGAAATCCAACAGTTAACGGAAGACCGCTCTTTGGACATGCGCGCCGAAGTGGCCAACCTCAGCCGATCTGTCAGTGTCGTGGGCGAGCGGTCCTTAGGGTCCGACAATTCGGGCGTGGGACAAGACCCGCAGGATCTACAGCGGCGCGGATATGGCGGACATGTTGTTATCCTACCCGGGGCTACCGCCCATATTGATGGCGCGGCCTTTGAAAGCCTTGGCAACTCGGGACTTGTCGGCAGCTATCCGGTCCATTTCCACCACACGGGGGATGCGTCAGATAGCTTTATTCGAAACTCATCTGTACACCATAGCTATCAACGCGGCATCGTCGTTCACAAAACGCAAAACCTCACGCTTGAGGGGAATGTCGTTTACGACACAATGAGCCATTCATTTTACATTGAAGACGGTGATGAAACAGAGAACCTGTTCCAAGGCAACCTTGCCATGTTGCCCCAAGATGTTCATCCATCCGTACGCATTGACAATCCCAGCTCCCGCCATGGGCGGGAACGCGAACGGGCCTCGGCCTACTGGATCACAAATGCGGACAATCGCTTTATCGACAATCACGCCGTGGCTGTGCCGGATGGGATGGGGTTCTGGTTTATTGGTCCCGACAATGGATCAGGTACAGCCGTCTTTAAGGGTAACAAAAAGAACAACACTATACTGGCCGAGTTCACGGGCAACACCGCTCACACAATCGGCACGAAAGGCGGCAACGCCGGGTATAGACTGCAATGGCGAGGCGTTGCGCTAGAATTCGGATCGGGGGTTGCCCAAAGTACCGCACACGCTCCAGTGGTCGACTTCACCGCGTGGAAAGTTGGCAACATGGCCATGCAGGTAGCACCCAATAAGCAGCTCACCTATATTCGCCCCACCCTCGCAGAATCGCGAGTGTTCTTTCAGTCGGCAAGCCGCGCCAAAAATGGCGATACGGACCTTATTGTTCAAGAACCAATTATCATTGGCGAAACCATTAATCCGGACCCGACGCCCATCGGACATCGGTTTGGGAAAAAGGCACCTGGACCCCTTTTGCACGAATCCGAGCGCCCATTGGTGCTGAACGGTGGCGGTTCTATCAATGCCGATATGGTCAAAGACACAAAACGAAAGGACATGAAGGGGTCCCTCCAAACGAACGGCTTTGCTCCCCTCGTCGTGATCGACACACCGTTGCCAGATCCTGATCCCACCCCTGATCCAATCGACCCCATAGATCCGCCCACAACGGGGGACGAGGATGAACCGTCGAGCGGCCTGACATACGCCATCGTCAATACAGGCACGGGTGAAGTGTATACGGATGTTAAGAATGGACAGACAATTCGGACAAAAAGTTTCCGAAGTCGTCGCGTTGCCCTTCAGGTGGGCGGGCTTGGCACTCTACAGCCTGCTAGCGTCCGGTTTAGAATTGATGGCAAAGACTATGTCGATAACACGATACCCTTCAGCTCTTTCGGTGACCGATCGCAAGTCCCAGACGAACCCCACGGGAAGAAAAGGGCCTTCGACAAACCTGCCTATGAAATCGAAATCGAGTTCTTCGATGGTCCATCTGGCACAGGACAAATGATCGGATCGGACACCCTCAGGTTTAAAACACGACGATAGAATAAAGACCTTTTGGCAAAAGATCGGCCGCTGACACCGCCAGTGTCAGCGGCCATCATTTTGCTTGGACACACCAGCGCGCCAGCCAATCTGCTTGGATCAGAGAAAGTAGACTCACGCGCGAAGAGGGATGGCTCTACAGCATCGACTGTATTCAATCTGACGAGCCGATTCTATAACGCAAGAGCAACCCCAAACAGACGCAGCTAGAAGCCACAAAAACGCGCCCACCCGCCGTACACGAAGGGCATGGGTTCTTAAGTTTCATATGAAATGCAAAATGTTTCAAAAAATAGGATTGCGATTCTTTCTATAGTATACTAAAATATATCATATATATCAATACCTTACGTGATTTTGGCGTAAATTTCGAGAAAAAATGACGGTATTTTAAACAAAAGTGCCTCTTTGAAGTTGTATTTCCCCAACACCGCGCTGCCAGTGAATGTCAGTGCGTTTGGTATGGTGGGAATGAAGCATGAGTTCTTTTGAGCACGTTCTTCGGCAGGGACGCCGAGCACTGACAGTTGTTGGCCTATCACTGCTGATCGCATGCGGTGGGGGCGGCGGCTCAGGTGATGCCAGTACTGACGAACCAGGGTCTGGTGGCGGAGGAACGCCCCCTGTCACCGATCCGGACCCCCCCGTTCCTGATCCTGATCCACCGGCGGACCCTCCGGTTGTGAACACAATGCATGAACACGAAACAGAGGAAGAGGCGGCTCGCTTTATTGCACAAGCCGGATTTGGCGAGGACCTGGCGGACCTTAACGCCCTCACAGGAACGTCCGCATCTGAGTGGGTGGAACAGCAACTCAACATGCCCGGTAGTCGTTACCTGCCCGGCCTTCTGCAACGCGAGCAAGATGGGCTGAATGTCCGTGGTCGTCGCTACTCCGATACCTTCTTCGACGAAATGATCACCGGAGAAGATGTTTTACGGAAGCGAATGGTTTTCGCTCTATCGCAGCTCATTGTCGTTTCTGACCTGGATATGAGCGACCGGCCCTTGGGCATGGCCTACTACATCGATAAATTGAATGAACACGCCTTTGGCAATTATCGGGATTTACTACAAGATATTACGTACACGCCTGTTATGGCGGATTATCTGACTTATCTTCGCAATCTACCTGCCGACCCCATCACCGGTCGAATGCCGGATGAAAACTACGCCAGAGAGATCTTACAGCTGTTCACTGTGGGGCTAGTTGAGCTGAATATGGATGGCACCCCACGGCTTGGTGCGGGCGGCCAGCCCATTGAAATATACGATAATCGCGACATTGAAGGCTTAGCAAGAGTCTTTACCGGGCTGACCCTGAAAAGTGATGGCATCTTCTCCTCCCAAGACGAAGACGCCTGGTACTCTCCTTTACGAATGTTCGACCCCCGTCATTCCGAAGAGGCCAAATCCTTCCTTGGGATGACGATCCCCGCGGGTACCCTTGGTAATGACAGTGTGACCAAGGCCCTCGATCATATTTTTGATCACCCCAATGTTGCTCCCTTCATTGCTCGCCAGCTTATTCAACGGTTCACCTCCAGCAGTCCATCGCCCGACTATGTGGAGCGGGTGGCCGAAGCCTTTGAAACAGGGGTGTTTGAAGCAGCAGATGGCCGCTCATTTGGAAGCACCGGTCGAGGTGATCTGGCCGCCACAATCGCCGCCATTCTACTTGACCCCAGCATCCACGGCGACGTTGGTGAGGTGCCAACCTCCCACGGGAAGATCCGTGAACCCATTTTACGCTTTGTCCATTGGGCACGAGCGTTCAGGCTCGCCAATGTTGATACCTCCAAAGAGGGAACCCTCGACAATCTTGCCAGCCTCGATCAACGCTTAGGACAACACCAGTTCAGGTCCCCCTCGGTCTTTAACTTCTATCGTCCTGGGTTCATTGCCCCAGGGACCCAATCGGGAGAGGCGGGCCTTACCGCACCTGAACTCCAGCTAGGGTTCGGGTTGGGCTATGTGAATTTGATGACAAGCTTTGTCTTTGACCAGACCCGGCTCGGCGACGATGCGACGGACCCCAACTTTACCCCCAACTACACCGATGAATTTGCGCTGGCCGATGATCCCGCTGCCCTGGTGGCTCATCTCAATCTCATCCTCACCGCTAATCAGATGAGCGAGGATGAAGTGCCCCTTGTGGAAGATATTGTTGCGTCCATCGAGATCTCATCCAACCCCAACGGGGCGCCACAGGATCGCGAACGTCGCGCCATGATGGCTATCCTGACGATCACCCAACTCGCCGCTTACGGCGTTGTTCAGTAAAGGGCTTGTTCCATGGCATCGGATTTATCACGGCGGCATTTTCTTGCAGGATCCACCAGCTTGCTGGGTGCTACAAGCGCGCTTGGGTCGTTTGCCGCCCACAAGGCACAGGCGGCCAATACGACCGGGTACAAAGCGATTGTGTGCTTGTTCCTTTTTGGCGGCTTAGACCATGCTGACACCGTCATTCCAACTGACGAGGCGTCTTTTAACCAGCTCGCCGCAGCGCGGCCCAACATTTTTGATGGTTATGACGTCGGTTCAGGAACCAGTTCCCGTGATCGGGATAATCTCCTGGCCCTGAACCCGGACAATGCATCAGCGTTTGGAACAAGGCAATTTGGCTTACCCCGAGAGATGATGGGCTTACATCAGCTGTTCGAGGCGGGCGACGCCGCGATTGTCGGCAATGTAGGACCCTTGCTCGAACCCATCACACGGGAGACTTTCCAAGACCGCTCAGGCCGCCGTCCTCCACGGCTTTTCTCCCATAATGATCAGCAATCAACATGGCTCGCTTTGGAGGCCGAGGGGGCGAATATCGGATGGGGTGGCCGCTTTGCCGATGCCATCCTCGCCGCAGATACGATTAGCAATCCGCTATACTCCGCTGTTGGGATCAGCAGTAGCAGCGTCTTTCTGTCCGGGGAAACGGCCCGTCAGTTTCGACCTCCCGAAAAATCAACAGGAGATGGCGTAAATATAATTGACGAATCCAAAATTCTTGGAACGAACTCTCGCTATGACGTCACCAGAGACGCATTTGGGAACATCATTAGACAGACAGACTTTAATCATAATAACATTATGCGGGCGGACTATAGCGTCTTAAGCGGGCAAGCCATCGCGAACGCGAAGCAGTTCAACGAAGCCTTGGAACTCTCCCAACCCATTCTTACCCCTTTTCCCAGCACACGCCTTGGCAACAATCTGCGCCGTATCGCGGAGATCATCGATACGCGGACGACCCTGAATACCTCCCGGCAAGTCTTCTTTTTGTCCCTTGGCGGGTTTGATACCCATAGTCGGCAAACGGCCGTCCTACCGGCGTTGCAGCAGCATATCAGTGACGCGCTACTGGCCTTTAGAAATGCCATGATAGAAATTGGGGCTTGGCAAAATGTTGCCGTCTTCACCGGGTCCGATTTTGGACGGACCCTGACGGGTAACGGTGATGGCACGGATCACGGCTGGTGTGGACACCATTTTGTGATGGGCTGCGACGTTGTGGGTATACGCATTTTTGGCGATATCCCGCCCCCCGACCGTGATCATGAACAGTATACGCCGAGTCGGGGCCGGCTAATCCCGTCGGTCTCGGTGGAGCAATACGCTGCCACGATCGGCAAGTGGTTTGGGCTCAGCCCCGCCGAGTTGGCCGTCGCCCTCCCCAATCTCTCGGAGTTCAGTACAAGCGATTTGGGGTTCCTTGGGTAGGGATAGGCCCTCTCAACTCACCCGGCTTGAGTACGCCCCCTACCCCAAAGCTGTTTCAATGTCCCGTTTTGCGCGGGCAAGGGCCCCTTTTAACTGACTCTCCTCTCCCGTGGTACTCTCCACCCGGAAAAAGTTGACATTCGTATAGCCCAAAAACTGCAGGAGGAAGCCCAGATAGGGTTCTACAAAATTCGCGGCCGCAAATTCACCGTCGATATAACCGGACGCCCCATAGGACACCGTGACCACAGCTCTTTTCCCCGTCACAAGGCCGGTAAATGCTCCCCCATCGTAGGAAAACGTCTTATTGATCCGAACCACTTGGTCCACCCATGCCTTAAGACTCGCGGGGATACCAAAATTATACATTGGTACACTGAGGAGAAGGACATCGGCGCCCATCAACTCATCAATAAGCGTGTCAGACAAAGAGGTTGCCTTTTTGAGCCGCCCCGTCATGGCATCAGAAGGGGTATAAAACCCCTCAATCGTTTCCCCTTGGATGAACTCAGCAGGATTTTTTGCTAGATCCCGACGCTTGATAGCAAAGCGGGCAGTCAAGACCGCCTCCACGGTGTCGGCAAGCTCTCGGGAATGAGAGCCCTCGCCCCTTGCGCTTGAATCAATGCGAAGAACATAAGGGCGCGAGGCGCTAGAACGCTTTAAAAGATTGATCATCAGTCTGTCCCTATACGGTGTATCGTTGAATAATGCCGGTGATATTGTCGGGGCCCAGGCCCTCGGCAACGGCAGCGTCGAATACCGCGCTACCCGCATCAATCATCGGCGTTTTGGAGGAGAGTTGCCGGGCATAGCCAAAATCCTTGGCCACAAGATCAATGGGAAACAGGGGCGAAAAGGCGCCGGCCAGCATGGCATCGCCCGCCGCATTGGCCGCCCCGCTGAGAACCGGTGTGGCGCTAAGGGCCTCAAGGGCCCCGCGCGGATCCACCCCGAGGGATTTCATCCCCCCAAGGAGTTCTGCCAGGGTAGCAAGCTGGATACCAAAAAGGCTGTTAACGGCGAGTTTCACCGCCATACCAGCACCCACGGGGCCTACCCGATGAACGGCCGTCCCCATGGCGTGTAGGATGGGCTCCACCTCCGCCACCACTTCCCCCTCGCCGCCTGCGAAAAAGATGAGCTGCCCCGCCTCCGCCTGGGGCCGAGATCCCGCGAGCGGCGCATCAAGGCATCGCACCCGAGCCCTCGCGCCCGCAGTGGCCCAGCCGCCAACCCATCCTATACTGAGGGTTGACGCCTCGATCGCGATGGTCCCCTCAGCCATCCCTAGAAATGCGCCTTCGCGATCATGCTCCCACACCGAAGCCGACGCCTCATCGTCCCGCACCATACTGATCACAAAGTCGGCACCCTGGGCCGCCCGGCGAGGGCTAGACGCCACGCTGGCGCCCTCTTTTTTGAGCGCCTCCGCCGGTCCCGGGGACCGATTCCATACCGTTATTTCGTGGCCTTCTGCCAAAAGGCGCGCAGCCATACGGCGGCCCATCGCGCCAAGGCCAAGGAAAGCTATTTTCGTCATCACCTGGTCTCCATTCTTCACAACGGAGGATCTCAAATTTAAACGATGCGAAAAACCGGCTTTTCTGAAACGAAATCGTGCATATATTGCATGAATGGACCTGGACGCGCTCACCGCTTTTCACGACGCCGCCCGGCTGGGCAGTTTTGCCGCCGTCGCTCGCGCCCGTGGGGTGGCACCCTCCTCCATCACCCGCCAGGTGCAAGCGGTGGAAGCCGCCCTGGGGGTGGCCCTTTTTCATCGGTCGACCCGGCAACTGACCCTCACGGACGCAGGCGGCGCCTATCTTGAGCGCACCGCTCCACTGCTAGCAGAGCTCAACGCTGCCGCAGCAGAAGCTAAAGACAGGGAGCGGGGGATCGCCGGCACGCTCCGGGTGTCCGCCTCGATCGCCTTTGGCCAGGCCGTTTTGGTGCCGCTTCTACCGACCTTGTTAGAGGCATATCCTAGTCTTTCAGTAGACCTTGTATTGACGGACCAGCTCGTCGACTTGGTAAATGAACGGGTTGATGTGGCCCTGAGATTGACCGAACCGGTGGGAGCAGCGCTTATTCAACGTAAACTGAAAGGTGTGCGATTTCACATTGTCGCCAGCCCGGACTATCTTGAACAGAAGGGCATCCCCCAAACCCCGAAGGACCTGTCGGGCCATTCATGCTTGCGCTTTCCCTTCCCCGGCTTTCGCGATGAATGGCAGTTCACCAAAGGGGAAAAGACACTGTCTATCCCGATTGAGGGGCGCATCGTCGCGTCGAGCGCACTCGCCCTTAGGGCTCTTTGCCTCGGCAGTGGGGGCCCTGCCCTCCTCGCGGATTGGATGATCACGGACGACCTCGCAGCAGGCAGCCTCGTGGACCTCTTCCCCGAACATCACGTGACGGGCGACCCCGCCGCCGCCGGCCTTTGGGCGGTTTTTCCCTCCCGCCACTACCGCCCACGGAAAGTGGAAGTGTTTTTAGAGGCGCTGAGCAACGCCGCAACTACCCCCGCCGCCAGGTAACGCCCTGGGCACTGTCCTCAAGCACAATGCCTTTGGCTGCCAGGTCGTCACGGATTTTATCCGCTAGCGCATAATCCTTAGCGGCCTTCGCCGCCTGACGGTCTGCGATGAGCGCTTCAATAGCGTCTGGCGTTAACTCGCCCTCGCCCGCGGCCCCCTGGAACCAGGCGGCGGGATCCTGCTGGAATAAGCCAATCAGCTGACCACTGGTCAGCAATTGGCCCGCCGCCGTCGCGTCGCCCTTCGCCGCTGCGTCCCGTAGCTCATGCAGCACCGCAATGGCTTGGGGGGTGTTAAGGTCATCCCCCATCGCTGCCAGAACGCCTGGCGCCACATCGCCCGGCGCGGCGCCATCACTCAGCACCCGGTAAAACCGATCTAACTGCGCCTTACAAGAAGAGAGAAGCTCGTCATTCCATTCCAGCGGCTGGCGATATTGCGCCGATAGGAGGGCAAACCGGAGCACCTCAGCGGGCCAGTCTTCCATCAAATCCTGGGGCGTCTGGATATTGCCGAGACTTTTGGACATTTTCTCACCGCCAAAGCGGAGCATGCCATTATGCACCCAAAAGCGGGCGAGTGGTCCATCCTCAGCATTCCCCGCGCAGCAGCTTTGGGCGATTTCATTCTCATGGTGAGGGAACCGCAAATCAGCCCCGCCCAGGTGAATATCAATCGTCCCCCCTAGGACAGATTGGATCATGGCAGAGCATTCTAAGTGCCAGCCCGGCCGGCCGCGCCCCTTAATAGGCCAATCGCCAGGCACCTCCCACCCCGGCTCATCATCGGCCGATGGTTTCCAGAGGACAAAGTCGCTGGGGTTCTTCTTATAGGGTGCCACCTCCACCCGCGCGCCGGCAATGATAGAGTCTTGATCAAGCCCGGATAGCTTTCCGTACTCGTCATAGCTTTCCACATCGAAAAGCACATGCCCCTCCGCGCCATAGGCATGCCCACGGGCCAGAAGCGTCCCCACAAGGGCCTGCATCCCGTCAATATGCTCTGTGGCCTTGGGCGCAACATCGGGCCGCTGGCAACCAAGGGCGTCAAGCCCCTCCAAATAGGCGGCCGTCGCCCGCTCGGTAATGACGCTGATGTCCACACCCTCCGCCTTCGCGGCCGCCATGATTTTATCATCAATGTCGGTGAAATTGCGGGCGAAAATCACCGCCCCTTCGCCATAGAGGTGCTTTAAGAGCCGCTGGAGGGTATCAGCCACCACCGCCGCACGGGCATTGCCAATATGGGGCGGCGCGTAAACCGTTGGTCCGCAACAATAAACGGTCACCCGAGACGGATCGGCGGGGGCGAAATCACGCTTCTGGCGGGTGTAGCTATCGTAGAGGCTTAAGGTCATAAAAGCGCATTTGGCGACCTTTTGGCGGTCGCGCAATCGCTCCCTTGCGCCAAAGTGCGACTGGATGACCATTGTCCTTCAGAGTCATTCGCACCATATCCGGTGTTCCAGAGCGTTGGGCGAGGAGCGCCCACCGCCCAATCATCATCGTTGCGAACGTGGAATCGCAACACATCGATAGGACAGGCCGATGAGCGTCATTGCCTACGAGAGCAAAACACCTGCGCAAACCAAAGAGGATTTGGGCCCGGCGCCCACCGAAGAGGAGGCCCTTGCGGCCGTTCGGACCCTCCTTCGCTGGACCGGCGACGACCCCACACGGGAAGGGCTCGTTGATACGCCCAAGCGCGTGATCAAAGCCTACGCAGAGTGGTTCAGCGGATATAAAGAGGACCCCGAAGAGGTTTTGGCCCGCACCTTTGAAGAGGTGGAGGGCTATGACGATATCGTCCTTCTAAAAGATATCCGCCTTGAGAGTTTTTGCGAACATCACATGGCGCCCATCATTGGGACGGCCCATGTCGCCTACCTGCCCCAGGGCAAAGTGGTGGGGATTTCAAAACTCGCTCGCCTCGTGGACCTCTATGCTAAGCGCCTACAGGTGCAGGAAAAGCTCACCGCACAGATTGCCGGTACCCTCGATAAAGTCCTGCAACCGCGCGGCGTGGCTGTGATGATCGAAGCGGAACACCAGTGCATGTCCACCCGCGGGGTGAACAAAAACGGGGTGGACACGTTGACCACTCAGTTCACGGGCGTCTTCAAAGACGACCCCAATATGGAGCAGCGCTTCTTCCGACTGATTGGGCGGTAGGGGAAGAGGTTGTCCTCATCCTGAGGAGGCCTCGTCCTTCGAGACGCCGCCTTGCGGCGGCTCCTCAGGATGAGGCCGTCTCGAAGGACGAGGACCCCATGTTCAAAAACTCACCGTCAACTGACCATAGCCGAATAACGTTCGATCGCCTTGAGGACCGTTAGGCACATCTTTCGCAAACTCGCCAAAGAACAGGGCCGACGCCCCAATTTCAAGCCGTGCCCGGTCCGGCATCACCCAATAGCGGACCCGCCCATCAAGGGTGTGGCCGATAAAATCCCCAGACTGCCCCGCCGGATCGCGCAGCTTTGCAATCACCCATGCATCCGTGTCGCTCGCCAGGGAGGCGGCGTGGTAATAAAACCGCCCATCCCAACGGTCATTGGGTTTTACCTCCACCCGAAATCCGGGGGCGGAGAGATTGGCGGGAGTCAACGGTCCGTGGATGGACGTGTTGTTCAAATCGGACCGGCGAGAGCCAAAAAGCCGCTCATGCTGGCCGAAAACATCATCGTTGGGATCGTCATCGCCACTGGCAAAATAGTACTCCGCCGCCAAGCGTGGCTGCCAGGGAGCGTCCCAGGTCCAGCCGAACGCAGCGAACAGCATGCTGGCCTCCACGTCTAAACTGTCCGTGTCAGACGGATCGGATGTCGCATAACGGGTGCCCCGGCGCAGGGCGCCCTCTAGATCAACATCCCACTGGCCCGCTACAGGCTTGCGGTAGAGCCGAAACCCCGGCGCCACATGAGACCGATCGGGGGTCTGGACATCGCCTGTGTCCTCCTCCTCTAGCCCATAAACGAACACTTCCCCCCAAAGGCCGGGGGCCCAGCCGGGCGCCATATCCGCCCGTCGATAGTGCAGGCCCCAAATGTGACGGCCCCATTGTTCCTCGTCCCCAGACAGATCATTGTCATCAAGTCCCGCCCGGTCCTTTGGAAACCGCTCCGTCGGCACCACATAGATGGCGTGGAGCTCATCGCCTCGCTCATTCGTGGAGAGGAAGTTCGCACCGGTATAGCTTTTGATGACATTAGCGAAGTCCACCCGCTCAATCTGACGCTTGGACCCAATCGAGGCCGTCTGTCGCCCCAAGGTGAGCTGGCTCGTCGAGCCATCGCCGAGCATGCCTGGCAGATCATCCAACCGTCCGTAGACTTGCAAGAAATCAAGGGGGTTGGCGACGGAGCTTGTGAGCGGTGTCCCCTCATCCCCCCAATAGGTGCGGCTATCTTGTAACTCGACGCCAAAGGTGACTGCCCCGGCATCCATCTCCCCCAAAATAAGGGTACGGAATAAGAGAAGCTGATCCCCGCGCGCGCCCTTTTCATGGCCCTCGCCCTGCCCCTCAGCCTGGCTATTCGCGCGGAACTGCCCGTCCAACGCCTCGTACCGAACCCGTGCCTCCCCCGAGAGGGAGAAGGCCAGCCCCTCGCCCGCCATGCTCAAGGATGGGAGGATGAAATTGACCCCCACAGCGCCCAGAACCAACCACAGCCGTCCCATGATAAACTCCACCAACAATTCTACTATTCTAAAAAAATCGAATTAATTGGCGAAGGGGTGGCCTGTCAAACTTAAAGAAGCCCATTGGAGACATGCGCTCGATAGCGTAAGGGCGTGGTCCCAACAAAGAGTCCGACCATGAGTGACCCAGACCGAGACGAAACCACCGCCTTCCGGCCCAAATGGGACGAGAAAGGCCTCATGCCCTGCATCACGGTGGATGCCGAGACCGGCGACACCCTCATGATGGCCTATATGAACCAGGATGCGCTGACGCGAACCCTTGAAACAGGCGAAGTGCATTATTGGTCCCGCTCCCGAGGGGAGCTATGGCACAAGGGCGCGACATCGGGCCACGTCCAGACCCTGGTGAGCCTCGCTATTGACTGTGATCAGGACACCCTGCTGGCCAAGGTGCACCAAAAAGGGGCAGCCTGCCACACCGGTCGGCCATCATGCTTCTACCGGGAGATAGAGGCCGCAGATCCTGAAAGCTCTAACAATCCTGTTGAACTCAAATTTACCGCCGCTGGGTAAGCCTTTCTTTTAAGGCAAGGCGCGCGCAGGGCCGCCTTACCGCATCAGAAGGCGCTGAGAGTATGAGTGAAGCAGCGATCAGTTTACCGGGGCTTGCCGCCATGAGCGATGGGAAGAGCATCGACAACCGAATTCAGGCTGAGTTTTGGCAGTCTCCATTCGCTGTGTGCTCCGGCTTGGTGGTATGCCTCCAGGCCATGATTTTGCTCTACGCCGCGATGATCGGGGCAAAAGCCCCCTATGAGGCGTTGATGTCCCTCACCATGCTGGCCTCTATGATGCTGGCGGCTGGGATCTGGCCAAACTGGAACTATCTCTCTTTATCGGGCGCAGGTGTAGAGCAGCATGCAGGTCTCACGGGGACATTTGTTCCTTGGACAGATGTAAAAGCCATTGATCAGTTCGACCATGGGGTGGATCTGCAACAATGGGTGGCCCCTCGGAATAGCCAGCCCTATGTCCGCACGGTCCGGCTGTTTAACCGTTATGGAATGTCACCCAAGGCGTTCGCCGATATGGTGGATACCGCCTGGCGCAAGGGCGCGGGCCACCAGACCGATTGGTAGTCGCCACCGATTGGTAGTCGCCCACAGGGGCTCAACCCATTGACGGAACCCACGACACCCCCTTTGCAGGGGAGATGAAGAGTTTTTCGGCTCCCTTTCGTCGGCTTCTCGGCGCTGCAGGCCTCATCCTCGCAGCCCGGGCCGGTGGCGCGGTCTGCACCGTGCTGGCCCTTTTTATCCTGACAAACACCCTCACGCCTCAGGAAGTCGGCTTTGTCGTGGCCGCCCAGGCGGCAGGCGCTATTGGCGCCCTGTTTGTTACGATGAACCAAGAGGGCGGCGCCGTTCGCTATCTGCCCCAATGGCGTAAGGGGGAACGCCATCTCATCCCCCCTTTATGGCGATGCTGCGCCGAACAGCGCTTGTTACCCTGCCGCCTA
>ERZ1740067.1453-NODE-1453-length-16231-cov-7.605589_pt1 | contig 16231 bp, 15 predicted proteins | sample MGYA00581736_ERZ1740067 | MGnify/ENA primary metagenome ERZ1740067 (study PRJEB43018, sample SAMN04849236) | marine metagenome | isolation source: floating plastic debris | place: Pacific Ocean | collected 2008-08-27 | study: EMG produced TPA metagenomics... | reverse complement strand
GGATAAAGCGGCTCATGTCCTCTTTCTCCTCGACATTCATCCCCGCCATCGGCTCATCCAAGAGCAGCAGCGACGGCTCCGCCGCCAGCGCGCGCGCCAGCTCCACCCGATTCTTCAACCCATAGGGCAGCCGCGACACCGGCGTCTTGCGGATCGCCTGAATTTCCAGGAAATCGATAATCTTTTCCGCGACTTCACGGTTCTCCGTCTCTTCCGTCTCCGCCTTGCCCTTCCACAAGGCCTGCGCAAACATCCCCGTCTTCATGTGCGTCAGACGCCCGGTCATGACGTTGTCCAGAACGCTCATCCCCTCAAACAGGGCAATGTTCTGGAACGTGCGCGCGATCCCTTGCCGAGCCACCTCAAAGGGCTTCATGGGCGGGCGCGGTGCACCTTTGTAATACACCTCGCCCTCTTGCGGCACGTAAAATCCCGAGATGACATTCAACATCGACGATTTGCCAGCCCCGTTCGGTCCGATGATCGCCCGGATTTCCCCTTCCCGAATGTCAAAGGAGATATCCTTGATCGCCTCAACCCCACCAAACCGCAGAGTGATGTTGCGCATCTCCATGACCACGGGCCCGATCTGTCGCCCGTCTGCCGTCACATATCCGTCTGTCTGATCAAGCATGAACCGCCTCCATCGCCCGCCGCTTTCGGGGCATGTTAACCGTTTTCTGCTCAAGGTAGGCGCATACCGGATTGGAGGTCCCAAGATGTTTGACGCCCTGGAACGCCGCTACCTTTTGCAACTTGCCCACACGTGCCGTCGCAAGGGGCTGAGCGCGGCCGACACCCGCAGGATCATGCGCAACAGCATCGGCGCGTTCACCGGCGACAATCGCCTCTCTTGCGCCGTGCGCCACGTCTTCGACGAAGATTGAACGCCAGCCCGTCTTTGTCCTGAAAAAATCCCCCCCGGAGGGTCGTCCAGCCTGCCCACGCACCCGCGCGCAGCGGGGCGCCACGCGGGATGGTGGGCGGGGCGATGGCGCAGCCGAGCGCTGTTCCAGCATCCGCACGCTCATTCGGCCGCCATCTTCTGCTGCGCTGCCTGCACTGCCGCTGTCCGCACCTCCAACGTGGCCGAGATCGAGCCCTTCCGCCCATCCTCATAAGTCACTTCGGTCACCGTCGACACATCCGACGACCCGTCATACAACGCGGCAATGATGTCGGCGAACTTCTCCTCGATGATCCGCCGGCGCACTTTGCGTGTCCGTGTCAGCTCACCATCATCCGCGTCGAGCTCCTTGTGCAGGACGACGAACCGGTGCACCTGACAGCCCGACAGCATCTCGTCTTCGGCAACCGACCGGTTCACCTCTTCCACATGGGCCTGGATCGTCGCCAGCACCTGCGGGTGCCCGGCAAGCTCCTGGTAGGACGCATATGCGATGTTGTTCCGCTCCGCCCAATTCCCCACCGCCGTCAGGTCGATGTTGATGAACGCCGTGCACTCCTCCCGCCCATTGCCAAAGACCACGACCTCCAGAATGTTCGGATAGAACTTCAGTTTGTTCTCGACATATTTCGGCGCGAACAGCGCGCCCGATGCCATCTGCCCCACATCCTTGGCCCGGTCGATGATGCGCAGATGCCCGCTGTCCTTCTCGATGAACCCGGCGTCGCCGGTGGCCACCCAGCCCTCGGCATCCTTGGTTCCAGCGGTGCTTTCGGGGTTCTTGTAATACTCCACAAACACGCCCGGAGAGCGATAGAACACCTCGCCATTCTCCGCGATCTTGAGCTCCACGCCCGGTGACGCGACACCGACCGTGTCCGACCGCACCTCGCCATCCGGCTGCGCGGTGATGAACACCGTGGCCTCGGTCTGGCCATACAGCTGCTTCAAGTTGATCCCCAAAGAGCGATAGAAATCAAAGATTTCGGGCCCAATCGCCTCCCCGGCGGTATAGCCCACGCGCACATTGCTGAACCCCAGCGTATTCTTCAGCGGCCCGTAAATCATCAACTCGCCCAGGGCGTATTTCAGACGGTCCATTCCGCTCACAGGCAAGCCGTCCAGAATCGCCGGCCCCACCTTGCGCGCATGGTCCATGAAATAGCGGAACAGCCACTGCTTCAACTTGCCCGCATCCTCCATCCGGATCATCACGTTGGTCAGTAGGTTCTCGAACACGCGCGGCGGGGCAAAGTAATAGGTCGGCCCGATCTCGCGCAGATCCACATGCATCGTGTCCGCGCTTTCCGGGCAATTCGTGCAGAACCCCGACCACAACGCCTGACCGACGGAAAAGATGAAGTCACCCACCCACGCCATCGGCAGATAGGCCAGGATTTCATCCGTCTGCCGCAGCCCGTCAAATTCGGATGACGATTTCGACGTCTCGATCACATTGCGGTTCGACAGAACCACGCCCTTGGGCTTGCCAGTGGTCCCCGACGTATACAGCATCACGCAGGTGCTGTCGTAATCCAGCCCGTCCACCAGCGTGTTCAACGTGCCCATCAGCTCATCACGCTTGGCACGCCCGGCATCCTGCACATGGGCATACTGGTGCAGCTTTGCATGGTCGTATTTCCGCAAGCCGCGCGGGTCGAGGTAGATCATCTGCTCGAACTCAGGCAGTTGTTCGCGTATCTCGATGACCTTGTCGACCTGTTCCTGATCGCCCGCGATCACGAACCGCGCGCCGCAATGATCCAGCACATACGCCATCTCTTCGGCCACCGCGTCCTGATAGAGCGGCACAGGCACCGCCCCGCACATCTCGGCGGCCACCATGGACCAATACAGATAAGGCCGATTGCGCCCGATGATCGCGACGTGATCGCCTGGCGCCAGACCAAGGTCCAGCATCCCCAGTGCCAGCGCCTCGATCTCTTCCAGCGTTTCGCGCCATGTCCAGCTTTGCCAGATACCAAACTCTTTCTCACGATAGGCTGGCGCCTGCGCATAGACCTGCGCGTTCCGCCGCAGCAGAGCCGGCAGCGAACACATATCCACGTCGCCCTTGGGCGTTCCACTCAACGTCTTGTCCTCCCGACCGGTCTCTTGTTGGCGAGACCGTATTTGAACACTTGTTCGATTCTTTATTGTGTCCAGAATGACCCTTGTGGGCCATTCGTCAATGTTTTCGTGCCCCAGACGCACGAGGCATCGCCTGGCCCTGGCTTCTTCTCTTTGAAAATATGGCGGGGTGTTTGAGGGGCAGAGCCCCTCATCAGCAAAAAATGGATCGCGTGCGCCGTCAGGCGCTCATCGGGATCACTCGGCTGCCACGGCTCCCGCGACCGCCTCGACGCGGACTGCCGAGAACTTGAATTCCGGGATCTTGCCGTAGGGGTCCACCGCGGGGTTGGTCAGGATGTTCGCCGCCGCCTCCACATAGGCGAAGGGCAGGAACACCATGTCGGGTGCGACGGCACGATCCTCGCGTGCCATGATCTCGATCGATCCCCGCTTGGTGGTCAGCCGCACCATGTCTCCCGGCACTGTGCCCAACTTGCGCAGGGTCGATGGATGCAGCGAGCAGTTCGCCTCCGGCTCCACCGCGTCCAGTACCTTCGACCGGCGCGTCATCGATCCGGTGTGCCAATGCTCCAATTGCCGCCCCGTGGTCAGGATCATCGGATAGTCCGCATCCGGCACATCATCCGGCGCGATCACCGCCGCAGGCGTAAACCGTGCCCGGCCCTCAGGCCGGGGAAAGCCATCGCCAAACACAATCGCCTGACCGGGGTCTTCGGTCGACAGCGATGGGTAGGTCACCGCGTTCTGCTCCTCGAGCCGCTCCCACGTGATGTTGTTGAGCGACGCCATATTCTGCTTCATCTCGGCAAACACATCCGCCGGGCTGTCATAGGACCACGGCAGGCCACAACGCTTGGCCAGTTCCACCTCGATCCACCAGTCTTCGCGCGCCTCACCGGGTGGCGGCACTGCGGGCCGCCCCATCTGCACCTGCCGGTTGGTGTTGGTCACCGTGCCGGACTTTTCGGCAAAGGCCGAGGCTGGCAAAATCACGTCGGCGTAATTCGCCGTCTCGGTCAGGAAGATGTCCTGCACCACCAGGTGGTCCAGCTTGGCCAGCGCGTCCCGCGCATGTTCCACATCCGGGTCCGACATGGCCGGGTTCTCGCCCAGAACATACATCGCCTTGATGTCCCCGTCATGGACCGCATCCATGATCTCGGTCACCGTCAGACCCTTCTCGCTCGAGAAGTCTTCGGAGCCCCAGACGGAGGTAAAGGCCGACCGAACACCATCATCCGTCACCGTCTGATAGTCCGGCAGGAACATAGGGATCAGGCCCGCGTCGGACGCGCCTTGCACGTTGTTCTGCCCGCGCAGCGGGTGCAGACCCGCACCCGGGCGGCCCACATGGCCCGTCATCAACGCCAGCGAGATTAGGCAGCGCGAGTTATCCGTGCCGTGAATGTGCTGCGACACGCCCATCCCCCAAAAGATCATCGCAGCCTGTGCACCCGCAAAGGTCCGCGCCACGTCACGCAGCACATCCGCCTCGATCCCGCAGATCTCGGCCATCTTTTCGGGCGCAAAACCTTGCAGATGCGCCTTCTCGGCCTCCCAATTCTCCGTGTAGGCCTCGATATACTGCTGGTCGTACAGGCCTTCTTCCACAATCACATGCATGATCGCGTTCAGCATCGACACATCCGCGCCGGGGCGGAACTGCAGCATGTGCGAGGCAAACCGCTTGAGCGCCTGCCCCCGCGGGTCCATCACAATCAGCTTGCCGCCGCGCTTGGTGAACTGCTTGAAATACGTCGCGGCGACAGGGTGATTTTCAATCGGGTTCGCGCCGATCACAATCGCCACATCCGCGTTCTCAATCTCATTGAATGTCGCCGTGACCGCCCCTGAGCCCACGTTTTCCATCAGCGCCGCGACCGACGACGCGTGGCACAGCCGCGTGCAGTGATCCACGTTGTTATGGCCAAAGCCCTGACGGATGAACTTCTGGAACAGGTACGCCTCTTCATTCGTGCACTTGGCGGAGCCAAAGCCTGCCACCTCACGGCCCCGCCCCTTCAGTCCGCTCGCGGCGAAATCCAGCGCCTCGTCCCAGGTTGCCTCGCGAAACACCTCGCCCCAGTTGCCCGGGTCCACATTCAACCCCTTGGCCGGTGCATCGTCGCGCCGAATGAGCGGTTTGGTCAGCCGGTGATCATGATGGATGTAGTCAAAGCCAAAGCGCCCCTTGACGCACAGCCGCCCCTCATTTGCCGGACCATTGATGCCCTCGACGAATTTTACCGTGTCGTCCTTGATCTTGAGCGACACCTGACAGCCCACACCGCAGAAGGGGCACACACTCTGGACCTCGCGATCATAATCCTTGCTGTCGCCCACTTGGTGCTCATCGACGACCGTGGCGGGCATCAGCGCACCTGTCGGACAGGCCTGCACGCACTCGCCACAGGCCACGCAGGTCGACGCGCCCATCGGGTCGGCGAGATCAAAGGTCGGATAGGCGTCATGCCCCCGGCCCGCCATCCCGATCACGTCGTTGACCTGCACCTCGCGACACGCGCGCACGCACAGCCCACACTGGATGCAGGCATCCAGGTTCACCGACATCGCGACATGGCTGTCATCCAGAAGCGGAATACGATCCTGCTCCAGCTTCGGCAGACGGCTCTGCGATACGCCATTGGCATCCGCCATGTCCCAAAGATGCGCAGACTTGTCATGCGCCACGGCGCGCTCTGGCTGATCCGCCAGCAGCATCTCAACCACCATCTTGCGCGCGCCCATCACCCGGGCAGAGTCCGTCGTGACAACCATGCCCTCGGACGGCTCGCGAATGCACGACGCGGCCAGGACACGCTCGCCCTCGATCTCCACCATGCAGGCGCGGCAGTTGCCGTCCGGGCGATAGCCGGGCGCGGGCTTGTGGCACAGATGCGGGATTACCAGGCCACGGCCATGGGCCACCTCCCAGATGGTCATGCCGGCCTCTGCCTGCACCTCTTCACCGTCCAGCGTGAATGTCACCGTCTCGGTCATCGCACCCGTCTCCCTGATCTCGCACCGTTCTAGCGTGGCAGGCCGCACAAACAGACTCCCATTCCCGACACGACAAGCCATTTTCGCGGCGCTCCGGTTTCCGAAACGCGCCACACCGTCCCAATGCGCGCCCCTGCCCGTCTTTGTCCCAAAAAAATCCCCGCCGGAGGCTCCCGTCCTTTCCACATGCCGACCGCTGCCCTAGAACATCCCGACGTAAGCAACAGGCGCTCCATGTCCCACATCACCCTCATCCGCCACGGTCAGGCCAACACGCACGCGCAGGACGAGGCGAGCTATGACCAGCTCAGCCCCCTGGGTCGCCAGCAATCGGCCTGGCTCGGCGATCACATGCGGGCCACGCACCAGCACCACACACGGCTCTACACAGGCACGCTGAAACGGCATCGGCAAACGGCCGAGGCGATGAACACAGGGCTGACAGCGGTCGAGGATGCGCGGCTCAACGAGCTTGAGTATTTCACCATGGCCCGGGCGCTCGAGGCAGAGCATGGCATCGCCGCCCCTGATGACCCCAGCCAGTTTGTGCACCATTTTCCCAAGGTTCTGAGCCATTGGCGCGACGACAAGCTCGAAGGCGCGCCCGAGCGGTTTTCGTCCTTCGAGACCCGCATTCGTGACGCATTGGTCGAGATTGGCGAAGGTGTGGGCCCGGCCCTTGTCGTCACCTCCGGTGGCCTTATCGCGATGACCATGCGCCTGCATCTGGGCCTTGATGTGCCCGCCATGGCCAATGTGGCCCTTGCGATCTTCAACACCTCAGTGCACCGTCTGCATCCCATCGGTGGCACCTGGTCACCCGTGCTGTTCAACGCGATCCCGCATCTCGAAGCACCGGACCGTCACTACGCTCACACCCATGTTTGAGGCTCCCATGAAACTCTTCGCCGCCCCGGGCACCATATCTGTCGCCGTCGCCATCGCCCTCGAGGAAGCGGGGGTGGGGTATGATCTGCACATGCTCGACTTTGCCAGCGGGGCACAGCGGGACGCGGCGTACCGCGCCATCAACCCAAAGGGCCGGGTGCCTGCACTGGCGCTCGACAGCGGCACGGTTCTGACCGAAACGGGCGCCATCCTCGACTTTATCGCGGCGCATGATCCGCGCCTGATGCCCGCCGATCCGGTGCATGCAGCACAGGCCAGGGCGGTGATGTACTATCTAGCGTCGACCATGCATGTGAACCACGCCCATAAGATGCGCGGCCACCGCTGGGCCGACACCGAGGCGGCCCATGCCGACATGGCCGCCAAGGTACCCCAGACGATGACCGACAGCGCGACATATGTCGAAGAGAACTGCATCGCAGGCCCCTACGTGTTGGGCGCGCATTTCTCCATTGCCGATTGTTATCTGTACCTCGTGTGCACCTGGCTGCCGGGCGACGGTGTGGACATGGCCCCGTTCCCCCGCATCCGCGCCTTCATGGATGCGATGGAGGCGCGGCACAGCATTGAGGTAATGCGGACCAAGGGCTTGCTGGCATGACCCATCTGTGGGTCCGCACCGAGCAGCGGGACAACGAGACCCGTGTGGGCCTGACGCCCGAAGGCGCGGCCAAGCTGATGGCCGCAGGCCTGCAGGTGACCGTCGAAAACAGCGACAGCCGCTGTATTCCGACCGATCGCTACCGCGCGGCCGGTGCGCAGATCGCCCCGGCAGGCGCCTGGCCGGAGGCGCCGGACGATGCGATCATCTTCGGCCTCAAGGAATTGCCAGAGGACGGCACGCCCTTGTTCCACCGCCACATCATGTTCGGCCACGCCTACAAGGGGCAGCCCGCGGGCCACACGCTCCTGCGTCGGTTCCAGGCGGGCGGCGGAACGCTCTTTGATCTGGAGTATCTCGTGGACGCAAGCGGCCGCCGCGTCGCCGCCTTTGGATATTGGGCGGGCTATGCGGGTGCCGCGGTGGCCCTCAAGTGTTGGGCGGCGCAACAGGGTGGTGCATTGGCCGGTGCCGTGGGCAGCTATCCCAGCGCCAACCACATGCTGGCCGAACTGCAGACGGAGCTTGTGGCCACCGGCACACATCGGCCCACCGCGCTGATCATCGGCGCGCTGGGGCGCGTGGGCAGCGGCGCTGCCGACCTCTGCACATCCATGGGTGTACCGACGACCCGTTGGGATATGGCCGAGACCGCCCATGGCGGCCCCTTCCCCGAGGTGCTGGCGCATGACATCTTTTTCAACTGCATCCTCGCACGTCCCGGCACGCCGGTCTTTGTGCCAGCCTCTGCGCTGCATGCCCGGCGCAGGCTCAGTGTCATCGGGGATATCGCCTGCGATCCCGACAGCGACTTTTCCCCGATCAAGGTCTACGACCACACCACAACATGGCAGTCGCCTGCCTTGCGGGTGCACGACACACCACCGCTGGACGTGACGGCCATAGATAATCTGCCATCCATGCTGCCGGTCGAAAGCTCGGAGGATTACGCCGAGCAATTGCTGCCGAGCCTGCTGACCCTGCCACAGCTGACCGATGGTGTGTGGGCGCGGGCAAAGGCGTCATACGATCAGGCCTGCGCCACGCTCTGACCCGGTCATTCAGGCAAAGTGGATCAAACCCGCTTCGCTCTCGCCCAGCTCAAAGCCCAGCGCTTCCATCCCCGCCTCGATGTGATCCGTGAAATGCGGCGTGCCGAGGATGTAGTCGGCGCAGGGTGTGCTCGCCTCTGCCGCGGCGGTATCGACCGCCTCTTGCCACTCTTCGGCTTCGAACGCCCCGCGACCGATCCACATGACCGCCACGAGGGCTGCCTGCTCATCCTCGCTCAGCCGGTCGATGACGCCACGCAATTCCGGTTCGGCCCGGTCCAGCTCGCGCCCCATCAGCACGATCTGCGCCAGTAAATCCGTGTTGAGTTCAGTATCCATAACGAATCCTCCTGCGTGGAAGGATGCGCCGCGTGGTGGGAGCCGTCTTTGATCCCGCTCAAATGCCCTCAGCGGGCAAAGATGCGGTAATACAGCCAGTCCGGTAGGAACTGCCCCACCCGGAAGAACAACGAAAAGACTGTCGGAAAGCTCTTTTTGAAATTGTCGGTCAGCATCAGCTCGAACATCTCGCGCGCGGCCGTCTCCGGTTCCATGAGGAATGGCATCTCGAACTCGTTCTTGTCGGTCAGCTGCGTCTTGATGAAACCGGGGTTGGCAACCTGCACCCGAACGCCCGTATGGCGCAGATCGGCATGCATGCATTCCGCCAGCGACATCGTCGCCGCCTTGGACGCCGTGTACCCGATGGAGCCGGGCAGGCCCCGAAACGCACTGAGCGACGAGGTGATGACGATATGCCCGGCATCCCGTTCGACAAATTGCGGCACTACGCGGCCCAGCACGCGCATGAAGCCGGTGAAATTCACATCCGCCATCGCCACGCCTTGCGCGCAATCCCACTCCTTGGCCGAAAACGGCCAGTAGACGCCAGCGAGCAGCACGATGCCGTCAATCTCGCCCACAGCCTCTGCAGCTGCCGCCACGCTGTCGTCGTCCGCGATATCAACCGTCTCCACCGTCGCTTTGCCCGGCAGCTCGTCCGCGAGGCTTTGCAGCTTGTCTTCGCTGCGCGAGGAAACCACCAGCTCGATCCCCGCCTGGCTCATCTGATGCGCCAGCGCGCGGCCAAGACCGTCGCCCGCACCAACCAGCCAATACCGCTTACCCGTCAGTTCAATTGCACTCATGCCGCTTCTTTCAAATCCCGTTCTGCTGGTCGCATCGTGGCCACCAGTTCCGCCACCTTGATCCCGAATTTACGGAACTGCGAGCGGTTCACAATGGTTCCGTTTGGCGCAAGATACATCCAGTCGACAGTGTCGAGCACATGCCCGCCCGAGCTTTCGGGCAATTGATACCGATATTTGAGCTGGACGGAGCTGCCCGCTTGTTGGCCCGTGCCTTCGCCCACGACATCGCTTGCGAGCGCCTTGATACGACCATCATTGCCCACCGTCAGGTTCCAGCAGCGTTCCTGCGTGGAGCCGTCGCAATAGGTGAACACCTCGTTCATGGTGCCCACATTGCCGTCCCAGTGGCAATCGAACTCGCCCACAAAACGGGAAGACACGCGGCCCGTCGGGCCGTAGATGACCCCCTCGCAGATGATAGGGCCATTGAGGTGCGTGCGCACGTCAAACTGATCGGAACCGGCGTCGTAATCCTCGGGCCGTTGCGCCAGAAAATCAGCATAGCGCGAGCGCGACCAAATCAGCGCAGCGGTGGTAAGGGCCCCCAGCAGGGCAAAAAACAGAGCATCCATATTCAGGTCTCCTTGAGGTTCGTGGTCGCCAACAGGGCGATGGCCACGATTTTCAGGCCGCAGGGCACGGCGGCGTAAAGCAGGGTGAGCAGGGCAAGCGCCTCGGGCGGGTTGGTGGCCGCAGCGCTGTCGAAGCCCGCGTTTTGGAGCGCAGGCAGAAGCGTGACGGCAGCAAAAGCCAGCGTGAATTTCGACACGAACGACCACAGGCCGAACCCTTCGGACGCCGACGGGCTGATGCGCGCCATGCGCGTGGCAAAAACGGCGGGCAGCAATGTCAGATCGGCGCCCAGCGTGGCACCCGACAGGGTGCAGATGACCGCAAAAGCGAGCCAGTCGCCCGGACCCAGCAGCAAGGCGCCGCCAAAGCTGAAGATCGCAAGGACCATCGCGCTGAGTAGCACGGGTTTGACACCAAAGCGTTCGGCCAGACGGCTCCAGATGGGCGCGGCACATGCGGCAGAGAGAAAGAACAGCAAGAGCAGCGGGCCTTCGAAACCCGGCGCTTCGAGCCGGCTTTCGACAAAGAACAGAAACAGGGTCGAACTGACGGCGACCGGAGCCGCGTTCACGAACGCGATCAGCAGTAGACGCCGTGCCAGCGCATCGCGCAGCACGGCGCGCAACCCGATGGAGGGCGGCAGGCCCGTGTCGCCCCACTCGCCCGACATCATCACGATGGCGACCAGCGCCAGCACGGCAAAGCCTACCGCGAACCCGGCAAAAGGTGCACCCATCAGCCCGCCCAGCATCACTGGCGCGATGGCTGCCACGCAGACGCCCAGCAGCGCCCCCGTCTCGCGCCACCGCGCCAGACGCAGATGACCGTCACCCGGCAGCGTGTCGGCCTTGACCACGCCCTGCGCATAAAAGTTGATTGTGAGGAAGCTGAAGGCCGAGAACACGCCCGTCAGCATCAGCGCAAACCAGATCAGCGGCGGCAAGAGCGGCGGCACTGCAAACAGGCCCAGCATCGACAACGCCATGACCGTGCATCCGATCAATACTGCCAGCCCGCGCCGTCCACGCAGCACCTCGCTGAGGCGACCAAAAAGCGGGTCTTGCACCACATCCAGCAGGCGCAGGCCGAACAGTACAGCGCCAAGCGCCGCCAGCGATACACCATATTCGTCCACATAGAACTTGGGCGCGTGGATATAGATCGGCAGGCCCGCCGCACTCAGCAGCGCCGCGAACACCGCGTAGGCGGGCAGGCGATGGGGCGGGGCATTGCTCACCGCGACACCTCGCTTGCCGGGGGTTCGGGACGCGGGCGATATACCGCGCGCTTGACCCAGAGCTTGAACGCCTGCCAGTGGATCAGGGCCAGCACGCGGCGCGCGCCGAACGGGCGGCGCAGCACCGCGCCCAAGATCGAACGATTGCTCAGCGGACACCGGCGACCGGTGAGCGTGGCGATCACACCGCCCTCGCCCTGGCTGTAGTCGATCCAGATGCCAATGCGATCGTCGGTGATGTCAAAGCGGAACTCGTACCCGCCCTCGACCGGCTGGAAGGGCGAGACATGCATGATCTTTTGCGCCTGCAGCCGGTCATGGGCCGCGATGGGCCGCTGATCGGGATGGTGGATGAGATAGCTGTGGCGGTCACCAAAGGTGTTGGTGACCTCGGCGATCACGGCCACCAGCGCCTTGTCGGCGCGCCGGCACAGCCAAAAGCTGACCGGGTTGAACACGTGGCCCAGAACCTTGGGCTGCGCCAGCAGCTCGATCTGTGCCACGCCCGTCACCTGATGCTCCTGCAGCACGTCACGCACCCACGCGGCCCCGCGCCCAGCCTTGGGCGCGCCACCGTGGTCCGTGTCGTCCAGCGCCGTCAGCCCCCGCCCGTTGCGGCGAAAGAGGCGCGGCGTGCGCAATTCGGCCTCGGCATCGAGCAGCACGTAATCCACCGAATAGCGGAATGCGTTGGACACAGCGCCCTTGCGGCCATGATAGGTTTGACCCGCGATATGATCGACGGTTGCCGTCATTCCGCGGCCACCTGCACCGCCGCATCGCGCGCCAGGATCGCGTCCGCGACATCCACCGCGCTTGAATATCCGTCCTCGTGAAATCCATGGCGCATCCATGCACCGCAGAACCACGTGCCGTTGGCGCCGTTCATCTCGCGCACGGTGTCCTGCGCGGCCAGTGCGGCCAGATCATAGACCGGGTGGCGCAGCACCGTCTGGTCATAGATCATCTCTTGCCGGATCGTGCGCTTGGTGTTGAGCGTCACGAAATGCGGGTCGTCCATCGGCACAGGTTGCAACGAGTTGATCCAGTAGGTCAGGTCGATCCGGTCGGATTGTGCGCCCTTATCCTCGGTGTAGACCCAGCTGGACCAGGTCTGACGCCGCTGCGGCATGATGCTGTCGTCGCAATGCAGCACCACATCATTGGGCTGGTATTTGACCGCGCCGAGGGCGGCCTGTTCCGCCGAACTTGCGTCCGCGAGCATCGACAGGCTGTCGTCGGAATGGGTGGCAAAGACGACCTCGTCGAACGCCTCCCAGGCACCACCCCATGCCTTGACCTCGACGCCGGTCGCGGTGCGCCGCACCGACTGGACCGGGGCGTGCAGCCGGATGTCGACGCCATGGCCCAACATCGCAGCCTCGAGCCGACTGACATATTGCACCGAGCCACCCTGCACGGTGTACCACTGGTGCTGGCCCGTATGGCTGAGCAGCGCGTGGTTTTCAAAGAACTGGATCATCGCGTGCGCCGGAAAATCCATGATCTTTTGCGTCGGCGTCGACCAGATCGCACCGCTCAGCGGCAGCAGATAATAGTCTCGGAACCACGCGCCCGTCCCCAGCGCCTCAAGAAACTGCGCCGTCGTGCGTGTCCGGTCTTCCAACGCGATGCGTAGTCCGTTCTTGTTGAAGTGCAGGATGTCACGGACCATGCGCAGGAACTTTGGGTTAAACGCATTGCGTCGCTGGGCAAAGAGCGCATCGAGGCTCGCCAAACCATACTCCAGCCGTCCGCCATCGATCGACGCGCCAAAGCTCATTTTGGATTTGGTCACCGGCACGTCAAGCTCAGCAAAGAGCTCAGCCATGCGCGGATAATTGGCGTAGTTGAACACCAGAAAGCCTGTATCGACCGGCTGATCGCCGTTCTTGCCAGCAACGATGGTGCGCGCGTGCCCGCCCAACCGCGGCTCCGCCTCGAACAGAGAGACGTCGTGCGCGCGGGACAATAGATGTGCGGCTCCCATGCCTGAAATTCCTCCCCCGATAACGGCAATACGGCGGCGCAGGGCGGGCGGGAGGTCTTTGGGCATGATCGATGCAGTCCTATTATGCGATAAGTTGCAAGATGTACGGAGAGATGCGGGAAATGGATGCTGATTTGCCAGACATTTATTTTTGATCCGGTTGTTAATCGCTCGCGTAGACGAGATATGTTGGCGGGAATTGAAACGATAGAAACTAAAGGCCCTGTGCCGGGACAGCTTGTCCGGCCAACGGCCACGAGGCCCGCAGACATGCAAGACAACAGCGGTGCGAGGCTATTGTGGGTCGACCACATGAGCCGCATCCGGGACCATCAGGATCAGACGGCATTTGCCGAGCTGTTCGAGCACTTTGCACCACGGGTCAAAGGCTTTTTGATGAAATCGGGCGCGGATGCATCATTGGCAGAAGAATGCGCGCAAGAGGTGTTGGCGACCTGCTGGCACAAGGCCCACATGTTTGACCCGACGCGGGCGTCTGTGGCGACTTGGATCTTTACCATCGCGCGCAACCGCAAGATTGACGTGCTGCGCAAGCAGCGTCGACCCGAGCCCGAGGATCTGGGCTGGGGACCGGAACAAGAACCTGATCAGGCCGACGTGATGGCCCTGCAACAGGAAAGCGCACAGCTGGGTCAGGCAATCGCAGAATTGCCGGCGGCGCAGCGGGAGTTGATAGAAAAGGCGTATTTCGGGGATCTTTCCCACAGCGAAATCGCCGAGCAAACGGGTCTGCCCCTGGGCACGATCAAATCTAGAATTAGGTTGGCGCTGGATCGACTGCGCCACGCGATGAAGTGAATACGGTGATGAAACAGAACATAAACCACCATCTGACGGACAGTATCCTCATGGGCTATGCCGCTGGCACCCTGCCCGAGGCATTCAACCTGATGGTCGCGACCCATGTGTCGCTGTGCGACGAATGCCGTGCCCGCCTCGAAGGGTTCGAGGCGGTCGGAGGCGCGGTGCTGGAACAACGCGCAAGCAACGAGGTGGCGATGGACGAGGGCAGCCTGGCGGCAACCCTGTCGCTGATCGCAGGCGGCGCACAGGATGAAATCCGCGTACCGACGGTTGCAAACTCCGTCCTGCCAGGCCCACTGCAAAGCTATGTGGGCGGCGATCTGGATGACGTTCAGTGGCGTGCCGTCGGTATGGGTGTGAAACAGGCGATCCTGCCCACATCCAAGGACGCATCGGCGCGTTTGCTGTTTATCCCTGCGGGTGCCGCAATGCCTGATCACGGGCACCATGGGCTTGAGATGACGATGGTGCTGCAAGGCGCGTTCCAGGACGAAGACGACTACTTCGCCCGGGGTGATGTCGAAGTGGCCGACACCGATACGCATCACACGCCTGTCGCGGACATTCACGAAGATTGCATCTGTCTGGCTGTGACGGATGCGCCGCTGCAATTCCAGGGCCTGCTGCCGAAGATCGCACAGCGCTTCGCCCGCATTTGATGGTTGGTGCCGCACCGGGTTGACCGGGCGCGGCACCTGACACTCCTTTCAAATCCGACGTTCAACATGTCGCCTGCGCGACGGCGCACCCAGTATTTTCGCCCGACGCTCCGACACATGATGCATGTGCATGGGAGGTCGGCAATGAAACCAACTCTGGATCTCGCCGATGGACGGCTATCTGGGGATCAGCAGGCGCGATACTGGCAAGACGGGTTCCTGTTTCCGCTCCCCGGCATATCCGCCAACAGGGCCGCGCAGGCCCGGGCCGAGCTGGAACAGATCGAGGCCGACTGGCTCGCCGCCGACCTTCCGCATCCGCTGAACACCTATAAACGCGTGAACGCCCACGTGGTCATGCCAATGGCTGCGCGCATCGCCCTTGATCCCGGTATCCTTGATGTCATCGAAGGCGTGCTGGGCCCCGACATCCTCGTCTATTCCACCGAGTTCTTCATCAAGGAACCGCAGACCAAACAGATCGTGTCGATGCATCAGGACCTGACATATTGGGGCCTCGGTGCCATTGACGGGCTGGTCACCGCGTGGATTGCCCTTTCCCCCGCAACACCAGCCTCGGGCTGTATGGATTTTGTCGCGGGCAGCCACAAGAATGCGATCCTGCCACACGAAGACAGCTTTGACCCCGACAACCTGCTGTCCCGTGGGCAAGAGGTCAAAGTGGACGTCGCGCCCGACGAGAAGACCGCCATCGAAATCCACCCCGGACAAATGTCCCTGCACCACGGGCTGACCATTCACGGCTCCGGCCCCAACACATCACCCGATCGACGCATCGCGTGCGTGGTACGCTATGTCCGCCCCGATATGGCGCAAAAGATCGGCACCAAGGATTATGCAATGCACGCCCGCGGCGCGGACCGGCACGGCAACTTTATCCATGTTCCAGACCCCACAGAGAATTTCGCCCCCGATGCCCTCGCCCTCTACGAAGAGATCCGGGTGGCGCAGGCGCAAGTCATGATGAAAGATGCCAAAGGCAGCACGGAGATCTACGCATGATGGACCACGTGAAATTCACCGCGATGAAGGATGGCGACCGCGAGGATTACGCCTTTCTGACCGAACACGAGGTGGAATACACCAAGGGCACAGCCGACCGTTTGCTGACCGCGCTCGAAACGCTGGATGAGGGGCTGTCGGGCTACAAGATCACTCGGCTCGGCCACTCGCTGCAATCGGCGACACGGGCATGGCGCGACGGGGCGGATA
>ERZ1740067.1452-NODE-1452-length-16234-cov-7.255949_pt1 | contig 16234 bp, 13 predicted proteins | sample MGYA00581736_ERZ1740067 | MGnify/ENA primary metagenome ERZ1740067 (study PRJEB43018, sample SAMN04849236) | marine metagenome | isolation source: floating plastic debris | place: Pacific Ocean | collected 2008-08-27 | study: EMG produced TPA metagenomics... | reverse complement strand
CTTCGGGCTCGCAAGCATCTACGTCAAAGCCCTCAACAAGGTGAAAGAAAGATGAACATGTTGGGAACCGCCAGCACTCTGATTTCTGCGCTTGTTTTGGCGGTAATCGTTCTGGGCTTTCTCAGTACTGAAGCGCATGCACGAAAGTATTGCAGGGACTTTCCTACTTACCAGGCAGCAGTCGCATATTGCTTGGAAACCTACGGAACAACGGTTGGATGCGGCGGTCTTGATAGAGACAAAGATGGTCGCCCTTGTGAGTGCAACGTGGGAGGCCCTGAGAAGGACGAGAAAGCGTGTGAAAATTTCCGAAAGGGGCAAGAATGATTAGCCGGGTTTGGACATGAGCGCGCATTCGATCAACGCCGCCTCAAACCGCGCGAAATGGATCGCGGGTGCGCTTGTCATCGCATACGCGCTCATCACCATGGTGCCCTTGGCGTGGATCGTGCTGACGGGTTTCAAGTCTCCAGCGGATGCCATCAGCTACCCGCCCAAGGTGGTGTTTGAACCCACGTTAGAGGGCTACGTGAACCTCTTCACCACGCGCACCCGACAGACCGAGGACTTCCTCGAGGCCAACCCGCCCGAGAACTGGGCCGATGAGATCGTGCGCCAATACGATATGGTCATCGTGGGTCCGTCGAAGTTCGGAGAGCGGTTCCTCAACTCAGTGATCATCGGCTTTGGCTCAACCTTCTTATCGGTCTTCCTCGGCACGCTCGCGGCCTATGCCTTCAGTCGATTTAAAATACCCTTAGCCGACGATCTGCTGTTCTTCATTCTCAGTACAAGGATGATGCCGCCCATCGCCGTCGCGATCCCCATCTTCCTGATGTACCGAAACCTTGGGCTATCGGACACGCATCTGGGGATGATCCTGCTCTACACGGCGGTGAACATTTCGCTCGCAGTCTGGCTGCTCAAAGGCTTCATCGACGAGATCCCGCGCGAGTATGAAGAGGCGGCGCTCATCGATGGCTACACACGGTTTCAGGCCTTTTACAAAGTCGTGCTGCCACAGGCCGCCACGGGCATTGCATCGACCGCGATCTTCTGCCTGATCTTTGCCTGGAACGAATATGCTTTCGCTGTGCTGCTGACGACAGCGAGCGCGCAAACCGCCCCGCCCTTTATCCCGACAATCATCGGCGTCGGCGGCCTCGATTGGCCGGCCATCGCGGCGGGCGTTACGATCTTCCTGCTGCCGGTCATGATCTTCACCATCCTGCTGCGCAAGCACCTCCTGCGCGGGATCACATTCGGAGCGGTACGCAAATGATCCACGCTTTCCGCCCTCGACTTCGCACCGACGAAATATCGACGCACTACCGACGTGATACCCACGTTCCATTTTTGCGGTTTGGAGGCCCATAATGAACAGCTTCATCCAAGGCCTTTTCCGTCTGCGCCGCGGACCTTGGGAGATGGTGGCCTCCGTCATAATCGGCGTTGGTGTCGTCATGCTGATGCAACCCTTCGTGATGTGGGCCTTCACCTATTCCTTCATCACGACGCTCATTGGCACGGTCATGTTCATCATCGTCTCCCACTTCCCGGAGGACGAGTGATGCTGGAACAAGTCTGTCCCATTCTCCCGTCTCGCGATCTTGCCGTCAGCAGGGCCTTCTACGAAAGTTGGGGGTTCACGGCCTGGTATGATGATGGCGATTACCTGTTGATGAACCGCGACAGAGTGGAGATCCATTTCTTCCGTCATGCCGAACACGTGGCCGCCCAAAGCGACCATGGTGTCTATGTTCGCCCGAAGGACGTCGACGCAATCTCAGACGAGTTGACCGGTCTAAATTTGCCGTCTGACAAAGGCTTTCCGCGGTTTTTGGCCGCCGAAGATAAGCCATGGGGCATGCGAGAAGCCGCGCTCTGGGATCCCGATGGCAACCTTCTGCGCATCGGTCAGGAGGTGTGCAATGGCTGAGATCGTGATCAAAAATGTCCGCAAGGAATTCGGCGATTTCGTCGCGGTCAAGGAAAGCTCCTTCACCATCGAGGATGGCGAGTTCTTCATGCTGCTCGGCCCGTCGGGTTGCGGCAAGACAACGACCTTGCGCATGATCGCAGGACTAGAGCTGCCCTCCGCTGGAGAGATCTATCTCGACGGCGAAGAGATCAGCCAAAAGCCCCCGTCAGAGCGCGACATTGCCTTTGTCTTTCAGATGTTTGCCCTCTACCCGCACATGAACGTACGCAAGAACATGTCCTACCCCTTGATCAGTCAGGGCATGCCGCGCGCGCAGGTGAAGGCCAAGGTTGCCGAGGTGGCGGCGATCCTTGGGATTGAAGACATCCTGAACCGCCCCGTGGGTGGCCTCTCTGGCGGAGATCGACAGCGCGTCGCCCTCGGTCGTGCCATAGTCCGCGAACCCAAGGCTTTCATGATGGACGAACCCCTCGGCGCGCTCGATGCCGAATTCCGCGAACACATGGCCGAGGAGCTTCGCGCGCTCCATGACCGGATGGGTGCGACCACGGTCTACGTCACCCATGATCAGTTAGAGGCCATGCAGATGGGCGACAAGATCGTGGTGATGAACAACGCCGTCGTCGAACAGTTCGGCACCCCGCAAGAGGTCTATGACAAGCCCGCCACCATGTTCGTGGCGGATTTTATCGGCTCCCCCTCAATGAACTTTCTGAACTTTCAGGCTAAGCTGGCTTCAGGGGTGCAATCAATTGATCTTAATGGACAAACCGTAACGGTGCCGCAACTGCGTGAGGGTGCAGAAGGCGCCTTGGCCTTTGGGGTGCGTCCCGAGCATGTGCGTCTGACAACGGATGGTGGACAACGCGCTAAAGTCATGGCGACGGAGTATCTGGGCACCACGCAAATCGTGACGCTGGAGACGCCGAATGGGGATCTCAAGGCCCGCATCCCATCGGATCAACCGGCCAAGGCGGGCGAGCAGGTGGGCCTCGACTTCATCGGTGAAACCGTGACGCTCTTTGATACCAATTCTGGTCGCGCGCTCCGGTCTGAACTGAACGAGGAGGTGCTGTCCAATGGCTGAGGTCACCCTGACAGGCGTCTCCAAGTCGTTCAAATCCACCAAAGCGGTCAAGGATATGGATCTCACCGTGCCCGATGGGGCGTTTGTCGTTCTGCTCGGGCCCACAGGCGCTGGCAAAACAACGACATTGCGCCTGATCGCCGGGCTGGAAAAGCCTGATGCTGGGGGCATCGAGATCGGCGGCGAGTCCGTCACGGGTCTGACGCCAGCGCAGCGCGATGTGGCGATGGTGTTCCAGCAATACTCGCTCTACCCGCACATGTCCGTCTATGACAATCTGGCCTTCCCGCTGCGCTCTCCGATCCTGCGCACGCCAGAGGCGGAGATCGACCGCAAGGTTAAGGAAGTGGCCGAGGTGCTGCACATCCCGCACAAGCTGGGCAACAAGTCGACAGAGCTTTCTGGCGGCGAGATGCAGCGCGTTTCCATTGGGCGCGCTCTGGTACGTGATCCCTCGATTTACCTGATGGACGAGCCTTTGAGCTCGCTCGACGCCAAACTCCGCGCCGATCTGCGGGTCGAGCTCAAGCGCATTCATGCAGAGCTCAGCGCGACGCTTCTCTACGTCACCCATGACCAGATCGAAGCGATGACCATGGCCAGCCATGTGGGCGTGTTGAACGAAGGCGAACTGGTGCAATTCGGCGCCCCGCGCGAGATCTATGAGAACCCCAAAACCGCCTATGTCGCCGCGCGCCTGGGCCAGCCGCGGATCAATCTCTTGCCAGCAGGATTGCTGGGCGAAACGGCCCCAAGCGGGGCACATCACGTCGGTTTGCGGCCCGAAAACATTGGGTATGGCGACGGCAGAGACGCCGCTGTTGTGCGTGTTGAGCATCTGGGCGATCAAACCCGGCTGCACCTGAAAGTCGCCGATCATGACGTCGTAACGCTCACCGATCCCCACACATCCCTGACACCGGGAGAAACGGTTCAGATCAAACCACTTTCGCCCATCTTTTTCGACGCCGACGGCGCTCGGATCAATTGAAGGAGCACATCCATGGCACAATTCGTGAATGCCAAAGACGACCTCGTCAAAGAAGCAATAGATGGGATGTTGGCGTGCTCCGGCGGCACCCTGGCGCGCCTGGATGGCTATCCGCACATCAAGGTTGTCTATCGGGCAAACTGGGACCGGTCCAAGGTGGCCTTGGTTTCTGGCGGTGGCTCAGGCCATGAGCCGGCCCATGCAGGCTTCGTCGGGGCCGGTATGCTCACTGCAGCGGTGTGTGGCGAGGTGTTCGCATCTCCCTCGGTGGAAGCCGTTCTCGCGGGCATTCTGGAAGTGACGGGGGAGGCTGGCTGCCTGCTGATCGTCAAGAACTACACCGGCGACCGTTTGAATTTTGGTCTTGCAGCGGAACGCGCCCGTGCCCTCGGTCGCAAGGTGGAAATGGTCGTCGTGGATGATGACATTGCCCTGCCGGATCTGCCGCAACCGCGCGGCGTGGCGGGCACGCTCTTTGTTCACAAGGTGGCCGGTGCCTTGGCCGAACAGGGTCACTCACTGGAAGACGTGACAGCCGCAGCTCAAAAGGTGATCGGCACGGTGACCTCTATCGGAACCAGCCTTGATACCTGCACCGTGCCCGGCTCGCCAAAGGAAGATCGCATTCCCGCAGGTAAGGCAGAGCTGGGCCTCGGCATCCATGGCGAACCCGGCGTTGAACAGATCGCGTTCACCGGCGCGGCGGCGGCTATGCAAACGGTGCTGGATAAATTGCGCGGTCAAATGACCGATGGATCCCATGTGGCGTTGCTCAATAACCTCGGCTCGACCACCCCCCTTGAGATGTCCGTGCTGGCCCATGAGCTCGCTCAATCAGGCATTGCCCAGCACGCGATTGGTCCGGCGCCCATGATGACATCATTGGATATGCATGGCTTCTCAGTATCACTTTTGCCCGTAGATGCGGATCAAATGGCGGCCTTGATGGCACCAGTTGATCTGCCGGCTTGGCCCGGTGTGAACGACATAGATGATCCGATCGTCACGCCCTTGCCTGATGGGCTGGCCCCCATTGAGCCAATTCCATCTGCAAACGCCAAAACACGGGCGACGATTGAGCATCTGTCTGACCTGCTGATCGCGGCAGAGGCGCAATTGAACGAGCTCGACGCCAAGTCCGGTGACGGTGATACGGGCAGCACTTTGGCCACTGCCGCCCGATCCCTAAAAGCCAATCTTGATCATATGCCACTGGCAGATCTGACCCAGCTTTTCCCCGCGCTTGGCAACATGCTCAGCCAGACCATGGGCGGCTCTTCGGGCGTGATCCTTGCGATCTACTTCAACGCCGCCGGAGACGCTTGCGCCAATGGCAGCACGGTAGAAAGCGCTCTTGCCGCCGGCCTGCAACGGGTAAGCGATGTGGGCGGAGCACGCTTGGGCGATCGCACGATGATCGACGCCCTTGCCCCGGCGCTTGAGGCGCTCTCGGGTGGTGTCGCGGCGGCGGCCGCTGCCGCGCGGTCGGGGGCGGATGCCACGGCCAATATCCACCGCGCAAAAGCGGGCCGGGCGGCCTATGTGCCGTCAGAAAATCTCAAAGGCAATAATGACCCAGGTGCCGAAGCCGTTGCGCTTCTATTCGAGGGTTTGGCCAGCACCCAGGAAGGATAGAGGCGCGCGTGGACGACGACGACATCAGAACTGTGTCAAAACCCACGGTGAATGACATTGCCCGCGTGGCGGGCGTGTCTTTGGCCACGGTCGACAGGGTGTTGAACACGCGCCCCGGTGTTCGTCGTGTCACGATCGATCGGGTCAATTCCGCCATTGCGCAGCTGGGATATGTACGCGACACCGCTGCGGCCAACCTGGCGCGTCGACGACTATACAGGCTGCTTTTCCTTCTGCCGTCGAACCGCAATGAATTTGTCATCGCTCTGGAACAGGCCATCGCGGAACAGGGCGCAAAACTGATCCATCAGCGGACCACTTTGGAACGGCGCAGCGTGCCGCCCTTCGATTCTCGTGCGATCTGCGATACTTTGGACGACTTGGATCCAGAAGAGGTCGATGGCGTGGCGGTGTTCGGCCCGGAAACGCCATCTGTGCGCGATGCCGTAAAGCGCGCGCGCGCGAAGGGCATCGCGGTTGTGGCACTCGTGTCGGATTTGCCAAGCTCGGACAGGGATCATTTCGTTGGCATTGATAACGTGGCCGCCGGGCGTACAGCCGCTCAGCTCATGGGGCGGTTCGTCCGCGAAGCAGGGCGCATTTTGGTGATCACCGGGTCGCGGCTTGCCCGAGATCACTTGGAGCGGCGCAATGGCTTTGACGCGGTCATCGGGGCTGACTATCCCAATCTCGACGTTGTGGCGTCCATTGAGGGCCGTGATGATCCAGAGCTGATCCAAGAGCTTCTACCGGATGTCTTTGAAGCCTATCCTGACATTTGCGGCATTTACTCATCGGCTGCGGGTAATCCCGGTCTGATCCGGTTCATCGAAGAAACCAGTCGGGAAAGAGATCTGGTGGTTATCGCCCATGAGCTGACGCCCGGGTCGCGCCTGGCACTCGGCAGCGGCGTGTTTGACGCCATCATTTCCCAAGACACAGGCCATATCGTCCGCTCAGCCACGCGGCTTTTGAAGGCCACGGCGGATCAGGTGCCCTTTGACAGCACTCAAGAACGCATTCGCATCGATATTTACCTCAGGGAAAACATGCCGCTTTCCCCAATACCCCACGCGGAGGAGCTTCCATGAAAACGATCAAGGGACCAGCGCTGTTCTTGGCGCAGTTTGCAGGCGATGACGCGCCGTTCAATTCCTGGGATGCCATCACCAAATGGGCGGGAAATTGCGGCTATAAGGGCGTGCAAGTGCCAAGCTGGGATGGGCGCCTCTTAGATCTGGCCAAGGCGGCTCAGAGCAAAGACTACTGCGACGAATTCAAGGGCCAGGCCGCCCAAAACGGCGTCGAGGTGACAGAGCTTTCGACCCACCTTCAAGGCCAGCTCGTCGCGGTGCATCCCGCCTATGACACAGCCTTTGACGGCTTTGCCGATCCCTCGGTTCACGGCAATCCGAAAGCGCGTAAGGAATGGGCCGTCGATCAGGTGATGAAGGCGATCTCTGCCTCGGCCAACATGGGCATAAAGAACCACGTGTCCTTCTCCGGGGCGCTTGCCTGGCCTTACGTCTACCCATGGCCGCAGCGCCCGGCAGGTCTCATTGAGACTGCGTTTGATGAGCTCGCGCGCCGGTGGCGGCCGATCCTCGATCATGCCGACGAAAACGACGTGAACATCTGCTACGAGATCCATCCGGGCGAGGACCTCCATGACGGTGTGACGTTTGAGATGTTTCTCGAGCGGGTTGATGACCACGCCCGCTGCAACATGCTCTACGATCCATCGCATTACGTGCTGCAGTGCCTCGATTATCTCGACAACATCGATATCTACAAAGACCGCATCAAGATGTTTCACGTCAAGGACGCCGAGTTCAATCCGACAGGGCGGCAGGGCGTCTATTCCGGCTATCAATCCTGGGTGGATCGCGCGGGTCGTTTCCGGTCTTTGGGTGACGGGCAAGTCGATTTCAGCGCGGTGTTTTCCAAGATGGCGGCCAACGATTTCGATGGCTGGGCCGTGGTGGAATGGGAATGCTGCCTGAAGCACCCCGAAGACGGCGCACGCGAAGGTGCACAGTTTGTCTCCGACCACATCATTCGCGTCACAGAGCGTGCCTTTGACGACTTTGCCGATAGCGGCGCGGATGACGCGGCCAACCGTAAAATGCTGGGGATAGACTGATGGCGGACCGTATTAAGCTGGGCATGGTGGGGGGCGGCAATGACGCTTTTATCGGGGCTGTCCATCGCATCGCGAGCCGCATTGACGATCGCTACGAACTGGTCGCGGGCGCGCTGAGCTCCACCCCGGAAAAGTCTCGCGAAAGCGGAGAGGCCATCGGCCTGTCGCGCATCTATGACGATTTCAAACAGATGGCCATCAGCGAGGCGCGGCGCAAAAACGGGATTGAGGCGGTGTCGATCGTGACCCCGAACCACGTGCACTACGCCGCCGCGCGCGAGTTTCTAAAACGCGGCATTCATGTGATCTGCGACAAGCCTCTGACCAGCACGCTGGCCGATGCCAAGAAGCTGGTGAAGGCGGCGGAAAGCTCGGGCGCGCTTTTCGTGCTGACGCATAACTATACCGGCTACCCGATGGTCCGCCAAGCGCGGCAGATGGTGGCAAACGGTGACATAGGTAAAATCCGCGTGGTCCAGGTGGAATACCCGCAAGACTGGCTGACGGTGGAGCAGGATTTCAAACAGGCCAACTGGCGCACCGATCCCAACCAATCCGGCGCGGGCGGGTCGACGGGCGACATTGGCACCCACGCGTTCAACCTGGCCTGCTTTATCACCGGCTTGGAGGTCGAGAGCCTCGCCGCCGACATTCAGGCCTTCGTGCCCGGGCGGCAAGTGGATGACAACGCCCACGTCATGCTGCGCTTTGCAGGTGGCGCGCGCGGGATGCTCTGGTCCTCTCAAGTGGCGCCCGGCAATGAAAACGCGCTCCGGATCAGGATCTATGGTGAGGCCGGTGGGCTCGAATGGGCGCAGGAAGATCCGAACTATCTCTGGCATACACCGTTCGGTGAGCCCAAACGACTGATCACGCGCAACGGGGCCGGGGCAGGGGACGCCGCCGCCCGCATGAGCCGGATCCCGGCGGGCCACCCAGAGGGATATCTGGAAGGCTTTGCGAATATCTACACGGAGGCCGCAAATGCGATCATCGCCGTGCGAGAGGGCAAACCCATCCCCGATCGCGGCGTCTTTCCATCGGTGCAGGACGGCCTGAAAGGCGTGCAATTTGTCTCTGCCTGCGTCAGGTCCTCGGCGCGCAACGCGGCTTGGGTGCCGCTGGATCACTGATGTATCTCGGCCTCGATCTCGGAACCTCCGGCGTCAAAGCCCTGTTGATCGCAGAAGATCAATCCGTTGTGGCCTCTGCCCAAGGGGACCTGTCGGTGTCTCGGCCGGCGGATGGGTGGTCAGAACAGGACCCGGCCCATTGGATCCGCGCGACCACGCAGGCTTTGCGCGAATTGGCGAGCCAAACCTTACTGTCATCCGTCAAGGCCATCGGTCTGTCGGGGCAAATGCACGGGGCGACCTTGCTCGATGCCTCTGACCAAGTCCTGCGGCCCTGCATTTTATGGAACGACACTCGGTCGCATGAAGAGGCCGCTGCCCTGGACGTCGATCCACGCTTTCGCGAGATCACGGGCAACATCGTATTCCCCGGCTTCACCGCACCAAAACTGGATTGGGTACGCGCGAAGGAGCCAGAGATTTTCGCGCAGGTGTCAAAGGTCCTGTTGCCCAAGGACTACCTCCGGCTTTGGCTGACCGGTGAGTATGTCTCTGAGATGTCCGACGCTGCAGGCACCTCTTGGCTCGATACCGGCGCGAGGGCGTGGTCTGATGATCTGTTGGCCGCGACGCAGTTGGACAGATCCCATATGCCGTCTCTTGTCGAAGGCAATGCTGTATCCGGCGCATTGCGAGCCGAACTGGCCGCAGAATTCGGGCTGCCCAAGGGCATTCCCGTTGCTGGGGGGGCTGGTGACAACGCCGCTTCTGCCATCGGCATGGGGATCACAGAACCCGGGCAAGCCTTCTTATCGCTCGGCACATCCGGCGTGCTCTTCGTGGCCAATGAGAGATACCTGCCTGATCCGGAAACGGCGCTGCACACGTTCTGCCATGCGATCCCGGATCGGTGGCATCAGATGGGCGTGATCCTTGCAGCCACCGATGCCTTGGCATGGTATGGCCGCCTCGTGGGCGCAGATCCGGCGGACCTGACTGGCGAGTTGGGCGACCTAAAAGAGCCGGGGAAAACAACGTTTTTGCCCTATCTCGGTGGAGAGCGCACACCCCATAATGATGCCCGCATTCGCGGCGCCTTCCTCAATCTCGATCATGCGACAGACCGGGCAGCGGCGACGCGCGCGGTGCTTGAGGGGGTCAGCTTTGCCTTTCGGGACAGCCTTGAGGCAATGCGCAACACAGGCGCAGAGCTTTCCGACGTCGTTGCTGTCGGTGGCGGCTCTCAATCTGAGTACTGGTTGACGCTTTTGGCGAGTGTCCTGCATTTGCCGATATCTGTTGCAGATGACAGTGCCGTCGGCGCCGCCCTCGGCGCGGCCAGGCTGGCGATGATGGCGGCAGGGCATGACGCGCGCGACGTGGCGCGTGCCCCGGCAATCACCCGCACGCTCACCCCGGACACCAATTTCAGCGATGCATTCGACACCGCCTATCGCCGCTATCGCGCGGCCTATGGCGCCACAAGGGAGCTGTCATGACCGTTTACTTCCACGACATACCCGAAATCCGTTTCGAAGGGCCTGAGACGGCCAGCGAATTCGCTTTTCGTCACTACAATCCAGATGAGGTCTTCATGGGCAAACCGATGGAAGAGCACCTTAGGTTTGCCGTCGCCTGGTGGCATAGCTTTGCCTGGCCCGGCGGGGATCCTTTCGGGGGACAGACCTTTGAACGCCCGTGGTTCGGAGACACGATGGACTTGGCCAAGCTGAAGGCGGATGCGGCCTTCGAACTCTTCGGCATCTTGGGGCAACCGTTCTTTTGTTTTCACGATGCCGATATCCGGCCTGAGGGCGCAAGCTTTGCGGAAAGCACGCGCAACCTCGAAGAGATGGTCGACTATATCGGGACCAAGATGGAAACCTCTGGCACGCGCCTTTTGTGGGGTACGGCAAACCTCTTTACCCATCGCCGCTTCATGGCGGGCGCTGCCACGAACCCCGATCCGGACGTTTTCGCCTATTCAGCGGCCACTGTGAAAACCTGCATGGATGCCACGCAAAAACTCGGCGGGCAGAACTATGTCCTGTGGGGCGGTCGCGAAGGCTATGAGACCCTGCTCAACACCGATCTCAAGAAAGAGCGCGATCACGCCGGTCGGTTCCTGCAGATGGTGGTGGAGTACAAGCACAAGATAGGTTTTGAGGGCACCATTCTCGTGGAACCCAAACCCCAAGAACCCTCAAAACACCAGTATGACTATGACGTGGGCACGGTCTTTGGCTTCCTCAAGGAATTTGGGCTGGAAGGCGAGGTTAAAATGAATATCGAACAGGGGCACGCCATCCTTGCCGGTCACAGTTTTGAGCATGAGCTCGCGCTGGCTGCGTCATTGGGCATTTTTGGCTCCATCGATATGAACCGTAACGACTATCAATCCGGATGGGATACCGATCAGTTTCCCAACAGTGTTCCGGAAGTGGCGTTGGCCTATTACGAGATCCTCAAGGCCGGAGGGTTCACAACAGGCGGCACGAATTTCGATGCAAAGCTGCGTCGGCAATCCTTGGATCCCGCGGATCTTGTGGCGGCGCATGTGGGGGCGATGGATGTCTGCGCGCGTGGGCTCAAGGCTGCAGCTGCGCTCTTGGAAGACGGATCTCTGGAAGCGGCCAGAGCAGAAAGATATGCAGGCTGGGAGAGTTCTGAGACACGCAATGTTCTGTTTGAAGGTTTGCAATCCTGTTTTGATCATGTGGTGGCGAACAATACCAACCCGCAGCCAAAATCCGGACGCCAGGAACGCTTGGAAAACAGTCTCAACCGCTTTGTCTAAAGATGGTTGCGCTGCGTCACAGCAGGTGTGTTTTCGGAGCCGTCATAACCCCCCAAAACTGCAACGGTTTATGTGATCAATTTGGGATGAAAATGTCCACCAAACCGTCGACACTGCTTCGTAAAAAGTCCCCTGTGGTTTCCGGACTGTCTCCAAATGTTGATCTCGTGGCGAGACCCTTGCCGATCAGCTGCACAATTTCAGGTGACTCGCTGAATTTGGAGTGGGACAGGGTCGATTGATCCTCAATTTCACTCAAATCGATGGCAATCACGCCCAGTTTCGCAAGCTCGTCTGCGGGTGCCCTGCCGACTTTGACAGTGCTGCCATCCACGAGGCTGCTGACGGCCAGCGCTCGGTCATCATCTGACACCATAACAACGAAGGTTCTATTCTCCCGAGGGATCCGTTTTAGCTGGGTCATGAAAAGGTCGATGTCGATATCGGGTGACGCGAGAACGATGTTGCGTGCCTTGCCAATATTTTCTGATCGACCGACGATGCTGGCCTCGCGTACCACTTCCATCGTTAGAAAGTTACCCATGGAATGAGCGAGTAAGTCAAAGTGCTTGATGGCAGGGCTTTGCAGAACTTGACCCATGGAGGCCAAGCCATCGCGCGCAACAAGCACGCTGTTGAGATCATAGACGTATTGGCTTACGGCGCCGCCGGAAGCCCAGGAAAACAAGATGGGAATTCCGTCATAGTCGGTGTCTTCCACAAACTGCGCGACCTGAAAGATCGCGTCGGTCATGGTGGTGTTATAGCCATGAATGAAAAGCAGCACATTTCGTTGTTCAGGCGTTTTTTGGAGCAAAGCCGCTTCCAGATCACGCATGAAACCTTGCCGGTTCGCGAACGCATTTGGATCCTGGATCGTAAAGTGGCGCCGAGGGTCAGGTGTGTCGGCTTTGGTGCGCTCTATCTTTCCCGGTTCGTGGATCGGGGGCACGGTGACATCAACCGATGCAAAGCTCAGCCCCAATTGACGATCTCCGGAAAAAAATTCCGCGTCATCGGTAGACGGCGCACGGGTTGTTGCAATGAAGACTTCATGGGTTGCTATGCCCTCGACCGTGTCCACGGGGACCACGGTGTCGACCCCCACAGCGTCGGGTGCACGCGTGCAGGCCGAAACCAGAGCGAAAATCGCAACAATCGCGAATCTGAGCACGGCCTGTCCTTTGCTCCTCGTCGTCTGTCCCGCGTTTAGTCTTAAACGGCTCATGCCGGCCGGTTTGACAACCTCGCCCAATTTGTACGAGTTTTCCGTGTGAAACCCAACCACAAAAGCGGTCTGCACCACCCTGGTTTAAACCATTAGTTGCACCTGAGACTTGTGCTGACTTTGCCGCCATCTTCAAACTGACGGTTCACAGTTCTTCCCGGACGTGCCGCCACGCGAGGGCGCTCTCGCAGGTGGCGTTGTTTCTGATCAAGCTCTTTTATGAGACCCAAAAGAGCGAAAAACTAAGACGCCAAGGAACTTTCGGTTCGCATTTCATAGATCAAAGTGCCGTCGTTTAGATCAGCATGCCGGATCTCATTACGCTCTTTGAAATCGCCTTGACGGAAGATCCAAGGCTGTCGATCGCCCTGCTTGGGCAAGGCATGAGTTTTCCGCGTGAAGTAGCCCGCATCGAAATTCTCAGGCTCGATGCAAGGTCGTTGGGGCATAGGCGCGTATTCTGGGCGAAGGTGCGGAATATGCGCGTGCTTTCGGAACGGATTGGGTGCCGGGCGGCTGGGATATTGTTTGTATCGTCGCGCCGGGTTTTGCCCTGAAAGAGTGCGGGTGCGCAACCATTCACGTTTCGTTGGGAGGTGTTTCGCCGAGCCAGCAGATCCTATTGTCGGATGGGCACCCAGATTCCGGTTGCTGCGAGGGTAAAGCAAGAGGTCGGCTTGCCGACGATTACCTTGGGCCTGATCACGCAACCCTTGCGTGTATAAAAGATCCTCAATCGAGGCGAGGCTGATGCCATCGCGCCTGCTCGCGGCATGCTTTACGATCCCAGATCGCCCTGGCACGCGGCGGCGGAGCTAGGGGGGCAAATCAATGCGCCACCACGGGTCTGACGCTCGCAGCCTCGAGCGCACAAAACGCTTTTCAAGAACGCAAAGATCGGCCAGCGCCAGAGGCAGAAGCTTGGCTAGGCTTCGGGTTGATGTGGCATCTTCTACTGAACGTGAAGACCACGGAACCAGCGTTGCGTCTCGCGTTAAATCTGCCACAGAGTGTGTCGCGAAAAGCATTTTTGCATGTATTTGACGCAGCGCTGTCACCGATAGATTCTGGCTCAGTGTAAAGCCGCGAGATTTCAGGTCTTTGCTCAGGGCAACGCTGTTCCGACCAGTCACGCCTGCGGCAAAAACGTGTTTTAAGACATGTTGTATCAGTCGTATTCTCAGTTCTAAGAACCTGCCCTGATGCTAAAATACTGTTTAGTAACAGAGTGTTGTAACGATATCGAAGCATAGTCGGAAAGCAAAAGGGAAAGTCGGCGCTTCCTTGCCGACAGAAGATAAAACCTTGCGGCAAAAAATCTTTGTGCCACGATCAAGGTCCGACGCGCGCCTTTTCCTCTCAGGAGGTACCCTTTGAAACGTCTTATCAATCGCCTTGCAGCATCGACCCAAGATCTCGCGATCGTGGGGCTCCTTGCCAGTGTCGCAGTTTCCGCAACAGGGGCGGCAATGGCACAACAATCGCCTGAGGGCCCCGCAGTCTTTATGGCGGATACGTCAGGAACGACCGTCGCTGTCGGTGCCGACGCGCTGATGGCACGGGCACAGGAATTAAGCGAAGTTCGCGTTATTGTGGAGCTGAACACAAATTTTGCGGCGGGTGCCGAGCGCAGTGCAACCGCAGCATTTAACCAACGTGCTGAAATCGAGTCTGCCCAACAGAGCATGATGGCAGCGCTTGAAAAACCATCCGACGTGCGCGATTTCAAGACTGTCCCTTATATGGCGATGACGGTGTCGCCGTCTGATTTGTCTCGAATGATGAACATGCCCGGGGTCAAATCTATCCACGAAGACGTGGCCGTTCCGCCCAGCCTTTCCGAAAGCGTTCCGTTGATAGAAGCCAACAGGCTTTGGTGGAAGGGGCAAACCGGCGAGGGCGCCATCGTTGCTGTTCTGGATTCGGGCACGCGCGCAGATCACTTGGCATTCCGCGATCCTGACGGGAGTAAGATCGTTGGATCGGCTTGCTTTTCCTCTTTCACCGCGTTCTCGGTGTCTGTATGCCCGAATGGACAAACCACGCAGGTGGATAACCGTAGCAGCAGAGCCGGGCCAAACTGTAGCAACAGCGTCACTCAATGTGATCATGGCACGCATGTGGCCGCGATTGCCGCAGGTTTTCAAAGAGGCAATCATGGCGTCGCGCGTGGCGCAGATATTCTGTCCGTTCAAGTGTTCAGTTCGTTTTCAAGCAGCTCGTCTTGCGGGGCGGCCGCAGTACCCTGTGCGCGGACCTGGACGTCAGATCAGATTGCAGGTTTGGAGCAGGTGCTGATTTGGAAGCAAAGCGGCATGAATATAGCCGCGGCCAATATGAGCCTCGGAGGCGGCGTGCAAGAAGATTATTGCGACGATGATCCGCGCAAGGCGATCATCGACAACCTTAGGGCTGCTGGCGTCGCAACTGTTATCGCATCGGGCAATAGCTCTTCTGATGACGGGGTTCTCGCACCTGGTTGCATATCCTCGGCTGTGACTGTCGGTAGCACCACCAAAACAGATGATCTTTCGAGTTTCTCGAACCATGCTCAAATGGTCGACCTTCTTGCACCGGGAAGTGCAATCAGCGCGGCTAATGCCCTAGGTGACAGACGTTCGCTCCGTTCCTCCCGGGGCACTTCGATGGCCACGCCGCATGTGGCGGGTGCGTTTGCTTTGCTCAAAGCCGCAAGACCCGATGCCACGGTAGATCAAATCGAGCGCGCTTTGAAATGCACTGGTGTTCAGGTCGCACGCAACAACATGCCGAAACCACGTATTTCGGTTTTGGATGCGTATAAACGCTTCATCAATCCTCAGACTCGCATGATCATCAATTTCAACCAGCCAAAAGGTGTCGACCGATGGAACGACATACTTGGAAACTGGACACATGAAAGCGACCGCATGCGTGTGATCACAGACGGCAACCAGGTCTGGCATTTGACCCAAGCGCCGTTTTGCGCCAACGACATCCAGGTGACGGCCCAAATGCAACGGACATATACTGATGACAGCACGCAGTATGGCGGCATCCTCCTAAGCTCGGCCGCGTCGGATGACGGCACCTAATCCGGACTCGCCATTCTAAATTCCGTATCAACTTCGGTGGAGAACAACGCTGCGGTGGTAGAGATTGAGAACCTAGACGGCTTTATACATCCGGTCCTGAACCCGACAGACTTTCTTTGCAATCAAGTTTTCAGCGGCAAAGAGCGGGGGCAGCTCAGAAAGCTTGTCGCTGAAAAGCGCGGGAACACGCTTGTTTTCATCATCGACGGTCAAACTGTTTGTTCGGTTGAAACAGATGCGCGCTTTACCGATGGTCAAGCCGGT
>ERZ1740067.1451-NODE-1451-length-16237-cov-7.978618_pt1 | contig 16237 bp, 15 predicted proteins | sample MGYA00581736_ERZ1740067 | MGnify/ENA primary metagenome ERZ1740067 (study PRJEB43018, sample SAMN04849236) | marine metagenome | isolation source: floating plastic debris | place: Pacific Ocean | collected 2008-08-27 | study: EMG produced TPA metagenomics... | reverse complement strand
CGTTTTTGCTGTCCAGCCTATTATTCAGTATGTTTTTTACTGGGTGCCAAAAACCATTCCCTGAGGATTATTTCCCCGAACAAAAACGCCTCATAATCAATAAAACAGACACGCTTAGTGTATTGGTATTGGGGAATAGTTTGGTATGGCATCCCCCCTCAAAAAAAGTAGATTGGGACCGAAACTGGGGAATGGCAGCCAGCAAAAAAGAGAAAGACTTTGTTCATCAACTAGAAAAACAACTAAACCAAAAATTTGATAATAGAGTAAACTTGATGTTTGACAATGTCAACTTCGACCGCAACTTACTCAAGCTGGAAACAGTGGATGCTAATGATAATTTTTCTCAGTTTGAGAAATACATCCAACAAAAACCACACTTGATAATATTGCGGGTAGGTGACAATGTACGTTTTAAAACCTCACAGGATAAAATGATTTGGAAAAAGAAATACAGAAGTTTCATCAACTTTCTAAATCATAGTCAAGATCCTGTTTTCATTCATACCAGTTCTTGGTATGCCAACCATCAAGCTTCCGCAATTATCAAAGAAGTAGCCTTAGAAACCAAAACTGCCTATTTGGACATTCATCATCTTTACAACGACAAATCTAATTGGGCACAAAGCAACCAAACATTTAAAGTAGAGGCAGTAGGTTCACACCCTGGTGACAAAGGCATGGCAGCCATTGCAGAGTTGCTCTATCAAACAATCAATAAATATTGTAAATGACGCAAGAAACCAAACGAGAAAAGGTACACCAGCAAATATTCTTTTTCAGCATACTAGGCTTTATTGTTTCTCTTCCATTCTCTATGTTGTTCAATAATATAAGCATCATTTTGATGATACTGAATTGGCTGATAGAAGGCAAATGGCAATATAAGTTTCAGCAAATCAAAAAATCCCCTTTGGTTTTTCTCTTTACTGGGATCTATGCGCTTTATGTACTCAGTAGTTTTTATTCTGACAATCAAGCCGAGGCTGGTTTTACACTAGAGCAACACCTCAGTTTATTCATTTTCCCCCTCATTTTGAGTTCCTCGGCACCATTGGTTCAGTCCAGACTCAAGGTTGTCTACATTACATTTATTGGTACTATCACAGCGGCCATGGTCATCACTGGTATTTTAGGAGTGCTCAACTATTACGAACACAATCAAAATACCCAATATTTATTTTATCAAACGCTGAGCAAAACGATCAATTTACACGCCGTATATTTTTCTTTTTACGTTGCTTTATCAGTCTTTTTCATTCTTTATTTTCTAAGTCAAAAAATATCCCTTGTTCTCAAAATATTTTTGGCATTCCTCATCCTCCTCCATATTTTCTTCATTATTCTATTATCATCTAAAACCATCATATTTGCCTTATTACTCACCTTGTTTTTCACTTTCATTTTTGCGGGTGATTTTATAGTCAAATCAAGGCTCGTCAGGATTACCCTGGCTACCGTAGCTTGTATTGGCCTGGTGGTGTTGGTGGCAAGCATACCCAAGGTCAAAAAACGATTTACTGAGGCAATCAACTCTCAGTTTGCTTTTATAGACAAAAAAGAATACGGTGAACTCACCCGCTGGACTGGCCCGCAAATCAGGTATGTCAAATGGAAGTTTATCACTGAAATATTGAATGAACACAACGCTTGGCCTTTTGGGGTAGGCATTGGAGATGGTTATGATTTGTTGAGAAAAAAATCAGCCAAAAACGGTCTCTTCGAAGGAAATAAGGCCCGAGGTTGGCACGACTACGCGGGTTACAATGCTCATAATCAATTTTTTCAATACCTGCTTTATATTGGTATTATAGGAGTGTCTCTGTTTGTCATTACCTTGTTTTTCTGTTTTCGGAAAGCCATTCATCACAAAAGTTATATATACTTGTCATTCTTAGTCATATTCCTGTTGTTTTGTATGACCGAATCCGTACTTTCTTCTCAAAAAGGCATTGTTTTTTTCGCATTCTTCAATGCTTTTTTCGCATTTCATCCCCCTCCTCAAGATAAATAAAACTCCGATTGAGACGTTTACCTGACGTTACACGTACTAACTGAATAGCTTAATTTATATAAAATGACGAATATCACCGTTGCAAACAAAGACTCAACTTTTACTAAAGGCGTGGTGAAAGCTGACATCCCTTTCAATATATCGTTTATTTTTTTAATACTGACTATTTTTACGCTTCCTATCCACACCCAAATCAACAGTGTTTGCATTATTGCGCTTTGCATCAGCCTTTTTTTTCATAAAAGGCTAAAAAAACGCTTTCAGAACTTACTTGATAACCAGTTCTTCTATTTGTTTATCAGCCTTTATATCATCCAGCTTATTGGATTAATTTATACCAGTGATTTTCAGGATGCTTTTTATAAACTAGAAACAAAACTTTCTTTATTGGTCTTTCCATTTGCCATTGGGTTAATGCCCAAACTGACCAACAAACAAACTTACATTGTCATCATCAGTTTTGCTTTTTCTTGTTTGCTCATCACTTTCTACTACTTTTTCAAAACAACCGATAATTTTTTCTTTGGGAATTCTCTTAGTTTTCCAGCTTCCACTAAATTTCTCGAAAGCATTTCTCCTGGCATGGGTACGGTGTACATGGGTATGTACAACATATTCGCTATGTTTTCTATCCTTTACATCCTACTGAGAGAATGGAAATATATTCCCCTAGGCTTAAAAGTATTATCTATTACCGCCATCGTATTGTTGTATGCCTTTGTAATATTAATTGGCGCACGTACTGCTTTGTACATTTCTTTCTTATTTGTAATCATTTATCTCACCTACAATTTTTTAGTCCTTAAAAATGCGGATGTAACCACCATTATCTTGTCCATATTATCGCTTACTCTTACTGGCTTCTTTGCTTATAACAATGAGGTCAATAACAAGGTGACCTCGGTATTTGATACTAAAACCGAATATAATACCCTTGACCTTAGAATGGTACAATGGGGCTGTGCCGCAAAAATATTATTAAATAGCAACAATACATTGTTTTTTGGCGTAGGTACTGGTGATGTGCAAGATAACATTGGACAATGCTATGTATCTAAGAACTATGACAAGTTGAAGGATTCATTCAATGCCCATAACGAATATATCGAAGAAGCACTCCGACATGGATTAATTGGCCTTTTTATCTTCTTATCAGCCTTATTAATTCCTTTTTACTTGAGTATTTATGAACACCGGAGTTATTTATACTTTTTGTTTTTGTTAATTTTTATTATTTGGAGCTTTACAGAATCTACGCTCAGTACCCAAAAAGGTGCAGTATTTTACGCCTTTTTCAACTCATTACTATTTTTTAATTTCATCGATAAAAGAAAAACCAAATAAAATTCTAATACACCATAAATTATAAAAAAAATACAATTTGACAAAAGTTAGGATTATTTCATCCTTTCAGTATAACTTTGCGTACAATAACCAATAAATGAGTGTACACTATGACACATCAATACTCTAAATTTCTACACCCCATCTATCTTTTAGGCGATTTATTATTATTAAATTTGGCTTTTACCCTGAGCTATTTGTTACAATTTCAAAGGGTAGATTTATTTATTTTTAATCCCTATTTTTTCCTACTGGTATTTTTCAATATTATCTGGATTTTTGTATCCGTATTATTAGATAATCATGAGAAAAACAGGATGGCAACTGATGCGGCCATTACCAAAAAAATAGCAAAAGCCCTTTTGTTACATTTTGCGGCAATTGCAACCATACTTCTTTTCATCAAAGCCACCTACTTTTCCCGAACCTTTTTGCTGTACGCTTATGGCATCTATGGTTTTTTGGTACTTACCTGGCGCCTTAGTTTTATTCATCTTTTGCGTGCTTATCGTAAGAGAGGCCATAACTACCGTACCTTCATCATCATTGGCGAAAATCAATCTGGCAAATCGATGTTGAAGTTTTTCAATCGTCATCCAGAATATGGTTACAAGTTCTCAGGGTTCTTTGGGAATGACATCGCCAAAATAGAAGAATACGCTAAAGAAAATCAATTAGACGAGATATTTGTCTCACTTAATAATTCTTCAGAAGCACATATTCAGGAACTTATCAAAGTGGCAGATAAGAATTTAATCAGAGTAAAACTGATCTCTAATATTAGATCTGACGACTCCAGATACCAAAAACTAGCCCCAGCTCAGTATGGAAATACCACGGTGTTATCGGTAATCAATGAACCATTAAACAATGCATTCAATCAACTCATTAAGCGCATATTCGATATCATATTTGCTTTTTTTGTGATTTTACTCATTCATTCTTGGTTAGTTCCTCTCATTGCTATTTTGATTAGAAGAGACTCTAAAGGCCCAGTATTTTTTATCCAAAAGCGTTCGGGAAGAAACGGTAAAAAGTTTCCTTGCATTAAGTTTCGCACCATGACGTATACAAAAGATGCAAAATTTGTTCAAGCCACTAAAAACGACTCAAGGGTAACTGGAATAGGAAAAATGTTGCGTAAAACAAACCTTGATGAATTTCCTCAGTTTTTCAATGTTTTGCTAGGACACATGACCGTAGTTGGCCCTCGTCCTCACCCCATTCCATTGGATGATACATTCAAAAAAGATGTGGAAAAATATACTGTAAGGCATTTTGTAAAGCCTGGTATTACTGGATTGGCCCAGGCAAAAGGGTATCGTGGTGAAACCAGAGAAATGGCTGCAATGAAAAACCGCATCCGCTTTGATGTTTTTTATGTACAAAATTGGTCGCTATTTTTAGATATTAAGATTATATTTATGACGGTGTTTAATATGGCACGTGGTGAAAAAAATGCCTACTAACCCTGTTAAACTCGACAGCTATGGGTAAAATGAAGCCCAACATTAAAACGACCTAGTTGATGACAATTTTTTTGGCACTTGTGGTATCTTTTGTGATAACTTATGTGAGTATACCTTCTATCATCAAAGTTGCCAACGAAAAAAATTTATACGATTTACCAAATGAAATAAAGACCTCCCACAAAACGGGGATTCCTACCTTGGGAGGGATTGCCATTTTTGGTGGAACAGTGATCACCACTACTTTCTTTATTGAGTTTAATGCTATTCCTCAATTGGGTTATATCCTGTCTGCCATGACACTCCTTTTCTTTACTGGAGTCAAAGACGATGTCATCCCTTTGACTCCAAGGAAGAAGTTCGTAGCCCAAATACTGGCCGCTGCTATCCTCACACTTCAAGCCAACATTCGCATTACAAGCCTCTATGGCTTATTTGGGATACATGCCCTCCCCTACGGAGTAAGTGTTGCAATTTCTTTGTTTACGATTATTGTGATTATCAACGCCTTCAATCTGATTGATGGGATCAATGGCTTGGCAGGGGGTATTGGTATCATTGTAAGTCTCACTTTTGCCTTATTTTTCTTTCAAATTCAGGAATTAGGCTGGGTAATATTTACAATTGCAATGAGTGGCAGTTTGTTGGCATTTTTAGGATTTAATTTTGCCAATAAAATTTTCATGGGAGACACAGGTTCGCTCCTGGTGGGTTGTATTTCTGCTATTTTGGCCATTACCTTCATCGAAAATCCCAAAATACAGGCGCAATACTCAAACTCTTTCATTCCAGTATTTACGTTTAGTATATTGATTGTCCCTCTATTCGATACACTCCGCGTTTTTACCATTAGGCTCGCCAACAAGAAATCACCTTTTCAAGGTGATAGAAACCATACCCATCATATCTTGGTAGATAGAGGACTTGCCCATTGGCAAGCCTCTTCGTTGATGTATGCGGCCAATGTCTTGATCATTCTCCTTGCATTTTCTCTTCAACACCTCAGTGCTTTATTAATTTTAGCTTGTGTATTGATTATCAGTCTCTTGTTTAGCCTTGTTCCTGCATTAGCCAATAAGCTCAAAGCAAACAACACCTCCAAACAAACAGTTCAAAAGCAAGCCGTAGAAAAACAAGAAGTACAATAAGCTTAAAGCATCTTTTCTATAATATCCGTAATAGAGACTCCCTCTGCCTCAGCTTTGAAGTTTCTTACAATCCTGTGGCGCAAAATAGGATAGGCCACTGCCTTGATGTCTTCTATATCTGGTGAGTATTTACCCGATAGCAATGCATTACATTTTGCTCCTAAAATCAGGTTTTGCGAAGCACGTGGGCCTGCTCCCCATTCTAGGTATTCGTTGGCTTCTTGGGCAGCTCGTTCGGTTCCAGGTCTTGTTTTGTGTACCAAGCCTACGGCATACTCTACCACGTTGTCGGTTACGGGTACTTTTCTAACCAACTCCTGAAAACCTACAATATCTTCTCCTGACAACACCTTATTCACAGTAGGCTTATCCTTCACAGTCGTCCGTTTTACGATGTCTACTTCTGCCTGATAATCTGGATAATCCAACATAACATTGAACATAAAACGGTCTAACTGGGCTTCGGGCAACGGATAAGTACCTTCTTGCTCGATCGGGTTTTGGGTAGCCAATACAAAGAAAGGTCGCGAAAGGTCATAGCGTTTTCCAGCAATCGTTACCGCATATTCTTGCATAGATTCCAGCAAGGCAGCTTGGGTTTTGGGAGGAGTACGGTTGATCTCATCGGCCAAAATAATATTTGAAAAAATAGGCCCTTGCACAAACTTAAAGTTACGTTGTTGGTCAAGTGTTTCAGAACCTAAAATATCCGAAGGCATCAGGTCAGGCGTAAATTGAATACGGTTAAAATCAAGCTCGAGACTCGAAGCAATCGTTTGAATCAAAAGTGTTTTGGCCAAACCAGGCACCCCCACCAACAAGCAGTGTCCCTGACAAAAGATGGCAGTCAGTAATAGGTGTACTACCTCTTCTTGCCCTACAATCACTTTTGAAATCTCTTTACGAATATCCTGGTAAGCAGTATGTAATGCCTTCGCAGCATCTACTTCAGATGCGAATTTTTCCATGTAAATTTAGGTTCATATCCTACCCTTTGCTTATCATACTTTTGGGCAGGTCGGTTTAACAATAGTATTGATGTGTAAGTTAAAATTAAAAATAAGGATACAAAACAAATAAACACTAATAAAATCCTGCTTTTTTAAAGTTTATCATTTTTTTAACAGGCTGCAACCTTGATACTTAGGGATCATTTTCAGACCAAAATCACCTTCATTTTTATAAAACCAGTTGGTGACAATTTTAGTCTTTTTTTACCTGCAATTATACCATCTTGCTTACAAATGGCTTCCCCCAACAACCACAATGCCTGTAACCAGATTTGCTATCCTCTATTATTGGATGACAGCATTCTTAATTACAGGCATTATATTTAGTAACGCGTTCGCAATAACTGTCCGATTTAATTTTATCCCTCTTCGCTACACTTCGTTGCTTTTATTGCCCGTAGCCCTGCTACGAGCGCAAAAAGCGCCTCGTTTAGCTTTGAGTAATTTTACTAAAACCTCGACACTTATTTTGAAAGCGTTACTAGCGATTTATATTATATTTTGCAATCGTCAATTATTCAACACATTGCAATCTTTATAGGCTTTGTCAATCTCAATAAACATCTCCCCCTTCACCCTGTTGAACCATTGATTGATTGCCTTGGCTTTTTTCTCATTGAGTGCTGCCGTGTATATCTTTTGGTAATCCTTCGTAAAGTCCGCATTATGACCCGGGATTTTACCCTTATAATAAATGATGCGTACTGCAGTTTTACCGTCATTGGTACGATAAGACTGAGGCTTGGTAACATTGCCTACTTTCATTGTATCCAAGGTCAAGTACAAGTACGAATCCAAGTCTTTTACTACAATTTGGGTACTACCTGTCACTGGGCTGGTCAGAATTCCAGCATTCCCTGCGGTAAGTTTATCATCCGAATATTCCTTTGCTGCTTTGGCAAAAGGCAAACTATCTTGTAAAATCTTAACCCGAATGCTATCCAAAAACTGACTGGCCTCGCTTACATCTACCAAAGAGTAATCGGGCTTCATAAAAATATGGCGCGTATGAAACTCATTCCCTCGTCTTTCTAGAAGCTGAATCACATGGAACCCCAGTTGAGATTCGATTACCTTAGAAATTTCACCCTTTTTCAAGCGAAAAACAGTTGCCTCAAACTTAGGTACAAATACCCCTCTGGTTTGCCACCCCAAGTCTCCACCATTTTTGGCACTACCATAGTCTTCTGAAAATTCCTGAGCCAGTGGTCCAAACTCTTCCCCTTTCAGCAATCGCTGTCTGATCTTATCAAGCCGGTCCCGAATTTTCATTTTTTGTTCCTTGGTAGGCTCCGGTATTTTTACAATATGCCCTACCTCTACCTCATCTTGAAAGTAAGGCAGGCTATCTTTAGGGATCTCATCAAAGTATTGTTTGACTTCTTTGGGCGTAATTTTTACATTGGCGGTAATTTCACCATTCATTTTTTGCACCGTCAATCGTTCCTTCAATATATCACGAATGTCTTCTTTAATCTGGTCCATCGTTTTGCCGTATAACTTTTCCAATTCGGCCTGACTACCATTGGCCTGCTGAATAAGTAAAGCAATACGACGATTGAGCTGGTCTTCTACTTGGCCATCACTCACGGTTACTGAGTCGATGTCTGCTTTGGCCAACAACATCTTGTTGATGATCATGTCTTCCAGCAATTTACACTTCAGTTTTGCTCCTGGAGTGGCCTGGCTCTGAGAAATTATATTTAAATATTGGGCTTGAAGATCTGACTCTAGTATGATGTAGTTGTTTACCTTTGCGATAATTTTATCTACTACCTTCCCCCCTCCTTGCGCGTTGCTTTGAGTTGAACCCACCAAAAACAACAGAAGTAGGGCAGTGCTCAAACCATACTTCAAAATTGACTTGTGCATAATTTTTTGCATTTAATAAATTTTAATCTTTTTAGATTTTTGCGCCTTTTTTAGTAAATCTTCTTCTAATTTTTTAATCAATTGTACTTTACGATTTTGCAAAATCAACGCGATTACCCTGGATTTTGCAAAATCATAAGGCGCTTCCTGATCGGCTAATTTGAAATCCCGCAACTTGAGATAATAAATATATTGTTTATCTCGGCGGCTCATCGGCTGTACCTTACTTAAGGTCATCAAATTTGCTTTATTGGCCATTTCTGCAAATGGAGTATTGCTTATCAAAGCATCTAGGGACACCCAAGTACTATCCTCCAGATGATAAAACTCAGCCGACTTTACGCAATAATCTCTTAAAGTTTTCTTACGATTGGCCCCAGTATTCAATAGCATCCGACTAATCTTGATGTTTGCTAAAGAATCTCTTTGAATGCTGGCAAGGGGTATTTTCATAAACACTCCTTGCACAATGTTCTCTTTTAATTTCAAAAACTCCTGATGCCCCTTCAAATAAGCATCTATTTCGGCTTTCTTAACTAAGGTATCTAATTTTTCGGTTACGTATTTTTGCTCGAGTGAATATCGTAAAAGATCGTACTCAAACTGCTGTACTTTTTTCTTAATTTCAGCCTGATCTACCTGGCTCTGTTCACGAGCTTCGTTCAAAACCAATTCTCTTTTAACCCAAGAATCAATGTATCTCTTTACTAAAGAGAGGCTATCTTTCGGATTCATTCCAGGAATTGTAAGCCCCTGAAGCGCATTGGCATATAGTACTGAGTTTCCTACTTGAGCTACTCTTTTCGAATCTTTTTTGTCGGTAGCCTGCTCATTATTACTCAATAAGTTGCAACCAGGTAAGCCCATAATAAGACTCAACGCAAGTAAAAAAGCCACTATTTTTGTGTTAGAGAAGTATGGTTTCATGTGAGCTCATCTTCTATTTTTGTCCTACCAATTGATCTATTACTTTCTGATTGATCTGAACAGGATAAGACTTACTCAACCCCTTGATCCATTCTTGCTCAAGGTGGTTTTGGTAATTGGTAATTACCTTGCCTCTAGTTTCGTTGTACTCTTTCAACCGAGAGGGTAGTATTTTATCTATCACTACATACAAAATGCGATCCTTGTCACGCAATTGAGTACTCCCTCTTTCCCAAGCTACTTTGTTTAAATCCGAGTTGAGGCCTTTCTCAAACACCCCTTCGGTAATTTTAATATTCAATGGATTCATCAAATTCAACTCAATTGCCAAATCTTTTTTATCGGAAGAATAAAACGCGAACTCTAATCGACGATTCCTTCTTCGGTTTTTGATAGATACTGGTTTCGACTTTTTATAATCCTTGGTAATAATACGATCGATACCCACTCGCTGTCTCAACAAAAACCCTAAAGCCTTTTGTAAACGTTCACTAGATAGTTTGTCTTCCTCGTCGGGATCAATATGGCCAGAAATTTCAAGCTTGTACTGACGATTTCGTCGCAAAATATTGGCTACCCTCAGCAATACCTGCTCGGTGCTCTTATTCAAACCACTTCCGTTTTTATCAAAATACAAATTATCTGCTTTGGCCTTGGTTACCAAATACCTGGTTTGTCCTAAACGTGATTTCAGTTGAGCAAGCACTTGCTCGTTGGCAATACTATAAATGGTAGCTTGAGCCCTTTCTTTCCATCGGTAACGTTCCCGATTTCCTTCAAAGAACTTTCGTGCCTCAACTGTATCCTGGATAGCCTTGTTCCAAACATTATCATTCATCATTTGAAACAACATCATCCCCTCTTTATATTCTTTTACCAACATTTTATAATCCTTGTATTTCACTTCAAGGTTGTTGCGCTCAAAATCGATGGCGCTAAAATCAATAAATTGTTGGAAAAGCAATTGCATATAATGCTTCGAGTTTTTCAGATTTGCTTTGGGTACTTGCTTTTCTATCACAAAGTCAAAGAAATTTTTAACAGTATACCCTCTTTTGAGCTTAAGCACACGATCTTCGTACCTTACAATTACTTCGTTGAGCAACGGATCATTTTGATTGTATTTCCATCCCCCTTTCAACAAAGACGCATCAGCCTTGGCTATGGCTCTGTCTACCACTCTGGCATTGTTACTGAAGTTGTTTAGTTTCTTGAGCCTTTCTATAAATGATTGCTGAGTTACCTTCAAACGGGAATCCTTGGCGACTTTCTGGCGGATAAAGCCTTCCATTTTACCAAACGATTCTACGGTTCTCTTTTTCACTAGCTTGATGATGTGCCAACCACTGTAAGGGGTATAAATGGGTTGAGAAAAGTCACCCACTTCGTTGAGTTGAAAAGCGGCTTGCTCGAACTCAGGAATGGCTTCGCCAATGCCAAACTCAGGCAATACACCTGCTTTGTCTTTTGAGGGCTGATCTTCAGAAAACTGACGACACAACTTTTCCCAGGTTTCTCCTGCCTTGAGACGTTCATAAATTTTGTCAATTTTTCGTTTGGCCTCTATAGAATCTTTGATAGAGCTTTTGGGGGGTGACACAATCATAATGTGGGCCGTTTGAATTTTACCACTGGCTTTGCGACGATCGGTCACTTTCAAGAAGTGATACCCAAACTTGGTTCGTAGTAAATCAGAAATAGACCCTATTTGAGTATTGTAAGACGCACTTTCAAAAGGATATACCATTTGCAATGCCGTAAAATACCCAATGTTTCCACCTTGCTTGGCCGATGGCCCTTGCGAATGCTGGGTAGCTACTTGCTCAAAACTTTTACCATTGAGAACATTCTTGCGCAACTCGAGGATTTTGTTGTAAGCCACGATGGTATCCTCTGGTTCCGCTTCCTTGTCTACTTTTACCAGAATGTGAGAAACCCTCACTTCTTCTTTCAAACGTTCATAAGCTTCTCGTACCAATTCCTCTACTTTAGCCTTGTCAGTCAAGTAAGGTTTGGCCAATTGATCCCGATAGGTGGCCAGCTCTTTATTGAAAGCCTGGGTAGTATCTATCCCCGCTTTTTGAGCAGCCAGTATTTTTAGTTTAAACTTAATGTATAAATCCAGATAGTTTTCAATACTGCTACGGGTATAAGCACTGTCTTTATTCTTGAGGCTTTTCTCGTAAGTGTATTTAAAATCGGATACATAAATGGGGTTGGATCCCAGAGTGGCAATTACTTTAGATTGACTACTTGTTGTATTTTTTGTAGTTGTACAGCTTACCAAAGCTACACCCAAACCCAAAACATACAATCCCGCCTTGGCAAAAACACTATATTTAAAAAACATAATAAAATCTAGCTTTTGGTCTATTGGCAAATATGACCACAATTTTACGGATTTTTTATGAAAAAAAACTCGATTTGTAATGAGTAATAAATACTTTAACAAAAGAAATCACTTTAGAGAAAAGCATGTATTAGGGGGAAATCAGGGAGTAAAAATAAAAATAGTAAGCAGCTTTTGATGAATCGCTCTGGTCAATATTTGACTAACTGGCTACAATTTTTTTGGTCATACGCCAAATACTTCGTTGATCTTCTACGGCCACCTCTACCGAATCCATAATTCGATTTACCAACATCAACCCTACCCCACCTTTTCGACGCTCTTTGATAATATTGGCAATTTTGGGCTCTTTGTATTCAGTCATGTTAAAATTGTCAGCGTCTTTGTCGATAATTTCGAACAACAATTTACCCGATTGATCTTCAATATTGATTTCTAAAAAATAGTTGGGGTCACAGTTATGAGAGTAGATAATTAGATTGGAACAAACTTCATCTACTGCCAACACTAATTGATTCACCTCTATTTCTGATAAGGATAAATTGCGCAATACTACCGTGACAAATTCTCTGATTAGTCTCAAATTATCCCTTACACAATTTACTTTATAGTAATGAACCATTATTACTTACGATTATAAATGCTCAAACAAATAACACTCTGCGTGTTTACTGACTAAATAACAACAATAGTTCAAATTTTACTTCACCTCTTTATCCTTGATTTCCTTGGCCTCTTGCTTGGTATCTAAGATCTGTAGTAACTTATCCAGCCCTAAAATCTCAAATACATTTTTTACTTTGGGGCTCAACCCAAACAAAGCAAAACAAATTTCTTTTTCTTTGAACTCCTCAATGTGTGACATAAAAACGCCCAAACCAGCAGATGATATATAATTGAGGTTGGAACAGTCAACCAGGATATCTTTGAAGCCTTCTTTTACTGCATCTTCTACTGACTGATCCAGTTTAATAGAGGAAGAGGCATCCACATCCCCGTAAATTTCAATAATATGAAATTTGTCTTCCGTTGTTGTCTTGATCTGCATGTTTAGATTTACGTGTAAACAAGATGTAAGTTTATAACCAAACAAATTTATGGAATCCATGTTGGTTTCCCAAAATTATCAATTCAGTTATTATATAACCTAATGATCAATTACACGGTTTTATATTCAATTTTTATTCATAAACTAGGACTTTGTCAATATGAAATATTTTTTCTTTTATGGGGTTTCTGCTTACTTTTGCAAAAAAATTGATTTACACATCAATGCGAAGTCGTTTTGACTTTTGATAATGAATTGTAATTGAGTAACGCATTCGCAATAACTGTCCGGCTTAGTTTTAATTCCTCTTCGCTACACTTCGTTGCTTTTATTGCCCGTAGCCCTGCTACGAGCGCAAAAAGCGCCTCGTTTAGCTTTGAGTAATTTCACTAAAATCTCGACACTTATTTTGAAAGCGTTACTTAGGCATCTAACAGGATAAATTTTGTTTTCTAACTTGGCTATTTTTGATTACCGTAGTGCTACTATGGCCCAACAAACCGCTTTGTTATAGAACAAACGTAGAATCCTTAACAGACCCAATTTTCGTCAACATTCTAAAAGTTAAGAGGACTTCATACGACTAAACATAACTTACAAAACCTTTTAACGTTTAATTTTATACCAAATACTTTATATAAAAACTTAAATATATGGAAAACAAGGAGGAAAAGACGAGATACTCCGATGAGGAGTTACGCGAATTTGATGAGCTGATTCAGAAAAAACTGAGCGAGGCAAGAAAAGAGCTGGATTACATTAAAGAATCCTTGAGCAAACGAAACGACGAAGGCATAGATAGTACAATCGGGAACTCTAAATTATTGGAGGATGGTGCCAGCACCGCAGAGAGAGAAAATCTAAATCAAATGGCAGCCCGTTTGCAGAAGTTTATCCAGCAACTCGAGCGCGCTGCGATTCGAATCAAAAATGGTACTTATGGCGTTTGTATCGACACCGGCAAACTTATTCAGAAAGAACGTCTAAGAGCAGTACCCCACACTCAACACTCAATTGAAGCAAAACTAGCCAGGAAATAAATAAGCCAGGACTCATTGAAACTATTACAAAATCATGTAGAAGCACTCGTATTTTGTGCTTCTGAGCCCATCAGCATTGAAGAATTGCAAAGTTGCCTATCGGAAATGTTTGGTACTCCAATCAACGAGACAGATATTGTGCAGGCAATTACTACATTGACAGAAAAGTATGAGGGGAGCAACTTTGCATTTCAAATTTGTCAAATGTCGGATGGCTATCAATTTTTAACTAAACCAGAATTTCAACCCAGCATTGCCGTATTATTAAAACAAAAATCAAAAAAGCGCTTGTCTAAAGCAGCTTTAGAAACATTAGCAATCGTCGCCTACAAACAACCGGTAACTAAAGGGCAACTAGAGCAGATTAGAGGGGTGAGTTGCGATTATACAATTCAGAAGCTACTTGAAAAAGAACTGGTAGCAATCAAAGGAAAAGCCGATACCCCAGGGCGTCCCATTCTTTATGGTACAAGCAAAAAATTTATGGAGTATTTTGGTATCAATAGCTTGAGCGATTTACCATTGCCCAAAGACCTGAAAGTAGATGAAGGGGCTATTACCGAAACCAACAACAGCAATAATGGTATTGCACAGGAATCTTCATAAACAATCGATTGTTATAACTTATTATTCCTGAGAGGGCTAAAGTTTAGTTTCGAATTTAGAAACTTTTGAAAAACCAGGATGTGATGAAAGCCACTCTCATACATCAACGTCAATATATATATTTAGATAAAATGAATAAAAATAAAAACAATGAGGGACGAAAAACACCTCATGCAAATGGACAGGCTAAAAGCAAGAACATAAATAAAAAGAAAAGCTTTTTTAACAAAAAAAAGGACAGAAACGACCAAGACCGAGGCAAGAGTAGAGAGAAAGACAGGGATAGAAAACAAGATGGCAGGCCTCCTAAGTTTAAAGAAGGGAATCACAAAAAATCACGATACAAGGACAACCGAGACGATCGGAGTTTTAATGCTAAAAATGATCGGAAAAACGATCAACGAAACGACCGGAAAAATGGTCAGGGTAACCAAAAAAATAGCGCTCATAAAAATCCTTTTCAGAAAAAACAAGACCAAAAAACCAGACGGGATACCACCCCTCCAAACTATAATATTCAAAAACCTGAAAGCCGCTCGGGTAGTAAATCTCACAAAGGGCGAGGACAATCTAGTAAACCCCAGCCCCAATCAGAAAAAATTCGCCTCAATCGGTTTATTTCCAACTCTGGTGTATGCTCCCGACGCGAAGCTGACAAACTCATCGAGATGGGGCTCATTAGTGTAAATGGCAAGGTCATTACTGAAATGGGCTATCAGGTATCTCCTAGCGACGTGGTAAAGTACCGCAAAAGGGTGCTCAAGCGGGAAAAATTTGTATATGTATTGTTGAACAAGCCCAAAGATTACATCACTACGACCAATGATCCTCAAGACCGCAAAACGGTGATGGACTTGGTAAAAAACTCTTGTGATGAGCGAATTTATCCAGTAGGTCGCCTAGACCGCAACACTACTGGCTTGTTATTGTTTACCAACGATGGCGAGGTAGCCAAAAAGCTATCACACCCCTCGCACGATGTGAAGAAGGTATACCAGGTAGAACTCGACAAACCACTTGCCGAAGAAGACTTTGATAAAATTGCCGAGGGCGTGATTCTGGAAGATGGTTATGCTCCCGTAGACGAAGTTGCAGTATTGAACCAAGAACGCACCTTAGTGGGAGTAGAAATTCACATTGGCCGCAACAGAATTGTCCGTAGAATTTTTAACCACCTGGGTTACGATGTTGTCAAACTTGATCGCACGATGTACGCGGGCATCAACAAAAAAGACATCAGCCGAGGCGATTGGCGCTACCTCAGCGAAAAGGAAGTCATTCGTTTGAAATATTTTGCTTAGTCAGCAGCAAAATAAAGTTTCGTTTTTCTTTAGTCCATAGTCGATGGTCCATAGTCCAATGCTGTTTCCTTAGTGTTTCTATCAAAATAATTAGAACACGGATTCAAC
>ERZ1740067.1450-NODE-1450-length-16248-cov-10.837337_pt1 | contig 16248 bp, 13 predicted proteins | sample MGYA00581736_ERZ1740067 | MGnify/ENA primary metagenome ERZ1740067 (study PRJEB43018, sample SAMN04849236) | marine metagenome | isolation source: floating plastic debris | place: Pacific Ocean | collected 2008-08-27 | study: EMG produced TPA metagenomics... | reverse complement strand
CTCAACCGCATTCTCACTCACGAGCATGGCAAAAAAGTGGCGGTTATCGTCAATGAATTTGGCGAGATAGGCATCGACAATCAGCTGGTGATTGATGCCGATGAAGAGATTTTTGAAATGAACAACGGCTGCATTTGCTGTAGTGTGCGCGGCGATTTGATTCGCATTGTGAGCAACCTAATGAAGCGCCGAGACAAGTTCGATCATTTGGTCATTGAAACGACTGGCCTGGCCGACCCAGCCCCGGTGATTCAAACCTTTTTTGTCGATGAAGACATGAAGGAGCAAATCACCCTAGACGCCGTGGTGACCTTAGTAGATGCTAAGCACATCCATCAGCATTGGGAAGCCGAAGAAGCGCAGGAACAAATTGCCTTTGCCGATGTGATTTTGCTCAATAAAACAGATTTGGTCAGCGCAGCAGACTTAGCCGATTTGGAAGCTAAAATTCGCGGGATGAATGCAATGGCAAAGATTTACCGCACTCAAGATGCTGGTGTGGAGATGGACTCCGTGCTGGGCGTACAGGCTTTTGATTTGACCCGTGCACTGGAAATTGATCCCGAATTTTTAGGTGAAGAAGCTCACGAACACGATGAAACCGTAGGGTCTATCGCTTTAGCAGAGCCTGGCGAAATCAACGGTCAAAAGCTCAATGGCTGGTTGAGCAATTTACTCCAAACCCAGGGACCAGATATTTTTCGGATGAAGGGGATTTTGAATATTCAGGGAGAAGATCAGCGCTTTGTATTTCAAGGGGTGCATATGCTGTTTGATGGACGGCCCGATCGCCAGTGGAAGCCGGAGGAAACTCGTAAGAATGAGCTGGTCTTTATTGGCCGAAATTTAGATGCAGATCAGCTAAAAGAGGATTTTCGGGCGTGCCTAGCGTAAAAAAATCACCTTTTTTGTCGCTGAGCTGGCAGGGACAACTGCAAGACTATGTGACGGTGATGGATTGGTCGCCTGATGGGAAGTGGTTGGCGATCGCATCTGGCTCTGGCGAAGTCACGCTGTTGAATGTTGCCGAGCTACAAACTATCGTCCTTGAGCCCGCTGGAACAACTTCAGTTGACTGTTTAGGATTCTCATGTGATGGTCAGTTTTTGGCGGCAGGTGGCCAGAACGGGCAGGTGAAAATTTGGGAAATCCCCCATGACTTGAGCGCAGCACAGCCTTCACGTCCCAAGCTGTTGAAGGTATTAGAACATTCTCGTACTTGGGTAGAACACTTGTCTTGGAACCCGACTCGAAATGAGCTGGCTTTTAGCCTGGGGCGCTATGTTCAGGTTTGGGATACGGATAGCGGAGAGATTGTCTCCACTCTTCCTTTTGAAACCTCTTCCGTACTAGATATCGCCTGGCATCCTGGCGGAGAACAGCTAGCAGTGAGTGGTCACTTAGCGGTGAAAATTTGGTCTCGATCGGATTGGGATAATGATCCGGTGGTACAGGATCTGGCAGCGGCGGGATTGGCGATCGGCATCTCGCCCGACGGTCAATATCTGGCGTCAGGCAACCTCGACAACACACTGGTTGTGTGGGGGTGGGAAAGCCCTCACCCCTGGCGGATGACGGGTTTCCCTAGCAAAGTCTCTCACCTGGCCTGGGCAAACGCCACCCGAAAATCAGCACCAATCATTGCCGTCGCTAGCGGCGCGGGCTTGGTCACCTGGCGCAAGCAATCTACTGATGAAGAAGGGTGGTCCTCTCAAGTTTTTGACCAGCACCATAAAAAGATTGTGGCTTTGGCGTTTCAACCCGACAGCTCACTGCTAGCTTCTGCGTCTGAAGATGGTCAAGTGATTCTTTGGCACAAAGCAAAGACACTCAGCCAAATTTTAGAGGGTGTAGCGCAAGGCTTTTCAGCATTGGCCTGGAATCCAAAGGGTAGTTTACTGGCCTCAGGCGGAGCGCAGGGAGAGTGGCTGATTTGGTCGCAGAGCGATTCCTACAGGAGGCTGCGCCAGCGCGGTAAAGGCTTCTTGCGTTAAAAAGGCTAGCAGGTTGAAATGGAGCTATGCTAAGGATTCAAATTTTGTTATGTTCGCCTCGAATACCAAGCGTGAATGAAAAGAGTTTGCAAAAACAGTGTAGGCTTATCAAAATCGCTAGATGCGATAATCGATGAGACTTCATTGGGCGATAGCACAGCTACATCTCGACCGTGAGCAGCCAAAAAATCTTTGACGTCCTGCTTTGGATATTCAGCATACTCCAGCATTCGAGTCCAAATCTCACAAAGGCTTTGGTAAGACGCACTAGACACATCAGACGCTAGATCTGCGCTCACCAAATACCCTTGAGAACAAAGTCGCGAAGCGATTTGATTAAAAAAGTTGCGTCTCGCTTCTTGCTGCATCAAGAAGTGAGAAACCAACAAACAAGTCGCCGCATGGAAGGGCTCTGAGACAGGCAGCGAATCAAGATACCCTTCATGCCAAGTGCAGCGCGACGCCACCCCACAGGCTTCAGCTTTCTGACGGCAAATTTCGAGCATCGCAGGTGCGGGCTCAACCGCCGTAAATTGCCATTGCGGAAACTCACGGGCAAGATAAATCAATTCCAAACCCGTTCCGACCCCGACACACAGAATTCGAGCATCAGTCGGAAGTTCAGAGAGTATCAGGCGGATTAGTAAGTGAAGTGTGTCACGCAATGGAGCAATTTTGGCAGCTCTTTCGTCATAGGTAGTGGCGCGTTGTTCATCGAAGACAACAGCTTGTTCTTGATTTTGCATGGCTAGCACAAGTTTAGTGAACTAACGATATAAAACGAGAGATTTAGCTATTTAGCAGGCAGTAAAGCCTGAGCTGCCTCCTGATCGCAGGTACCACCCAAACCGCTAACAATATTACAGGTATTCGTCACGAGCATACTCTGATAGCTTGCAGCAGACGTGCCAGCTTCTCCTAAACCATCGGCATAAATCGGATCTTCAGAAACCGCGATATCTGTTTCTCTAGAAACCGCCTCAATCAGCCCTGGATTACTAGTCGATTCTACAAAAATGCTCGATACATTTTTTTCAGCAACAACATCTGCTAGCCCCTTAATAGCGGCTGCTGAGGGCCGAGCCTCGGTGCTAAAGCTATCAAGCGCGGGTTCAAGTTCAATACCATAGGCGCTGGCATAGTAACCTAGCGCATCGTGGGTGGTGATTAGCGTCCGTCCGGTAGCAGGTATCGTATCTATTTGCGTCTGAATCCAGGTATCAAGCTGTTCTAGCCCGGCAATCAAGGCTGCGGCATTGGTCTCATATAGGGCTGCATTTTCTGGAGAGATTTCACTCAGCTGCTTTTGAATTTCTTGCACCATGGCAACGCCATTTTCAGCATCATGCCAAACATGAGGATCGGCCTCTAGTTCACCTTCAGTGTGCGCCTCACCTTCTTCATGGTCATCGTGATCGTCATGGTCCTCATGGTCGTGATCGTCATGGTCTTCTTCACCATGCGCTTCGCCTTCTTCATGGCCATGGTCATCGTGATCTTCATGGTCTTCATGACCTTCACCTTCAGCGTGCGCTTCGCCTTCCTTATGCGCTTCCCCGCCGTGATCATGATGCTCACCCATCAGTGGATCTGACACGGCCACTTCCGAGACGGCCACTTTAGGGGCTGGGATACTGGTCGCTTCCACCATTTGAATAATTGCAGGTTCAAACTCATAGCCGCCATACAAAACCAAATCAGCCTCTTCAATGGCTCGCCGGTCTTCAGGGGTGGCGCTGTAGGTATGAGGGTCTTGTCCTGCATCAATCAGGCAGGCTACATCTACAGTGTCCTGAGCGATCTGCTCAGTCAAATCACAAAGCACGCTGTAGCTGGCAACTACTTGAGGGGTGCCGTCAGCAGAGACCTCGGACGGTTGGCTGCTGGTATCTTGAGCTTGCTCGTCTGTAGGCTGCGTGCAGCTAAAGGCCGTTAGCGTCAATGAGAGTGCAGTTAGCTTGGAAAGGAGTCGAAATGATTTAGTCGATGTTTTTTTCATGGAGCCGCAGTTTGATAATGAGTTTGATAATGATTATCATTTTCGAGTATCTTAGCTCAAGACATGCCCTTTCGTGGGACTTATCGTTCAACATTGCTATTTGTGGGTGGAGTGGAGAAAACCCAGTTAATGTTCTTTGAAATGTTTTTTAAATCGACTACATTCATCTAGCAACAGATTGAGTTCCGTAAAAGCCTTCCATGGATTACGGCCCTTGAAAGGGGCTGCAATAACCGCTTCATATGGATTTCTTCCGGTTGCTTTAACTTCTCTAATCGCTGCTTTCTTAGAGAATCCTCGCGCTGCAATCAGCCAAGCTGCCAAAACGTGCCCTGTACGTCCAATGCCACCGGCACAATGAACAACAACGCGCTCATTTTTCTGATTAGCAGCCGCTAAAAATGGCAAAATCTGGTGAATGAGAACCTCCGGGTCAGCAAAGGAAAAATCCTCAATGGGTGCCCAGCAAACGTGGTCAACGCCAAAATTCTGTTGGTAAATGCCTAGCAAATTGGAATATTGATTGAGCTGAGAATCCGAAAGTAAACAGCAGACTTTTTTGATATCCTGACTCTGCATAAATTGAAGCCACTCGTTGATTTGCTCATCGCTATATCCCGGCCTGGCAGCGCCAAAGACAATGGGTTCGTTTTCCGAAGCTGTGGCAAATTTATACATAGCCCGACTATAAGGTTCACTCAATTTACGATTAGAGAACACTGCTATGGAACGTACGAATCTTCTTACCCTACCTGACAATCGACGGTTGGCCTATGCGGAGTACGGCGACCCTAGCGGGCATCCCGTTCTCTATTTTCATGGTGGTGGAACTTCTCGTTTAGAGCCTTTGTTGTTGGGCGACGAAACATTTATCCGATTAGGTTTGCGGCTGATCGCGCCAGATCGTCCAGGAATAGGGCGCTCAGATTTTCAACCAAATCGTGGATTTTCTGCTTGGACGAAGGATGTTACATTTCTTGCCGATGCCCTGGGGTTAGACAAATTTTCAGTGTTGGGTGTTTCGTCGGGAGGCGGCTATGTTGCGACCTGTGCTGCAAAGATGCCTAATCGATTACGGTCAGCTGTGATTGTTTCAGGCGCATGGGAATTTACGACTGCGGATTTGCTAGAACACAAACGTTGGGGCTTGATTTTAATCAGGTATTTTCCCTGGCTGTATCGAGCCTCAATGAAATTGACGCAGAGATCGCTTAACAGCCCTCCAGACAAACTATTTAAAACTCTCAAAAAAACACTTCCAGCAGCAGATTATGCGGTATTAAAATCACCAGGCCGAATAGAGAAAAGCTGTGAGGCTTTGAATGAAGGACTTCGTTCAGGAACACGAGGCACTGCCTATGATCTTCAGCTTTACTTCAGAGAGTGGGACTTTGGTTTAGATGATATTCGGATGCCGCTAACACTGTTTTATGGTGAAGAGGATAAGAATGTTCCGCTGGAGCTAGTCAAGCGAACTGCTGCGACTCTCCCTACGGCTACGCTAGTGATGTATCCAAATGAAGGACATATCTCGGTGGTGGTCAATCAGATCGATGCGATCGCCAAAACACTTTTAAGTGAATGAAGCTCTCTTCCTCAGGCCCATCCCAACCCGTAGGGTCGGGATGGGGCGGTGTGTATAGCGTTAGCGGCAACCCACCTCGACCGCTCCGGCCACTCCTGTCTTGGTGAGTATTCCTTGGCGATGCAGGGCCTCACCGCTCTAAGAAGAAAATCTACTGCAGGCTCGATAGATGAAAGTACTGATATAACAGGTATTGCATAAAATTTCTTAGCCCGAACTCACTTTAGTTAGTAGCGGTGAAGTGTGCAGCGCTCATGAGCTTTCCGCTCCAGGCGAGTATCCACGAAAAGATGACTGCTGCGATCGCCTGTCTTCCCATGAGTTTTAGCGCAAAGGCCGGTGACTGTTCTCGGGCAATAGTCAGTGCGGTCACGAGGCAAGGTAACAGCACTCCAGCCAGATATACGCCTGTCAAAATTTGTAAGGGCGTCAGCACTGCCAGGGTTTCTGGCTCGGCGAATAGTAGCAGACCGTCTTTGCGAATAGAAGATAATATGACTGGCAGCGCCGCCTCAGCCGGTAGCCGGAAAATGCCCATGAGCGGATTGAGCGCAGCGGCCAGGGCCGACATGATGCCTAGCCAGTCTAGGAGGGACGCGATCGCGCTAATTGTCACAAAAATGGGAATGGCATTGACAACAAACTGCTGAAGGGTACCCCTGGCTTCTCGCCACACAGCAGACAGGCTGGGCCTTTCTAAAAAGGTGCGATGTTCAATAACCAGCGAATTACGGGGCGAGCGGGCTATTTTAGGAGAAATTAAGCGGGTATAAATGAGGGTGCTGAGGCCCAAGTAAAGCAGATAGGGAACCACCAGCCACGGTAGGCTGGCTGCGCTAAACACTGCCAGCGTTGCCCCAAACTGATAGGAGCAGGCCGAACCAAAGGCGATCGCACCCATACAGGTTTGCCGAGTACAGCTAGAACAACTGCGCGTACTAATCACCGCCGGGACATTGCAGCCAAACCCCATCATCACCCGAATTAAATCTCGCCCCGATAATCCCAACGGTTGCAGCAGCGGATGTAGCGTCATGGTCAACCGCTCTATCAATCCACTCGATTTGTAAGCCCCCAAAAATAACGCATATAGCACGACCGTCGGCACTGCCCAAATCAACAGCAACGGCCCCATACTAAGCAGCCCATAAGGCCCCAACAAAATCGCTGAAAAGAAACTCGGTAGTGGAGAAAGAAGCTCTATCACAGGAGCCAGAAGCGCTTGCACCAGTGGATCTATCCCAGCCGCAAAGCCATTGGCCAGCCACACCGCCAAAACGGCTGGCAGCAACAACAACAAAAAAGCCACCATCCATCCCAGTTGAGGATGCTCCAACAATGTCGGCTTGGAGGTAACTCGCCATCCTGCTGTTGGAAATGCCCACTGTGAGGGAAACGGAGAGGGTGTTTGTACTGCCCTCAAAATAGATTGTCGTTCTCCCGCTGCGATCTGTCGAGCATTGACCGGAATGATCGTTAGCCCCAAACTCTGCGCCCATTGACTAACAACAGCATCTTTTTCCTCAGAATTCGCCGTTAGAACCTTGTCCCAAAATGTCATAACGACCACACCTTGTTTGCCCGTCACTAAAGGCAACAGCTCCGTCAAATCTGCCGTTGCATGTGTTGCCTTTACGACGAGTATTACGGTGTCGGCAGCCTTCAGTTGGCTCAAGGCTGTTTGTGTTGTTTTACTATCAGACCGATAAAGTATACCGGGCGTATCAATCCAGACGCGATTGTCGGCAACGTAGGTTTCACAGCGCACAGTGGAGCCCCGAAAGTTAGCGCTGTAGGCCGATTGTCCTGTTAGGGCCGCGATTAGTTGAGATTTTCCAGTATTCTCTTTTCCGACGAGAAGCGTCGTGTGCTTTTTAGGCGTACCCTTTTTAGGTGTGTTCTTTTTAACAAACACAGTCATTGCTACAGCAAGAAAGATCGTCTAAAAACAACCCTTCTTGACGATAAGACTCTAAAGGAGAAGGATCGATGCCCAATCGACGGGCGATGGCATTGCCGACCACGGCAAACCGCTGACGAAACTTATAAATAAAACAAAAAATCAGCGCCCCATGACGGACCCCTGGGCCCGCCACAAAAAGACCGGGTGTGCGAGTCGATTCATCGTCTTCGGTCAGCGCTGCATGACCCGGTGACCAGTCAAACAGAGGCGCAATTTGTTTTAAGCTGCTGTTAAACCCCGTACAGAGAATCGGCGGATGAGCCGTTATCCACTCTTGGTATTCGCTGCACACGACGTAGCCTTCATCTGTTTTTTCAACCGCTTCAATCGGGACATTTCCGACGAGATCTAAGCGCCCCGTACGATAGACAAACTCCAACCGCTGCTGAGTATAGGGCGAGAGTGAAACACTCGGATCGCTATCGGGATTACCCCAGGCCCCGCTTCGATCCAATACCTTTGCTTTTTTACCCAGTGCCACTAGGTTTGACGCTGCATCTATCCCGCTTTCATAGCCACCAATGACGATCTGTTCATCGCCTGCTACGTCAGCCCAAGATTTGACTTGAGAGTTATGCACACAATGCTCCGCGCCCGGAAAGGGATTGGCTTTAGGATATTGATATTCTCCAGCAGCCCAAATAACAAACTTTGAAGAGATTGTGCCCTGTACTGTGTGCAACTTAAACCCCCCTTGGGGTAGTGCTTCAAGGGTCTGCACGTCAGTCTCGGTTCGCACGGGCAGTTCAAAATGATCGACCACCGTTTGTAAATACAGCGCATACTCTTGGCCTGTAATATGCTCTTTCCGAAAGGCCAAGGCTGGAGACGTTTTGAGGGTGATGGCGTTGAGGTCTAACAGGCCAAAGCCGTGGCTGGGAAATGAGGGCGTAATCAGATGCATTTCTTCGGGCCAGCGGCTGAAGGATGCACCCACCTGGTAGCGATCTAGCAGGGTAAAGTTTTTGATGCCTAAGGTTTGGAGCACGACCCCGCAGCCTACGCCTGCTGCGCCTGCACCGATAATGACCACCTCAAAGGAACCAATGTCTTTGACGACTGGCTGGCGCAAAGCCTTTGGAGAAGATTGGACTGTGGGCATTAGACCTCACTAAAAATGAGAATGATAATCGTTATCATAGCGCTACATCGACTTTTTGCGACACTCTAGAATGGAGAACTCTCTTTAGTACTTATTGTTTGCTAAATTGACGACCGTTAAATTTACAGGCTTAGCCTACAGGTAAGAGTTCTGCCTGATAATCAGGGAACAAAAAACTGTGCATGGTGCGCTTTGTGCCTTTCTTATTGTTTTCTAATACTCTGACAATGACAGTTTTGTACATTGAGATAAGTGTACTCATGTCTAACTGTGTTCGCTAGATTTTCTCGGAGGAACTATGCACTTACCCTTGTCCCTGACAATGCCTGCCTTAGTATTAGGACTGATGTTTGGCTGCACTCAACCCGTCTCAACAGCTACTGAAACGACAATAGCGAGCCCGACAGTAGAAGATACTAACGCTACCTCTCAGCTTGCATCGGGTACGGACGTGATAGAAACGTCATCCATAGAAGTGCTACCACCGGCTATCTTTACTGAAGACAGTGTGGCTATTCGGGGTGCTGATCCGGTTGCTTACTTCACAGAGAATCGCTACGTTCCAGGCAGTGCTGACTTTACTTATGAGTGGGCCGATGCGACTTGGCAATTTGCCAGCGCAGACAATCGAGATGTGTTTGCCCTGAATCCTGAACAGTATGCGCCTCAATACGGTGGCTTCTGCGCTTGGGCTGTAGCTGAGGGATACACTGCATCTGTTGACCCCAATGCTTGGGAAATCGTAGACGGCAAACTATATCTCAACTATGACGCCCGTATTCAAAGGCGATGGCAGCAAGATATTCCTGGCAACATTGCCAGAGCAAACGAGAACTGGCCAGAAGTTGTCAATCAGTAGTCCAAGCAAGGAAGGATTGCGGAGCGAGCATACGTGCTAGGAGTTGACTGAAGGGTTGCTGTAACGAAGTACCATAGGGCTCCACATGAAGACTTAAACGGTGAAATCCCTTTGAGATTTGAACCTAGATTTAAATCATTATCAAAAGTACGAGACGAAATAATTACTCTGAAGTCCTCGATATCAGAAGCCTTTAGGTTTATTTCACTTGGTTGCGGTTACGCTCTCATTGCACATTGTGTTGCAGAAAAAGGGCCAAAACAATAAACCTAGCAATAGAGATTTCGGCTGATTTGTAAGAGGGTTAGGGCACGACGAAATTGATTAGGTCAGTGTGACTCTGAAAGGGCAGTTTCTGCGATATTTTTATGAACCGCCTCAAAAGATAAATTAATCTCAATAGCTGCTTTGAGTAGTTGTGTTGTTCCTAAAAGAGCGAGTACTGTCCATGTATACAAGCCCCTCAAGTCAGATAATGACTCCACACACCATAGTGAGCAGAATATGTACTGAGTTTGATGGCCTTATGCCAAGAAATAGCTGGGGAGAAACGTCATTGTTTTATAATCCTCAACAAGTTTTGCCAAATGGTATCTATTTCTGCACTATCAAAGAAAAAGATGGTGATAATGATAAAGCCTCGCAACTTACCCGTGAAGGCGTTTTTCGATTGGCTATCGGGCTACCACGAACAACATACACAGGCTTATTTGGACCTTGTCCGTCGCGCCCCGAAAAGGGCGGCATTGTCTCTACAGGCCACGATTTTACGAGACTCAACGAACTGAGCCCTCATCCCATTTATGCTTGGATGGGTTGGGTTCAGATACTCTCGCCCACAGAAGAAACCTTTGCCCAAATTTTGCCTCTTTTGAAAGAAGCGCATACGGCCTCTGTAGAGAAACTCAGGAAGAAAACAGCTCGTAAGTAAGGCTGTAATTATCCACTTTAAAAGCCAAGTTTTGTCACAGCCCTATGTTGGCTTGCGTCTAACTATATGTAGCCTATTAACGTAAGGAAACTGTTTATGTCTGCTCAGACACTGTGCCTAGAAGTCGCTGTCTCAACAGCAAAAGAGCCAACTATATTTGAACCTTTTCAGAAGCAAACCCACCAATCGTTGATGACGCTGCCAGGGTTCGTTCAGGGTATTCCCCTGCGTGGCCTAGGCGATCCAGCTTCTCGAGCAGATCTTATTCTTTGGGACTCAGCTACGGCTGCTAAATCAGCAGCAGCCGTGATTCAGAGCGACGTCCGCTTTTCCTCATTTATGGAAGGAATAGAATCTGTTCGTCATTTTGCTCACTATGATGGAGCCTCCTCAGCGGCTATGCAGCATTTGACCGAGTGCGCGATCATCGAAATTTCGGCATACGAGGCAGCTCCTAGTAGTAAAGTCTCTCAGCTAAGACCGGCTATTCATAAAGCATTGCGCGATATGAAAGGAGCCTCTCCACAAATTGCAGGCACCTGTATTGATACGCAATCTGCGCTGATAGACGTTATTGGTTGGGATGCAAAGGCTACGCACCAGGCAGCACCCAACCTACTAATAGAGCATCACCCTGAACTAAAGCCTTTCTTTTCTGATATGGGTAAAGTAAATATTTTCGAGCTTTTTGAGGTTGTTGTATGAGTGAGCGGATAGCTACTCCATTCTTTGAACGTAGCGCTGAGCAGACGGCTGATATAGATCTATCGCTATGCACGAAGGCAATAGATGGAGATATTGAGGCGCTGACTCAGCTAATTAGAAAATACCAAAAATGGACTTACAACTTAGCGCTAAGACTTGTCGTTAGTCCTACAGATGCTGAGGACTTAGCACAAGAAGCATGGATACGGATTGTGACTCGGTTAGTTCAGTTTCAAGGAAAGTCAGCTTTTCAGACTTGGGCATACCGTATTGTTGTCAATCTCTTTCTCGATGGAAACGGCGCAAGCTGGAGCAGATGATTACCTCTTTTTCTGTTTATGGAGAAGAGTTAGATAAGCTATCTCTTGAATCACTAAAACTAGCACCAGCGCAAGAGCCCTATCGGGCGTTAATTGTTGAAGAGGCAAAGGTCGGCTGTATGCTTGGAATGTTGCTATGTCTGAGTCGTGAGCAGCGTATTGTCTATGTATTAGGCGAGATTTTTGAGGCCCCCAGTGCTATTGCAGCTGATATTCTAGAAATTACACCTACCGCCTTTCGCAAACGGCTTGAGCGATCGCGTCGTGATCTGACTAACTTTATGAATGAGAAGTGCGGCCTAGTCAACACAAATAATCCTTGTCGATGCCAGAAGAAAACTCGGGCCTTCATTAAGGCAGGCTGGGTAGATACTGATAGTTTGAAGTTCACAGCTACTCATGTATCTCGGCTTGAACAAGCTTCGCCTCAACGTTCTCAATTTTTAGATCGGTTGACCAAAGATTCCTATGCTGATTTGTTTCGAGCACATCCTATCCTTGATGGCCCAGATTTTGCTTCTCGTTTAAGAGAACTTGTGGGCGATTCATTGCTAAAAGAAACTTTCGGCCTAGAGACATAAAAGCGGGAGAAATCTAAACTGTTGAACTACCCAACGCCTACACGGAAGAAGAACTTTTCTATCGCAGAGGCAGTGTCGATCTATTCCTTCTTAGCAGAGGCTTGAGTGTCATCTCAACTATGACGCCCGTATTCAAAGGCGATGGTTGCGAGATATTCCTGGCAACATTGCCAGAGCAAACGAGAACTGGCCAGAAGTTATCCATCAATAGTCCTAAAATCTTCGTTTTTAGGACTTGTAGAGCATTCATATTCTGAGGAGCACAACTTACTAATTGTTACGATACGAGTCTTTTCTAGACAACCATGCACCATACAGAAGTGAGGAGAACGGTTTGATAGTTGATATTAGTCCGGCAGTGTGGAAGAGAGTTTTCAATGTTGTCTCGTCTCGAACCCTAAATTCAACGTCGAACTGTGTTAGTAGATTCTCGATAATAGGGGCTTCTATTCCGGCCATCAGAGCTTGCTTTTGCCAAAGATCTATCATCTGCTCGCGGTTTTGTCCTATCCCAATATGAAGGTCTGCGCTGTATAGATAGCCCTGCGGCTTGAGGCGTTTTGTGATGTTCTGAAAGAAAACTTTAGCAGCTTCATCCTCAACGATATGTTGAGACACTAAGATTGCCGTTGCTGCATCAAAAGGAGTAGTAGCCGGTAGTGACTCTAACAATCCTGAATGAAGGCGAACACGCTGCATAATACCTTCGCTTTTGAGGCGCTGGGCACAGAAGTCAAGCATAGGCTGAGCCGGGTCAACCGCGACGAAGGAGGCATTATGCAGCGCTTTAGCGAGGCGCACAAGCTCAACACCTGTTCCACAACCTACGATCAGAATTTTGGCATCCGCAGGCAGCGAAAGAAAGGCTGCTTGACAAACTCGATAAAGGCCCTCACGACCTGGGATTCCGGCTTTAGCTAACCGCTCATAGTTTTCAGCCCACTCTTCACTGTAAACTTCCATATGATGTTGCTTACGACGACACGAGCTACTCTCTAATAAATACTTCCCTTCAGTACTCTTGTCTAAAGACTTAGTGTCGACTTTCTCTGTTCTCAGATTTAACAGAAACAGCGCTGAACATCGAGAGGTGTTTGCCCGGAATCCTGAACAGTATGCGCCTCAATACGGTGGCTTCTGCGCTTGGGCTGTCGCGGAAAGATACACTGCCCCCGTTGATCCCAATGCTTGGGAAATCGTAGACGGCAAACTATATCTCAACTATGACGCGCGTATTCAAAGGCGATACTCCACAGGAGTGACCCTGTCATCGCAGCGAGATATTCCTGGCAACATTGCCAGGCGAGTCAGTAATTGCTGCGTAGTCAATGCCCCGATAACAATAGTTTTCAGAGCCTCTTTCCGCCGACAGCTTAGAAAAAAGCTAGCCCGCCTCGACCTATCGGACATGCTGATAACCAATCTCTACACAATTGTTAGCGGTCTGGGTGGCAGATACAACGAAGCCACTGCGCAGGGATTTCTCGACCAATCTAAGTCATTTTTCCAAGAGATCGCATCGTATCTAAAGCTTGGCCCCTATACCTGGGTGGAGATTTACACCAGCGAGCTATGTAGTGCCCTGCTAGCTGAAAGAATTTTGTGCGATGGCAGGGCTACTCCTTCGGAGTATCGCCTCAAAATCAGGCTGACAAGCCAGCGTCCTCACGCTGGTCGTCATTGCGGAGATTAGCGATTCACCCGTGGAGGGGCTCTGCCATCGCCCACTACCTCAAATTTCCCTTTGCTTACTGGGGCCTTCATCTCTGGCTGGCATGTCCAGCACCTTTGTTACTGCCTAGATACGCATGCAGGCCAAAATCAAGGTGGATACAGCCGTGACCATCACTTTCTCGATTTTTTTCTCTTGGGGTGTGGCGCTGCCTGCGGGCCTGCGCAGTCAGCTAGCGCTTCCACACTTGTTGTTTAGTCCTAGTCAGGGTGTTTTAACTCGCAATGGCAAAGTACCTGATGATCATGAGAGAAAAAAGTCAAAAGTTTGATTGTGAGATTTAAGTCAACAGATTGTAGTCACTGAAAATAGCCAGCGACCGAGACAATCTTTGTCAACAGTCGTAGCATGGCTTTTTGCGCAATGTAAGTACGATTGAAGCAAGCTTTGTCTGCCACAGAAAGTTACGAAATATTCCTTGATGCTTCAAAGCACGATATTGTTGAGGCTTAAAGTGGTTATAAATCTGATTTCTGTACCCAACAAATGAAGCAAACTGCTGGATTTGCCACCTGAAGCAAATGTGTTTTAGGCGCCAAGTTAGTAAATGTAGGAGTAAATATGAAAGGGCAATACTGGTCTGACGCACTAGTCGAAGGAATCGCAAACTATATTGCTCGAAGGTCCCGACGCTGGCAGTCACTTGTACTAGTGGCGGGGTTGAGCCTATGCTTAGTGCTATTGGGTAATGTTGCCATGGCACAAACCCCTCCAGCCACTGAGTCTGCTGAAACGACGACTGACACGAGCCCAACCAATTCAGGCGTTTACCACTTCAAAGTAGGCGACTTTAACGCCACGGTAGTGAGTGACGGCACCCTGTCTTTTCCAGCTAGCTTTTTTGTTCCCAATGCCGACCCCGACTCGGTGACAGCAGTACTCACAGAACATTTCCTATCAACAGAAGACATTTTTGCCCACCTCAATGTGCTCTATGTGGAAACTGACGAACACAAGGCCTTGATTGACACCGGCGCAGGAAATGCATTTGGTCCAACCGCTGGTCATCTGCTAGAAAATCTAGCAACCGCAGGCATTGCCGCTGCGGATATTGACACCGTCATATTGACTCATGCTCACCCAGACCACATTGGCGGCCTTCTGGATGCTGAGAGCCAGCTGCGTTTCCCCAATGCTCAGTTCTACATCTCCCAAGCAGAATCTGACTTTTGGCTGACAGACACGGTAGCGTTGCCTCAATCTCTATTAGACGAAGAAACAAAGACAGGACTGATTGCAGCCGCAAAGGGGAACTTGAGCGCCATTGCCGATCGCACCACCTTATTTTCTATGGGCGATGAGGTCATTCCACATATCCAGGCCGTTGATTCTGCAGGACATACCCCTGGGCAGGCTTCGTTCTTAATTACCTCTGGTGAAGAAAGCTTGCTTTCTACAGGCGATGTTTTCTTTAGCGATCCGCTCAACCTAGAAAATCCAGACTGGGAAGTCGCTTTTGATGGTGACCCCGAGCAAGGCACCGCGACTCGTCATGAGCTACTCGAAACGGTGACCTCTGAGCGCCGTCTGCTGCTAGTGCCTCATATGCCCTTTCCAGGGCTGGGACATGTAAGAACGCAGGATGATGCCTATGGTTGGGAACCCATTGTCTGGCGGTTCTCAGTTTAAAGAAGTTTGTCTTCTAGGTTCTTGAGGTGCGCTGTTCGTCCGACTCCATAGGCTCGCTGACGCGTTGGCCGCTCAGCCTGCTCTATTATGAAGTCTATCCCAGGCAGCACTGAAGCTCGGCAGTAGCACCTCGACCTCGCCAGCATTGAAACCGGTTAAGCTACGAAGCGTACGGGGCTTATTCTTCAGAGCTACGTACTGCATTCTCCTCGCGGTATCTATCTCGACTTCGACAGCCTAATAGTTCTAACGAACTTCCTAATTTCCGATTAAGCCTAATATATAGGAGCAATTTTGCCAGCTTGATTCATGTAAAAGTTTCAACAGAGCCAATAGCTCGCAGGTAACGCTTAATTTTTCTGATCTTCTAAGCGTTACTTACTCGCGACCTGTCGCTTCCAGCGAAGACATAGCAAAGAGCTAATCATTCCTGAGAAGATAATTGCAGCCGTCCAGCCACCCCAAATACCCCATCCAGACTGGGGCAAAAAGCGAACGAATCCCTCTCCAGGGTCAAACGTTAGGCTGTGGGTAAGCGGTGCGTAAAGCAGCCAGCTTAGAGAGATCGCCAGGAAGCTAGGAACCTTGACATCCCCAGCACCTTGAAGACAAAAAGCACTCCCAATACTCAGCCCATTAAAAGTGTTGTAAATGACGGCAAGCCAAAGTAACTTTTGACTGAGTGCGGTCACAACCTCTACCTGCGTACCCGCCGAGCTAATAAATAGTGGCACTAGCCATTCTCCGCTCAGTGCAATTACAAAACTAACCGCAGCAGCATACAGCACACACAGCGCAATGCTCACATTGCCCACCTTCTTCGCCCAGCGCTGACTACCGGCACCCAT
>ERZ1740067.1449-NODE-1449-length-16250-cov-5.687496_pt1 | contig 16250 bp, 16 predicted proteins | sample MGYA00581736_ERZ1740067 | MGnify/ENA primary metagenome ERZ1740067 (study PRJEB43018, sample SAMN04849236) | marine metagenome | isolation source: floating plastic debris | place: Pacific Ocean | collected 2008-08-27 | study: EMG produced TPA metagenomics... | reverse complement strand
AAAGCCCGTGCCCTGCTCATCCGTCACAAAATCGCCCGGCAGGGCAGGCACGTCGTAGTCATAGCCCTGCCCGCGCAACGGATGCGCACAGATGGTGCCTTCGATGTCCGAGCCCTTTAGATGGGTCATGACCAGGGGCTGATCGAGACCGGATTCCTTCATGAAAGTTTCCAGCAGCGGCTCCGCCACCACATAGGTCTTGCGCTCCATGCCGCGCGGGCCTTCGTGGCCACCTTCCAGCAGCACGTAGGTCATCGTCGGCGAAAACGCGATCGCGCGGTTGCCGGGGATGGTCCACGGGGTCGTCGTCCAGATCACCAGATGCGGTGTGCGCTGCTCGGGGTCCGGCTTCAGCATGGGGTGGTTCGATTTGAGAACCGGGAACGCCAGATAGATCGTCGGCGAATTGTGGTCGTGATACTCGACTTCTGCCTCGGCAAGGGCCGTCTTTTCCACCGTCGACCACATCACCGGCTTGGAGCCGCGATAGAGTGCGCCGGACATGGCGAACTTCAAAAACTCCTCAACGATTGAGGCTTCCGCATCATTGGACATGGTGGTGTACGGACGATCCCAGTCCGCCAGGATGCCCAGCCGCCGAAAGCCCTCGCGCTGAACGTCCACCCAATGGGCGGCGAAGTCGCGGCACTCCTGGCGGAACTCCAGGACAGGAACCTCGTCCTTGTTCTTGCCGGCATTGCGGTATTTTTCCTCGACCTTCCACTCGATCGGCAGGCCATGACAGTCCCAGCCCGGCACGAAGGATGCGTTGCGGCCGAGCAGCGATTGCGAGCGGCAGACGATGTCCTTGAGGATCTTGTTGAGGGCGTGACCCATATGGATCTCGCCGTTCGCGTAGGGCGGGCCGTCGTGATAGCTGAAGACGGGCGCGTCCTTGCGGGCATCCCGCAGGCGGCCATAGAGGTCCATCTTCTTCCAGCGCTCAATCACATCCGGTTCGCGCTTGGGAAGCCCGGCCTTCATGGGAAAGTCGGTCTGCGGCAAAAAGAGTGTCGGGCGGTAGTCTGGGGTCGAATTGTCTGTATCGGACATTGGGTATCTGGACTCACATATGCGCGGGACTGGCCCTGGGGTCCTTGCCGCGCTGAATTTCGCTTGAAGGTGGCGGTGTTCTCACTCCCGGTCCGGATGCGGCCTCTCTTAACGCGCGTTAAGAGGTCCTAGCCCGAACCGGGCGGCTAATTCGCGCCGGAATACTGGTCCATATCCACTGCATGAGGTGCTTGTAGCAGCGGGAGAGTCACCGCGTAAAGCACTGGGTAAAGCACTGGGTAAAGCAGTGCGTAAAGCTATGCTGGCTCTGACCAAATGCCGGTCGGCGGGCGGGCGACTATCCCAGAATCTTCCGGGCAGTCTCGGCGTCCGCCGCAATCTGGGCCTTGAGGGCATCCAGACCATCGAATTTCTGTTCGGGACGGATGAATCCCACCAGCGAGACACGCAGATGCGCGCCATAAATGTCCCCGGCAAAATCGAACAGATTGACCTCCAGCAGGATGTCTTTCTTGTTGAATGTCGGCCGCTTGCCCAAATTGGCGACGCCCTTGTAAGCGCCCTTGTGGTCCCCGTCCTCAATTTCGATTTCGACGGCGTAAACGCCCATTTTCGGGGTGACGACCCCATCGAGCGCCACATTGGCAGTGGGGAAGCCAATCGTGCGGCCCCGCTTGTCACCGTCCAGCACACGGCCTTCGATGAACCAGGGGCGCCCCAGCATATGAGCTGCATCCTCCACGCGGCCGTCGGCCAGCGCGTCGCGAATGCGGGTTGAGGAATATGCCTCAGCCTCGGCACCGTCATTGGCCTGATCGCCCTGTGGTGAAACTACTGACACGCCGAACCCCTCCATATCGCCCATATAGCGCAGGAGCGTAATGTCCCCTGCCCGGCCCTTGCCGAAGCAGAAATCATAGCCCACCACCACATGCACCGCACCCAGGCCATCGAGCAGCACTTCGGAGACAAAGTCCGGGGCAGTCAACGCGGCCATATTGGCATCAAAAGGCAGGGCAAAGACGATCTCAACACCCTGTTCGGCTAGGAGCGCCACCTTGGCCCTGAAAGACGACAATCGGAAAAAAGGGGCGTCCGGCGCAAAGAATTGGCGGGGATGCGGTTCAAAAACCATGACGGCCAGGGGCACGCCCATGTCGCGCGCCAGGTCGCGTGCGGTGCCGATCACCACCTGATGGCCCTTATGAACGCCGTCAAAATTGCCGATGGCCACGACAGCGCCGCGTGCAACGTCCGGCACATCGGTATGGTGGCGGAAAATCCGCATAGGGTGCCGCAGGTCCTTCGATTTTAAACTGAATCCGGCCAGACTTGGTCTGGTGCGAGGGTGCATTCGAGGGCGTTTGGTTAGGCCGGGGTCCACCTAGGGCTCACGCAGCCATCCGTCAAGTCTGCCGCCGGGTCAGGACTCGCGGATTACGACAGACTTGGGGCCCCACAACCCAAGATTGCTTTGCCTTGCGGCACTCGCGTTGCCGTTAACGGTTTTTCAAACCAGCATCTCTAAATTGACGACAAGTGCAGGGGAATTTGCACACGTCAATTGAATGAACTGAGGCAGAACGATGGCTGTTAACTTGTCCATGCCCGTCCTTGTAGTCGACGATTACAAGACCATGATCCGGATTATCCGCAACTTGCTCAAGCAGCTCGGCTTCTCCGACGTGGATGAGGCGGCCGACGGCACAGAAGCCCTTGGCAAAATGAAAGAGCGTGGCTACGGCTTGGTCATTTCCGACTGGAACCTGGAGCCGCTGACGGGCTACCAGCACCGGAAGGAAGTCCGTGCTGGTGGCGCGCTGCAGCCGACGCCTTTCATTCTGATCACCGCGGAATCAAAGACGGAAAACGTGATCGCAGCCAAGAAGGCCGGTGTGAACAACTACATCGTGAAGCCGTTCAACGCGGCCACGCTGAAGTCCAAGATCGAAGCTGTTATCGGCGAATTCTAGGCTTCAAGACCGATTACGCCCACGCAAGGCGCGGAATGGCGTAGCGCGGAGACACTCCGCGCTGCGCCATTGTCGTTTTGAGCAGGGCTTCGTCCGGCGCATCCGGATTGTCACCGAATTCTTTTGCGTGGATGCCTGCTGTCACAAACAAAGCGTCCATGCCCTGCGCCTTGGCACCGGGAATGTCCGTGGGAAGACCATCGCCGATGAACAGCACCTTGCTCCAGTTGCCTTCCGCACGCTGCACACCGAGCGTTCCCAGCATTTCGCGGGCCAGCCGGTAGATTGGCGGATGCGGCTTGCCGGAATATTCGGCGACACCCCCCATGTCTTCATAGAGTTTGGCCAGCGATCCGGCGCAGGTAATGAGACGCGGTCCACGCTCCACCACGAGATCTGGGTTGGCGCAGATCATCGGCAGTTTTCGCTCGATCAGACCGGAAAAAAGATCGCGATAGTCTTCCGCCGTTTCTGTCTCGTCGTCCCAGGGACCTGTGCAGATGATGAAATCGGCCTCTTCTTCCGGGTCCCGCGACCGGACGATGTCCATGCCCTCAAACAAGGAGTGGTCACCCCGATCAGGGCCCAGGTGGAAGCAGCGTGGCCCGTAGCTGCCTTCGCGCACCATCATGCGGGTGCCATCGCCCGAGGTCACAATCGCGTCCCAACTGTCATCCGGCACGCCGATCTGGGCCAGCTGTCCGGGGATGCCGTCCGCCGGCCGCGGCGCATTCGAGACGAGCACTACCGGTCCATGTTGCTCCCGGAATGTCTTCAGCGCGGCACAGGCTGCGTGATGGGGCTGCTGGCCATTGTGGATGACGCCCCAGACGTCACACAGGATCGCGTCATAGGATGACGCAATGTCGCCGAGGCTGGAAATGAGATCGGTGGTGGGACTGGAAGATGTATCTGGCATGGCGGCGGAGTATCGGCCCCGCGCAGCCGCGTCAAGCGGCAAGCCGCAGACATACTGTTCTAGATGCGGACCTGGCGCAGTTCTTCTTTAGGGTCGGCAGCCGGGTCAGATGGAGCGGACAGTGCGTCTTCCCGCACAGCGCGCGGCTCCCCGAACAGGAAGCCCTGGCCATAGCCGATATTGAGATCCAAAACGGACACGGCTGCCCGTTCGTTCTCGATGCGCTCTGCGATCAGCTCGATGCCATTGCGCTCGAACAGCGCCTTGATGTCATCCGCCCGCACAAGAGAGCCCGTGCCGCGCAAATCGCCCAGCAGCATGTTGGCCGGTACCTTCACGAAGCGGAAGCCCATGTCGTTGAGCTCGCTCAGATTCATGTCGAGACGGGTCACGTGGTCTAGGGAGAAGCGGAAACCGAGCGCCTGAAGGGCTTCGAGGCTCGCTTTCTCGATCGGGCCCAGCCCCTCCACGGCGGCCTGGGAGAATTCAAAGTACATGTGCCCGGTCAGGTCCGCATTGTGCTCCATGAATTCGACGAACTGCGGGAAGAACTCCGCGTCTAGCAGGGAGTGGGCGGAGATATTGCAGAAAACGCCGATGTCGCGGCTGCGCGCCACGAGACGGCGGACGACCTGCACGCATCTAAACAGCAGAAGATTATCAACCACCGGCATCATGCCCGCAGGTTCCGCCACGCGCATGTAATCGCCCGGCATAATGATCTCGCCTTCGGTGCCGCGCAGGCGTGTCAGCCCCTCATAGAAGCGGGTGCGGCGCTGGGGCAGAGTGACGATCGGCTGCAGGTACAGGTCGACGCGGTTTTCTTCCAGCGAGGCGCGAATGGTCTCAATCATCTCGCCTTCAGTGACGGGCTGCGTCGCCTCGCCATCCAGGGGCAGGCGTGTCTGGTCCAGCGGCAGATCGCCCTTGCGGTCGGTTGTGCGGCGGGCCGGTGAGACCGGTGCCACGCCCGCGGCCTCGACACTCTCGGCCAGTCCCTTGACCAGTGTTTCCACCAGCCGGACTTCGCTTGAGAGCTGTTCATTACGGGCAGTTGTTTGATGATCAAGAGAGGTTTCAAGCTCGGTGACATGGTCGTGGAGCTTTTCCATGTCACGGCTCATGGTCGCCGTCACCGCCCGCAGACCGCGCAATTCCGTTTCCAGCAGGGCGCGCTCGGAGCTGCGGCCCACCAGAGCATGGGCCTGCCCGGCAAACAGCAGCAAAACAGCGCCAAGCAGAATGGCTGACTGCAGCTCGAAGCCACCCGCGCGATGCAGGGCGACCGAAATCGCTGCAATTACAATCGCATAGGACGCGAAGATCAGACCGTTATTGAGCCAGGAAGGCATGGGGACGTAGTCTTTCAGGCGGCAGATTTCATGGTGAACAGACTCTTGCTGGCAGTGTTGCCCGCAGGGTTTGAGAAATCGTTAACCACAATTGAGCCGTCCGGCCGCACCCAGATTTGCCCAATCCGTGCGGCCGCCTTAGGTTTTGGCGCGATGCGTCACAGAACACCCCCCATCGGCCCGGACGGGCTTTGGATTTTCGGCTATGGCTCACTCATGTGGGAGCCGGGCTTTGCCTATGTGCGCGCCGAGCGGGCCGTGCTGCCCGGCTGGCACCGGCGCATGAGCATGATCGCCACCAAATCCTATGGCTGGCCGACGCGGCCGGGACTCGCGGCCGGACTGCACCCCGGGGGGACGGTTGATGGCGTGGCCTTTCTGGTAGCGCCGGACATCTGCGCCGACATTCTGCCGGTCCTGGCGCAACGCGAATGGGCCTATCTGAGCATCATGGCGCCGGTCCGCCTTGGCGATGGCACCGGTGTGCGCGCGCTTACCTATCTGGCGAACCCGGTGAACGGGCGCTTCCGGCTGACGCAAGCGCGTGGCGATTTTCTGCGGCGCCTCAATCACGGCATCGGCCGGAAAGGGCGTGCAGCGGACTATGTACGTCGTTCCGCCGAGGCCTTGAGCGCGCACGGCGTGCGCGCCTCGGACCTGCATGAGCTGGTGCCGCTCATTGACGGCACGCGGGGCAACCGGCGTCGGCTTTCAAGCCGGCCGTCGGGCAGACTGAATTGAATCGAGCGCGCCAACAGAATTTCTGATACATCGTCGCCTCGCTCTTTTGATGCTTGATAAGGAATTCGCCCCGTGACCGCGCATGATTTCAGCTTTCCTTCCATCACCGGTGGCACCGTCAATCTCGCTGACTACAAAGGTCAGACGCTTCTGGTGGTGAACACCGCCAGCGAGTGTGGGTTCACGCCGCAATATGGTGACCTGCAGCGGTTGTGGGAACGCTACAAGGACCGCGGGCTTGTGGTGCTGGGTGTGCCGTCCAATGATTTCGGCGCGCAGGAACCGGGAACAGAAGCCGAGATCCACGATTTCTGCACCGCCACATACTCGGTCGACTTTCCCATGACGTCCAAGCAGGTGGTCATCGGCGACGATGCTCATGACTTTTACAAATGGGCGGCCAAAGAAGGCGGCGATACCGCTGTGCCGGGCTGGAACTTTCACAAGCTGCTGATCGGCCCGGACGGTACCTTCATCAAGAGCTTCGCGCCGAAGGTTACACCGATGTCAGACGATCTGTTGCGCGACCTGCGGCTTGTTGTCGAAGACGCCTAGGACGAGCTCCGCTCACACTTATTGCGTGTTTTTGTGGCCGATGTCCCGCGCACACACACTCCCAGGTTGATAAAACCCTCCGGTTAGGTCGGCCTTAATACTATTGCGGGTACACCGCATCCTGGGGACGTCAACTGCGCATAAAGCAACGTGCATCAAAGTGCGTGTGGCCATGCGCGCCGCGGGGTTTTGATCGGATGCGCGAATTGTTGCCGGCCGCCGTTCTGGCGATTGCAGGTCTATGTGCACTCACCGTTGCGACACTTGCTCCGTCTACGGATGAATCCGCAATTGTCGTCTTCAACTCCAGCCTCACGCAGCAGGACCGGCTGGTCCGGGCCGCACATCTTGGCGGGTCTGTAATCAGCATCCCGTCTGATGGGCCTGCTGCCGTGGGTCGAACGATCTTCGTCACATTCGAGACCCTCCCGACATTTCAACAGATCAACGACTTAGGCATCATCGCAATTCTGAGCGCCGTCGGCGCATCGGGGTGTGCGGGCCAGCAGGTTTAAATTCGCGCCAGCCTTCGGGATGACACGCACAGTTGCATTTGAGAGAAGAGACAAGACATGGAACAGATCAAGGAAATCCGCCGCACCGCGAGCACAGCGTTGATGGCGTTCGTCTGGGCCCAGGCTGGCGTCGCCATCTTGCTGGGCGTCACGACCGGTCAGCCCATTCTCCTACCGGCGGTCATGATCGCCGCGTTGGCTGCGATCAACACAGGCGCCTGGTGGGTTGGACGCGGCAACGCACAAAACCGCTTCACGACGGCGGTCGCGGTCGTGTTGAGCGTGGCGGTGCTGGTCTATCAGATGACCGGGCATCCCTGGCAGATTGATCTGCACATGTATTTCTTTGCGGCTCTCGCCATCCTGGTGGTCCAGGCGGACAGCAGGGCGCTACTTCTGGGCGCTGCTGTTGTGGCCGTCCATCACCTTGCGCTTGATTTCGCCCTCCCCCTGGCAGTGTTCCCCGACGGCGGCGACTTCCTGCGCGTGGTGCTGCACGCGGTTGTCGTCGTTCTTGAAACCGGCGCCTTGCTGTGGCTGACGGAGCGGTTGATTTCTGGCTTCAGGACGGCCGAGACCTCCATCGCCAAGGCGAGTGATGCCCTGGCGCAGGTCGAAGCTCTCACAGCGGAGCGCGAAGCCGAAGACGAGCGCCAGCAAGAAGCCCGCCGTGCGCAGATGTTGCAGGTGGCGGACGACCTTGAAAGCGACGTCAAGAGCGTTGTTCAAAGCGTCAGTGGGGCCGCTACCCAGGCGAACACAGTCGCCGAGCAGGTCAGGACCGCCACGGAAGCCGCCAGCGAGCGCTGTGAAGCGGTGTCCCATGCCTCTGCTGAATCTGCCAGCAATGTGCAGATCGTCGCGGCGGCAACCGAAGAACTGGGCGCATCTATTTCGCAGATCGCAAGCCGGGTGGGCGAATCCAGCCGGTCTGCCCGATCCGCGGTTGATGAAGCAGACTCTGCTGTGTCGGCGTCGCAGCAGCTCAACTCGGAAACGGACAAGATCGGCCAGGTCATCAGCCTGATTGAGGACATTGCCAGCCAGACCAATCTGCTGGCTCTCAACGCGACCATTGAAGCCGCCCGCGCCGGGGAAGCCGGCAAGGGCTTTGCCGTCGTGGCCAGCGAGGTGAAAGGCCTGGCCTCCCAGACCGCAAAGGCAACCGAGGAAATCACCGGTACCATCGAAAGCATGCGGGAAAGCGCCAGCTCCGTGACCGGCGCCATTGATGCCATTCGCGCGCGCATTCAATCCATCGATGAAGAAAGCGCCGCGATTGCTACGGCCATTGAAGAGCAGACGCTGGCGACGTCAGAAATCGGCCAGAACACGGATGCGGCAGCCCAGAGCGTCGGTGGTGTGGACACCAATATTGGCCGAGTGCTGGATGAGACACGTACCTCAAGCGATAGCGCGACTGAGATCGCGCGCATCGTTGACGACATGAATACCCGCACAGTCGCCTTACAGGGGCGGCTTGATGCGGTGCTCGAACGGCTGCGCGCCGCCTAGCCCACCTCCGCGTCGAAACAGAAAAGCCCCCGCCCGGTGTCCGGCGGGGGCTTTTTTGGTTTGGGCCTGTGCTGCGTTAAGACGTTGCGCGCAGCGGTGAAATCTGAATTTCAACGCGACGGTTGGCGGCTTTACCGGCATCCGTCGAATTGTCGGCAACCGGGCGTTCCTCACCGAAGCCCTTCACGAGCAGGCGGCGGCCATCAACACCCTGGCTGGTGAGGTACTGGCCAACGGAACTTGCGCGGCGCAGGGACAGATCAATGTTGTATTCCGCACTGCCGCTTGAATCCGTATGTCCCATCACGTCGACCAGCGACTTGTCATATTCATCGAGCACGATGGCGACAGAGTTCAGCACTTCATAGAAGTTCGGCTTGATGTCCGACTGGTTGACCGCAAAGGTGATGTTGGACGGCATGTTGAGCAGAATGTTGTCGCCGACGCGCGTCACGCTCACGCCACTGGCCTGCAGGCGCTCACGCAGTTCTGCTTCCTGACGGTCCATGTAGTAGCCAACGCCCGCACCGGCCAGCGCGCCAACGCCGGCGCCAATCAGCACACGGGTGCGGGTATCGCCACCGCCGATAAGAGCGCCACCCAGGGCACCAACGGCGGCACCAATACCAGCGCCGATACCAGCCTTGGAGGCCTTGCGTTCACCTGTGTAGGGGTCGGTTGTGCAGGCGGCGAGCGTCAGAGCTGCTGCTGCAACGAGTGCGACTGTCTTTTTCATCGAGTGTCCCGTCCTTTGACATTGCCCGGGAAAAACCGGGCGTGACATAACCCGCTAAATCGGGCGTGAAATCCAACAAGGATGACAAGTCTGGCACATCAGCACGATGTTCCCTCCATCCCCTTGTGTTCAGCTTCAAGCTCAGTGCATGAACCCAACCTGAACGAAATCTCCAAACCGGCTGCCGTGCGTCCGGGTGTTCTGCTATATCTGCACCCGAAACCGCGAAAACCGCATCTTTCAGCCGGTCTTACCTGTCAGGTTTAGCACGAAAGCGTGCCAAACGCTGCCTGCGCTGCCGGCCAATAATCACAACAGGAAGGAATATCTTCATGTCGCTATTTGACCTTACCGGCAAGGTTGCCCTCGTCACCGGCTCCACCAAGGGGATTGGCGAAGCCATCGTCAAACGCATGGCGGAACATGGCGCCAAGGTCGTCGTCTCCAGCCGCAAGGCGGATGCCTGTGAAAAAGTCGCTGCCGAAATCAACGAGGCCCATGGCGAGGGCACAGCCGTGGCCATCCCCTGCAACATTTCCCACAAAGAAGAGCTGGAGAAGTTGGTCAACGCCACGATGAAGACCTTCGGACGCATCGATGCGCTGGTCTGCAATGCGGCTGTGAACCCGTATTTTGGCTCTTCGGCAGATATTCCCGACGACGCCTTCCAGAAGGTGATGGACGTCAACATCAAGTCCAACCACTGGCTGTGCAACATGGTGCTGCCGCAGATGCTGGAACGCGGTGAAGGGTCGATCACCATCATCTCGTCCATCGGCGGCCTCAAGGGCTCACCTATTCTGGGGGCCTATGCCATTTCCAAGGCAGCCGACATGCAGCTGGCCCGTAACCTGGCTGTTGAATATGGCGACAAGGGTATCCGCGCCAACGCCATCGCGCCGGGTCTCATCAAGACCTATTTCGCCAAGGCGCTGTGGGACGATGAAAACATTCTCAAGGCCTCCACCTCCGGCTCCGCCCTCAAGCGCATCGGCATCCCCGACGAGATTGCCGGCGCTGCCGTATTCCTTGCCTCAGACGCAGGTGCCTTCATGACCGGCCAGACCATGACCATCGATGGCGGCGCGACCATTTCCGGCGGCTGACCGTCTTTTTGGTCTTGAACGAAAATCAAACAAAAAAGAGCCCGGCGGCATCGCTGCCACCGGGCTCAAGGCCCGGTAAAAGTACCTGTCCATAAGCCCAGTCGAGGGGGGAGGGGGATGCTGACTGAACCGGGAGGTTGTCCGGGTGTGAACCGGATATGGGCGTCAGCAACCCCGCGCACAAGTGCGACAAAGCAGACATCTCGTAACGCCTGCGTGATGACCTAAACCACTGAAAATACAGCGATGTTTACGCGACCTGGTCGAACACCCTGCCCGTGCGCGCCACAATCTCGCCCACTTCTGCCTCGCTGACGATCAGGGGAGGCGACAGGCAGATCGTGTCGCCCGTCGCCCGCACCATGAAGTCATGATCATGGAAGGCTGCCTTCATGGCCTCAAAGCCCCGCTTGGCAGGCGCTCCCTCAATAGGAACAAGGTCAAATGCCGCCGTCAGGCCAAGCTGGCGGATGTCCTGGACCAGTGAATGATCCTTCAGCGTCATGACGGCGTCGGCCCACATCGGCTCGATGGATGCCGTGCGTTCAAAGAGACCTTCATCGCGATAGAGGTCGAGCGTTGCGAGGCCTGCTGCACAGGCCAGCGGGTGCGCCGAATAGGTGTAGCCGTGGAACAGATCAATGGCGTGGTCCACACCCGCCACGCTCTCCTGGAACGTGTCGTAGATGTCTTCGCTGACGATGACGCCCGACAGAGGGACTGATGCCGAGGTGACGCCCTTGGCAAAGGTAATCATGTCCGGCACGACGCCGAAACGCTCTGCCGCGAAGGCAGCGCCCAATCGTCCGTACCCGGTAATAACCTCGTCGAAGATGAGGAGAATGCCGTGCTTCCTGGTGATTTCGCGCAGACGTTCCAGATAGCCGACCGGTGGCGGCAGCACGCCAGTTGACCCCGCCATGGGTTCGACAATTACAGCCGCAATGGTGGAGGCGTCATGCAGCGCCACAAGCCGTTCCAGATCATCCGCCAGATGCGCGCCCCACTCGGGCTGGCCTTTGGTGAACGCCTGATGCTCACGGGAATAGGTAGCGGGCAGATGATCGACGCCCGGCAGCATCGCACCGGAAAACCATTTGCGGTTGAGGACCATGCCGCCCACCGAAATGCCGCCAAAGCCGGTGCCGTGATAGGCGCGCTCGCGGCCGATCAGCCGGGTGCGAGAGCCCTCGCCCCTCGCGCGGTGATAGGCCAGCGCAATCTTCAGCGCCGTGTCGTCAGCCTCGGACCCTGAATTGCCGAAGAACACATGGTTGAGGTTCCCCGGCGCGAGGGCCGCGATACGTGACGCCAGCTCAAACGCCTTGGGGTGGGAAAACTGGAAGGACGGTGCGAAGTCGAGTTCAGCCGACGCCTTTAGAATGGACTCGACGATGGACGGGCGGCAATGGCCCGCATTGGCGCACCACAGGCCCGCCGTGCCGTCCAGAATGGCCCGGCCTTCGGGCGTATAGTAGTGCATGCCTTCCGCACGGGCGACGAGGCGCGGCCGCTTCTTAAATTCGGCGTTAGGCGTGAACGGCACCCAGAAGGCATCAAGATCGTTAGGGGTATTTGTGGGCCCAAGATCATCAGGTGGTGTCATAGCGGCAAACTCCTGCTCGCAAACCAGCCCTACTTGCCGGTGCGGGTCCTCAAACGCTATCAGAGACGGGCACGGTGACAAAACCTCACCTGCCGCATAGCTCCCATCACCCTGACCGCTCGCGAAGGCGCCCACCATGTCCAAGTCTTCAAAACCCAATGGGGCCAAAGCTCTCGCCCGGCGATTGAAGCGCAAGGGCATCATTGTTGCCCCCGGCGCCTATGACGCGCTGTCGGCCAAGATCGCCACGCAATCAGGTGCCGAGTGCGTCTACATGACGGGCTTCGGCGCTGCGGGGTCCACCCTTGGCGTGCCCGACATCGGCCTGATGAGCGCAACGGAAATGGCAGACCGGGTGCGCGCGCTGGCGGCCTCCGCCCTGCCCGCACCGCTGATTGCCGATGGGGACAACGGCCATGGCGGCCCGCTCAATGCCGCACGGCTGACGCGGCTTTATGAAAGTGCGGGTGCCGCCTGCATCCAGCTGGAAGATCAGGTCTTTCCCAAGCGCTGCGGCCACATGGAAAACAAGGAAGTGGTGGCGACAGCAGACGCCGCCGCCAAGATCCGTGCCGCCGTTGATGCGCGCGAGAGCCAAGACTTCAAGATCATGGCGCGCACGGATGCGCGCTCCATGAACGGCATGAAAGATGCTCTCAAGCGCGCCGAAGCCTTTGTGGAAGCAGGCGCTGACATCCTGTTTGTCGAGGCGCCGCGCACTGAAAAAGAACTCGTCAAAATCTGCGAGACCTTTCCCGACACCCACCTCATCGCCAACATGGTGGAAGACGGCAAGACGCCCTACCTCACCGCCAAAGAGCTAGAGCAAATGGGCTACAAGCTCGCCGTCTTCCCCGTCACCGCCCTCCTCGCCATCACAAAGCGCCTTCAGGACGTATACGGAGCAGTCTTGTCAAACGGCAAACTCCCCGACGGCGAAGACCGTGTGACCTTCCAGGGCTACAACGAGATCATCGGCCTGCCGGAGATGCTGGCTGAAGCCGCCGAGCTGGACGAAGGGTAGCTGGGCGGATGACATGCCACCACACCTCTCCCTTGACGGGAGAGGTCGGCGCGTCAGCGCCGGGTGAGGGTGACAGCCGTCACGGTAGAGTGCAGCCTTGAGGCTCACCCCCCTCACCCTCCCACGCCCTTATGGGCGCGGGGCCCTCCCTCTCCCGCAAGGGGAGAGGGTAAGAGCAGCTAATCGCCTCTCGCCTACGGCCGCGCCGCGATGCACTCGACTTCGAGGCTGCCGCCAAGTGCCAGGCCGCTGGCGCCGAAGGCGGAGCGGGCCGGGTATGGAGCGTCGAAATACTCGACATAGACTTCATTGAAGGCGGGCCAGTCGGCCATGTCCGCCAGCATCACGGTGCATTTGATGACGTCGGCGAAGGTGAGGTCGGCGGCGGCGAGCGTCGCACCGATATTGTCCATGGTTTGCCGAGCTTCGGCTTCAATGCCGCCTTCGACGAGCTCCAGCGTGCCTGGCTTGACGCCGATCTGGCCGGAGAGGAAGACCAGTCCGGCTGCTTCCACTGCTTCTGTGAATGGCAGGTTCTGAGCTTCAAAGGCGCCCGAGGAGTGATAGGTGACATCCGCTGCGGCGAGCGGCTGTGCTGTCAGGGCGGCCAGCGCCATAGCGGCCAAAAATGTCCTGGTCATGTGTCGTTCCCTCTTGTTCTTGTCAGCCCAGAAACATCGGCTTTTCGTTGATGTTGTGGATGTTGGGCCGGTATTCGTTGGCGTCATAATAGGCCGCCACATCAACGCGCCGCTGGCCTTCGGTGCAGGTTGAAACGGGCACGCTTTCATAGGCGCCGTTACGCACCGCCATCATCACGCCCGCCTCCCCCTGCTGGAGATGTTGCACGGCGCGGGCGCCCATGCTGCGGGCAACCATGGTGTCCAGCGCGTCCGGTGTGCCGGTGCGCATGAGATAGGCAAGCTTTTGCGAGATCGTACCCGCACCGGTCAGCCGCTTGAATTCCTCACTCACCGTATCGCTGATGCCGCCGAGCCGTCGCTCGCCCGAGGCGTCCAAATCACCATATTCCACGGCATTGCTGCCTTCGATCCGCGCGCCTTCGGAAATCACCGCCATGGTGTAGTTGGACGGATTGTCGGCGCGGTCCTTCATCAGCATGTCCGCAAGACGCTCCATGTCGAACGGCACTTCGGCGATGAGCACGCGGCGGGCGTCTGCGAGATAGCCGGACATCAGCGCCGTCTCACCGGATTTGCGGCCGAACAGCTCAACAAAGCCGACGCGCTCATGGCTGCCGGCGGGTGTGCGCAGGGCATTGATGGCGTCGACCGACCGCGACACGGCGGTTGAAAAACCGATGCAGTAATCGGTGCCGAATACATCATTGTCCATGGTCTTGGGGATCGTGTTGATTTTGACCCCTTCTGCCTGCAACCGCGCGCCATAGGCCAGCGTATGCACACCGCCGATGGCGATCAGTGCATCCAACTCAAGGTGCTCGATCACCTTGAGAATATGTGCGGTCCTGGCATCCAGGGTGGACAGTGTTGTGCGCGAGGTCTGAAGCACAGTGCTGTTGAGCGTGTCGATCGTGCGGACTGACGCAGGGGTCAGCGCAGACAGACATGTCGTCGCGGACGCTTCTGCATCATTCAGATCGAATTCGAGCAGGCCACACCATCCGCGCCTGATACCGACGATCTCCCAGCCCAGGTCGGCGGCCTGCCGGGTGATGGTCTGGATCGCCGGATTGAGGCCGGGCACATCGCCACCGCCCGTGAGCACACCGATACGCATTGCTGCCCTCCCCGCGCCTAAAAACTGAGTGACTGGGCAATGCCCGGTTGGGTGCTGCGCGGCTTGAAGGTGGCCGTATCATAGAAGCGGTCCACGTCCACCTGTGCCGCCCCTTCGCCGGTGCGCGCAATGGGCACCGAGGTATAGCGCCCGTCCTGCAGACCGGTCATGCGCCCCATCTGGCCTGAGGCCATGAGTTCTACGGCCAGCGTGCCAAAGGCGCGGGCGATCATGCTGTCCTGCGAGACAGGAGCCCCCGCGCGCATGAGGTAGGCCAGTTGCAGGGAGAACGCCGGCACGCCCAGGCGGGCAGATAGATCGCGCGCAAGAATTTCACCGACGCCGCCCAGCCGCTTGTTTCCGAACTTGTCTGTTCGCACCGGCTGGCTCGTCCTCTCGACGTCAAGGCCTTCCAAAGTCGCGCCTTCCGAAATCACCATAACGGCACCGGCGTCGTCACCATCCGCGATGTCACGCTGCAAAAGCGCACCCAGAGCCGCCACATCAACGGGTACTTCGGCAATCGCTGTGCGGTCCGCCGATCCCAGATGCCCGGCCATGAGTGCCGTTTCACCTGAGTGGCGTCCCATCAGCTCGATGACGCCGATGCTTTGTTCGGCGGCGGCCGTGCTGCGGATGTCGTGCACTGTCTGGATCGAGCGCGTGACAGCTGTTGGAAAGCCGATACAGACATCCGTCCCCTGAACATCATTGTCCATGGTCTTGGGTATGGCGAGAACGGGCACCCCCTCTTCCCCCAGCCGCGCTGCATAGCTCAGCGTCCCGTCGCCACCGATGGGCACCAGTGCGTCGATCTTCAGATGCTCGATAACCTTGAGGATATGCGGTGTCATGTCCGCCCAGCGGCGCTCGTCATACTGTGCCGAGGATTGCAGGAAGTCCGGCATGTCCACTTCACGCACCGTGTCCGGGTGAAGGCGGGCTGTATGCAGCACCGTTCCCCCAAACCGGTCAATGCCGCGGGTGGTCTGGAGGTCGAGCGGCATAAGGCACTTGGCCTGCGTCGCGTCATCGTCCGGATTGACGCCCAGAAGACCGGACCAGCCATTGCGGATGCCAACCACGTCCCACCCGCGCGTGCAGGCTTCGCGCGTCACCTGCTGGATCGCCGGATTGAGCCCCGGCACGTCGCCACCGCCTGTCAGAATACCAATACGCAACTTGCGGTTCATCAAGTGACCTTCTCTGCCGGTGGCGTGGGGCGCAAAAAGCGGTGTAGGTTGCCAAGTATACAGTGTTTTCTTGCGGTTTCATGATGCGTATCAGCACCCTGAAGGATCAGATGGAAGCGTTTTCGGACGGGCTTTCCCGCGCGACGACAATGCCAGACGCCATTGCTCTGCTGCAGACGGAACTGCACCGTATCGGGATCGAAGGGTTCGATTTTTTCGGGACTCAGCGGTCAGCACCCG
>ERZ1740067.1448-NODE-1448-length-16267-cov-8.009499_pt1 | contig 16267 bp, 9 predicted proteins | sample MGYA00581736_ERZ1740067 | MGnify/ENA primary metagenome ERZ1740067 (study PRJEB43018, sample SAMN04849236) | marine metagenome | isolation source: floating plastic debris | place: Pacific Ocean | collected 2008-08-27 | study: EMG produced TPA metagenomics... | reverse complement strand
GGGCAGGCCGTGAGCGCGACAAAGGTTGAGATCGCTACAGTCCCGGCCAGCACCCAGCCGAATTCCACGAAAAGCCGCCCGACCTGACCGGGCATAAAGGACAAGGGGACGAAGACGGCGATCAACGTCATCGAGGTCGCGATCACGGCAAATGTCACCTGTTCCGAGCCGCGCAGCGCCGCAACCAGCGGGCTTTCTCCGTTTTCAATGCGGCGCTGAATGTTTTCCAGCACCACAATGGCATCATCAACCACCAGCCCAATGGCCAAAAGGAGCGCCAAAAGGGTCAGCGTGTTGAGCGAAAACCCCCACGCGCCGATCAGGATGAAACAGCCGATCAGGGAGACAGGAATGACCACAGCCGGGATCAGGGTCGCGCGCGCAGAGCGCAGGAAAATCAAGATGACAAGAACAACCAGGCCCAAGGATATCGAGAGCGCGATCAACACCTCACGAATGGACGCCCCGACAAATAGCGCATCATCAGATCCTACGATGATCTCCATGCCCGGAGGCAAATCCGGGGTGACCCGGTCGATCTCTTCTCTTACGGCCCGTGAGATCGCCAGCGTGTTCGATTGGCTCTTGCGCAAAACGGCAATGCCCACGGCATCCGTCCCATTGGTGCGCACAATCGTTGTTTCATTGGCGACACCGGCCTCGACCCGCGCCACATCGCCCAGGCGCACGGGATATCCGGCGACGCGATCAATCACCACGTCGCGGAAATCATCCAGAGAACTGAGACGTGAATTGAGCCGCACGGAAAGCTGGCGGTTTTGAGATTTCAGGATGCCGGAGGGCAGCTCAAGGTTGTTTCGTCTGAGCGCTCGTTCGACATCCGCGACGGTGAGTTGCCGCGCTGCCAGCGCGCGCCGATCCAGCCAGATGCGCACAGCAAACCGGCGCGCCCCATAGATCCGCAGATCAGCCACGCCGTCGATTGTTGCCAACCTGTCGGCCAAAAAGCGATCAATGTAGTCGGTGATCTCTGCCGTCGTCATGCTTGGCGATGTTATGGCCAGCCGCATCACCGGTTCACTGTCAGAATCAGCTTTGACCACGCGGGGATCTCGCGCCTCTTCCGGCAGACGCGGTTCCACCCGACCGACCGCATCTCGCACATCGGCAGCGGCGGTTTCTAGATCCGTGCCCTCTTCAAAGGTCAGCCGTATGATGGAGCGCCCTTGACGGCTCTCAGAGCTGATGTCACGCAGCCCGGTCGTGGCGGCGACGGCGCCTTCGATCAGTTCGGTGATATCGGTGTCGATCACATCTGGGGAGGCGCCTTGATAGTTGGTGTTGATCGTGACGGTTGCCAGATCCACGTCCGGCAGTTCCCGCACCGGCAAGCTCTGCAAAGCGCCCAGGCCAAACACCACCAAAAGCAAGGACGCGACCGCTGCCAACACCGGGCGGCGCACCGCGATGTTTGGAAGGCTAACAGACCGGCTCATGTATCGCCGTCCGCGTCCGACGGCGCCGTCGTGTCGCGTCCCAGCACCTTGATGTCACCACCGTCCTTGACCCGCTGCAGACCGCGCACGATGATCTCTGTGCCGCTTTCCAATCCTTCGGTAACGGTGACAAACCCGTCTTGCCGTTGGCCGGTCTTGATCCGGATGCGCGATGCAATGCCGTCTTCGGCCACAAACACATAGGTCTCCGCCGCCTGGAAAATAACCGCTTCTTCGGGCACCACGACCTCGTCACTTTCGCTCAGCGTGAGCGTCAGAGACATGAACATGCCTGCGGGCAGCACACTGTCGGGGTTAGGGATGATCGCGCGGGTGCGGAAGGATCGGCTGATCGGATCGATGCGACTGTCGATCGCGGCGATCTGTCCGTCAAAGCTTTGAGCTGGGAAGGCAGCGGACCGGGCGGAGATATGCTGACCGATGCGCACGTTGGCAAAGAGCGTCTCTGGCAGTGAAAACTCCACTTCGACATCGCTGAGATCATCAAGTGAGGTGATCATCTCTCCGGATTCGGCCCATGCGCCAGGGTCAATCGCCGACAGGCCGACAATACCGCTGAATGGCGCCGTGATTGTGCGGTTGGCAAAGCGCTGTTCAGCGCGGTTCAGTTGCGCGCGCGCCTCAGCCAGACGCGCGGTGGAATCCTCCAGCGTGGCCTGGGACACTGCCGCGGACCCGATGAGCTGTTCTATCCGTGCCAGCGCCTGTTCGCGTTCCGTCACGCGGGCGCGGGCTTCGGCCAGATCGGCAAGCTCAATCTGATCGTCCAGTTTCACAAGGATGTCGCCGCGATTGACGCTTTGGCCCGGTACGATCAAGAGCTCAACCACCCGTCCGTCTTCGTCCGGCACGATTTCAACGGACTGGCGGGCGCGCGTTGTGCCCACGGCTTCTACAGTCCGGGCAATGCGCTGCATTGTGGCTTTGGCCAACTCGACCGTTGTCGGCGTGCTGGACCTTGGGCCGCTGGCCTCCTCTTGAGGGCGATAGTCCAGCCAGGCGAGATAGCCACCATAGGCAAGCCCGCCCAAGAGGCACAGCAAAACCAACTGTTTGCCCAAGGTCGTGTCTTTTGATCGGGCTTTCGCCATAGTATCCTCATCGGCCCGGCATCTGGCATGGGCCACTGCCTAAGGGTAGCGGATATGTCAGCGATAGCAACGGCCTGCGCAGGGGCGGGCCGGGTCACACTGTGGTGATGAGGGCGGAAAGGCTGCCGAAAAGGCTATTGCCGCAAATCTGCCGCCAATTCACGCATTTGATCAAGTGGAAGAAATCCCCGCAAAAGCCTGTTTTCCATCACGAAACTTGGCGTGCCGTTTATCTGAAGCGCGCGGCCTAATTGATGGTTCTGCGCAATCACGTCGTTTACGTCCGGGCTTTTCATTCCGTCCACGATTGCATCCCCATCAAGCCCAAGCGCGTTGCCAAGGCGGCGCAATGACCGCTCTGTGATATCTCCGTCAAAGCTGATCAGGGCGTCATGCACCGCTTTGTAGGCTTCATCGCCCTCGGTTTGCAGCGTCGAAATGGCAAACCGGGAGGCCAAAAGCGATTGCTCTCCCAGAATGGGGAATTCCTTGACGACGATGCGGATATTGCCGTCGCCTGAGACGAGCTCCTCTACTTCGGGTGCCGCGCGACGACAAAAGCCACAGCGGTAATCGATGAACTCAACAAGCGTGATGTCGCCTTCCAGATTGCCCCCATTCCAGGAATGGTCATCGTTGAAGATGGCTTCGGCATGGCTTGCCACGAGGTTTTCATCGGCGCGGGCCTGGGCCACTGCGTCGCGCTGCTCAAGGATCGATACGGCCTCCATGATCACTTCTGGATTGTCCAAAAGGTACTCACGGATCTCTTCTCGGAGGATCTCACGCTCCGCATCCGACATATTTGTGAGATCAAGCGCGGCAGCGGGAGTTGCAAGCGCCAGGGCCAGGACAGGACCGGCAAGAACGTTGGGGGTCAGTTTGAACATACGTGTGGTCCTCAATTATCGTTTACGTTGCGCCTTCGCCGTTTCAGCCGCAAATAGAACATCCTGTGCTTGGCGCCAAGCCGTCCAACCTCGCGGTAAAAGATCTAGCGCGCGTTTGGAATGGATAAATGCATCATTCATTCAACCGACCTTTGCATAGTGCTCTGCCGTGGCCAAGCATGACCGGCCGATACCGCCCTTATCGGCATAAGCCTGTGCCAGATCCTGCATGACACCGGCATCACGCCCGTCGCGCGCTTGCACGATCAGCTGCGGCAATCCCGCGGGCGCCGTGGGCTTGTGCCCGTTTGTGATATGAGCGGCTTCATGGGCGATCACGGATTGGAACATTTCACTGGTGTTCATTTTCACGATCAGACCGGCATGCAGGACAATGTGATGGCGATCGACGGCAAACGCATTGCGTGAGGGATCATCGACCATCAGGATTTCCAGTCTTTTCGCCCCAAGATCCGCCGTTTTGAGCACTGGAGCGGCCACAAGACGCAACGCGTGTTCAAGGTCGGCGTCGCGCAAGAGTGACAGCGCACGGGCCGGCTGTTCCACCCATAAGGTGACAAGCAGCGAAACCAGGCACATACGGGCCAGGGTGAGAACAGGTTGTGGCATTGACGATACCGCTCATTTCGGTGCACGCACGACGAACATTGCGATGAGGTTAGAAAAATCCATGCGAAACTCAAGCCGATCCGAAGTTGATCCCTTTATCGTGATGGACGTCATGGAAGCCGCGCGCAAAGCCGAAGCCTCGGGCCGACACATCATTCACATGGAAGTGGGCCAGCCCGGCACGGCGGCACCAGTTGGTGCGCGAGAGACCCTGGCGGCGCAGATGCATCAAGATCCCATGGGCTACACCGTCGCCTTGGGGCTGCCCTCGCTCAGGGCGCGCATCGCACAGCTTTATCAAACTTGGTACGGCGTCGAGCTGAACCCGGATCGGGTGATTGTGACCTCGGGTTCGTCGGGTGCGTTCCTCTTGGCGTTCACCGCGCTCTTTGACAGTGGCGATCGGGTGGGCATCGGCGCGCCGGGCTATCCCAGTTACCGCCAAATTCTCAAAGCTTTGGGGCTGGTGCCGGTTGATATTCAGACCGCACCAGAAAACCGATTGCAACCTGTGCCAAGCGATTTGGCAGGGTTGGATCTGGCCGGGCTCATGGTGGCCAGCCCAGCCAATCCGACGGGCACAATGCTGGATCATGGGGCTCTGAAAGCGCTGATTGAGGCAAGCCACGGGGCGGGTGCGGCGTTCATCAGCGATGAGATTTATCACGGCATCGAATATGAGGCAAAAGCCGTGACCGCGCTTGAAATCAGCGACGAGACCTACGTGATCAACTCGTTTTCCAAGTATTTTTCCATGACGGGCTGGCGCATTGGCTGGATGGTTGTGCCTGAGGCGCATATCCGCACGGTGGAGCGTCTGGCGCAAAACATGTTCATTTGCGCCCCCCATGCCAGCCAGGTCGCCGCGCTTGGCGCGATGGACTGCGACGCGGAGTTGCAGGCCAATATGGATGTCTACCGCGCCAACCGCGCTTTGATGCTGCAAGGTCTGCCCGAGGCAGGGTTTGATCGCATCGCGCCGCCCGATGGCGCCTTTTATGTCTACGCGGATGTGTCTCACCTGACCGATGACAGCCGCGCCTTTGCCGCAGAGATCCTCGACGCCGCAGGGGTCGCCGTGACGCCGGGGCTCGACTTTGATCCGGTGCGCGGGGCGGGCACGTTGCGGTTTTCCTATGCGCGCAGCACAGATGACATCGCGGAAGGGCTCAAACGGCTCAAGGCGTTTATGGCCGCGCGGTCCTGATCCTATGCCTCGGTTGCTGGAAATGTCGGGGGTGTTTTCAAAAAGAAAGAAGCTGTGAGAGTGGTAGGCAAGAGCGGGCCTGTCGTGTATGATGCTATGACAGACCGATAAAAAACGGCAGAGCAGTATGATCAGGCTTTTATGCATTTTGGCGGTGGCGCTTGTGCTATCGGCGCCTCGGGTGTCGGCAGCGCAGGATCTGACCGGTTTGGCGCGGGTGATCCAAGATCAATCCGTGATGACAGACAGGCCCGGCGGCGTGGAGATCACGCTTGAGTTGACGCAAGGCGTGCCATTCCGCGTGTTCACCCTGGCCGAGCCGGAACGGCTTGTGATGGATTTCCGCGAAGTGGACTGGACCGGCGTTGATGCGGGCGCGCTTGACCAGTCAGAGCATGTCTTTGCCGTGCGCATGGGTGGGTTTCGACCTGGATGGTCGCGCATGGTTGTCGATCTCAATGGCCCGTTTTCGGTTGAGACAGCGAATGCCGACATTGACGCGGACACAGGATCGGCGACGTTGACGGTGCGTCTGGCGCAGGTTTCTTATGAGGTTTTTGAAGATCAGTCGGGCGCGCCGCGTTTGGCGGGGTGGGCCGCGCCAGAGGATGGGTTGCCACCGGTCAGAATGGGGCGGCAAACAGGCACAGAGCCGCTTTTGGTGGTGCTTGATCCTGGTCACGGTGGCGTAGATCCCGGCGCGGAACGGGGTGGCACCAATGAAAAAGAACTGATGCTACGCTTCGCGCGGGAGCTGCGTGAGACCTTGATCAGGGCAGGGGGATTTGACGTGGCGTTGACGCGCAACGAGGACGTGTTTGTATCACTCGACCGTCGCGTGGCGATTGCCCATGATCTTGGGGCCGACATCTTTATCTCGCTGCATGCCGATGCGCTGACAAATGGGCGGGCGCATGGCGCGACCGTCTATACGTTGTCTGACACGGCCTCGGATGAGGCCAGCGCGGCGCTTGCTGAGCGGCACAATCGGACGCAAATCCTGGCAGGCGTCGATCTCAGTGAGCAAGATGACGTGGTCGCGGATGTGCTGATAGATCTGGCCCGCGCCGAGACGCAACCTAGATCTGATCAGCTGGCTCTGGCCATTCGCGCGGGCATCGATAACAAGAACCTTAAACTGAACTCTCGTCCGTTAAGATCTGCGGGGTTCTCCGTGCTGAAATCGCCGGATATCCCGTCGGTTTTGGTGGAGATTGGGTTCATGTCCTCGGAGCAAGATCTCAAGAATATTCAGGATCCCGATTGGCGCGCCAAGATGGCATCGGCCCTGCGCGATGCGCTTCAGGCGTGGCGCATTGCGGATGCGGCCTCTGCCCGGTTGGTGCGGCAGTGAGGCCCAGAATACAAGCGGTGACGTGCCGTTGCTGATCGGGATGTGTTTTGACGCTGGCCTGCGGTGCCCATATAGGTATCTCAGATCCAACATGGGGAGTTGACCCTTGCTTCGTGGTATCATGTCTTTCTTTGGCTCGATCTTCAGCCTGATCACTTTGGTGATCTTGATGATCGCGCTCAGCATCGGGGCGATTTTTGTCGTCTACGGCAAAGATCTGCCCAGCCACGAAAGTCTGGCCAACTACACGCCGCCTACGATCAGCCGGATCTACTCCACCGAAGGTCGCATCATCGATGAGTTTGCCAAGGAGCGCCGACTTTTCACACCTGCGGAAGAAATCCCCGAGATGATAAAGCAGGCCTTTATCAGCGCCGAGGATAAAAACTTTTACACCCATGCGGGCTATGACGCGCGCGGGATCGCTGCGGCTGTTGTGGAAGCTGTGCAAACCCGCGGTCAAACCGTCCGGGGCGCATCGACCATCACGCAGCAGGTGATGAAGAACTTCCTGCTCTCTGGGGATCGCCGGATCGAGCGCAAGATCAAAGAGATCATCCTGGCCACGCGCATTGAGGACACGCTTGAGAAAGAAGATATTCTTGAGCTCTATCTCAATGAGATTTTCCTCGGCCAAAACTCCTATGGTGTCACGGCGGCGGCGCAGACTTACTTCAACAAAACCCTCTCTGAACTTGCCCCCCATGAGGCGGCCTTTTTGGCCTCCATGCCGCAGGCGCCAGGCCGCACCCATCCTGTGCACCAAAAGGAGCGGTTACGAGACCGGCGCAACTTTGTGCTGCGGGAGATGTATGAAAATGGCTATATCAGCCGCGAGGTCATGGAGGCCGAGCGCGCGCTCCCTCTCCTGTCCGTTCAAAATGACGACTACGCGCCGTTTCGGGACTCTTTGCCGCCACGGGACTATTTTACCGATGAGATCCGTAGGCAGCTCAGCCAGGATTTCGGAGAAGGGGAATTCTTCACGGGTGGCCTTGTTGTCCGCGCGACGATCGATCCGGAGCTGCAAGTGGAAGCCGCCCATGCACTGCAGCGGCAATTGGAAACCTATGATCGCAACCGCAAGGAATGGCGCGGGACAGGGATCGTGTTGCCGCCCGAGGCGCTTGAGGGCGACGCCTGGCGTGAGGCGCTGGCTGATACAGAGGTGTCGCGGGATGTGACGCTTGATGGGCAATGGTATCCGGCCGTTGTTTTGAGCATCTCTGATCAGCAAATGCGCATTGGTATCGAGGGTGTCGCAGAAACCGACGCAGAGCCGCATGTCATCCCGCGTCGCGATATTGGGTGGTTGCCCGGCAATTTTCAGCAGACGTTTAAACTCGGTGAAGTGGTTCATGTCCGCCGCATGACCGACGATGACAGTGGCAGTTTTATCCGCTGGAGCCTGCGTCAGATCCCGGAAGTGCAGGGTGGGTTCATGGCAATGGACGTGAACTCTGGCCGCGTTTTGGCCATGCAGGGCGGGTTTTCCTATCAGCATTCCGTGTTCAACCGCGCCACACAGGCGCAGCGTCAGCCGGGATCAAGCTTTAAGCCGTTTGTCTACGCGGCAGCGCTGGATTCGGGGTATTCGCCCGCAACCATCGTGATTGACGCCCCGATTGAGATCGACACGCCGCAAGGTCTGTGGACCCCGCGCAATTCTACAAACCAGTTCTATGGTCCAACGCCGCTGCGCACCGGCATTGAGATGTCGCGAAACCTCATGACCATTCGCCTGGCACAAGAGGTTGGCATGGACGTGGTGGCCGATTATGCCGAAGACTTTGGCGTCTATGACGATATGGGCCGGTTTCTGGCAAACTCCCTGGGGTCTGAAGAAACCACGCTTTACAATATGACGGCGGCCTACGCGATGTTTGCCAATGGCGGCGAACGCGTCCGTCCCACCTTGGTGGACCGGGTTCAGGATCGAAATGGCCGGACGATTTATCGCCATGACAGTCGGGAATGTTTGGATTGTGACAATGCCAATCTCGCGCGCAGCTTTGCGCCCGCCATCCGCACCAACCGCCAGCGCGTGATGGATGAGATCACGGCGTATCAGATCACATCGATGATGCAGGGCGTTGTGGACCGCGGCACAGCGTCTGGCGCGATCAACCTGCCGGTCCCGATCGCGGGCAAGACGGGCACCACCAATGATGCGCGCGATGTGTGGTTCGTGGGCTTTTCCAGCAATATCGTGGCGGGCTGCTACATCGGATATGATCAACCCCGCAGCCTGGGCCGAGGGGCCTTTGGATCGTCCATGTGCGGCCCCGTCTTTCAGCAGTTCATGAATAAAGCCATTAAGAAATACGGCGGCAGCTCGTTCCCGGTTCCCGAAGGCGGCCGGTTTATCAAGATCGATCGGTTTTCCGGCGCCCGTCTGCCCGAGGGGGCAAGCGGTTCTTATGTCGTGGCAGAGTTTTTCAGAGACGGTGAAGAGCCGCTTTTTGGCTATGTCTTTGACGGCGGGTTTGCCATGGGAGACGATCTGCAGCTCTTTGAAGAAGACCGCTATTACGAAGACGACGGCGTTGTAACCGATGACACGGGGCAATCCAGCTTTGGCTCATTGAGTTCGGGTGGCCTGTACTAAGGCTTGCGAGCTTTCCAGCAATCAGATCAGACAAAGGCCGGACGCGGGCAACATGCGTGGTGTGCGTCTATTTCGGCCAAATGCTGTGATCTGGAATTTGGTCGAAAGCTCTCATGGGACGCGGGAGATGAGGCCAAAACACGCAAGCCCTATGACGCGACGTGCTCAGCCTTGCTAAAACCCGCCATCGATTCGCTCGAATTCCTTAAAATTTGATCATAAATTCGAAACAATTTTGATAAATCACAATTAATAGACGGAGCAAAACACGTGATGGTTGTGCCAATTTAGCCATTTGTTTGGCGGCCGCAAAAAAAAATTGGCGGGCTGGCTGTTTCCATACGGTCAACAATAGCGGTGATTGGAGTGGCGCCATCGAAAAAGAGGGCATTTCACCTCTGGGTAGAAAGTTTTTCCTTTTCAGCGTTTTCACAACACTGGTGGCGCAAACATTGAGGGAGACCCCAAGCGCTAGAAAACCTACTGTCATATTTTTCGAAACGAGGCTTCGATCAGTTCTGACCAAAACGTGGCGTAATTGTGGCAAGATCTTGCGCAAAAATTGCTTTCACCCACACAGAGGGTTGAGTAATTTCACGCAGTACTCACTGGGGGGTACCTTTCGGTTCGGGGGCGGCCAGCCTGTGTGACGCGCTTAGGCGTCGCATCGTAGGTTTGGTCGGCGCTATGCCGGACAACCTCAGTACATTGTGAACCCTCTGGCGAGGGTGAGCGGGACTGAACGGTGCGATTTCTTCGTGTGCGTTGCATGAGTTTGTACCGGGCGGAAGCGTCCGGACGTGTGTGAGAGTGTGTGCCAGTGAAAGGGAAAGACATGCAAATGACCGTGAATACGCTGGGCCTGAGCGTGAGCAGTCTCGAAAGCGAGACGAGCCTCATTGCAAATGTTGTGCCGTGTTTTACGCCGGGTACGGTGATCGCGACGCCCACGGGCGAGCAGCGTGTCGAAGACCTTTCGGTCGGGGATCGCGTTTTGACGCGCGACAACGGTCTGCAAGAAGTTCGCTGGATCGGGTCCAGCCATTTGAGCGCCCATGATTTGGAAAAGGCACCGGATCTGCGTCCGGTTCTGATCCGGTCAGGAGCGCTGGAACACGGTTTGCCCGAGAAGGACATCCTCGTGAGCCCTTGGCACAATGTTTTGATCCAAAGCCAGTCTACCCGGGCCTTTTTTGACGAAAACGAAGTCTTGGCTGCCGCGGGTGATTTGACTGATATTGATGGTGTTGACGTCGCAGATGTGGCGGGTGTGACGTATATTCATTTTATGTTTGACCGCCATGAGGTCGTTCTCTCGAACGGGTTTTGGTCTGAAAGCTTGCGACCCGACGATGCCGTCATCGCCAGCATGGGCCAGAAACAACGCCGGGAGATTTTTCAGCTTTTTCCAGAGTTGCGAGATATTGAAGGGCGTAAAGCCTATCAGTCCGCCCGTCGCGCTCTGACAGGTGACGAGTGTCGTTTGTTAACAAAGTAGTATGTACGAGTGATGCAGCGAGGTCGGCGACGCGTTTTGTCGTGTAGACCTTTTGATGCCGGCTTGGGGGCTTGATCCGGTATCGATAAGGGCAGCCTCGGCGATTGTGCCGAGGCTGCTTTTTCATGCGGTTGCATTGCTTATGTTTGGAAAGATGAGGCGGGGGTCGTCTCTGTGGTTTGACGCGCCTGTTCGCAATCGGCCATCCTGAACCACCTATCACGACACTTTATGAACTAGGGTGAAAGGTGCCCAGCGGCTTACCGATCCCGCAAATTCCCAAGGAGAAGCGTCCTTGTCCGTTTTGGCGTGGCATGTCTCTCGGCGGATGCCGAGCTGTTCGAAAGAGACGAAGAGGTCTTTTGCAGTGCAGTGCATAACGGCACTCTGATCAGTTGCGATGGTTTTTAACCTTACCCCTTCTGCTGACCCGTGAGGTAACAGACGTCATATGCCGGTCATCTTCCTGATGCGAAAACACCTCCGCAGGTCACCCAGGCAACCGTTCGGCCTCGGGGTTAAAGAGGGGGTTTGTAATCAAACGGGCAGGGCGCATATCGCCCAGGATTTCAATCTCGGCCTCTAACCCATCTGCTGCAAGCGTGCGTGGGATCAGCGCCATGGCGATGGATTTTTCCGCAAAGTGCGAATAACCGCCCGAGGTGCAAAAGCCCTCGACCTTGCCATCAATCCAGACCGGCTCGTAGCCGTGGACATCGGCATCATGGGCGTCAACGGAAAACGGCACGAGCGCACGTGCGGCCCCGCTGCTGCGCTCTTCCTCTGCCGCAGCCCGACCGATGAAATCGCTGTTCTTCGCAAAGCTGATAAAACGGTCCATGCCCGTCTCCCCGGGCGTGTAATCAGGGGAAAATTCGCTCAGCCAGGAGCCAAAGAACCGATCTAGCCTCAGGGACATCATCGCCCGCATGCCGAAGGGCCGCATGCCGTTGCTTTGCCCTGCCTCCCAAAGCACGTTCCAGAGGGCGCGTTGAGACATGGGATCGCAGTAAATCTCATAGCCCAAATCACCCGTATAGCTCACCCGCTGGATCAGGCAGTCCACCATGCCCAACGTGGCCGGGCGCACGTCCATGAACCCCATGTCAGCCACTGAGTTGCGTGTGCAGGCTACAAGGACGTCACGGGCTTTCGGCCCTGCAATTTGAAACCCGTTCAGACGGTCTGAGATGTTTTCAACGCGCACGCCATCGGCTTCGTTCTGTTCAAACCAGCGCATATGGTAGGCTTGCGCGCCGTAGCTGGCCGTCAGTTGAAACGCCTCATCAGACAGGCAAGAGACCGTGAAATCCCCGATCAACCGTCCTTTGTGCGACAGCATCGGGGTGAGCGACATGCGCCCGCGTTTGGGGATGCGCCCGGCCATGATCCGGTCGAGCCAGTCGCGCGCATTGGGGCCGGTGACCAGATACTTGCCGAAATTATGCACCTCATTGATGCCCACGCCCTCGCGGACGGCCTTCACTTCGCGTTTCGTTGCCTCCCAGGCGTTGGAGCGGCGGAAGGAGGGCGTCTCGAACCGCGGTTCATCGTCTTCCGCGAAGTAATTGACCACCTCAAGGCCGTATTGCTGGCCCCAGACCGCACCCATTTTGTCAAACACGTCATACATCGGCGTGGTGTTGAAGGGCCGCGCGGCGGGCAGCTCTTCATTGGGGTAGGCCACCGAAAACCGCTTTTGGTAATTCTCGATCGACTTGGGCAGGGTGTAGCCCGGCGTGATCCAGTCGCCGAAGCGCGCCACGTCCATCGCTGTCACATCGCGCTCGCATTCGCCCTCGATCATCCACTGCGCCAGCATGAGGCCCACGCCGCCACCCTGGCTGAACCCCGCCATCACCCCGCAGGCGGACCAGTAGTTTCTCAGGCCCGGAACAGGACCCACCAGAGGGTTGCCGTCGGGCGCAAAGGTGAAGGGGCCGTGGATCACCGATTTGACGCCCGCGCGCTCAAGCGCCGGGAAGCGTCGGTAGGCAAAGTCGATCGAGTGTTCGATCTTGTCAAAATCATCTGGCAACAGCTCATGACCGAATTCCCATGGCGTGCCGTCCACTGCCCAGGGTTTGCAGGTCTGCTCGTAAAAGCCGATGCAAAGCCCGCGCCCTTCCTGACGCAGATAGCTTTCACCCGCAGGATCCATGACGTGGGGGTGCTCACCGCCGCCGTCGATGATCTCTGCAATCTCGGGAACCTCCTCGGTCACCAGATACTGATGCTCCATCGGGTAGAGCGGCACATAGACACCTGCCATGGCGCCCACTTCGCGGGCCCAGAGGCCGCCAGCATTGACAACGTGCTCGGCGTGGATGGTGCCTTTGTCGGTCACCACATCCCAGGTGCTGTCCGCGCGGGGATTGGTTTCTTTCACCATGCAATGGGTTTCGATTGTGGCCCCGCCCATGCGCGCGGCTTTGGCGTAGGCATGAGTGGTGCCAGAGGGGTCCAGGTGGCCATCGAGCGGATCGTAGAGCGCGCCGAGGATGCCGTCGGTGTTGGTCACGGGTGCGATCTTCTTGATCTCGTCTGGGCCGACGATCTCGGTCTCAAGGCCCATGTAGCGGTGCTTGGCACGTTCCGCGAGCAGCATGTCAAAGCGATCTTGGTTGTCCGCCAGGGTGACGCCACCCACGTGATGCAAGCCGCACGACATGCCGGTGATCTCTTCGAGTTCCTTGTAAAGCTTGATCGTATAGCCCTGCAGCGCGGCCATGTTGGTGTCGCCGTTGAGCGTGTGAAATCCGCCTGCTGCGTGCCATGTGGAGCCTGAGGTCAGCTCAGAGCGCTCCAGCAGCATGACATCAGACCAACCGAGCTTTGTGAGGTGATAGAGCACCGAGGCGCCGACGACACCGCCGCCGATGACGACGACTTGGGTTGTGGTTTTCATGGCGCTGTCTCCCCGCACTGCACAATGGGTCTACTGTGTCTTTTAGAGGCGGCGAGGCATGTCCAAAAACGACCAAACTCGTCGGTTCCGATGACCCAAGACGCGCGCGGGTTCAACGCGTTTTGGCAAGTCTATATCACGTCGGTATCACGTCTGTGCGCACGCGGTTGCCGTTGCAGATTGGCCCGACCAGGCGCCGGGCAGCGTCACTTGAGCAACGCTGCCCATGCATTTGTCAGTCGCTATCTGAGCCCGCGATCACTTTCCACAGCACCGCACCCACGGCGCCACCGATGAGCGGAGCCACCCAGAACAGCCAAAGCTGCGTCAGCGCAGGACCATCTGCAAAGATCGCCACGCCGGTTGACCGTGCTGGATTGACAGAGGTGTTGGTGATCGGGATCGACACCAAATGGATCAACGTCAGACCAAGGCCGATGGCAATGGGGGCAAATCCGGCTGGTGCGTTCTGGGAGGTCGCGCCGAGAATGATGATCAGGAAGAACGCCGTTAGTACGATCTCTGTCACCAGCCCGGACATCATGGAGTATCCGCCTGGCGAGGCTTCTGCGTATCCGTTGGAGGCAAACCCGCCGACGCCGGCGAAATCCGGTGCGCCCGAGACGATCAGATAAAGCACGATGGCGGCCAGAATGGCGCCCACCACCTGGGCGATCCAGTAGGGGATCAGAAGTTTGCTTTCAAATCGGCCCGCCACCATCAGGCCCAAGGAGACGGCCGGATTGAAATGGCCGCCGGAAATGTGCCCGACCGCATAGGCCATGGTCAAAACGGTCAGTCCGAAGGCCAGGCTGACCCCGGCCCAACCGATCCCGACATCTGCCACACCGGCTGCCAAAACAGCGCTGCCGCATCCGCCAAGAACAAGCCAGAACGTGCCGAAGCACTCGGCAAGAAGTTTGTTTGTCATGTTGTGTCCCTCATCACGATGAAAATTCGTGGAGCTTTGATTTGTTCTACTGGTCCAAATCTCTGATCTGCGCCTGGAAATCATCCGTCCCTGTGGGCTTCGCGTCAAGCCGGGTGATTGGGGTGTCAGCTTTTGGTCCACCAAGCGCTCACAGGTCAGAGACAGAGCACCGCCGCGTGCAGCGTCCTTGGATCGCACAAGCGCGACGAAACATGTCGGAAACGGGCATTTACACCGATCTTGGTCACGGCAGGATGTGGTCAAACCGACGAAAGGACCAGACCATGAAAACCCACGCGCAGGCGGTTGTCATCGGTGGAGGCGTGATTGGGTGTTCGATCCTCTATCATCTGGCCAAGCTTGGGTGGAAAGATGTGGTGCTGCTGGAGCGTGATGAGCTGACCTCCGGCTCCACATGGCACGCGGCGGCGGGCATTCACGGGCTCCATGACAGCGCCAATATCAGCCGGATCCAGCACTATACGATGAACCTCTACAAAGAGCTCGAGGCTGAAACTGGCCAAAGCTGTGGGGTGTTTCAGCCGGGCTCGCTTTATCTGGCGCAGACCGAGAACCGCGAGCATCAGCTGAAACTGCAGGCCGCCAAGGCGCGGCTCTACGGCATGGATTTTCATGAGATCAGCCGGGAGGAGGCGGAAGAAAAGCACCCGCTGGTCAATTTTGACGGCATTCGCTGCATCATGTGGGAAGCGAGCGGCGGCAATGTGGACCCTTCGGGCGTCACCAACGCCTATGCGATCGGTGCGCGCCAGCGGGGGGCGGAGATTAATCGTTTCATGCCGGTGACCGGCACGCAGCCGCAGCCTGACGGGACATGGGTGGTGGAGACGCCCAAAGGCAACATTCAGACAGACTGGGTGATCAATGCCGCGGGGCTCTGGGGCAGGGAGGTCGCCGCGCTTGCCGGGATCGAGGTGCCGCTGCAACCGACCGAGCATCAGTATTTTGTCACAGAGACTATTCCGGAGATCGAAGCCATCGGGCGGCGCCTCCCCTCAGTCGCGGACCGGGATGGCGAGTACTACATGCGCCAGGAGGGCAAGGGGCTCTTGATCGGTGCCTATGAGCGCGACATGCGGTTTTGGGCCGAGGACGGCACGCCGCTCGATTTTGCCCATGATCTTTTCCCGGACGATCTGGAACGGATCGCCGAGAATGTGATGCGCGCGATGTCGCGCGTTCCGGTGGCCGAGACGGCTGGGATCAAGCGCGTGATCAACGGGCCGATGATCTGGTCGCCCGACAGCAATGTGATACTCGGCCCGGTGCCGGAGCTGCGCAACTATTTCATGTGCGGGGGCATCATTCCCGGCTTCAGCCAGTCAGCGGGCATGGGTCAGATGGTGGCGCAGTGGATCATCGAGGGTGAAATGGCCTATGACATGTTCCCCTGGGACATCGCGCGGTACGGGCTTTGGGCCAATAACAAACGCTTCGTGCGGGCCAAGGTCGAGGATGTCTACACCCATCGTTTTGCCATTCATTACCCAAATGAAGAACGTGCCGCGGGCCGTCCGCTGCGCACGCGGCCCGTCTACGGGATGCAGGCCGAGATGGGCGCTGTCTTTGGGTTGAACTACGGCTGGGAGCATCCGTTGTGGTTTGCCAAAGAGCCGGGCGTGACGGATACAAACGGGTTCACGCGGCAGAA
>ERZ1740067.1446-NODE-1446-length-16295-cov-6.619704_pt1 | contig 16295 bp, 19 predicted proteins | sample MGYA00581736_ERZ1740067 | MGnify/ENA primary metagenome ERZ1740067 (study PRJEB43018, sample SAMN04849236) | marine metagenome | isolation source: floating plastic debris | place: Pacific Ocean | collected 2008-08-27 | study: EMG produced TPA metagenomics... | reverse complement strand
GCCTACTCCCTTAGCAGGGGAGCGCCTTCGACCACTCGGCCACGTCTCCGCCGGTGGGTCTAAGGCGCAGCCTTAGGGAAAACAAGGGGGATTCTTGATCAGTGGAAGAATCTCAGCCCGCGGCTCATTTCATGCGCTCAGAACGGAGCAGCTCGAAAATCAGATCGGTAAATGCACGCAAAACACTTTGCTAAGCAGCGACCAAAGTCAGATCGTCTATCCTGACCGTTCCGCTGCCTGTGTCGTCGCACAGAAACCCGAACGCCTCAAGCGTGTCTGCGGTCATGTCGCTCTCAAGAACCTGGCCCAGCGCCAAACCGTCACCCGGCTCAAGCGTGACAGCGCGCCAAAAGGCTGCGGCTCGGCTGACGCTTAGGGAAAAATGCTCTGCATTGCTCCAGTCCTGTGCGGTGTGGCTCGCGGTACAGGAAAATTCGACCGCACTCGCGTACCAGACACCGTTCGCACGGACCAACACACGTACCGTATCGACCGGTGCCGCGTTATTCATGCTCCATTTGATCGACGCGACATCGTCCCAGTGCAACGGCGCCGCGCGGCACCCGTCAAAATAGCCTGCCCCGATCCCGGTTGCGGCAGTTGTGCGGGCCAGATAGCCGCCTTGACCAGCACCCGCACCGGCGAAATTATACATCTCGGGCACGCTGTCGCCGGGTGCCAGATCTGTCGTCTCAACGCACCCTGCTCCAAGAAAACTGCGCCATCCCAAGGCGCGTGACGAAACCTTTTCGACGGTTCGGAAGCTGTCCAGAAACAGGGGGCGTCCGGCCAGACGATCCGCTTGGAAAAGCTGCGAAATCTCGGCCGCGGAAAGGGCGCGATCCCAAACCCTGAGCTTGGCGATCTCTCCGTGCAGGAAATTCCCGTACCCGCCGGTCAGCCTCACACCACCCACGGTGAACTCTGCCGGGGTTTGGTTCAATCCGGCACTGAAAGGGTACGGGTTTGCAGGGCCACTCGCCCCTTCGATATCCGTATAGGATGGCACGCGCTCAAAGCAGCCATCCAGATAAGACCGGATGTGGGAGCCGTCATAGGTAAACACAGCAAAGCGCCAACCGTCAGATCCATCAGGCTCCAACCGCCGCGCGTTCCACGAGTAATCGCGCGTGTAGGGATACCCCGGCGTCGGCGCACCCGTTTTGCTGACGTGACCGCACACACGATCATCGCCCCCATAAAGCGCAAGATTCAGAAACAACGCGTATTGGCGCTGCGGATCGGCGGCATCCTCGGGCCAGATCCCCGCAATCGCCGCATTGGTATCGCCGGTGCGTTTGACCCAGGCAGCAACCGTAACACCGTCCGCCACACCACCTATCTGCAAAGGACCTGTGGCCGTAGCGGGGATCACCAAATGCTGATCCGTGCCGTCAAACGCAAGGCTCGCCACACCCGGCCCAAACCCGTCCGTTTTGCGTAACGGTGCCGTCGCGCCAGATGCAACGCTCAGCGCAAGACCGTGGCGCGTGTCGACATAAGGCCCCGCACTTTCGGAAAAGTCCCACTCCGCAACCGGCCCGGTCCGCACGGCAGCCTTCGCCGCCCCAAGTGACAGACCGACTGCAAGGCTCACCATAGACCAACGATCCCGGTTGCTGTCGTTCCCGTCGCAAAGACCCGCACAGCGCGGATCGGAAAGACGGACCCGGCGGCGATGTGCAGGGTCAGCGTGTCGCCGTCCAGCGTCGTCAGCCGCACATCGCCCGATCCCGCCACATTCAGCCCGCGTGTGGTGACAGGCAAATCCGCGCCGTCATCAGGGGAGATTTGCACCCCGGCCGAGGGTGGCGACTGAAGATTCTTACCAAAATTCCTGAATGCGTCGCTCACGGCACAACCCCTTTTTATGCGTCCTGATCTGGGCCGGGATCGGCTCAGATAGTTCGCAAAAGAGTGTCCCTTAACGTTACTGCCGACAGGTTAACGGACCGCCCGCGCTTACTTCAGTTACTTAACTTAAAGTAATATCAGTATGTTAGGTATTGAACAAGAAATGCAAAACATCCCCGTCCTTAACCGTATAGCCCTTGCCTTCGGCCCGCATCTTGCCCGCTTCCTTGGCGGGTTGCTCGCCGCCGAGCGTTACGAAATCATCAAAGGCAATCGTCTCGGCACGAATGAAGCCCTTCTCGAAATCGCCATGAATCACACCTGCGGCTTGCGGCGCCATAGTGCCAGTCTTGATCGTCCAGGCACGGGCCTCTTTCGGGCCGACGGTGAAATAAGTCTCAAGATGAAGCAGGTCATACCCTGCACGGATCAGCCGGTCTAAACCCGCCTCGGCCAGCCCCATTTCCTCAAGAAACATCGCGGCTTCTTCCGCGTCCAACTGGCTGATCTCTTCCTCGATCTGGGCCGAGATTACGACATGCGCCGCACCCTGCTCTGCCGCCATGTCCGCAACCTTGGCAGAGAATGCGTTGCCTTCAGACGCTGAGCCTTCATCCACATTGCAGACGTAAAGAATGGGCTTTGTGGTCAGCAATTGCAGCATTTTCCACGCCTTGGCGTCCTCTGTATCCACATCAACCACACGCGCGGGCTTGCCGTCTTCCAGCACCGCCAACGCCTCTTTCAAAAGACGCTCTTGCTGCACAGCTTCCTTGTCACCGCCACGCACCTTGCGTGAGAGGCCTTGCAAGCGTCGCTCGATGCTTTCGATATCCGACAGCATCAATTCGGTCTCAATCGTTTCCGCATCCGCAATAGGGTCCACGCGCCCCTCAACATGGGTCACGTCGCCATCCTCAAAGCAGCGCAGCACATGGGCAATCGCGTCGACCTCGCGGATATTGGCCAGAAACTGGTTGCCAAGGCCCTCGCCTTGCGATGCGCCCTTCACCAGACCCGCAATATCCACAAACGTCATCCGCGTCGGGATCACCGATTTGGATTGCGCAATCTCTGCCAGCGTATCCAGCCGCGCATCGGGCACCGCAACCTCGCCCACATTCGGCTCGATGGTGCAAAACGGAAAGTTCGCCGCCTGCGCCGCCGCCGTCTTGGTCAGCGCGTTGAACAGCGTCGACTTGCCCACATTCGGCAGTCCCACAATTCCCATCTTAAAGCCCATAGCGGCCTCCATATGCTTGATTGCGCCCCCTTTAGAACGTCCCCCAAAAACACGCAACGAGGATTGAGTTCGCCTTTGATTTGCGGCAACAGAGCCAAAGCACATTCCAAGGACACGACCATGACCCGTATCGACGCCAAATTTGCCGAGTTGAAAGCCCAAGGCCGCAAGGCATTCGTGGCCTACGTCATGGCCGGCGATCCCAACTACGACACGTCGCTTGAACTGGTCAAAGGCTTGCCCCACGCAGGCGTGGACATCATCGAACTGGGCCTGCCCTTTACCGATCCGATGGCCGATGGCTCCACGATCCAACTTGCCGGTCAGCGCGCCCTCGAAGGCGGCATGACGCTGGACAAGACCATCCAGATCGCGCGTGAACTCCGCAAGAACGACGACACGACACCAATCGTGATGATGGGCTACTACAACCCCATCTACTCACGCGGCGTCGACACGTTCCTGACCCAGGCTAAGGAGGCGGGCATCGACGGGCTGATCATCGTTGACCTGCCGCCCGAAGAAGACGTGGAACTGTGCATCCCTGCGCAGAAAGCCGGCCTCAACTTCATCCGTCTGGCCACGCCCACAACCGATGACAAGCGCCTGCCCACGGTGCTGCAAAACACCTCTGGCTTTGTCTATTACGTCTCGATCACCGGCATCACCGGCGCGGCAGAGGCGCAAGCCACCGACGTCGCTCCGGAGGTCGCGCGCATCAAGTCACAAACCGATCTGCCCGTGATCGTCGGCTTCGGCATCAAGACCCCCGACGCCGCCGAAAGTATCGCAGGCGTTGCAGACGGAGCCGTTGTCGGCTCAGCCATCGTCAGCGAGCTGGCCTCCGGCAAACCCGTCTCAGAAGTCCTCGATTTCGTGAAATCCCTCGCCGACGGCGCACATCGGGCTTAATCCCGCAGCCCGTCCAATTCCTCGCGCAGCGCTGTCAGTCCTGGCAACAACACCTCGACATGCGCGGGCGGCACCAATTCCGCGATCTGCGCCAAATCGGGCGCTAGAAGGCCAATCGCCTCGTCCCGAAACGCCCGCCCCACATCCGTGATAAACACCTGCTTGCTGCGCTTGTCATTTGGGTTCGGCTCCATCCGCACGAACCCATGCCGCTCCAATCCCGCCAATGTATGCGTCATTGTCGTCTTGGGCTGCTGAAACGCTTTCGCCAATTCCAGTGGCGTGCGTCCATCCTCGACCCGGATCAAATGGTTCAAGACCGAAAAATGCGACACCATTAGTCCTTTCGGCAACCGCGCCTCCAAGATGGTGCGGCTGAGCTGTTCAATGATCGCGATCTCATTGAATAGCTCAAAATAAAGGCTGGTGATTTTGTCAGGCATTCTTCAGTTTGACATCCAACGGCCACCGCGGAGTTTGCGGCGTTTGCGGACCGTAGCCCAAACGTCCAAGCATTTGAACCGTCTCGCCCCCCCGCCCCATCAAGGCCTGCGCCTGCGCATGCAGAACCGACATTTCGCGGTATTCCTGCAAACACTGGCTGATTGGATGCAGTTGCAGCCCCGCCAGCGTCGTCGCAAGGTTCAACCGCAGCCACCGCTGTCCGACCTCCAGTTGATCCACCCGTGTGTTGCCCTTTGAGGTCAGCACAGCATAGGCGGGCGTCGCATGCAGCATCTCGCGATAGATTTCGACACCTGTTTGAAACGAGCGGCTGTTCGGGTCCAATTGGGTCTCCCGCGTGATCTGCCCGGCGAGCATCAGCGCTTCAAGAAACGGCCCACCCAGATCAATCCCGTCAGGGTTGGCATTAATCTCGGCCTTGCCAAACCGCATCAGATCAACGCTTTCCTTCATCGCGCTGTGCGTCGTCGCCTCTACCACCCAAGCTTTCCATGTCAGGTCTTTGATCTGCGCAACCAACGCCGGGTCGGTGATGATCTCCGCATAAGGCATCAGCGCCTTGGCTACCTCGGCCTCCACTGCGCGATCCTCAAATGGTTCCTTGCAGGACCGCCGATCCATGATGCCATCGGCCAGCGGGTCTGGCGCGGCCCCTTCGGAAAACACGATATCCGCGACGATCAGGTTTCCGCCTTCGGGGAATGGCGTGATCTGCGCAGTATATCCATCCTGCGCCGCCGCGATCCTAAGCAATTCCACAAAGCAGCCCATAGAGATGGTCAATTGTCGGTCAAACGGGTCCGTTTCGGGCAGGTTCAACGCAGGGTCACGGTGCAGCCTGATCCGATCCACCCCGATCAGTTCGGCCATCCACGGCTGGCGATTATGCGCATTCGGCGCCAGCAGCGCATAAGACAGCGCGCGTTGGCGCGGGTCCGCATATCCGCCCGCCAGCCGCCAAGGCTCAAGCGCCTTGCGCGGGGTGCGGGTTGTAACAAAACCAGCGGCAGAAGCGCTGGCGGCTAAAACGGTTCCACCCCCGATCAGGGCGATGGCTTTGCGACGAGACAGGGTCATGGGGCTCTCCATAGAGTTCATATAGTTCGATATCGAACTAATATGATACGATATCGAACTATGTCAAGTGCTCCCTGCGCTTTTCTGCCTATTGCTCGAAACGGACCAAATCGGTAAGCAGACCTAACCAATCTTGCCCGCTAGGACTGCCAAATGCCCGGCATTACCGAACTCGAAGATCTCAAGCGCATCTACAAACGCCGCGTGCCCAAGATGTTCTACGACTACGCCGAGACGGGCAGCTGGACAGAACAAACCTTCCGCGAGAATTCCTCCGATTTCGATCAGCTCCGCCTACGCCAGCGCATCGCCGTCGATATGACCGGCCGCAGCACGGCCACAAAGATGGTCGGCCAAGACGTCGCGATGCCCGTCGCCCTCGCCCCTGTCGGCCTGACGGGCATGCAGCACGCCGATGGTGAAATCCTCGCCGCCAAAGCCGCCGAGAAGTTCGGCGTCCCTTTCACCCTCTCCACCATGTCGATCTGTTCCATTGAAGACGTGGCCGAGAACACCGAAAAGCCTTTCTGGTTTCAGGTTTACACCCTGAAAGACGATGATTTCATGCGCCGTCTTGTGGATCGCGCCAAGGCCGCCAAATGCCACGCGCTTGTCATCACCGTCGATCTGCAAATCATGGGCCAGCGCCACAAGGACCTGAAAAACGGCCTGTCTGCACCGCCCAAACTGACGCTGAAATCCGTGGCCAACCTTGCGACCAAAGTGCCGTGGGGCCTTGAGATGCTCCAAACAAAACGCCGGTTCTTCGGCAATATCGTGGGACATGCGAAAGGCGTCAGCGACCCCGCCTCGCTCTCCTCATGGACCGCTGAAGCGTTCGATCCCGCGTTGGATTGGGACCGGATCAAGTTCCTCCGCTCCTTGTGGGACGGCCCCGTCATCCTCAAAGGCATCCTGGATGTAGAAGACGCGAAAATGGCCGCCAATGTCGGCGCCGACGCCATCGTCGTCTCCAACCACGGCGGTCGTCAGCTCGACGGCGCGCTCAGTTCCATCCGGATGCTGTCGTCAATTGTCGAAGCCGTCGGCGACAAAATCGAGGTCCATCTTGATAGCGGCATCCGCTCCGGTCAGGACGTGCTAAAAGCCACGGCGATGGGCGCCAAAGGCACCTATATCGGCCGCGCGTTCGTCTACGGGCTGGGCGCCATGGGCGAGCAAGGCGTCACCAAAGCGCTTGAGACGATCCACAAGGAACTCGACACCACCATGGCCCTGTGCGGCCGCCGCGACGTGCATGATCTGGATCGCAGCAACCTGCTGATCCCGAAGGGTTTCGAAGGCGATTGGGTGGCGTAGTCAGAAACCAAACATCGCAACACCCACTTGGTGCATATGGCCGCAGGCCTTGCACTGGTTATGAGCGGCATAAGCAGACGTGGATCAAAGGCTCAATCGGCCTCGGCAATCTCAACACTTTCGAAGAAGAACCGACCGATACCGAACGCCGCTACACCAACGCCTGCGCGTTCGTTGTTCTGGCGTGCATTTCCAAATCTGTCCATGTACGGAATCTTAATGATCTCTGTCCCATTTGCGAAAAACGCGGCATTGGTCCCACGTACCTCAAAGGTGAGTTCGTTGGGTGCGTCGACGGCGATCGCTTCGTGAATGGCGCTGTGAACGGGCCTAAGGGTTCGCCCGTCTTTCTTCAAAAGATGATAGCGGCCTTGAGCATCAACTGAAAACATCAAATAGGCACCAGCCTTCCCGCTCCCGACAAGGATACCAACGCCTCCATTCCCTTCGTTCTCTGCTTCCACAATTGCCGAGATCACAGCATTATCTGTCGTCGTCACCGTATCGGACTCTGGGAATTTCACCCAAGTGATGTCGTTGTAATGAAGACTGTTCGAGTTTTTCCTGTTTTCCATCACGAGCTTGCCATCCGCGACATAAAGGAGCCATTCCGAAGCGCCAGAGCGCTGAGCAAGCTGCCCACCAAGAATGAGAGAAAGGTCGTCCCCGTCGAAAGTTTCCGTAATGACGTTTTCAGCGCTGCTCTCTTCAACCTGCTCTTGGGATGTCGCAGCGGATGTAATTCCGATCAACAGTGTGACCGAGACGAACGTTACCTTTACGAATTCCTTGAAAACGACCATTTTCTGACCCCAGCTTTACGGATTGAACATGCCGTCGATGCTGCATGCAGAAAATGTTCAAAGTTGGGCGGTTTATAGCACTTTTTGGTCCGCGTCAGGCTCAGATCAGATGCCCTGAAGAGGTCGAGCACCTAAAACGACAGCTGCACACCCACAAAGCCCGACGTCACGGTGTCATCCTCGACAATCGGGCTGTCGGTCACTTCATCCGGCAAGAACTCCACCTTGACCGAGCCCACCAACGTGGCCGCCCCGGACAAAGGATAGCCCGACGACAGCGACAGATACGGCGTGACGGATCCGTCCAGCTCATACTCCGGCCGGTCCGCCGTCGCCTCGTCACGCTCTACGCCGAACAGATACGATCCCAGATCATCGCTTTTCCACGACATGCCGCCTGTCAGGCTCAACGGCACAGCGCCCAGCGCCAAACCGGTTGAGACCGACAGATCAATTTCCTGGCCATCATGCTCACCGGTCAGTTCTTGTAACACCAGTGCGGACACCTCGGTTTGCGGGCCCAGCGCATAGGTAAAGCTCAGACCGCCATCCAGCGTGATCTCACGATCAATCCCGTCCAATTCATCGCTGTCGGGATCATCCAACGCGCTGAAGCGCGGCAGCAATATAGCTTCGGCCTCAAACGGTGTGCCTGTGTAAAGGTCAAGCGCTGCACCATCGGTGCCGATGCGCCAGCCATCGCCTTGATACCGCAGGATCGGCACCCCCAGCACGCTCGTGTCGTCATCCCCGACATACGGGTTGGAGGACACCGTCGCCCCAAGGCCAAAGCTGAACCCCTGCCCTTCCTCTTGCGCCACAGCGGCGCCTGCCGCCAAGGCGGTCAGAACGCAAGTCAGGGCAATCGCCGCACGCATGTGACATCTCCGATAGGTTGTATCAGCGTAGCAGTAGCTGTTGTATTAGATAGGTTTATTCGACGGGCTGCCTAGCCCTGCGCGACGCGTCGCCGGTTTCTAAGCAATGCCGTCGGGATCAGCGCAATGATCAACAAGACGCCCACCACCATGAAGGCCACCGGCAATCCTGCGAATTCCGACAGCAGGCCCATCATGGGCGGACCGATGAAGAAGCCCGAAAACCCGATCACTGCCGTGCGCGAAATCGCATGGGTGCGCGGCCCCGGTCCCACGCTTTGTCCAACCATGGCAAGCGCGGTCGGCGCGATCACCGACACGCCCAGTCCCAGGATACCAAAGCCCAGATAGGCTTGCACCGGCGTTTCCGCCGCCGCCGCCAAAAATGCCCCACATGACGACACAATGGCGGCGACCCCGATCAACAACGCATTGTCCACCCGTTCGGAAATGACCTGACCGGCCAACCGGCCAAACCCCATGGTCAGCCCCAGCATCGTCGGTCCCAGCGCGCCCTGCATGGCGCTGCCGCCCAGCGACCGCTCCACATGCAGCGCAGACCAGCTTTCACTGGCCGCCTCTGACATAAACGCGATCATCACGACGATCCCGCCCAACACAACCGCGCCAACTGGATAGCCGGTCCCCTTGGGGTTATCTGCATCCGCCTGCGCAACGGGCATCCGCATGAACGGTGTCGCGACAGCAATCAGCACTGCAAGGCTCGCAAACATCACAATTGGCGGCAATTCCGCATCCCGCACCAACCCGGTCGCAAAGGCTGCTGCGGCATAAGAAAATGAAAACATCGCGTGGTTGAGGTTCATCAACGACCGCCGCTCTGTCGCCTCCAACTCGCTGACCCGCGCGTTCATCACGATATCCATCAAACCTGACGCGAACGCGACCCAGAACATCGCCATCGCAAAGGTCAGCGGCACGGCGGCCAGCCCCGGAAACAAATACCCTACCGCAAGGAAGATCGCGCAGACCGGCATCGCGCGGTCGGTGAAACGCCGGTCAAGTGCGGGGGCCACCAGCATCGCACTCATCAAGCCAATTGCCGAGACCGACAGGATGATCCCGAATAACGCATCCGACGCGCCGATCCCCGCTTTCAGGTCCGGCACAAACGCCGCGAACGATCCCCAAAGCACCCCCATCGACGCAAAGGCCAATGCAGGCGCACGGGACAGCAAGAGATCACGGCGCAAAGACATATCCAAATCGTTCGCACGGCCCAAACCCCGGGTCCAGAGGGAATCGTGCGCCGCTAACCCGCAGCAGCGCCCAATCGCGCAACCTCCTTGAGCCAGCGTTCCACAGCGCCGTCTTTAGGATGACTGGCTGGTGCGAAATTCGTCACACGCGCAGGCCGCATCCCCACAAATTCAAAGATCTGCCCTTTGATCTGACGCATCAACGCCTTGCGATAAAGCAGCCCGAAATAAAGCGTCGGCGTGTCCGAGGTCACAAACGCCCGCGCCGAGCGCCCCGTGAGCAACGGCAAAGGCATCCCGATCCATGTCCGCTGGCTTGTGTCAAACGCCCATCCGGGATGAAAACTGCGGTCAAACACCCCCTTGAGCTTGGCGGGCAACCCACCCCACCACATCGGCGTGCACAGCACGAAATGCTCTGCCCATTCGATATCAGCGCGAAACGCGATCAGGTCGGGCTCCAACGGCTTTTGCTCGTCATATCCTGCAAAGCCGTTATCGGGATCAAACGCGAGGTCACGCAGATGCGTGATGCGCACCTCATGCCCGGCTGCCTGTGCCGCCTCGACATAGGTTTCGGCAATGGTCCGGCTCAAAGATGTCTGGGCCGGATGGCCGTTCAACACAAAGATGCGTTTCGCAGGCATGGGAGGGTCCTTTTATGAGAATCAAAAACTGACCATGGTCATATTATCTAAAATTGACCACGGTCAACTAATTTCGTATGCATCCGCATGACAAAGCCGATCCAAGACCGAACACGCGCCACACGCGCCAGACTAATCGCCACCGCGGAAGACATCATTGCGACCAAAGGCTACGCGGCGCTGCGGGTCGAAGAGGTCGTGCAAACTGCGGGTGTTGCGAAAGGCACGTTCTTTGCGCACTTTGCCGGCAAGGACGGCCTGATGGAGCTAATGATCGGCGCCCGCATCGACGCCTTTCTGGACGAGGCCGAAACCTGGCCAGCCCCCCAAACCGTTAATGATCTGGTCACCCATATGATGCCGCTCATCCACATTATGACATCCGAGCGGTATGTCTTCGACGTGATCCTGCGCCACTCCGGCGCCGCCGCCCGCGAAGAAATCGGCGCCATCGCCCGCACCTTTACCCGTCAGGTCGAGGTCGTGGCCCGCTGGCTCTCCAACAGCCCGTTCCGCAAGGACATCTCTGATCATCTTCTCGCCGACGGAATTCAGGCGTTCGCCACTCAAACCATGGCCCTGCACTTTTGCGCGATCAACAACAGCGAAACAATGCAGGACCGGCTCCGCATCTATCTTGATGCATGGCTCAACCCGCGCAGCACGGTGGCCTGACGAACTGTGATAGATGAGGTGATGCGTTCGACACCGCACCTTCCTCGTGCGATGAAACGCTATGCACCACAGATTTCAGCACACCGTCTTTGGCAGCCTGTTTGCGGCAATGGTAACCGCCATGTCAGCACTCAGTCCGGGATCAGCCCTTGCTGAAGGTCCCGCCGGTCAAATTGCGCTCAGCTTCGACGATGCGCCGCGCGGCGACGGGGTGTTCTTTACCGGCCCGGAACGTACAGAGGCCTTGATCACGGCACTGGCCAGCGTAGAGGTCGAAGGCGCAATGATCTTCGTGCTCACCGGGAATATCGAAAAACACGCCAAGGGCCGCGACCGGCTCGAAGCCTATGTTGCCGCCGGACATGTCCTCGCCAACCATACGCATACCCATCCGTTTCTGCGGGAAAGCGATGCAGCCGGCTATCTTGCCGATATCGACCGGGCGGCCGACATCCTCGATACCTTCAAAGGAACCGCGCCAGTCTTCCGCTTTCCCTATCTGGATCAGGGCCGCACACCCGAAAAGCGCGATCTGATCCATCAAGGTCTCGCCGCGCGCGGCTTATCCAATGGCTACGTCACAGTCGATAATTACGATTGGTATATGAATGCGCTGGTGCGCGAGGCTGTGGAGGCCAGCCACGAGATCGACATGGAGGTGCTCAAACGCACCTATGTCGAGCTGATGCTAAGCTCGATCAACTTCTACGACAGTATCGCGCGCGACACGCTGGACCGCACCCCGCCGCACATCTTGCTTCTGCATGAGAACGACCTTGCCGCGCTGTTCATCGACGATCTTGTGCGTGCGATCCGCGAGCAGGGGTGGCAGGTTATTCCAGCCCTGCAAGCCTATGACGATCCGATCGCGCGCACCGCGCCGGACACGACATTCAACGGACAGGGCCGTGTCGCGGCCATCGCGCACGCCCAGGGCCATGCGCCGCGCGCTCTTGTCCACGAAAGCGAGGACGAGGACTGGTTGCGGGAATTGTTTATCACGCGTGGGCTGTTGCCGGCTGTATCTGCGAACTAGGGTCAAGCATCTATTGTTGAGGCTAACCGCAATGACGTGGGAGGAGACAAAAATGGGCATGCTCATCGACGGGAAATGGCACAACGACGCTGACCGCTCTATGGTCTCCGGCACCTACCGCCGCGAGCAAAGCGCGCTGCCCTCGCGGATCGGCGATGCCGCCCGACAGCGCCTGCGCGCCAGCCCCAACGACTTTGTCCTGATCGCATCCGCCAGTTGCCCGTGGTCCCATGCCACTGTGATCACAGCCACCTTGTGCGGATATGCCGACACGCTGCCGATCCAAAGCGCCGGCGGTCCTCGCATCCAAGGCTACGGCCTGTTGCCAGAGGGCCCGATCACAGGCGCCACTGACGTGCGCCATGCGCATCAACTCTATACGCTGACCGACCCGACCTATACCGGTCGCGCGACGGTGCCGATGCTATGGGACAAAGCCAACCAGATGATCCTGTCAAACGCCTCTGCTGATATCATCACAATACTGATCGAAACCGGCACCCATACCCACCTCGATCCCGCCCGGGAGGGGCCTGACGTTGCCTCCCTCACGCAGCAGATTTTCGACGGGCTTTCAAACGCCGTCTACCGCGCGGGCAAGGCCGAACGTCAGAACGAATACGACGACGCCGTCGACACGGTCTTCACCACGATGGCGCATCTCGAAACGCGCCTTGCTGACCGGCCTTTCCTCTTCGGCCCGCAGATGACCACCGCCGATATCCGCCTTTTCGCTACGCTTGTTCGCTTTGACACAGTCTACGCCACGCATTTCCGATGCACCCGCAAACGCCTTGTCGATCATCCGAACCTGTGGCGCTTCACCCGCCGGATTTACCAGATGCCCGGCATCCAGACGACCGTTGATTTCAACGAAATCCGCTTCGGCTATTACGTCAACGACGGCAGCCACAATCCGTTTAACATCATCGCCCAGCAGCCCGAGATTGACTGGGACAGCACGGACGGGCTGACGGTCTAAACCGCAACTTGCTGATGCACCTCAATCACATTGCCTTCGGGGTCCATGAAAAACACCTGATGCCATTCCTTCGCAAAGGCGGTCCCATAATCGGAATAGGGAATCCCCCGCGCCTCCAAAATCGCCAGAAACGCTGCCAGATCATCGGTGCGAAACGCGATATGTCCACGATCCACGGGGTTGATCACCTGCCCGTTCTTGAACGCCACATCCAGAGCGCGTTCCGCCAGATGCATCTGCATCGCACCTTCCGTCGCAAAGCGGATCTTGCCACTATAGCCTGCATCCTCAGTCTCTTCTGTGCGCGGAAACTGATCCTGCGGCATGTCATCCAACCCCAGGACATTGGTGTAGAAATCATGCATCCGGTCCACGTCCTCGGACACGAAATTGATGTGGTGAAATTCCAGTTTCATCGCGCGCACCCGTCTTTGCCTGACCGTCCTGATTTATCTTAGCGCCAGACCCAATGCCCGGCCACAACCAAGCTACACCTTGACATAACTAGAAATATAGTTTCTTTTAGAGGTATGACTCCAAAACCCCAAATTCAAATCACCGCCGACGCCCTCGCCTCTCTGGGCCACGAAGCGCGTCTGTCAGTCTACCGCTTGCTGGTCCGCGCAGGCCCAGACGGCATGAATGTCGGCGAGATCACAGATCAGCTTGACCTGCCTGCTTCGACACTTGCCCATCACCTCAAGATGCTTGTCCATGCGGGCCTCGTCATTCAGGAAAAGCGAGGGCGCGAAGTGATCAACCGCCCTGACTTTGATGCGATGAACCGCATGCTCTCCTTTCTGACCGAGGAGTGTTGCACCGGCGTCCAGCTTAGAACCGATGCAGCGTAATTTTTGCACTCTAAAATAACTACAAAACCGGAGATATTGTGATGTCCGAGACGACCCAAAACCTCAAAAGCCCCGGCTTTGACCTTCTCCGCAAACTTTGGGGGCCTTACCGCATCTGGCTTGTCAGTGCGGCGATCTTACTGCTCCTCGCCTTACTCGACCCGCTTCAAGCGCGCGAAAGCGTTTCTTTCACCGCAGCTGCTCTTTTGCATACATCGCCCTTCCTTTTGCTCTCTATCGGTCTGGCGGCCTATGCGGCGGCCAGCGGGGCCGACAATCTGATCGCCCGCGCCTTCACCGGCGCGCCGCTGATGATGATTGTCTTTGCGGCAGCACTTGGCGGGCTCTCGCCCTTTTGTTCCTGCGGTGTGATCCCTTTGATCGCCGCACTGCTGGCCATGGGCGTTCCGCTTTCGGCTGTCATGGCCTTCTGGCTCGCCTCCCCCGTCATTGACCCGTCGATGTTCGTGCTGACCGCGGGTCTTCTTGGCGTCGAATTTGCCATCGCCAAGACCGTCACCGCTGTCGCACTTGGCCTGTTCGGCGGCTACGTGACCCACGCGCTGATGCTGGGCGGACGTCTCACCGATCCGCTGCGCCCCGAGGTTGGCAATGGCGGTTGCGGAGGCTCGTCCGTCCGCGACCCCAAACCAATCGTCTGGCGGTTCTGGCAAGACAGCGCCCGCGTCGCCAAATTCCAGAGTAACGCCGCCGCCACGACATCGTTCCTGATGAAATGGCTTTGCCTTGCGTTCATCCTCGAAAGCCTGATGCTGGCCTACGTTCCCGCGGACTGGATCGCCACCGCACTTGGCGGCGAAGGGATGACCCCCATCGTCACCGCAACCCTTGTCGGCGTGCCCGCCTATCTGAACGGCTATGCCGCGCTTCCGCTCGTATCCGGCCTGATCAACCAAGGCATGGCCCAAGGCGCAGGGCTGGCCTTCCTGGTTGCAGGGGGCGTCACCTCCCTGCCCGCCGCCATCGCCGTCTTCGCACTGGTGAAACGCCAAATCTTTGCGCTCTACATCCTGCTGGCGCTGACTGGATCCTTCACCAGCGGGCTGCTGTTTCAGGCATGGGTGGGGTAACAAACAGACGTTAAAAACCAATTGACAACTATAGTGTCATAACGACACTATAGTTGTCATGTCACACTCCGAGAATCTCTATCAGATCATCTGGCTTTCCCGCCCTCTCATGCAAGCAGCGGAAGCCATTGTAGAACAAAACCTCAAAGGCAGCGGGCTGACCGTCCGGATGCGCGCGATGCTCGAAATCCTTGCTAAAAAAGGCAGCCTGTCCGTCCCTGAAATTGCGGACCACCTGCATATCCAACGACAATATGTGCAGCTCATGATCAACGAGACGCTTGCGGCAGGCTTAACGGAAAAGCGCCCGAACCCGCGCCACAAACGCTCCATGCGCATCGCACTGACCGAAAGCGGCAACGCAACAATCCGCAATGTCACCGCGAAAGAGATGGCGCTCATGCAGCAGCTTTCCGATAGCTTCGACCCAGCTGCAATCGACACAACCCTTGATGTGACCAAGCGCCTGATCAAAACCCTCTCCGCCCGGACCGCGAAGCCCACACCATGACATTTGCCCTCGCACTCCTCACAATAGGTGTGCTGTGGCTTGCCTTGGGTGTCCGGCGGATCGGCCATGTCAGCCAAGGCCCGCACATCGAACAACGCCCGGGCACCGCCCTGCTTTTGATCGACCTGCAAACCGTCTTCTGGCGCGATGGGCCCTATGACACCGCCACGAAGGCCCGCGCGGAACAAGCGATTAAAGCCGAAGTCGACACCGCCCGCCAAAGCGGTGACCCCGTCATCGCCCTGCGTCAGGAATGGACGTACCCCTCCACCAGACTGATCGCGCGTCTGGCCATGAAAGGCCAGGCCATCGCAGGAACACCCGGCACCGAACTCGCCAGCCCGTTTGCCGGCCTGCCCGACCACGTCCTTACCAAACATGTTCAGGACGGCTTTGAGACCGGCGAACTCGATACCCTTCTTGCACGCCTCAACATCGGCACACTCCGCATCGTTGGCCTTGATGGCGCATACTGCGTTGCCAAAACCAGCCTTGCCGCCCTTGCCCGAGGTTTCGAAGTCACCTTGATCGACGATGCCATCCTCACCGCGAAGCCAACACAATTTGATGCCTTGCGCCCGAAACTGACGGCTCAGGGCGCGACGTTCACCTGACGGTCCGCGCCCTGCAAAAACCCCTCTTCCCAACCCCCAAAGAACAGTCTATACGCGCCTCTTCATCGGGACATACACCCTTGGAGGATGTCCCATTAACCTGAAAGGAAATACCA
>ERZ1740067.1445-NODE-1445-length-16297-cov-12.977527_pt1 | contig 16297 bp, 14 predicted proteins | sample MGYA00581736_ERZ1740067 | MGnify/ENA primary metagenome ERZ1740067 (study PRJEB43018, sample SAMN04849236) | marine metagenome | isolation source: floating plastic debris | place: Pacific Ocean | collected 2008-08-27 | study: EMG produced TPA metagenomics... | reverse complement strand
GCCCTCGCCTTCTTCGGATTTATCCCATACCTCTCCGTCCATCATTTCTATCAGCCGTTTTGTGTTGGCATGGCCAAGACCGGTCCCTTCGAACTGGCGGTTGCGGTCGTCTTCGACCTGATTGAATTCGCCGAACACATGATCCACCTTGTCCGGCGCGATGCCGATCCCGGTGTCTTCGACGGTGATGTGTATGGTGGTTTTGCCGTCTGCATCTGGGAAGCCAAAGACCCGCAACAGCACTTCGCCTTCTAGCGTGAATTTGACCGCGTTGCCCATCATGTTGGTGATGATCTGCCGGATGCGCCCGGGGTCAGCAACAAAGCGCGTTGGCAGGAAAATATCGTAGTCGATCTTGAGCTTGATCCCTTTGCCGCGCGCGGTGGGTTGCAACAACATCACCACCTCATGCAGCGTTTTTTCCAGGTCAAACGCTTCGGGGTGCAGTACCAGTTTGTCGGCTTCGATCTTGGAGTAATCAAGCACGTCATTGATGATCACCAAAAGTGCTTCGCCGGAGTTCTTGATCGTTTCGACAAAGAGGCGTTGTTCACTGTCGAGGTCGGTTTCCGCCATCAGGTCCGCCATCCCCACAACACCGTTCATCGGTGTTCTGATTTCGTGGCTCATATTGGCAAGAAAGGCAGACTTGGCGCGGTTTGCCGCCTCTGCCTGCGCGCTGGCGTCGCGAAGCTGCTTTTCGTAGGCGACACTTTCGGTGATGTTCAGTCCAAGGCTCACCACGTCACCTGACGGGCCGCGTCGGTCAAACACGCGGATATGTTGGCCATTCCATATCTGGAATTCCATTGGGTCCGGGTTGTCTTGTTGCCACCTGTCCTGCATCCGCGCGCGCCACTGCGCAGGGGGTTCGTCGCCGATGTTGACGATCCCTTCTTCGGTCAAAAGCTGCAGGATCCGGGGGTAGGTGACACCCGGCTGCACTTCCTCCAATCCGTCAAAGATCGAGAGGTAAGACCGGTTCGCAACAATCATGCGATTGTCGCAGTCGAAAAACGCAAACCCGTCCTGGATGGTTTCGATGGAATGCCAAAGGCGTCTTTCTGCAATCTGGATCTTTTCGTTCGCGACCCCAAGCTCTGTTCGGACACGTTGGTTTTCGCCACGCACCATGGCCACTTCAGCGCGGGTTTCGACGATTTCTTCGCTCAATTGCTGCGCGTGGTTGCCCAGCTTGCGGTTCGCCGCAAAAAGCTCGGCCTGTTTGAGTTCAAGGAGACGTTCTGCGGCCAGTCTTGCGCGGCGTTCTTCAGCAAGTTTGTTGGCCAGACTCATTCAGCCCTCCGTCTACGTCGCGGGTGACTTTCAATGATCCTGGTGAAAAAGAAATTAACCCGAGCGCGTGTTCTTTGCTCGGGTCAAAATACAACCTATGCGGTTACCCATGGATAACCATGCCTAAAAAGTGGGCAATCACAGACGCTCAATCGCCAGCGCGATGCCCTGTCCCCCGCCGATACACATTGTGATTAGCGCTTTGGACCCACCGATACGTTCCAGTTCATACAGCGCTTTGACCGTTATGATCGCACCTGTTGCGCCCACCGGATGCCCCAGTGCGATCGCACCGCCGTTCGGGTTCACCTTGGCCGGATCAAGACCAAGCCCTTTGTTCACGGCAAGTGCCTGAGCAGCAAAGGCTTCGTTAGATTCGATTACGTCGAAATCAGAGACCGACAACCCAGTACGTCTGAGGAGGTTTTCCACGGCAGGCACTGGCCCAATACCCATCACTTCGGGGCGCACGCCGGCATGGGCATATCCCAGCACGCGTGCTTTGGGTTTCAGCCCTGCGCTTTCGGCGGCGCCTGCTGTGGCCAGTACCAAAGCTGCCGCGCCGTCATTGATGCCAGAGGCGTTGCCCGCGGTTACAGTTCCGTCTTTCTGAAACACGGTCCGCAAGCCAGCCAAAGCCTCCATCGTGGTCGCCTTGGGGTGTTCGTCAGTGTCAAACGACACCATCTCGCGTTTCTTTTTAACCTCGACCGGGACGATCTGGTTTGCAAACCTGCCTTCGGAGATGGCCGTCGCCGCACGCTCCTGGCTGGTCAAGGCAAACTGATCCTGCGCGTCGCGGGATACATCGTGTTCGGCAGCCACGTTTTCCGCAGTAACTCCCATATGACCCGTGCCAAACGGGCAGTTGAGCGCGCCCAGCATCATGTCGAGCGTACGGATGTCCCCCATCTTTGCGCCCCAGCGCTGATCGGGAATAATAAAGGGCGACCGCGTCATGGATTCGGCACCACCGGCAAGGCCGAACTCAGCGTCTCCCAAAATCAGCGATTGGATCACTGACACAATCGCCTGCGCGCCAGACCCGCACAGCCGGTTCACGTTCATCGCTGGTGTCGTGTCGGGCACGCCCGCCTGCATGGACGCCACGCGCGACAGGTACATGTCGCGCGGTTCGGTGTTGATCACATGGCCAAAGACAACGTTTCCGATCTGAGCGCCTTCAACCCCCGACCGCTCTAACGCGGCCTTTGCAGCCACGGTGCCAAGTTCAATCGGAGGTGTCGCAGCAAGCGATCCGCCGAATGTGCCAATTGCGGTGCGGGCGCCGTCGAGGATTACGATATCATCGGCCATGGTGTGTCTTTCCTGTTGTCGTGTCTTGGCAAAGGTCATGCCTCGCGTTGGCATGCCCGCCCTTGATATGGGTCAACCTTTTGGCTGGATCGTTTCCAATTGTGAACCTTCAAGCATTTTGACCTCACGTTGCGGGAACGGGATGGAAATACCGTGTTCCTGAAATGCATCCCATAATGCCAGGTACACATTGCCCCTGATATTCGTGAGCCCGCCGGTCGGGTCGCGGATCCAAAAGCGCAGGATGTAATCAACCGAACTGTCGCCAAAGCCTACGATATGGCAGACAGGCGCCTTGAAGCTCAGCACGCGGTCAACGGATTTCGCGGCATCGATGGCAATCTTGCGCACCGCATGAGGATCGTCGTTATACGCGGTGCCAAAATAGATATCGAGCCGGACAAATTCGTTGGAGTGGGACCAGTTCACTACCTGACCCGTGATCAGGTCTTCATTGGGGATCAGGTACTCGCGCCCATCCCGCGTGACCACGCTCACATAGCGCGCGCCAAGCGAGTTGATCCAACCAAATGTGTCGCCAAGCGAGATCACGTCGCCTGGCTTGATCGATTTGTCCAGAAGGATAATCACACCAGACACAAGGTTGGAGACAACTTTTTGCAGACCGAAGCCAAGGCCAACACCAATCGCGCCGGACAAAACAGCAAGCCCTGTCAGGTCGACGCCAACGATCCGAAGGCCGATGAAGAACGCCGCGCCGTAAAGCGCAACTTGCAGGAACTTGATAGCTAGAACCTGCATCGACGGAGAGATATCGTCGTTTTTACGAATGGTTGCAGCGGTTGTCCCGCTGACCAGTCTGGCAAAGGTCAGTAGCGCGGCAAGCAGGATGATCGCCTGGATCAGCAGCCAGAGTGACAGGCGCGACTCGCCTATATTAAACGCAGCACTTTCAAGAAGCGTCTGGGCATCTTCAGCCAGCCCCGTGATGGACAGCGTGACCCATATCCAAGCCCCGTAACGCACAACGCCGCGCACCAGCGGATTTTTGATAAGCCGTGTCGCAAAGGCGATGAAGAGCCATGCTGTGGCAAGATTGGCAATGATGGCAAGCAGGTAGGACCGCGATGGCCATGTGACCTCTCGCATGATCAGGACCACGGCCCAGATCAGCACCACAAAGAAGATCATCTGCAAGCGTCGGTGTAGCACGACCAACGCCCGTATGCGCCACTTTGGCCAACCTTCCCGTGAGCGCATCCAATCGTGCATTCGCGGTTTCACGACCAACGCCAACAGGTATGCCGCTAGGAACACGCCCGCGGCGATGGCCAGCTGGTACGCGTTCCATGGCCGCATCAGATTGTCGGAAAAGGCCTGCACCCAAACAAACGATTCGAGCGCAAGCTCGGTCAGTGTTTCGGTTGTGACAGCGTCTTGGTCCATCCGTGCATGATGCTCCTGCCTGACGGCAGGGTTACATCGCGACCGTCTGGACGCAACTGGTTAGAACGTTAGGAACGGCAGAACCACTGGTTCGGGCCAAGTGGCGGTACCCGCACCAGCCGTGTGCACCACCATAATGATACCCAACAAGGCAATCAGCCCCAAATTAATGAAGTTAAGTTTTGTCATGTCTAAATCCTCGCAATAACCGATACGCAGAGGGTTTCGACTTGGATCAAAACAAATTTAAGCATCCTGACATTGCGTGTTGCGGACTTGCGATACAGGGCTTTCATGATGTAGGACGCGTGCCATGACGATGGTTTTCGACATGGATGATCGCGCCCGGTTAAAAGAGCGCTTTTTCGGTGCGACGCACACAGTGCGCGCGCGACTATTTTGAACGCGCACGCCGACCCCAACCATCACACTCAAATTTCTATGCCGTAAGGGAGAGGACCGATGTCCCCCAAAACGCTCTATGATAAAATCTGGGATGCCCATGTGGCCCACGAGGCCGAAGATGGCACCTGCCTGCTCTATATCGACCGCCACCTTGTGCACGAGGTGACAAGCCCGCAGGCCTTCGAAGGTCTGCGCATGTCGGGTCGCACCGTTCGTGCGCCGGACAAGACCATTGCTGTGCCGGATCACAACGTCCCAACGACTTTGGACCGCGCGAACGCAGCAACCATGACCGAAGACAGCCGTGTTCAGGTTGAAGCGTTGGACAAGAACGCCAAGGACTTTGGCATTCACTATTACCCGGTCTCTGACGTACGTCAGGGCATCGTGCATATCGTTGGCCCTGAACAAGGTTGGACCTTGCCGGGCATGACCGTAGTTTGCGGGGATTCTCATACTGCTACCCACGGTGCATTCGGATCATTGGCGCACGGCATCGGTACGTCGGAAGTTGAGCATGTTCTGGCCACGCAAACGCTGATCCAGAAGAAGTCAAAAAATATGAAGGTCGAAATCACCGGCAAACTGCGCCCTGGTGTGACCGCAAAAGACATCACTCTGTCCGTGATCGGAGCGACCGGGACCGCTGGTGGCACTGGCTATGTTATTGAGTATTGCGGCGAAGCGATCCGTGATCTGTCGATGGAAGGCCGCATGACCGTCTGCAACATGGCGATCGAAGGGGGTGCTCGCGCTGGTCTGATCGCGCCGGATGAGACGACGTATGAATATGTGAAAGGTCGCCCGCATGCCCCGAAAGGTGCGCAGTGGGAAGCGGCGCTTGCCTGGTGGAAGACCCTCTACTCTGATGACGATGCGCATTGGGATATGGTTGTGACCATCAAGGGTGAAGATATCGCACCAGTGGTGACCTGGGGCACCTCGCCCGAGGATGTACTGCCGATCACCGCAGATGTGCCATCGGCGGACAGCTTTGAAGGCGGCAAAGTCGGCGCGGCGCAACGGTCGTTGGAATATATGGGTCTGGAACCAGGTCAGAAGCTGTCGGATATCGAGATCGATACGGTCTTCATCGGGTCTTGTACCAACGGTCGGATAGAAGACCTGCGTGCCGCGGCGGAGATTCTCAAGGGCAAGAAGGTCGCTGTAAAGCGGGCTATGGTTGTCCCTGGCTCGGGCCTTGTACGCGCGCAGGCCGAGGAAGAGGGCCTTGCCGATATCTTCAAAGATGCCGGTTTCGAATGGCGCCTTGCAGGCTGTTCCATGTGTCTTGCGATGAACCCGGATCAGCTCAAACCCGGTGAACGTTGTGCCGCGACCTCGAACCGGAATTTCGAAGGCCGTCAGGGCCGGGGTGGTCGCACGCATCTGATGTCGCCTGCAATGGCAGCAGCAGCGGCTGTGACTGGCAAGCTCACCGATGTGCGGGAGATGATGTGATGGACAAATTCGAAACTCTCACCGGGATCGCGGCACCTATGCCGCTGGTGAATATCGACACCGATATGATCATCCCCAAGCAGTTCTTGAAAACCATCAAGCGGTCCGGCCTTGGTGTGAACCTGTTTGATGAGATGCGCTACGATGATGACGGTAAAGAGATCCCCGATTTCGTGCTGAACAAAGCGCAATATCGCGAGGCTGAGATCTTAGTGGCGGGCGACAATTTTGGGTGCGGCTCATCGCGGGAACACGCCCCTTGGGCGCTGAAAGATTTTGGCGTGCGGTCGGTCATTTCGACCTCGTTTGCTGACATCTTTTACAACAACTGCTTTAAAAACGGCATTCTACCCATCGTCCTTCCGGAAGAGGCCGTGGCGGTGTTGATGAAAGACGCCGAAAAGGGGTCGAACGCGCGGATGACAATTGATCTGGAGAACCAGACAGTCACCAGCTCGGACGGTGAGACCTTTGCTTTTGAGGTCGATAGCTTCAAAAAACACTGCCTGATGAACGGTCTCGATGACATTGGTCTGACTATGGAAAAGGCTGCATCGATTGACGCGTTCGAGGTACAGGCCGAACAGGCGCGGCCCTGGGTCTGACGCCGCCCTGATCTGAATTAAAGTAGGCCGCCCCCGTTGGGCGGCCTCTTTTTTTGTCACACCAGATTTTGTGGCAGGTGTCACATGCACCACATCCGTGTCGGCGTGCTGATGTAATCGCGCACCAGTTTTGCAGCAAAAACAGTGATTTCGGTGGTCGATTCGGATCTCGCATTGAGCGGGAATCCGAACTTGGGCAAAACTGGGGCAAGAATGAGGCAGTCCGCCACCCGGCGGCACAGATCAGGAATAAGAGCGCGGCATCGTATCGCGGTCGTCCGATTTGAAGGGGAACACGAGTGGTCAAGCGGATCATGGGATCAGCTTTGCGCGCTCTGTTGATGGCAGTGATGGTGGCTATTCCGTCATTGGTTCTTCAGCAGACGTCAAGCGACGCGGCGCAGATGGCAGCGTTGATTGCGCTTGTTCTGGCTGTTGTGACCTTTGCCGAATACTTCAGCGAATACCCCACCTTTCTTGAATTCCGGGAAGCGCCCCCCTTTAACCGGTTGCGGTTCATCGCGCTTTTCTTCTGCGTAATGATCGCTTCGCTTTTGATGGCGGGCGGATACCAGAGCCCGACCGCACAACCGTCAAAGCTGCTGGGGCTGGCGACGAGTACCGCGGCGTTTCTAGATGTCCCGTTTTCCCCGGTGCGTTTGCTTGGCATTGCCTTTGCTGACCACCCCGAGGTCTTTGACGCCGCTTACCTGACCAAAGTTGGGGCAGCGCTGTTTGTCGTTTCGCTTTGGGCTTTGGCCATGTTCTACGTGCATGCGCGGTTTATCTTTTGGCCGATCCGCAAGCAGGCATTCAATTTCTGGATTAACCTACCGCTATTCGACCCCACCTCTGGCCGTGACGTGTTGTACCGGCTGAAACGGGACGCGCATATTAACCTAGCGTTAGGGTTTTTGCTGCCATTCCTTCTGCCAGCGGTGCTGCGGTTGTGGATGGGTGCGTTTGATCCGTCACGGATTGCGGCGCCTGAGATCCTGATCTGGGTGTTGTGCGCGTGGGCGTTTTTGCCACTGACGATGATGATGCGGGGCATCGCTTTGTTCCGGGTCGCGGCATTGATCGAGGAAAAACGTCGGCGCGCTTATGCGCAGGACGAAGATATGCAAATCGCTTGATCGCGGGCGTTTTTGCGTTTCTTGCAAGCGTTCAAGTTTCTGGTGCCGACACGCTGAGGTTGGCGATTTGGCACGAAGCCTTGTCGCGTGATGGACCCGGCCTTTTGTTGCGCGATCTTCAGAATGAAGACGAGGCCCTTCGGGGCTTGGCCGCCCATGTTCGAGAGGCTGCCCCCGATATTCTCGTGCTGACCAAGATAGACTTTGACGCATCAGACCTAGCGGTTCGCGCATTTGCAGAGGCTATTGCGCCAGATGAATACCCGTATGTCGCGGCGCTTCGATCAAACGAAGGTGTGCCTTCCGGATTTGACATGGACGGGGACACCCGCGGAAATGAACCAGAGGATGCCCAAGGCTACGGTCGGTTTCCCGGGCAGGGCGCGCTTGCGATTATTTCGCGGCATCCGATCCAACAAGACGCGGCTGTGTCCTATGACGACATACTCTGGAGCGCACTGCCCGGCACCCATATGCTGCAATCCGATGCGGGCTGGGAGGTTCAGAAACTGTCCAGCGGTGGGCATTGGAGCGTTCCTGTAACCATTCAGCAGACTGACACTTCGCTCTTAACTTTGTCTTTGCTGATCGGGCATTCCGGGCCGCCAGTCTTTGACGGGCCAGAGGACCGCAACGGGCGGCGTAACCTGGATGAGCTGCGCTTGTGGTCGCAAATCGTCGACGGGAAGCATGGCCTTCCGCCGTCGTCGCCTAGCGTGTTTATGGCAAACACAAATCTCGATCCGAACGCAGGCGAAGGGTATCGCGACGCGATGCAGGACTTCCTCGCTTCAGGTCTTTTTCAAGATCCATTGCCAGGGCTTCCAACGGCCTATTGGCAAAACTTGGATCCGATGCGTGTCTCTTACCTGCTGCCATCCACGGGGCTGGACATCGTGGGTGCAAAGCGATGGCCACGTCCCGAAGGTGTGACGCATCATCTGTTGACCGTCGACATCCGTGTTCCCGAGGGCGTGCAACCTTGACCCTGTGACGTTGCAGGTCTAGGCGATGCGCAACAAAAGAGGATCAAAGGAACCTGACGATGAGCAACGCTTCGCTTCTGATTTTGCCCGGTGACGGGATTGGCCCCGAGGTGATGACCGAAGTGCGCAAGATCATCGATTGGTATGGCGCAAAACGGGACCTTGCCTTTGACGTGAGCGAAGATTTGGTTGGTGGTGCCGCATATGACGCGCATGGCACGCCGCTGCATGACGACACGATGGCCAAGGCGCAAGAGGTGGACGCCGTTCTTTTGGGTGCGGTTGGTGGTCCGAAATACGATGTGCTCGACTTTAGCGTAAAGCCAGAGCGTGGGTTGTTACGGCTGCGCAAAGAAATGGACCTCTATGCCAACCTGCGTCCGGCCCAATGCTTTGACGCTCTTGCGGATTTCTCGTCCTTGAAGAAAGACGTGGTTGCCGGTCTCGACATCATGATCGTGCGCGAACTGACATCGGGCATCTATTTCGGCGAGCCACGCGGCATCATCGAAGAGGGCAACGAACGCGTGGGCATCAACACGCAGCGCTACACCGAATCCGAGATAGACCGTGTCGCGCGGTCGGCTTTTGAACTGGCGCGCCGCCGCGGGAACAAGGTCTGTTCCATGGAAAAGGCCAACGTCATGGAGTCGGGCATCCTTTGGCGCGAAGTTGTGCAGAAGGTGCATGACGAGGACTACCCGGATGTCGAACTAAGCCACATGTACGCGGACGCAGGTGCCATGCAGCTCTGCCGCTGGCCCAAGCAGTTTGACGTGATCGTCACGGATAACCTCTTTGGTGATCTCTTATCTGATGCCGCTGCCATGCTGACTGGTTCGCTGGGCATGTTGCCTTCTGCGAGCCTTGGTCAACCGATGGCGAATGGCCGCCCGAAAGCGCTTTATGAGCCGGTGCACGGCTCCGCACCCGACATCGCGGGTCAAGGCAAGGCGAACCCGATCGCTTGTATCCTCAGCTTTGCGATGGCGCTGCGCTATTCCTTTGATCAGGGCGATGAGGCCACGCGTCTGGAAACGGCGATTGAAACTGTGCTCGCCAATGGCGCGCGCACTGCAGACCTCATGGGTCCTGAAGGGGGCACACCGATGTCGACGTCGGATATGGGCGATGCGATTGTCGCCGCTTTGGACGAAAGCTTGTAACGCAAGGGGCCAGCAATGTCTGACAATGCCAAAGGTGCGTTGCTGGCTCTTGTTGCTTTTGGGCTCTTCGCCACCCACGACGTCTTTATTAAGACACTCGGAGCCACCTACTCGCCGATCCAGATCGTGTTTTTCAGCGTTTTGCTGAGTTTTCCATTGGCCACGATTATGTTGATGCGGGATGCCAAGCCGGGAACATTGGTGCCTGTGCATCCATGGTGGATGACCATCCGGACGATTGCGGCTGTGATTACCGGTGTGTCAGCGTTTTACGCTTTCTCGAACCTGCCATTGACGCAGACCTATGCAATCCTGTTCGCAACACCTCTGCTGATCACAGTCCTGTCGATCCCCATTCTGGGAGAGACGGTGCGGATCATGCGCTGGGCTGCGGTCATCGTTGGTCTGGCGGGGGTCATGGTGGTGCTTCGACCCGGATCGACAGAGTTGAGCACAGGGCATATCGCGGCAATTGTCGCCGCCTGCAGCGGAGCGTTTGCCTCGATCATTGTGCGTAAGATCGGGGCGGAAGAACGCACCGTTGTGATGCTGCTCTATCCCATGGTTGGTAACTTTGTGGTCATGGGCATCGGGCTTGCCTTTGTCTACAAACCCATGCCGATTGAGCATCTTGGGATGCTGGCTGTCATCTCAACACTCGCATGGATCGCGGCGCGATTCATCATTGCAGCCTACCAGACAGGAGAGGCAGCGATCGTCGCGCCGATGCAGTATTCGCAGATCCTTTGGGCGACCGGCTATGGATTGATCTTCTTTGATGAAACGCCAGACATGTACACGGCTATCGGTGCAGCAATCATCATCGCTTCGGGCCTCTTCATCGTCTTCCGCGAAAGCAGGGGTGGGACATCGACGACCACACCGGTGTTGCGCGACCGGTCGCGGATTGGCACCCCGTCGACCCTGCGGGTCAGCGGTTTGATGACAAAAGGCCGGTTCAGAGACAAAAAATCGCCCAAGGATAATGGCGATACCTGACCGTTGCGCGGCGTTGCACTGCTCTGCGCTGCGGCAAATCGAGACTTGTCAAAGCAAAGGGCTGGCAGTACTCCGGCCCGCACGGTCGGGCTGTAGCGCAGCCTGGTAGCGCACCTGCTTCGGGAGCAGGGGGTCGGAGGTTCGAATCCTCTCAGCCCGACCAGCCAGGCTTGTCGAGTATGCAACGCCATCGTCGCCGGACCGCCAACCTATGCCGATCTGATACAACTGGCCAAAGTTTGCCGCTGAATCAAATCGTTACAATCCCGCGATATTGAATATCGGCACCGTCTTCCAATCTTAGAAAGACGGTGAGTGTTTGCGTCTGACACGAGGTCGTTTGCGATGTCTCGGGATATCAAGGATTTCACAAGTCGGTACATGGAACGCAGCAATGCCATTGCGTTGCTCAATGTACTCGGAACCTTCTTTGTCTATTTCACCACTCTTTGGCTGGCGCTGAGTTTTGCCGGAACTTGGCTTCTTGTGCTGCCTCTGTTGGTGATCAACGCGTTTGCAGCGGTGCGTCTTTATGTGATCCAGCATGATCTGGGGCATCTGTCGCATTTTAAAACGCGTTGGCAAAACGAATGGGCGGGCTATGCGGCGTCTACCTTCACTCTCACCCCGTTCAAGGCGATGCAGCACAATCATAACCTTCATCACGCGCATATCGGGAACCTTGACCATCGCGAGGCAACCGAAATCTACACGATGACGCTCGCGGAATGGCAGTCCGCCGGGGTCTGGCAACGTCTGTTTTACCGGCTGTATCGGAATCCGCTTTTGATGTTGCCACTTGGCGGGGTTTGGACCTTTGTTGCGCGGTATCGGTGGCCCAAGAATGCTGGGCGCATCGGGCCGATTGGGGTTCTGGCGCACAACCTCGCGGTCGTGCTGTGGTGGGCGGCGATTTATTGGATGTTTGGTTGGGCCGGTCTTGGGCTTTATGCGATCACAGTTCTGATCTCGGGCTGCATTGGGGTGTTCCTTGTGTATTTGCAGCACAACTTTGAAGATACGTATTGGGATCACAAACCCGAGCTCGACTATACACGTGCAGCCTTGCAAGGCTCATCCGCGCTTGACCTCGGCTGGTGGTGGGACCTCGGGACCGGCAATATCGCGTATCATGACATTCACCACTTCAACCCACGCATCCCGCTTTACAACCTGCGCCGATGCCATCAGGATCTGCGCAAAGAGATGGACATCCAAACGATCGAGTGGCCAGAGGCGATCCGGTCATTCAAGCTCAAGCTTTGGGATGAAGAGACCGAACGGCTGGTGCCTTTCCCAAAACGCACTCCGGTCCAAAACGCGGCTGACCGTACTTACGCTTAGCACTTGCCAGCGCGATGAGGCGCATTCGTACAAGAGGTGATTTTGAGACCATTTTGCCGTTGCCTAGTTGCGCGGATAAAGGGTTATGCCCCTGCAACTTGGCGGTGATAGTCGGCGCTGTCGTACCAACCTAACGATTTGCTCACATTCAAGTCTTCATCCAAGTCCCATTCTTCCCATCCAGAAAAGCGGACGTGGTTTCCTGTATCTTTGTGTTCGCCTTCGAAGGTCCACGCATAAACCATGTGATGATCAGCCACGAGAACAGTGTCGAGACTTAGAACAAGGTTGGGGAAATCAGCCATGAAACCCTCAGCCATGTCAGATATTTGAGCGCGGCTGGTCATAGGTTCGCCTCCGTTCATGGCCATCGAGGTCTTTTCCGCATATCTACTGGCAACACGCTCCGGTGCTCCGTCTGTCCAGGCGGCACAATGATCCTCGGCCATTTTACGAGCCGCGCTGATATCGGGTGTCATAAGCGTATCCATGACTTGTGGGAAATTCTGATCTCAAAACGATAATCGGACCTTCAAATCCGGACAAGCCTACATTCGAATAGACTTAAATCTTTGACGGTTTTCCTTCGGCACAGCGGCCAAAACCAAAACAGGCCCGGTGTGGTTCCGGGCCTGTTTCAAATGATGTTGTGTTGCGGTTTAGTTGACGGCTTTTGCGTCAACCACGTCTTTCTCAATCGCATCTGCCTTTGCGATCTCAATCCGGCGCGGTTTCAGCGCTTCTGGAATTTCCCGCTCAAGATCGATGTGAAGCATGCCGTCCACATGGCTCGCGCCAACGACGCGTACATGGTCGGCCAGATGGAACCGACGCTGGAACGCGCGGGTTGCGATGCCACGATGCAGGTAAGTGCGGCTTGCATCCTCGTCAGCCTTCTTGGCAGAGACGAGCAGCGCGCCTTCCTTCACTTCGACGCTCAGGTCGTCGTCAGAGAAGCCGGCGACGGCAATCGAAATGCGATACGCGTCGTCTGCGGTTTTTTCGATGTTATAGGGGGGATAGCTGGGTTGTGTGACGTCGTTTGTCAGAACCCGGTCCATCATGTCAGCGATTTGGTCAAAGCCGACAGTTGCACGGTAAAGGGGTGCGAAATCATAGCTACGCATGGGTCATCCTCCATTGAGCGATACCAAATGTTCAAAGCCTTCCATCTGCGGACAGGCCTCATTTTCGGTGCCGGGCCCCATCCTGGGCATCCCGACAACACGGAATTTGGGAAGTCTGAATTAGGGTTTCAAGGGGTCAGAGGCGTCATCCGTCGGCCGAATAAATTTCGCCCCAGTGTCCTTGCGCGCACCTTCGTCTGCACGGAAAGGGCGAAAGGCGGATCCTTCGGCAAATCCTTCACCGTTGTGCATCAGGTCGAGAATGGTCGCGATCTGGTGCTCTAATGGCGCACCCAGCGATACCGGCTGGTCACCGCTTTTCGCTTTGGATGACACAACAGATACGATGCGCGGTCCGTCATCGGCAAAGGCAAATACGGGCGATCCGGAACTGCCGAAATCGACTGAACAGGACAGGACCAAAAGGTTGTCTTGTTCCGACATGACCTCGCACGTGTCCTGCATCGACGGTGCTTCTGATCGGTTATGTGCGTAAGAAACCACACCGACGCTTTCGCCCGCTGGCGGTTTGTCATCGGTGACAAAGGGAATGATCGTAGTGTTGCGCACAGGATGCTGAAGTTCGACCAAGGCAATATCGTAATAGACGCGACCTGCGTCAGGCGAGGCGTTCAAGTCGTATTTCGGATGTGCCACCGCACGCCGAACGCGCCGATACGCAGCGGCCCGTCCATTGCGCCAGCCTGCTAGAAACTGAATGTCCTCTGGCGAAAGTAGATTTCCGTCTTCGTCGTAAAGGCAGTGTGCCGCTGTGAGAACCAGCTCCTGGGTGATCAAGGACCCTGTACAAAACGCCGTTCCGCCCAGTTCCAATCGACCAACAGCTTCCCACGCGCGCCCATCCTGGCGGCTCTCCATCGAGAACAGCCCGGTACTTTGCGCCACCGCGGCAGCAGGCAGCGCGACCAACAAAACCCCCAGGATAAGATGGCGCACACAAAGTCTCCGTTTGCTGCACTTTAGCTAGCGATTTAATCCGGCGTAACTATGACAGAGGGTGTCAGGGGTTGGGCGTCTTCAAGGCTTTTGGCAAAGGTCCGCCGGTTGCCCAATCTAAAAGCTCAACCGTGTGTACGATGGGCACGTCCGTCCCTGATCCGATTTGCATCATGCAGCCAATGTTTCCAGCTGCGATGATATCCGGTTGTTTCGCTTCGAGTGTTTCGACTTTTCGCGCTTTGAGCTGCTGCGAGATCTCGGGTTGCATCAAGTTGTAAGTTCCGGCCGACCCGCAACATAGGTGACTGTCCTTTGGTTCAACCACCTCAAATCCGGCAGCTTTGAGCAAGGTTTTGGGGTGTGTTTTGATCTGTTGACCGTGTTGAAGGCTACACGCAGCATGATACGCCACTTTGTAGTCACCATTGTGCTGCCGCGCTGCGGCAACGTCGCTTTCTTCAAGCAGGTCGATCAGAACCTCACTCACATCTTTCGCAATCGCTGAAACGCGGTTGGCATCGTCTGCCAAAGCATCATTGCGGAACATGTGGCCGTAATCCTTGACGGTTGTGCCGCATCCGCTTGTGTTGATGACAATCGCATCAAGGCCATCGCCATCCATCTCGCGCGCCCAGGCTTTGATGTTCGCAGCCGCTGAGCCGTGGCTTTGATCGACCTTGCCCATGTGATGAGTCAGTGCGCCGCAGCAGCCTGCTCCTTCGGCAACCACAACTTCACAGGCCAATCGTGTCAGCAGTCGGATTGTGGCGTCATTGATGTCAGTGTTGAGCGCCTTTTGCGCACAGCCCGTCATCAATGCGACGCGTTTCTTTTGCGATTTGGCAGGCGCAAAGCTTTGCGGGTCATCATTGCGACTGACCGGAGGAATGGTTTTGGGTGCCATGGCAAGCATTGCTTTGAGCCGCGCATCCGGGATAAACGGCGCAAAGGGTTTACCGATCTTTGCCAGCAGCAGCGCAATTCGAAAGCGTTTCGGATAAGGCAGGATTTGCGCAAGTGTCCAACGCAGGGCCTTTTCATGCCAGGGGCGATCATAGTGTTCTTCGATATACGCACGTGCGTGATCAACCAGATGCATGTAGTGCACGCCGGATGGGCAGGTTGTCATGCAGGCGAGACACGACAAACACCGATCGATGTGCTTGACGGTTTTCGCATCAGGTTTGCGCTCATTTTCGAGCATGTCCTTAATGAGGTATATGCGCCCTCTGGGGCTATCCAACTCGTCGCCCAAAACCTGATAGGTGGGGCAAGTCGCTGTGCAGAACCCGCAGTGCACACAGGTGCGCAACACCTCGTTGGACCGTTTGAAATCGGGCTTTTCAAGCTGCGCCTCGGTAAAGGTTGTCTGCATGACTTACCCCATCAATCCGGTGTTCAGGATGCCGCGTGGATCGAACCGCTGCCGCAATCCTTTGGATAGCGCTGCAAGGGCGGGCGGCTCTGGTTGAAACTTCGGATGTCCGGTGCCCCGGACCAGCGTGGCATGCCCGTCAAACGCACCCAATCGTGCGCGTAGGTCGGTGTCTGCTGGAACACTTGCCCAGATCAGTCCGCCACCCCAGTCGTACATCAAGCTGTCTGTCTGCGCGCGCGCGCCGAGTGCTGCTGCCTCCGACGGTGTGCAAGATACGCGCCAGACATCTCCGTCTTGGGTCTGAAAGGCACCGACATCGCGAACCGATGTCCAGTGTTGGGTGACAGTGTCCAAATCGCGTTCGATCCGCACATCCAGGTCAGGGAACAAAGCCTTGATCTGCTCGGATCGATAAAGGACAGAGCCGTCAAACCCTTCCACCCGCAGCATTGTCATAGGTCTGCCGTCCATACCCACAGGTATATGCGCGGCGCCAGACACTTCGAACGGCGACGCAAGCGCTTTTGACATCGCTTTCACCGCCGCATCGTCGTCCAAACCATCGATCATGACAGAGGCCGCGGATTCGGGCTGCGGCAAGACCTTCAGGCTGACTTCTGAAATCACACCCAATGTGCCCCATGACCCGGTGAGCAATTTGACCAGATCATAGCCCGTGACGTTCTTCATCACCCGACCACCGTTCTTGA
>ERZ1740067.1442-NODE-1442-length-16312-cov-4.546903_pt1 | contig 16312 bp, 12 predicted proteins | sample MGYA00581736_ERZ1740067 | MGnify/ENA primary metagenome ERZ1740067 (study PRJEB43018, sample SAMN04849236) | marine metagenome | isolation source: floating plastic debris | place: Pacific Ocean | collected 2008-08-27 | study: EMG produced TPA metagenomics... | reverse complement strand
ACGTTCGTATTCTCCTTCTTCCTTCGTGCGCTCATAATCAGCGCTTGCTCCTGCTTGGCCGTTTTTGTCATGGACGGGCTGTCATAGAATTGACGACTTTCCTCATGCGCTGGATCAGTACCCAAACGATACTGTCCCCCCTCAAGAAGTGGCGCAAGACGGCGCACCTGAGCAAACCGGTCAGCGACGCGGCCATGGAACGCTTCCAGCGGGTTCAGCTCTGCGTAGACTGAGGTCGGTCCCGGCAAAGCCAATTGCTGCCCAGCAAGCACATCACGCCAGGTTTTTTCCTCATTACCGAGCCTGGCGATCGTCATGCCCATAACGATTGTTTTCGGCGTGCCTCCAGCCCGCTTCACCGCGTCGATGATCGCAACGCTATCGGCAAAGGACTGCGCGCTCGTCGCCGCATTAAAGGCTCGTATCTCTCGGCCGCAAAGCTCAGACAGCTCTGCGCTTAAAACGGACGATTCAGATGGAAAAAACTCCCTCATGCTCGAGCCGCCGATGATGACGATATCGGCTTCTCGAACCTTTGGATTGGCCACAATTTGCTGGGGGATGTAAATAGGCGACGGTCGACGGTCCGTATCGAGCCAAATATTTTTCAAAATGAAGCTATTAAAGTCGAGCAGCAGAAAAACAGTAACCGGCACACAACCAATAACCAAAATAATGACCGTGAGAGCCGCCTTGATCATCGGAAACGAATACCCCAATTTGTCAAACATGGCATCATCCCCCGAAGGTCAAATGTTTAACGATCGTTTTGCGGGTGAGGGCCAAAGGCTCAAATCGACACCAAATTGGCAAAATAGACTATAAAGCAGGCGTTCGAACCCCCAGCCCACACAGCCGGAAGATGGCGTATTTGGTTGCTCGGCTCCTTTGACATCAAACTTCTGAACAAGCGATTGTTGATGATTGTTGAAGGAGGCAACGGCGATCCGCCGACCACTGAACACTGGCATACGCAGCTCTCTTTTTAGCGCAAAGACGGTTTGAAAAATGCGGTTGCTTGCACCAAGGTCAGCAAAAAATGGATCAGAAGCGGACGACACATCAAATGCGGCGCCCCACTCGTTTAACAAAGAGGCGGTCCAATTTACTGCGTCCTCGAGCATCTCCGTCACCCGATCCTGAGTATCAAACGCGATCAATTCACGCATCCAAAACGTCGTCGTCCGTTCCAAGCCGGACACACCGACGGCCTCGTGTCTATGGCATTTGTTCAGTGCCGTGATTCTTTCGGTACCAATTTGTCGGCCCTTGCGGGCTTCGAAGCAATGATAGCAGACCGTAGGAGCCAACACATGGTCCGGCGAGCCCAGTGATTCAACAAGATGGCTACCATCGGCTTGCGCCCAAGCGTCAGTGTCACCGAAGGCTGGCAAGAGCTTGTGGTCCAATCGCGCCGGTGCAGCGAAATAAGCCAAATGCGGCGAGTGACCAAGGAACCCAGACGCTAGCAAAGAGCCAGCTTCAACAGTCGTGGGATAAAGCTCGGTGAAAGCGCCAACACTAAGGCAATAGTCTTTCAGCTTTGCGTCGACGGCCTCGAATAGTGTTACGAACTCTTTCGCAAACACGAATTTTCCGTATCCGGTAGGCGTCACTGCGCCCGAAGCGCACAATTGCTCGTACGGATCATCTTTTGTTAGCCTGGGGGAGGCCGTGCCGGAGAAGAGCAATTGTTCCTGCGTATCACGAAAGCCACTCGCAGTTCGACGGATGAGCGAGGAAATATTGGCTACGATCTCCTCATCCGTGTAAGCATCGCCGTCAAATGAAATACTGACGCCGCTCCCGTCAAACACGGCGTTCAAAAACCCTGGAGCGTAGTATGGCAAGCTCTCGTGCACCGCCTTATGAACAGCAGCGTCCCACCGCATCGCACCTTCAACCGAGACGCGTACATTTCGCTTTGTTGTCAAGTATCAACCTCCGCTTTCTCGGTAAGATAGCGCATCAAACTGGGAACGGACGTCAACGACGCAGCATCGAGTGTCGACATTTGAATATCAAATTCGTCTTCGATGGCGAGAACGAGCGCGATGAAATTCGAAGAATCCCAGGACCGAACATCTTCCATCGTTGCATCAGGCGTCATAGACGCGGCTTCCGTTGGCCCGATCACGCTAGCAAACGCCTTTTGTATTCGTTCAAATAAACTCATGGGTCTCCCTTACGCATATCCCAAATCGAACCGTACCTGTGTAGCGAAACGCTCGAAGACAGATCGCTGCACCTCGGACAAGTCGTCAATCTCTATTTGGGGCTCTCTAACAACACGCCGATTAATCGGCCTCGCACTTAGCCGACTTAAAACGTCATACGAACACGCGCCCTCAAAACCTATAAAGCTCCTAACGCGATTGTACTCTTCAACTGGATCAGAGACGAAGCGCTCGAACTCAACCCGATAAACCATTTTTTCCGACAGGTCGGACAGCCCTTCAAGAATGGTCCGGTTTGTTTCTGCCCATAGCCAGATGTTTTTCGTTAAATGATCCCACTCGACCCAATCGGTGGCCTCAGGAGCGTTTTGGCGAGGCTGTAATCGACCGATTTGAATGAACTTCTCAATCTCGGACAAGATTTTGCCGTTCGGCGGCCAACCGACGGGCGTCTCGTCAACGCCATAGGGAGCAGCACAGCTACTGACAAAACTGAGGCAATCTCGAAACTGAAAAATAAACTTACAGTCGGGGTAGAGGCGCGCGAACGGCCTTATAAATGGAGCATTATTATAGGCAACGTCGCCAAAGAACTGCACACCTCGTTCACAGGCGATGTGTTCCAATCCAGATCGCTTCGCTTTGGCGATTTCATATGCCTGCCCAGGCGTTTCGTAGGCAAGGCGATTGTCCAGCGTCAGAAAAGGTAGCAGCTGTGCGCCAGCCTCTTCGAAATCTCGGAACTTTCCTTCATGCAGGCATACACAGGCTGTCTCAGCATTGAGAGCATTTGCCAGCGTCATGGACGCTGTCCGGCCGGTTCCAACACCGAAGAAAACTAAGGGCGGCATTCTAGAATCCCATATAGCGGAAGGGCTGGAGCGAGCCGCCGAAAAAGGCATATAGAATTAGAAAAACAAGCGCGAGATTGAACGCCGCTAACGGTAGCACAAACTGTGAGTGTTTTATGTGTGCCAATAGCCTTTCAGGCATTTTGAGCATTTTTTTGTGCGCGTTCCTGAACGCTGTCTTGGCGCAACTGACGGTGATAAAATCAGTCTTCACAACCTCGCCCCGGTGCCTGCGTGCCCCCTTGAATCGGCCGACGCTGCGATAAAGTCAAGCAACAGGCGGGCCACCTCTTGCGCAGACCAAGCGTTACTTTCCCCTAGCGTTGTTGATCTCGCATCAGAGTCGGCGAGACTCAGCAAACGCGCCAAAGGTCCGCCTTTTCCGTTTATTGCCTGAGCCCATTCGCTGCCGCCAACGACGACTATCGGTCGAGATGACGCTTCATACTCGGATATTTTACCCGGAACAATGTCAGTGTGCGGTGCAGCAGCAAGGAGAAGAATATCAGCCGCGCGTTGGGCCTTCCAGGTTTCTGTCATGGTCACAACCCCAAGCGGTTCGACGCCAGGCGCTGCCGTCGCCAAGACATGTTCTTGCTCTGTAAGCCGACCGATAAGATGTAGGACGAACCGCGGATGGCGACGACGAGCCTCAGCAAACACTTCAAGTGTTGGCTCAATTGATCGCGTCCCGTGAGAAAGCGAAAAACTCCCTGTGTGAAGAACAATGATAGGGTCGTCACCGTCCTTTGAAGTCGACTGCCGCACTATTGGGGCCGCTTCGTCGAGAACACCAGGTTGAGGGAGCAGAAGCCGGCGAACGCCCGGGGCGTAGTCCGCAATCTCATCGAGCATCCGTTTGCTTGGTGCTGTGATAACATCAGCTTTCGACAAGATCGCTTTGGCGATCCGCTTTTCTACGGCCCGGCGCAGAGGGCGCTGACGCTGCGGCACCAACGGATCTATGAGCCAGTTGTCACGAAAATCGGCGATCCACCCAGCCCGCAACTTCCTCGCAATCAAATAGCCAGCAACATGGACGCTTTCCGGCGGACTGGTAGTCATCAGCCAGTCAGGATTGAAATCCTCAAAAGAACCACCCGCGACCGCCCGCAAAGCCCATCGAATGTCGGGATCTGGTAAAAACAGGTTGGCGCGAATCCAGTTGCGCAAAATCGAATTCTGGCCCTTGTATCTCGAATTCCTTGCTTGGCTCGCTTCGAGGGGCGCTACCTGGGGATGGGGGACAATCGCACCATCAACGTCTTCAGGCATGGCGGGTGCAATAACTCTAACGTGTGCACCTTCGGCCTGGAGACCTTTGGCGAGGAGATAAGGACGACGAGCGCCACCGGAAACAATCGGGGGAAAATGCCTTGATAAAAAAAGAATGTTGACCATTCAGCTCAGCGCCACACTAATCGCATGCCGTGCGCCCAAAGAATATTCTGTTCTGAAGGCAACGACGTTCTAACAGTTCGGATTGGCATTTCTCTAAGCGTCCGCTGCATAAATTGCAAAAAAGTGAGAACGACGCGCGGCTCCAGTTATGCAGCTTGATTGGGGACTTAGAAGTCGGCAAGAGAGGCCAGTTCAACATGGTTACTTGCGGCTTTTTTGTTGCTTCGGCGCTGGTTTATGAGGGTTAGGTGAAAGTATTCGTTATTGTGGGCACGCGCCCGGAAGCCATAAAAATGGCACCCGTCTATTCCGCTTTGCATGAGGAAGATGGTCTACATCCCTTGTTGATCTCGACAGGCCAACACCGAGAAATGTTAGACCAAGTGCTGGACTGGTTCGGGCTAACGCCGGATCACGACCTTGAGTTAATGGCGCCAAACCAAACGCAGTCCCAAGACAAGTCACGCTCCAATGTGGAAGCGGGATTGCGCACCCGCAATCTGGAGCAACCCTTTCCAGAGGAGGGTTATCGACAAATGGCGAGCCGTGTAGCGGCCTGGCATTTTTGCCCAACTCGGCGTGCTCAAGCTGCGTTAGAAGCAGAAACCGTCGGCGGCGAAGCAATCCTTGTCGGTAATACCGTTGTGGACGCGCTTGTGCATACCGCCGAACGCGTTGACACTCCGCAGACTCCATTATCAAGGGAGCGTCTTGTTCTGATCACAGGGCATCGACGCGAAAACCACGGCGACCGCTTCAACGAAGCATTTGATGCTATCGCAACTCTCGCAGAAACCCATGCTGACGTAGACTTCGTCTATCCGGTGCACTTAAATCCCAATGTTAGGGATTCCGCGTTTGAACGGCTATCAGCAATCGATAACATGAGCTTGATCGAGCCTGTCGCATATCCAGAAATGGTTGCCCTGATGAAGCGCGCAACGATGATTTTAACCGATTCCGGCGGTGTTCAAGAAGAAGCGCCAACTTTCGGCGTTCCTGTGCTAGTGATGCGCGACGCCACGGAACGCCAGGAAGCCGTCGAAGCAGGTGCCTGCGAACTTGTTGGAGTCGATAAAGCGCTGATTTTAAACCGGGCAAGAGCGATTCTTGACGAGAAGCGTACAGTCGCTTCTGCTTCCCACAACGTGCGTAACCCGTTTGGCGACGGCCATGCTGCAAAAAGGATTGCTAGCGTCTTGGCTGACCGCCCAGTAAGCCCCTATGAGCGGTAAAGCGGGTTTAAGTGAAAACGTACGTCTTGGTTGAAATTGTCGAGTTAAATTGTCCGCATCTATTTTTGAAGAAGAGGGTGATGGGCGTGGCAGTACGATCTCAACGAACTGAATATTTGACAGCGCAAAGGGGCTAGTGTGACTGAGATCGGCGTAAAGACAATTACTGTCATGGGATTAGGATATGTCGGCCTTCCAACAGCCGCTTTGCTCGCACGCGCCGGCTACCAGGTGCGAGGCGTCGATGTTAGTGACCGCGTGGTCGATGCGCTAAGTTCGGGAGATTGCCCACTTGGTGAGCCAGAGGTAGCGGAGATTGTCAAACAAGCTTTGGCTTCGGGCAATCTGACGGCCTCCAAAGCGCCGATGCCAGCCGACGCTTTTATCATTTGCGTTCCAACGCCAGTGCGCGTCGACAAGACGGCTGATCTTACTATGGTGCGCGCGGCTATTTCAGCAGCGGCGCCAGCAGTTAACAAAGGATCGCTGATTATTTTGGAGTCGACCAGCCCGATCGGCACTACACGCGATGTTATTGGGGCCGAACTAGGTCGCAACGGCCTCGATCCGGAACAGGATGTTGACGTGTGCTATTGTCCTGAGCGCGTCTTCCCCGGAGAGACGGTGAGGGAGATTCTACGCAACGACCGCGTTGTTGGCGGACTTACAAAGACCGCGGCAGAGCGCGCGAAGGCGCTTTACGAAAGCTTTTGCGAGGGAACCGCAGTAACAACGACCGCAGAAGCGGCGGAGTACTCCAAGCTAATGGAGAACTCATTCCGTGACGTGAACATTGCCCTGGCGAATATTTTTGCGCGCATCGCAGAAGACCTTAGCGTCGATGTGCAGGAAGTGATCACGCTCGCCAATCGACACCCGCGCGTCAATGTACATAAGCCCGGCCCGGGCGTCGGCGGGCACTGTATTCCGGTGGATCCCTGGTTCCTGATCGAGGGTGCACCAAGCGCGAGCGAGCTTTTGCGCATAAGCCGATCGATCAATGAAGGTCAAGCAGAACGCCTTCTAGACCGCGCCGAAGAAGCCGGCCTCCCCCCCAAATCGCGGGTTGCGGTTCTCGGTGCGGCCTATCGGGGCGACCTTGATGACGCAAGGGAGTCGCCCACCGAAGACTTACTCAATGTTCTGCAGGAGCGCGGCTATGAATGGTCTGTCCACGATCCGTTTGTTAGGTATATGAAGACACACAACGGCGTCCCTTCGAACCTCACAGACGATCTCGACGCCGCACTTGAGGGAGTAGCCGCGGCGATTGTAATGACCGACCATTCAGCCTATCGCGCTGTGTCTTCAGAAACATTCGAACGCATGGCTGGCCGATTGATAGTCGATGGCCGACGAATGATTCACGAACAGTCGCTTATCAACGCTGGATTTACCGTCGTACCTGTGGGTGCCCCGACCGCTGTGCCTCCAGCAACGGCAACCATGCCCCCAAAAAGCGCTGACGCACCGTAGTCAAGCGAGCCGAGAAGCGCACGAGACAATCGTTTTCTCTTGTCGACTACTCCAATCTCAAACGCTTTAAAGATTTATTGGACCACTACCCTTCAACGTCCAGTTTCTTTGAGAACTTCACTAATCGCGTCGGCGACAGCTGCCGCGGAGCACGTAAAGTTGTCGATTTCAGGATTGCCCCTCGGGCTCGATACGGTCTTAACACCAGCGATTACGCGCAATGGCGCCCGGCTCGGAGCGACTGCACTACCCGCCCCGGAGGGCGTGTCCACATACTCGCTCGATAAGTAGTATGCGTTAGCCAGTGTTAGGCCTGGTTTTCCTGCAAGATAGTGCGGAAAAGACAGCCCCGTCCCAAAACCCGCGACATAAACATCGATGATACTAGCCCAAATCTGTTTCTGCCAGATTTGGGCACCAATAATCGAATGCACTGGCACGTCTGGCAGACCTGCATTGAGCAAATAAGCAATCGCTCCTTCCCTAGCTATTTCAGCTCCGTCAGGTAGGCGAACGATAGGCCCTCGTGACCAGCCCGCTAGAACAACCGCAAGGTTTCCGAACCGCATTTTTAGGCGCTGTGCAGTCTCTATTATAGCCGTGACCTGATTGAGCCAAATCCGATCGTTGGAACGTATCTCAATCCAAACAACAGGGCTACTTGCCCCGATGCGACGGCGCACCTCATCATCATAACCGGTTCTCTGCCCCAGTTTTGCGCAGGCATCGTTCGTTCTTTTGATACACTCACCGGTCAATTGAGCAAATTCACTCTGAGGACGGATGATTAGTGCATTCTCTTCGAGAGAGTATTTAAATACGGCCTCGTCATCATTAAATATACGAACGGCATCACTAGACGTTTCAGGAAAAAGCTGCCGATGGTCTAGATAGGCAACGGGTCCCTTCAACCATTGAACGGCCTGTCCCGCCTCCTCAACAGCCCGCATTGTGCCCGGCAACTCATGCATAAGAACGTGCCCCCAATGCGACATCCACCCAACGGGAACAGCGAGCTGTTTAGGCCCTGTGTTAATCAAATAATTAGCGACGAGAGACGCATGCGCTAAAAGCAAACACCGAAATTTATCTATCAGCTTTTCAAGGTTGAGTGTTTGTACCAATATGTTTCGTATAGGATCAAAAATCGCGACGCGCCGGCCGTGAAAAGGACAGTAGACTTCGTAATAGACTTTGTCTCCGTCCTCGAAACGGATAAAAACGTAAGGACGCCCCACAGGGTGCGAAACGAAGAACGTGTGACGTGAGCAAACGGGGGCGCCTGAGAACACTGAAGAAGTTTCATACCGCCTCTTGCTAAAAGCCAACATGTGAAAAGGTCGAACGCCTCGAAGTGTTTCCGCTTCTGTCAGATCAACCAATGGTCCACAAAAGCCAAGCCTATTTAGGGTCTCAGTCGTTTCTGGAGGTATGGGTGACTTCCGACGGATGTTAATCACGCGTAAATCAAAGGGAATATCGTTTGGGGGTGGACTTGAAAGTCGACAGATGTTTTTAGCGCTCTTAATTTCCGCTGACGGACGGTGCAGATCGCTCCATATGGCAGCGTAGTTTTTATGGTTTTCGGTCTCGGCGACCGCGGCAACCACAATCTCTCCGCCGGAAAACTGGCCCGAAGCCTGAAGCCGTATCGCAATGCGGAGCGCATCTGCGTTGACAGAAGGAGTCCAATTCTCGATGAGAAGCCCGTTCTTAAATGGCCAACGCGTCGATTTGAAACGTTGGCCTTTGGCATATTCGACTAGCCAAAGTGTCGCCTCGCCATCATACTCAATCGCTGAGTAAACGCGTTGCTGCCCGGTCGGAAGCGGCATAGGCACGTCCGGTGGCGTGACAATGGTAGCGGGTTCCTGCGTAAAGTAGATAGAGTCTTTGAGTTGATCACTTGTCAGGCGAGCGTAGTCGCCTTCGACGTGAATCTGAACAGTGGACTGTGTTGGACAAAGACATAATCGTGAATCCGCAAAGTTAGGCCAGTGGACTCTAATTTCTGGGAGTAAAGTCAAAACAATCGTTCACTGTTCAAAGGGGCGGATGCGATTGATAATACTCACACAAATAAATGTTACTGTGAAGCGATTTCACGACTCAGGCGCACCTAATATGCGCATCAGTCTTTCGAAAACAATCTCGCCATCAACTCTGTGACCGCGTATCTGAACGTTCGATGTATCGGGATCGTCTTCCACATGTATGGGCTCGACGACTTGGTAAGGCGTTAGTGCTTCCGCCCAGACCTGTCGCTGATCAAGATCTGGATTCATAACCGGCGATCCAGCATACCCCGTATTAGAGTGAACGACGCCCGGATTGTTTGCAAGATACCCAGGCATCAACATACCGCTCCCGAGGGTCGATATATAAGCGTCAGCGACAAACGCCCATTGCAATTTTTCAGCTGTGGGCAGATTAACACCGGAGAACACAGGCAGGTCGTCGCCAACCCGTTCCTGGATTGCCCGCACGACTTTCAGGTCATTGCGAATTTCACGATCGTCTTTGGCTGTAGGCTGGAGAGGACGCGACCAACCAGCAAGAAACAAAACGGCATTGGGCCGAACCACTTTTAAGCGTCGAGCAACATCGGCAACGGCATCAATCTGATTAATCCACACACGGTCATTACTCCGGATCTCGATCCAGATAACAGGACGTCGGCCGACAAGTTCCTGGGACCGTTCAAACGGTGGGCGTTTATCAACAAAACGTCGCGCACGCTCTCGATATGCCTGCGTTACCCAGTAGTGCCCAACCGTCGGACGGACCGGGAACCGCCTATTGCGCAAAATAAACTCGAAAGCAGCGAACCCATTCTTAACCGTCGCTGTTTCTAGCGCCATAAACTCCGGAAAGAACTCGGTCATGGGGATGAATTCATGCGGACCAACCAGAATGGAGCAATCGGGGGAAACAAGATCATTTTCGACAATTTGATCGATGCCATTGATCTCGTTAAAGAGTGTATGACCGAGATGACTCATAAATGATAACGTAAGGATGGGCTCAGCTTTTTCCTTACCATGAATATAGTCATGCGTGAGCACCGGGCTAGCAACGCAAAACGCTTTTAAGGCAGCGATTTGGTTCGCATAGTTAATCGGCATCTGACCAATGACAATATTTCTGTACGGAAAATAATATCCAGACTTGCACCCGGCGAAGGGATTAATGATCAAAAAAAATGGCTCGCGGCCTGCAAAAAAATAAAAAATATGGGGGCGCCCTGACGTATAGACGAGCAGTCCCCTTCTCGACGTCAACCTACTTCCATCAAAAGGCGACAGAGCTGCAACTTCCTGATCCGTAATAGCATGACTAAGATATGGTACAAGACTCTTGTCGACCGCATTATCGTCTTCGTACCGAAGCATTGCCTCCTTATCGAGATCACCAACATCCACATTATCCGGCCACGGTTTGTAGTGGCGAGGTAACGTAATGACCTCCGGATCATCGGCGTATTTGAGAACATTTTGGATCAGTGATCGGACCGATGTTGAGCTCCTCGAAGGGGAATCGGGAACAATTTGCGGATCGAACAAGGACACAAAGATAGCTCTCAAATGGTCAACATAACCTGTTTCGATCGCTCCGTTGGTGAAATCGTCCGACGATGTTTTCTTATCTCGCAACGCCTGAAGCTGCTCCAAGAGCAGCGCTTCAATTTCAGGTAAATTCATTTCTGCACAGGGCATAGGATCATCACAAAATCAGCAAGAAAACAATACGAAGAAGACTTCGTCACAAAATCGCTCGCTTCAGCGAGGCTACGACGCGCTCCACATGTTCCTCCGTAGTGTCATAGCCCGAAGGAAGGTTAACACCATATTCCGCCATCGCAGAACCAGCCGGCTCTGGTGGCAAAAAACGCCTAGCCTCAGGGCGGTCGGCAAAAGCTGGAATAGTCGAAAGCTGCGAGAAAAATGGTCGAGAGTCGATATTATCTTCTCGCAGATGCGCCATCAGATCGAATTTGTTCAGACCATGTGCGGGGTCCATGATAACAGTGACCATCCAGAAGGAATTCGACACGCCCTTAGATTCGGCGTTTATACGCACACTGTCAAAATCCTTCAAACGCTCCGCGTACCACCGGTAGATCTCTTTCTTGCGAGCAATGAGCTCATCAATACGCTCCATCTGCGCCAGGCCAATGGCCGCTTGAAGGGCACTCATCTTGTATTTGAACGCAACTTCGTCGTTTAAGAAAAAGCGGTCACCGGGTGGGCGCCCGTGGTCGCGCAGCTTCATCACGCGAGCATAGATATCTTCACTATTCGTGGCGAGCATGCCGCCTTCACCAGTCACAACGGTTTTCGAACCGTGAAAAGAAAAAACGCCTGTATCGCCGAAGGAACCGGCAGCAGCACCGTCGAGCTGAGAACCGATAGCCTCTGCGGCATCTTCGATGAGGTAAAGACCATGCTTGTCAGCCAGCGAGCGCAAACGCGGCCAGTCGGCCATGGAGCCATAAAGATCGACGCCAATAATTGCCTTCGTCTTAGGCGTAATACACGCTTCCACAGAATCCGGATCTACGCACCACGTCGTCGGGTCAATATCAGCGAATACTGGTTCAGCGCCCACGTAGATAATCGGTGCCACCGAAGCGATCCAGGTAACGTCTGGCGCAATGACCTCATCGCCAGGCCCGATCCCCATCGCCGCCAGCGACAGATGGATCGCGGACGTGCAGTGGGGCAAGGAAACAGCGAAATCAACACCGACATAGCTAGCAAGCGCACGTTCGAACTTCGCATTGTACGCGTAGTGATCTTTGTTCCAAGCGGTTTTGGCCGCATCAGCAGCGTAGTCAACTTCACGTTTGGTGATCCAAGGCCCAGCGACAGGAATAAAATCTGTAGTCGACATAGCGGAAAACCTTTCAACACCCACAGTATAGCCCGCCGCAGTCAAATAGGCATAGGAAAAAGACCCGCATAGATCTCCGTCTACTTCCAGCACGCAGCTGCGCTCGGCTTCGCCTTGATACTCTCGAGTTAGAAGAGGCAATTGCGCACGGCAACCCCTTTGAGCGAGTCGCCTTGATGCTTGCCACACTCCTTAAAAATGTATATTCCAATCTTGGCTTTGGAAACTGGTGAATATGCTCGCAAATCACGGATGTAGTCTTGCGTTCAGTACTAAGCTCTAACTTTGGGATATACTTAGCTTCCAAAAACCTGCAGTTGGGCTCATTACTGTGCTAGCGCATTATAAAACCAGACAGTACGCTACCTGGATGTGCGAGTCGTTACCAAAGGAACTGGATGGTGCTACGAATTTGGACCAACCAAACTCTCGATCAAGAAGCCTTCCGGGGAAATATATACCGGGGTGAAATGCTATATTTTACCGATCTTGAAACCTCGAGAAGGTTTGTGTAACAAGCTAAAACACTCATTGAAGAGCAACTTTGCGACAGACCGCGTGAAGCACACCTACATATGCCGGTTGATGAATTTGTTGGCAGAGCTTCCAAGCTGAAATCAACTTTCACAAACAGTCCAAAATCGAAAGAGCTGATAAATGAGTTTCTTGGGGAAATGAGACAGAACCCCAGCGAATATCTCTTCGATGTTCCTCGGTTGCGGGTTGTGCCTCCCTATCACTTTTTGAGTGCCGGGGTTAGTTATGCGTACAAGCCGCATCGCGATACCTGGTACGGTGCGCCGCCATGCCAAATTAACACGTGGATGCCAGTGTTTTCGATTTCCCCTGACCAGACAATGCACTTTAACACGGCTTACTTCCAAACTCCCGTTAGCAATACATCCTGCGATTGGGATCTTAAGGACTGGATCGAAAATCAGCGATCGAAAGCCAAGAGTAACGTTCAGAAGGAGGCGCGGGTTCACCCCGTACCTACTGAGGAACTTGATACATCAACAGAGATGCGATTTGGTGGTCGGGCAGGCGATATGGTCGTGTTCTCGGGGACACACATTCACGGCACGGTCCCAAACAAGGGCAATGACATACGCTTCAGTGTAGATTTTCGTGTTTTCCATCTCAAAGACATTGAGGCCGGCATTGGCGCGCCGAATGCCGACAGCGGATGTAAAAATGTTGAATACGGGTTCAAAGATTATTTCCACGCAGAGGGCTTTGCCCCTTATTCGGAGGATGTGAATTGACTAAGCGGCGACTCACTGAAGCGGAGCAAGCTTTTAACGCAGGACGCAAAGAGTTATTGGCCTCGGCTGAGGCTGAATACGTTGCAGATGCTCCATTTGTTTTTGCCAGCAGGATCGGCGTTGCTACAGCACTTTCGCGAATTGAGTTCTTCAAAAAAATCCTCGAAATCCCCGGCGCGATTGTGGAGTGGGGTGTTTATCGTGGCAACTCGCTGATGCTATTCATGCATTTGTCGATGATCCTTGAGCCCTATGCGATCAATCGCTCGATCATCGGCTTTGACACGTTCGAAGGTTTTGCCGGTATCGACGGAGATAAGGATCCGAACGATATCAACGAAACCATGTTTTCAGACACCAATGACGGATACATACAAAAAGCAATCGAGCTGAATGATCTGGTCCGTCCAGTGAATCGCATCCCGCGGTGCGAGATCGTTAAGGGCGACATTGCCAAAACAGCTCCGGCGTATGTTGAAGGCCGTGATGATTTAGTGGTCGCTATGCTTGTTCTTGATACCGATCTCTATGAGTCGACCAAAGTTGCACTTGAGACGTTCTTACCGTTGATGCCGAAGGGTGCGGTCGTCGTGTTCGACGAAGTCGCTTACAAGAACTTTCCAGGTGAAACAGCAGCGCTCAAAGAAGTCGTTGGTTTGCAGAATATCGAGCTGCGTCGGCTACCGTTTGATCCTTGCGTCGGATATTATGTAGTTTCTTGATGGCTTGAGCTTAAGCACATTTCTATTATGAGTGACTTCAGCCGGTCAATTTCTCATATATCGTCGTGATGGTTTGCGCCGTATTGCTCCAACGCAGTTTGGTCTCGACATGGCGCCTTGCTTTTGCGGCTAGTGCTACTCTTTTTTGTTCGTCGGCCAACAAAGAACCGAGAGCGTCCTCTAGAGTGGACGGATCACTCGGCGGCACGACGATGCCTCGGTCATCGTCTGCGAAGGCACGTAACGCCGGTAAATTGGAAACAACAAGCGCACTACCCCCAGCCATAGCTTCAAGCGGTTTCAAAGGCGGCGTAAGACGGGCCACCGGCGTAGCGGGGCGAACGAGCGGCGCGATATCGATGATTGCATAAGCGGCACGGGCCTCTTCTGGCGAAACGCGACCGACAAATCGGGTAATCGCACGCACTCCCGCACGAGCAACATCGGCCTCCAACTCCGGACGATACGGCCCATCTCCCACGATCAAAAGCTGAAAGTCTATTCGATGTTTCAGTCGCGCGCATGCAGCAACGAGATCCCCCAGGCCCTCATAGGACGTAAGCGACCCAACGAAACCAATAATGGGGCGACTGTCGAGACCCCAGCGTGTCTTGAGTTCTGGCGCCAGTGTTGCCGCAGCATCAAAATCTTCCGGAACGCATCCATTCGGCACAATCGAGATCCGCTCTGGCCGAACGCCAGCCTCTACAAAGAGAGCCTTCAATCCGTCGCCGTTAACGAGAAGCCAATCGGCGTTACGAGCTGTTTCAATTTCCATACGTCGCTGAGCAGCGTAGCCGGCACTAGCCGCGTAGCGCGGATAAATGCTGGCGCGGGTCATTTCCCAGAGGCCTCGGACCTCGTAAATAAAGGGCAAGCCGACTTTACGGGCGGCCAGAAGGGCCGAATAGCCAGTTACATGGTTAGACGCAGCATGAACTAGGCGCGGACGGCAGCTACGAATAACCTGCTCGATAGCGGATGAGTATTTCTGCAAATAAGAAGTAATACTAGTGTCTTGATTGATGAGGGGCAGCCGATAGTAAGGCACGTCGTCGATCTCTTGATCCGCATCCTGCGGATCAAGAGATCGAATGAGGCCAATGGCGTCGATAGATCGTCCCCGAATGGCGCGCAGCAACTCCTGAGATCGCATCGTGTAGCCGTTCATGAGATCCGGCGCGCCGCTGTCCAATACCATAAGGACTGGCCCGTGTGATCTTGGGAGGCCCGGTGATCCAACCTCCGGGCAAACAGCTGGCCCTTTTTCAATGATGTCCTCAAGCTCGCGATGCCGGCATCCCGCTAACTCTAATGGACCGGCAACCGATGAGGTACCCGCCGAGACAATTGGAGCGGCATTTCGGCTGGCACGGCGAGCCATTCTCCGCATAAGGGCGTAGCGCGATAAATCCGGCGGAACCATTGAGTGAAGAGGGTCATTTGGGAGACCGCATTCAAGTGCAAAAGTTAGAGCATGCCAGGCACGCAGCCTAAACACCTCGCGTGCTAAGCCAAATAATCGTCCAGGCACAGCGAGTGCAGCGGCTGGAGAACGTGTGGCGTCAGCCAAAATACTCGCGCCTTGAAACCGCAGACTCGTCTGTAAGCGTGTAACCTCGCCTATTAACGCTATGTTTTCTCGTCGCAGCGCGGCGATTTCATGCGCAAGGTCAGGATCTCTCACCTTTGTCGGATGCATGTTTTCCGTAGGTTGGTCGACAGTCATAGGTAAGCGAGCGCTGCACGCGACAGTAGTGGTCGGTGGGGGCGTATGATCTCTATGCACCGTCTGCTGATCAATGAGTTTTTACCTACTTCACACGCTTCAAATACCCGTCATGATTGCAGGTTGCAACAAGCTTCCCAGCGATCGACTTGTCAATCTCAAAATCGCTGTTGTCTTTGAGAATCTCATAAACAGCCGTTTTCGGATTATTGCCGACGTCCCAAGGCCTGTCGCCGTAGAAACCCTTCGGCATCTCCTCAATCATCGTATCACTGACAACAATGTAAGAGCCTAGTGGAACAAACGAACTGTAGAGCTTCAGCTCTTCCAGAACGTGGTCATGGGTATGCATAGAATCAAGGTTGACAATAACCGGCCCACGATCTCCAACAATATTACGGACGCTTTCAACGGTCGCGGCATCTATCGAGGAGCCTTCCACCAACTCGATCCTCGACGCTAATTTGTGGCTTTCAATAGAATCTCGATTATGCGGCCTGATGTCGATATCAACACCGACGCCCAAACCATCGTCCCCAAACAACACAAAGAGTGACGCAAAA
>ERZ1740067.1441-NODE-1441-length-16313-cov-6.018268_pt1 | contig 16313 bp, 14 predicted proteins | sample MGYA00581736_ERZ1740067 | MGnify/ENA primary metagenome ERZ1740067 (study PRJEB43018, sample SAMN04849236) | marine metagenome | isolation source: floating plastic debris | place: Pacific Ocean | collected 2008-08-27 | study: EMG produced TPA metagenomics... | reverse complement strand
GCCGTTCGCGGCGCCCCGCGCCCCGTTGTTTTTTTTTCTTTGTTTGTTTGTTTTTTGTGTTTTGTTTTTGGGGTTTGTTTTTTTGGTTTTGTTTTTTTTTTTTGCGGGGGTTCCTTTTGGGGGTTGTGCTGGGGGGCGCCGGTGATTGGCGCGGCGTAGCCCCAGAGGGTGCCGGTGGGGTCGAAGGTGAGTGCGGAGTAGTCGAGGGTGACATCGAGGACGCCGACGGAGGAGAAGGCGGCGGTGGAGGTGTCGATCTGTCCGAGCTCTCCGGTGCGGGTGCCGAAGAGGACGCCGTCGAGGGATGCGAGGCCGCCCTCTGCGGTTGCGCCGAAGGCGGTGGCGACGAGTGTGGCGTCGGCGGTGAAGGGGTTGATGGTGTAGAGGCTGCTGTTGGTCGTGTAGGCGAAGAGCGTGTTGGTGGTGTCGTCCCACTCGATGCCGACGATTCCGGCGACGCCGGTGGAACCGATCTCGGTGGCGTTGCCGGTTGCGGCGTCGATGCTGTAGAGGATGCCGGCGTCGACGGCGCTGAAAGAGGCGATGCCGACGAGGTCTGTTGCGGCGGCGTGCGATGCGGCGGCGGCGATGGCCGCGGCTGCGAGAGCGAAGCGAGTCATGTGTATGCCCTTCTGGTAATCAATCCCTCGAGCGTGCGGCGCGACAATCGCGCGGCACGCATGAGATGTGCCTTGAAACCGGGCCGATGCCGTCAGGATGTGGGAAGGCTTGCGTGAAGGGCTGGTGAACTGACGCGGCGTGTGCGCGGTCTGCATGGTGCGCGCATGAATGAACCGCTCGATGCGGGTGCGGATTTACAATGTGTGAATGCGAATGCCTGTGCGCGGGGCTGTGCGTGTGGCTTCAGCCGCGGGGGTGGTGCTTTTTGACGACCTCGTGGAGGCGTGAGCGGTCGACGTGGGTGTAGATCTGGGTGGTTGCGATGTCGGCGTGGCCCAGGAGGTCTTGGACGACGCGGAGGTCGGCGCCGCCCATGAGCAGGTGGGTGGCGAAGGAGTGGCGGAGTGTGTGGGGGTGGACGCCCGTCAGGCCTGCGGCGGCGGCGTGGCGCTTGACGATTTGCCAGACGGCGACGCGCTCGAGGGGGCGGCCGGTGCGGCTCAAGAAGAGTCGGCCCTGGTGGTCGGTGGGTTGCTGATTCGCGTTGGTGGCGAGGGTTGGGCGGGCGTCGTCGATGTATCGCTGGAGTGCGGTGTAGGCGGGGTCGCCCATGGGGACGATGCGGTGCTTGGTGCCTTTGCCCAGGACGCGGAGTGATTGGAGATCCCAGAGGACGTCGGTGGTGCCGAGCGTGCCGACTTCGCTCGCGCGGAGGCCTGACGCGTACATGAGCTCGAGGATGGCGCGGTCGCGGTGGTGGATGACCGCGTCGGCGGCGCGTTTGGGTTTCATGCTCGGTTGCGGAGCATCGAGCAGCTTGCGGACCTGGTTTGGTGAGAGGACGTCGGGGAGTTTTTTCCAGCGGGCGGGCTGATCGATGTGGTCGGCGGGATTGGCGGGGAGGGCGTCGCGCGCGACGAGCCAGCGGGAGAAGACCTTGATGGTTGCGATGTGGCGGGCGACCGTGCTTGGGGCGAGGTCGCGGTCGGCTTTGAGGGATGCGACGTGATCGATGAGGAGGGCGGGGTCGAGCTTGGTGGTTGTGGTGGCGGCGCGGTCTGTGGCGTCGAGGAGGAGTTCGAGGAGATCGCGCGAGTAGGCCTCGATGGTTGCGGGGGCGAGTCCTGCTTCGATGCGGCAGTAGGCGATGAAGGCGCGGTGGGCGGCGCGGAGCTCGGGCGCGAGGTCGTCGGTGGTGCGACGGGTGGGCTTTGGCTCGACGTGGGTTGTGTCTTTGGGCGCGGGCATGGCGAGAGTGTCGTATCGGTGTGTTGTGATTGGGCTCGGTCAAAAAAGAAACCGCCCGGGCGGTGATGCCCGGGCGGGTGGGTTTCGGGGTCGACTCAGCGTTCTTCGTCGGCGGCCGGAGCCGCTTGGAAGGCTCGGGGATTAGCCGAGGAGCTGGAGTGCCGACTGCGGGGAGCTGTTTGCCAGCGAGAGGGTGTTGGTTGCCGCGGACACGAGGATCTGGTTGCGTGTCAGGGCTGCGGTCTCGGAGGCGAAGTCTGCGTCACGGATGACGGACTCGGCGGCCGCGGTGTTCTCGATGGCGACACCGAGGGAGCGAACGGTCGCGCCGATGGTGTTCTTCTGGAAGGCACCGAGGCGGCCTCGGGTGGAGGAGATCTCGTTGATGGCGTTGGCGACGACTTCCTGTGCTCGCGAGAAGTCCTGCGAGCTGGCCTTGGTCACGTCGAGCGACTTGCCGCCGGCGAGGTCTGAGAGGAAGTAGTTGGTGCCGTCGTCGACGACCTTGCCGAGCTCGCGGGCGGCGACATTTGAGATTCCGAGGGAGACTCGGCCGATGACGTCGACGTTGCCGGAGAGCTGGAAGTTCGCGCCGCCGCCATCGATCTGGAAGGCGGAGACTGCTGCGAGGGTGGTGGAGGCGGTGGTGTCGAGGGTGATCTCGGCGTCGAGGAAGTCGGTGTTGACGGAGATGGTCCGGCCGTCGGAGGTCGCGACGACGCCGTTGATGGAGGCGCCGATGTCCTGGCCCTCGTCGCGGACGCCGTTGGTGGCGTCGGCGAAGGTGGTTGCGCCGGAGGTGAGGATGGTGCCGGTGTTCGTGGCGTTGAAGCCGAAGATGCCGCCGGAGCCTTGAATGTCGCCGGCGTCGATGTTCGTGACGGAGACGATCTCGTCGGAGCCGTACTCCTCGGAGCGGAGGGCCAGGCCGGTGGTGCCGGCGGAGGCGGTGATGCCGGTGACGTCGGTGAAGTTGTTTACGGTGCTGACGATGGTGGCGACCGAGGTGCCGGAGGCGAAGGAGACTTCGCGAGAGCCGAGCGAGCCGGAGATCTCGATGGTGAAGGTCGACTGGTTGCCCAGGTCGATGTTGGCGCCACCGAGTGAGAGGTAGACGCCGGCCTGCTGGGCCGACTGGTAGACGACGACGTCGACGTCGAGGTTGTCGCTCTCGAACTTGGCGCCGTTGACCTTGAAGTCCTCGACATTGCTGTCGACGTTCGAGGTCTCGAAGGCGAAGTTGCCGTTGAGGAGCTTGGTGCCCTGGAAGGAGGTTGCCGAGGCGATGCGGTCGACGGTCTGGAGGATCGAGTCGATCTGGTCCTGGTTGGCGTCCTTCTCAGCGCTGGAGAGGCCGGCCTCGGAGGAGGACGCGGTGAGGAGGCCTTGGAGCTCGGTGAGCAGGCCGGAGACTTCCTGGAGACCGCCCTCGGCGATGTTGACGACCTGGTCGGCGCGCTCGGCGTTGGTGACGGCGGCGCGGGTACCGGCGAGCTCGCTTCGGAGGTTTTCCGAAGCGATGAGGCCGGCGGGGTCGTCCTTACCGCGGTTGATGCGGACACCGGTGGACAGGCGCTCGAGCGACTGGCTCAGGCCGTTGTTGTTTTGCCCGAGCACGCGTTGTGCGATGAGGGACTGGACGTTGGTGTTAATGCGAGTCATACGAAACCTCCGTGTGCCGAATGCGACGCCTGTGTTGTGGCGTGCGTGCTTGCTGGAAGGCCGCGTCCGTTGCGGCCTTGACTGACCCGGGGCAAACACGCCCGCCGGGGTGCCGGGAAACGTGCCCGGCTCACACTGTGCCTTCCGGCTCAGTGCCGAACGACGCTCCGGGGATCGGCGGGTGGGGAGGCTGGGTTAAGTGCTGGGGGCTTGATTGCGGCGAAAAAGCACCAGATGGGACATCGGCGCGCGAAAAACCGCCCCGGCGAGTGCCGGGGCGGTTGGGGAAAGGTCGTTATGCGGACTCGGCTTGCCGGGTGAGGGCTTCGGTCGAGTCTTTGCTTCGCCCGAAAGGGCTTTAGCCGAGGAGTGAGAGGACCTGCTGGCTCTGCTGGTTTGCGATGCCGAGGACCTGGGTCGTGGACTGGCTGAGGATCTGGGCCCGGGTGAGCTGTGAGGTTTCGAGCGCGAAGTCGGCGTCTCGGATCTGGCTTGCCGATGCCGAGAGGTTCTCGAAGGCGGCTTGGAGTGAGCGGACGTTGGTTTGGAGGACGTTCTTCTCGAACGCACCGAGCCGGCCTCGCAGGATCGAGATCTCGTCGATGGCGCTCTCGAGGATGTCGGAGGCGACGGAGAAGTCGCCGGACTTCTTGGATTCGTCGAGCGAGTTGCCCGAGCCGGTCTTGAGGCTTGAGAGGAACTCGAGATTGCCGTCGACCATCGTTCCGCCGAGGAGTGAGGCGGCGACGGATTGGACGCCGACGTTGGTCTGCTGCTGTGCGGTGACGTCGGGGCCGAGCTGGAAGAGTGCGCCGCCGCCGGTGATGTAGAAGTTTGAGATCGCCGCGGTCGGATCGGTTGCGAGGTCCTCTGCGAGCAGGAGATCGAGCGAGAGTGCGGGGCTGTTCACGGTCACGTTGAGCCCTCGGCCGGTTGCGAGGGTGCCGTTGACGAGTGCTGCGACGTCGCGGCCGGTGTCGCGTGTCGACGCGGTGAGGGTGGTGCCAGACCACGGGTCGCCGGCGGGGACGCTGCCGTCGTTGGGAATCTCGAAGGTCCGGAAGGTCCCGGTGCCGTCGGTTGGGTTGTTGAGGCGCTCGACAGACACGAACTCGGAGGAGCCAAACTCGCTGGACTTGAAGACCACGCCGGAGGCGGCGTTGGCCGGGTTGATCAGCTCGGCTTCGACACCTGTCAGGCTGGAGTTGTTGTTCACGGCCTTGACCAGATCGGAGAACGACGTGCCGGATAGGAGCTGCACCTCGGTGACACCCTCGGAACCAGCAACTCGGAGGGTGGTGGTAGAGAGGATTGCCCCCGGCCCCGCCGTCGATGTCACGCCCGCCCCGTCCGTGAGCGTTCGGGTGCCCGTTCCGGAGAGGTAGAGGGCACCGACTTGTGCAGAGGCGACGACGTCGACGTTGACCTCGAGCTCGTTGGACCCGATGAAGGACGCGCCGTTGACACGTGCGCGGGAGATGGCGGAGGTGTTCACGCCGGAGAGGTTGTAGTCGAGCGAGCCGTTGAGGAGCTTGAGGCCGCCGAAGGTCGCGGTGTTCGCGATTCGGGTGATCGAGTCGATTGCCGAGTCGATCTGGGATTGGTTGGCGGCGAGCTCTTCATCTGAGAATGCGCCGGTGTTGGCGCCTTCGACGACGAGTGCTCGGATGGAGTTGAGCAGATCGCTCACCTCGGTGAGTGCGCCCTCGGTGGTCGCGATGACCGATGAGGCTCGCTCGGCGTTTCGGATGCCCTGGCTGACGCCCTCGATATCGGAGCGGATGCGCTCTGTGATGATCAGGCCGGCGGGGTCATCGGCACCGCGGTTGATGCGGAGGCCGGTGGACAGGCGTTCGAGCCGGAGCTCCAGCTCCTGGTTGGCTCGTCCGAGGTTCGCTTGTGCGAGGAGACTCGGGATGTTGGAATTGATCCGTGACATGTGCAATCCTCCGTGATTGCGCGTTGTTGATCAGCGAGTGGCTGCGGTGCGCCCGTTGGGTGCGATGCTGCCATTGGTCGGTGCGCCGGTTGTTTGGGTCGGCGTGGGATTGGTGAGTGATGCGGTCCGGGCGCGGGCGACTGTTGCCTTTGCGGGTCCGGGTCGGATTGATTGCGAGAGTGCCTGGAGCTGGTCGTTTTCCAGCTTGGAGGCGATTTCGTTCTCGCTTCGGATGGCCTCGTAGACCTCCTTGCGATGAACGGCGATGCGAGTCGGCGCTGTGATTCCGAGTCTTACCTTGTCGCCGCGAACGTCGACTACGGTGATCTCGATCTCATCGCCGATCATGATCGTCTCATCGCGCTGGCGTGAGAGGACGAGCATGCGTTGCTCCTTGCGGCTTCCGTGCCGGCAGAAGGGCGTGAATGCGCAGAGGTGGCGCGTGGGCGGTGTGGCCCGTACAAACGAATGCGTGCGTGGTTTCCTTGACGTTTATGCCGTGGCCGTTAGGCCGAGGCTGTCTGGACGCCCGCGCCGACCTTTATGAGTTGGTGCCGTGTGGTCCAGCGCTTCTCGGCGAGGACGAGTTGTTGTCCTTGCCTTGTCAGCGTGTTGACCACGAGCGGCCCTTGGAGGTTGCCCGTGAGCGCGTCGTCGACTTTGTTGACGATGACGAACACCTGGGCATCGTCGAGCTTTTCGAGTCCCAGCTCTTCCATCTGCTCGGCGCGGACTGGCACCGAGTAGTCGGAGATGAACAGCGTCGGGTCTGTGACCACGAACGCGAGGCTGGGCTCGTCGAGGGACTGCAACCAGAAGAAGCAGGCGTCGCCCCCGGGCTCGAGCAGGCAGAACTGGCTTTGCCCGGGGAACCCGAGCAGGCCAGCGGTAAAAGTGATCACGCGGTCCTCCGCGATCTCGATCACTCCAAAGCGTGTGGTGCGCACTTCCATGCCGTACGCTCCGTGTCCGGCCGGTCTCGGTGGATCCCCGACGTCCTTCGTCGGGCGACATCCTGTCGCTGCACGCCGCGGCCGTGGGCGTCGTGCTTCCGTATGGTCCAATCGCGGTTGCGTCGGGCTTTCGCCCGATGCCGCGTGTGTGCCCCGTGTTTGCGTCACGGGCGTGATCTGCTAGCCGAGGAAGTCCAAGAGTGTGAGCTGGCCGGCCTGGGCGGTGACCTGGTAGCCGGCTTGGAGTTGTGTTTGCAAGAGGCTGAACTGCGTAGCGGCTTCGGTGAAGTCGACGTCGCGGAGGGTTGAGCGTGTTTGTTCGTCGAGCAACGTTCGGTCCTCCTCAACGGTGAGCTGTGTCTGAATGCGTCGGGCGTAGCCGCCGACTAAAGCGCGGGACTCGGCGAGCCTTGCGACCGAGACCTCGAGTTGCTCTCCTGCAAGCGTGATGCCACGCGTGTCGTCGTTGCGCAGGGCGTCTCTGAGGTCGATCAGGTGCGAGAGTGTGCTGTCGACGCGCACCTTTGAGGGGTCGTCGGTGGTGAAGGTTGCGCTTGTCGGGTCATAGCTGCCTGATTCCAGGCCGAGTTGGTCGGCGGCGACGGAGTTGTTCTGGCGGAGGACGGAGATCGCGCCGCCGAGCGCGGGGTCTTGCTGGAGGACAAAGCCCGGGCCGTTGGCGTTGATGCCGATCTGGAAGTCGGTGGGCGCGGTTGTTTGCGCGTCGGCTTGTGTGTTGACCGCGTCCATGAAGGTCTGGGCGGTGATCATGTCGTCGGGTGAGAGGTTGATGTCGATGGTCTGCCCGTCGCCGAGCGTGATGGTGAAGTCGACGTTGAGCGCGGGGTCGAGCAGGCCGGTGGTTGGGTCGGCGATGCCGGAGAGGACGTCGACGCCTCGGCCGCCGTTGAAGGTGTCGATGCGGACGGGGCCGTCGAGTGTGCGGATGCCGAGCCTGCTCGCGGTGGAGTCGTTGCCGGCGACCTCGGAGATGGACATGGCGTTTTCGGAGCCGGCGGAGGCTTGGTTGACGACGACGAGGCGGCGCTCGATGGGGTCGATCTCGACGGTGACGCCCAGATTTGCGCCCTCGATGGCGTTGCGCACGTCCTGGATGGTCTCCGCGGCGGAGAGATCGACGACGACGGACTTGCCGAGGTTCTCGATGCGGATGGCGCCGAGGGCGGGGGGCGAGACGGGCGAGAGATCGGAGCGGGGGGTGAGCTTGGGGTTGAGTGGGCCGGCGTTTGGGGCGGCGGCGGTGATGGGCGCGGTGGGCTCGGAGGCGAGGCCCAGATCGCGGGCGGTGAAGTTGCCGGTGGAGTCGGTGAAGGTGAGCTCGGCGTTGGTGGGCGGGCCGAGCAGGTCGAAGGTGAGGCCCTGGGTGTCGGAGCCGACACCGGCGGGGCCGAGGATCGTGACGCCGTTGGTTGTTTCGTAGTCGCGGATTGCGGTTTCGAGGAGTTGGGCGACGTCTTCGACGGTGTCTGCGGTGGAGAGGTCGATGGTTGCGGTTGGGCCGGTGCCGGAGGCGAGGGTGATCTCGCCGGTGGTGACGCCGAGCTGGCGGTTGCCGAGGAGGTCTTGCAGGCGGGTGTCGCCGGTGACGTCGGCGGGGAGCTGGGCGGTGCCTTGGAAGCGTGCGATGGTGCCGCCGAGGGCTTGGTCTGCTCCGAGGGTGAGTGGGACGCCGACGCTCAGGCCGAGGTCGGTGCGGAGGCCTGCGCCGCCGGAGTTTGAGAGGAAGCCTTGCTCGAAGCGTGTGACTGGTTGCGTGCCGGGCGTCGAGCCGCCGAAGAGGAATCCTGAGACTGTGTCTCGGCTGACGAGCTCGTAGAGGCCGTCGATGAGGGAGTCGATGACGGCGGCTTGCGCGTTGCGCTCTTCGCCCGAGGCACCGAGGCCGACCTGGGATGAGGCGATCTGCTTGGCTTGGAGGACCAGGTCGGAGGCATCGCCGATGGCGGTGTCGAGCTGGCTGAGCGATGTTTGCGCGTTTTGCAGGTTGCGATAGCGCTGGGCTTGTGACTCGAGGCGCTCGTCGAGGAGCGAGATCGTTGCGGCTTTGACGATGTCGTCGGAGGGGCGGTTGATCGCTCGGCCCGTGCTGAGCTGGGTCTGCACGCCGAAGAGCGAGACGCCCGTGCGGCGGAGGTTGCCCAGGGAGAGCTGCGAGGTGAGCAGGTTTGGCACGCGGCCGATGTTGGCGGGGAAGTACGTCATGGCTACAGCAGGCTCAGCAGTGTTTGGAGCATCTCGTCGGCGGTGGTGATGACGCGGGCGGCGCCCTGGAACTGGCGCTGGAAGGTGAGCAGGTTGATGCTCTCCTCGTCGATGGAGACGCCCGATGTCGCGGCGCGTTGGGCCTCGACGCCCTCGCGGAGGAGTGCGGTGGACTCGGCTTCGACGCGGGCGGATTGGCTTCGCAGGCCGATCCGTTGGACGGCGAGCTGCCAGCTCGAGCGGAAGGACTGGCCGTTGAGCTCGGCGAGGGGCGAGTCTTGGAGGTCGGCGATGGCGAGGGCGGTGCCGTTCTCGATGAGCACGCCGTCTTCGTCGAGCCTGCCGGTCATGAGCAGCGATGGGTTGTCGAGGAGGTCTTCGCGGACGGCGATGTCGGCGCCGTCGGTGCCGGTGAAGTAGGCGTTGACGCCGAGGACTGCGAGGACGTTTGAGGAGTCGTCGGAGAAGGAGAACTCGAAGCCGCTTTGGGCGTTGACGTCGAGGCGGCCGTCGGGCGTGAAGCCGGCGGTGACGCCTTCGACGGCGTTGATCGCGGCGACGATGTCTTCGAGCGAGGTGTCGTCGTTGAAGGTGCGCGCGCCGGTCGTGTCTATGCCGTCGAGGTCGATGTCGATGCGGACGGACTCGACGACGTCGGTGCCGGAGCGACGGACGTTGAGCATGAACCCGCCGTTGACGGGCTCGAAGGGGAGCTCGCGGAGCGCGACGTTTGCGGGGTCGTTGAGCGCGAGCGAGCGGTCGGCGACGGGCGTTTGGAGCTGGGCGGTGGCGCGGGTGAGGCCCGTGAGGTTGGTGCCGGTGCTGTGGAGGCGGTTGATCTGGAAGATGAGTTGCTGGCTGAGGGTGTCGATGGTGTTGAGTGTTTCGTCGACGCCTTCGCGGCGGGCGGCGATGAGTGCGCCGAGCTGGCCTTCGGCGATGTTGATCTCGCGTTGGTCCTGGCCGGCGACGATGCGGATGGTGGGGCCGGAGTCGTCGCTGCCTCGGATAGTGTCGAGCTCGCGGATGGTCGAGCCGAGGACGATGGGTGTTGAGCCGACGAGGACGTCGACCTGGCCGTCGGGTTGTTCGACGGTGTTGATGTCCATGAGGTCGGCGAGCTCGCCCAGGACGATGTCGCGCTGGTCGCGGAGGCCCGGTGCGGTGCCAATGCCGCCCTCGGCGGTGACGATCTCGATGTTGAGGCGGGCCACGTCGGCGAGGAGGTCGCCGGCGACGTTGACGGTGGTGGAGATCTGTGAGTCGATTTGGGTTTGGGTCTCGGCGACGTTGGTGCGGAGTCGCTGGATGTAGGCGGCGAGCTGGTCGCCTTGCTGGAGGACGACGGATGCGTTGTCGGTGAGGTTGGCGCGCTCGGACCAGGTGTTGAAGAAGCCGTTGAGCTGGCTGGAGAGGTCGTTGCCGGTGAGCTCGCCGAGGACGTTTTCGAGCTGTGCGTAGATGTCGTAGCTGGTGGATGCGGCGGCCTCGCCGGAGCGTGCGGCGAGGAGGCGTGTTTGGATTGCTTCGTTGATCTCGCGTTGCACGCCGCCGAAGCGGACGCCGCCCCCGATGGCGGTGGTACCGAAACTCTGCCCGGCGAGGGGCGAGAGGCGCGCGGACTGGCGTGAGTATCCGGGTGTGGCGGCGTTTGCCAGGTTGTTGCTGGCGATCTGGATCGCGGCCTGACTTGCTGTCAGTGCGCCGCGTCCGATGCTGAGTGCCGAGGTGAGTGACATGGTTTAGGTGTGCTTGGGCTGGTCGATCAGGTGGTCGATCAGGTGGTCGGGATCAGGTGGTCAGGTCGAGGGATGACACGACTTGTGCGCTGCCCGCGGGGACGGAGCCGGCGCGGGAGTAGGTGCCTGCGTGGGAAAGGGCTTGTGCGACTTGTCGCATGAGCCCTTCCATGTGCGAGAGCATGAGGGTGGTGGCGCGGCGGACGACGCGGTGCTCTTCTTGCACGCGCTCGACGAGGGCGCGGAGCTTTGCCGAGTGTGTCGCGATGGTTGTGCGGTCGGGCTCGGGGAGGAGCGCGAGGACGCGCTGGATTGTCGGCTCGGGGCTGCCGCGTGCGGGGCGCTCGCCGACGACGGCGCGTGCGGCGGCTCTGCGGTGCTGCTCGAGGGTTGCGACGGCGCGGACGAGCTCGGTTTGCTGCGCGGAGAGCTTCTCGACGGCAGCGCCATCGGCGCGGGAGATCGCTGCGCGGTGTTCGGCGGCGAGGGTGAGCAGGTGTTCGTGGGCTGCGATCATGGCGAGCAGATGCGCGGCGAGGGCCTCGGCGGGGCGCATGGTTGCGGTCGCGGGGTTGGCAGGGGATGTTTGCGTCACGCGATGAAGCTCCGTGGAGATTGGCTTTGCGCGCTCGGTGTCGTCTCGGATGCGCTCTGGGACTTCTGGAGCAGGTCGCGTGCCAAGCGGTCGACGAGGGGCCAGTGGCCGGCGGAGACGATCTCGTGCGCAAGGGTTGCGTCATGCAGCGCACGGAACTGCTTCTCTGCTTCGCCGGGCGCGAAGGGCTCGGCGGCGTTGTTGGTCTCGCGGAGTTGCTTGAGCAGCGGCTGGACGAGCGTGACGGCGACAAACTGCTCGGCGGCGGCGCGGGCCTCTTGCTTGGGGGATTGCTTGGCGTCGACGCGGCGGTCGGCGATGGAGAGGGCTTCGGCGAAGCTGCGCTGGGCGTGCAGGGTGGTGTTGCCCGTGCGCGCGGAGCCTGTGGGCGCGGCGTAGCGGTCGTGCCAGGAGCGCAGCGGCTCGTTGTTGGGTGTGATGGTGGGGTCGATGTTCATGGGAGTGGTTAGTCGATGACGATTTCGGCTTGGAGCTGGCCGCTTTTGCGCAGGGTGTGGAGGATTTCGACCTGGTCGGCGACGGGCACATCGAGCTGTTCGAGCGCGGCGAGGAGGTCTTCGAGGCGGGCTTGTTGGTTTGTGCGGAGGTCGGTGCCGAGGCTTGCCCATCGGCTGTCGTCGACGATGGGGTTGTCGGGCGTTGGGATGGGCGGGGGCGTGGTTGTTGTGATGCGCAGGTTGCGATGGCTGATGGCAACCGGGCCGAGGCGGACATCGCCGGTGACGGAGATGATGCCGGTGGCGGTGTTGACGACGATTCGTGCGGGGAGGCGGAGCAGGTCGGTGTTGACACTCGTGGACATGACCGAGGCGACGAACGGCGCGGGGGCGGCGCGTTCGGCGGGGGGGACGGTGATGCGGACGGTGCGGTCGTCGGTGGCGACGGCGATGGGCGTGCCGACGGTGGTGGGGCTGTTGAAGTAGGTGTCGTTGATGCTGGCGGCGATCTGTGTGGCGGCGGACCAGCCGGCGTACTCGGGCTTGATCATGAGGTTGAAGGTGACGCCGAGCGGTGCCATGCGGACGTCCTGGACCATGCGTGCGCCGAGGCGGACGCGTCCTTTGGTGGGCGTTGCGGGATCGCCGGTGGTGAGCGAGCCTTGTGCGACGGCGAAGATGGGCGAGCCCGGGAAGGGGCCGGTGAGGGGGGTGAGGTAGAGCTCGCCGCCGGTGAGGGAGGCGGCGTTGCCGACGGCGGAGATGGTGACGTCGAGTTTTTCGTTTGCGCGTGCGCCGGAGGCGGGAATGACGCAGGTGACCATGACGAGTGCGACGGACTGGGTGCTGGCGAGCTCGTCGTAGGAGGGGACGGGGTTGCCGTTGTTGCGCAGGACCTCGGCGAGTGGGCGTGCGAGGTAGAGGTCTGAGCCGGAGTCGCCGGTGCCTGGGAGGCCCATGACGAGCCCGAGCCCTTGGACGATGGACTCGCCCTGGCCCTCGATGGCGGTGAGCTGCTTGACCATGCCCGCGTGGAGCTGGGCGGCGGAGAGCGCGAGAAGTGCGCAGAGGGCGGTGAGGAAACGCGTCATGTTGGTGCGTGACGCGAAGCGTGTGCCAGGGGAAGGCACCGAGGCACCGAGGCACCGAGGCATCAAGGCACCGAGGCATTGGGGCGCCGAGGCATCGAGCCAAAGGGGCATCGCGTCGGTGTGCTTTGGGAGTTGGTGGATGGCGGGCGCGAGGGGCACGGGTTGCCCTTTGGGTCAACCCGTGGCACTGGGATGGGCTTGGCTGCACTGACCTGCTGCGCAGGTCAGTGGCACAATCGGCGTTAGAAGGCGAAGACGGTTTCGAGGGCTCGGGGGATGATGCCCTTCTTGGATGCCTTGCGGACCTCGCCGGCGTTTTGCACGGACACGGTCAGCTTCGCGATCTGGCTCGAGAGGACGGTGTTGGCGTCGGTGACGTCTTCTTGTCGGCAGACGCCGGCGAGGACGATCGTTTGGATCTCGTTGTCTTTGGCGATGGTTTTGCGGGCCTCGATGACGACGTTGCCGTTGGGCTTGACGTCGATGACCTCTGCCATGATGCGTGCGACGAAGCGGTCGTCGCGGGAGTACTCGCCCTCGCCGTCGAACTGGTGCTCGGCTTCGATGTCGAGCAGGGGGTTTCGGCTTGTGTTGCCGGGCTCGAGTTGCAGCTCGAGGAGGTGGCGGAGGCTTGGGAGCTGGGTGACGCCTGCGGATGCCTCGTAGGACTTGTCGGTCTCGAGGGACTGGCGGCTCTCGGCGGTGGTGGTCTCGTCGATGATGATGGAGATGAGGTCGTGCTTCTCGAACTCGCGCGGGGGCGGGGGGATGACGGCCATCATGGAGACGCCCTGCAGGGCGGCGGCCGGGTCGGGTCGGCCCGCGGCGTCGAGCGCGGGCTGGACGGGGCGCTGGAAGAGGGATTGGGCGCTGGCGGCTGGCACGCAGAGCCCCGCGAGGATGAGGACGATGGTGGTAGATTTGGTGCGCATGGTTCTGGCCTGCAGTGGCTTAGGGATGTTCGTCGGCATCGGTTTGGCTAGCGCTGGCCGATGCTGATGGTCGTGGTGTTGGTGACGGCTCGTCCTGGTCCGGAGACGGTTGCGAGGAGCCGTTTGCGTGAGTTGTCGAGGGTTTCGAGCTCGATGGTCTCGCCGTCGCGTGCGTCGTGGCGGGCGCGGGCTTCGGTTCGGATGACGATGCTGCCGACGATGGTGTGGAGGGCGACGCGGTCGCCTCGCTCGATGAGGATGGGTGGCTCGAGGTCGGCGGCGCGGATGGTCGCGCCGGCTTCGATTCGACCTCGCGTTGCCGAGGCGAGCGCTTCGGCGGGCGTGGCGATTGGGTCGGAGGGGGGGAGCCATTGCTCGGCGGGGGTGATGTCGTCGTGGGTGAGGCGCTGTCCGCGCGCGATGGTGCGCTGGGCGACGGCCGTGGTGCGGCGCGTGAGGACCTCGACGCGGATCGCTTCGGTGAGCACGATCTGTTGGCCCTGGTAGATCGTGATGCGGAGGGGCAGGCGCTCGGAGGTGCCGATGGGCTGGATGTCGACGATGCGGCCCGCGGTTGGTGTGCGGAGGAGCTCGGCGTCGCGCGGGTCGAAGGTGAGGCGGACGTCTTCGGGCGCGGCGCTGAAGAGGAAGCCGATCTGGCGGGCGACGGCGTCGCGCAGGGTCGGGCCGATGGGTTCGGGGGCCGACGAGGCGCGGCGCGGAGCCGCGGGTGTGGCGACGGGCGTTGGCTCGGCGTGGGCGGGCTGGAAGACGATGGTGGTGGGGCCGCCGCGGAGGGTGAGGAGTGCCCAGTTTGTGCCGGACTCGGTGAGCGCTGCGCGGACATCGCGTGCGGAGAGTGTCGCATGGCCCTGAGGGTTTGTTTTTGGTGTAAAGCTCTTGTGAGAAAGGCTTTGTGCTGAGTCGCCGGTGAGTTCGGCGACGAGGCCGAGGGTGATGGGTGTGCCTTCGGTGACGCGGATGGTGTCGCGCAGCTGGATGGTGTCGGCGCGGGCGAGGGCCGCGATGGACAGGGTGGTGAGGATGGTGATGAGGGTGCGCATCACGTTGGCGATCTGGGTTCTCGGCTGGGCGCTCAGGAAGAACGCTTATCTACGGGGTTATCTACGGAGTTGGGCGACTTGCTGGAGGGTTTCGTCGGCGGCTCGGATGGATTGGGAGTTCATCTCGAAGGCGCGTTGGGTGCGGATGAGCTCGATGAGCTCGCGGGTTGGGTCGACGTTGGATGCTTCGAGGAGGCCTTGGCGGAGTCGGCCTCTTGCGTCGGTGGCGGGCTCGCCGGCGGCGGGGGGCCCGCTGGCGGCGGACTCGACGTAGAGGTTTTCGCCGACTTGGACGAGGCCCGCGGGGTTGACGAAGGTGGCGAGCTCGATGGTGCCGACCTCGTTGGGCTCGGTGTCGCCGGGGAGTCGTTGGAAGACTCGGCCGGTGGCGTCGATGGTGATTTGGACGGCGTCGGGGTCGAGGGTGATCGGTGGATCGAGACGTCGGCCGGTGTCGTTGGCGAGGACCATCTCGCCATCGGAGTTGAGTGTGAAGTTGCCGGCGCGGGTGTAGGCGGTGCCGCCGCCGAGCTCGTTCTCGACCTGGACCTGGAAGAACCCCTCGCCCTCGATGAGGACGTCGAGGGGACGGTCGGTGCTGAGGGGTGAGCCCTGGCTGAAGTCGAGCTGGGTGCCGGAGACCTTGACGCCGAGTCCGACGTAAAGGCCGATGGGGCGTTGGTCGCCGATGGCGTTCTCGACGCCGGGCTGGGCGCGTTCGACGTAGAGAAGGTCTTGGAAGTTTGCGCGGCTGGACTTGAAGCCCGCGGTGTTGACGTTTGCCAGGTTGTTGGCGATGACGTCCATGCGGGTGTTGAGCGCGTTGAGCCCGGAGTGGGCGGATTGGAGGGCGATGTTTGCCATAGGTCTCTGTCTCGCAGTTGGTTACGGGATTTGTATGCGGGGCGATATGTATAGAGAGTTTGCAGTAGAGGGCGTTAGCCGACTCGGCCGAGGCGGTTGATGGCGCTTTCCATGAGGCGGTCCTGGTAGGTGACCATGGCGAGGTTGGCGCGGACGAAGGAGGAGGCGCTGGTGACGCTCTCGATGGCGTTGATCTCGTTGATGGCGGATTGCTCGAGTGCGTTTTGGACGATCGAGCCGGTGGCGGGGCGGCGGTTGGTGATCTGGTCGTTGGGGACGCCGAAGAGGTTGTCGCCGAGCTTGCTCAGGACGGAGTGGTCGGGGACGTCGACGAGTGCGAGGCGGGCGATATCTTGGCCTGCCTGGCGGATGGTGCCGTCGTTCGCGATGGCGACGGTGCCGGACTGCAGTGTGATTTCTTTGCCGGAGTCGTCGAGGATGGGGAGTCCGGAGGATGCGAGGACGAGTCGGCCGTCGTCGTCGCGGGTCATTCGGCCGTCGCGGGTGAGGCGGAGGCGGTAGCCCTCGTCGCCGGCGGACTCGCGGACCATGAGGAAGCCGTCGCCCTGGACGGCGATATCGAGGTCGTTGCCGGTGGTCTGGAGTGCGCCTTGGCCGAAGGAGATTCGGCTTGGTGCGAGCATGAGCCCGCCGCCGAGTGCTTCGAGGAGGTCGTTTGAGGGGAGGTTGTAGACGCCGTCTTCGGCGCGGACGGGGTCGCGCTGGATGGTGGATGCGATGTTGGGCTTGAAGCCGACGGTGCCGACGTTGGCGAGGTTGTTGGTGGCGACGTCTTGGCGGTGCATGCCGGTGAGGACGCCTGACGCGGAGAGTTGGAGGCCGTAGTTCATGCGGGGTGCCTGACGGATGGGGCGGTTTCTGCGCGGCGCCGGGGCGGCTCCGATGGGACATCCTCAAACGGTG
>ERZ1740067.1440-NODE-1440-length-16313-cov-6.817444_pt1 | contig 16313 bp, 15 predicted proteins | sample MGYA00581736_ERZ1740067 | MGnify/ENA primary metagenome ERZ1740067 (study PRJEB43018, sample SAMN04849236) | marine metagenome | isolation source: floating plastic debris | place: Pacific Ocean | collected 2008-08-27 | study: EMG produced TPA metagenomics... | reverse complement strand
AAGACAATCCTTGCCCGCTCACGTATTTAGACCACGCGGCCTATTTAGGTCGTGAGTTTGTCCGCGCAGAAATCGCTTTAATCGACGGAACGGAATACGTACAGGACTGAACAAGCCAGACTAAGACAAACAAAAAGCGTCAAATATAGAACGGTGGAAATCAGCAATGGTGATACACATAGAACTCTTCACCAGCTAGATACAGCGCCTTCTGTACAAAATCAGCGCAAAAATAAATTGTACGAATCAGAGCGGGTACGCTGTGGCACAACCTTCCTTCTGAGCTTTGGCCTTAGCGTTTCATGACAAGTTCTTTTGAACACAGCGCTGAACATACCACTGAGCACACACCGGCTCAAATACTCGGCCTGTACGGGGAGCAGCTTGTGAGCCAGTGGCTAGTGCAGAAGCAATGTCAGATCGTTGGCCACCGCTGGCATAGTCGCTTCGGCGAAATAGATCTCATTGCCAAGGGAATCAGTGGTGAGGGGGCGTTACGAAAAGAAATTCTGGCCTTTATAGAGGTCAAAACCCGTAGCGACGGCAATTGGGATGCTGATGGATTACTCTCTGTGACGCGCACCAAGCAAAAAAAGCTGCGCATGACCGCACGTTACTTCTTAGTTCGTCATCCTCAACTCTCTGAAATGCCGTGCCGATTTGATATTGCACTGGTCAGCTGCCATCGCACTCAGCCATTGAAGAGATTGAGCCTGCAAGTGCCTCACCAGCCACCTAGTCGGCCAAAGTACCTGGCGTTGCAAAGCTATATTCGCGATGCCTTTACATAGCGGCCATTTATAGCAAGCGTACGGATGCATAACGCCAAGGCGAGACTGCGTCTTGGCCTTACCACGCCTCTGGCGTTACGTACGCTTGCTTGCCACTTAGCCTCCAGAGATCCAAGGTTTCAGAGAGCACTAATGTGGTGAGCTAAGTGGGAAAAGCTATACATAGCGGTAACGCGCTCAGTGAAGATTCAGGCGAGTGTTTCAGGGCAATATCCGAGGCCGGTAACAAACTGCTTACGAAATTCCTCAATTTCCACACAGTCGGGTTTGCCATGGGAAACGACGGCAATCTGATAACGACGCATTACGTCGACCGCAGACTGGCCCATCTCAAGCCCCCAAAGTGCCATGCGCACTCGAAAACCTGGTTCATAAGGAATACCAATTTCATTTAAGAAGGCCAGAAAGTTTTGCTGTGCTTGATCTGTGGCGCTATCGTGCAGCTTTACTTTCACCACCCAGCCGTCAATTTGGTGAATAACGGTAATGAATTCGAGCGGTAGCTGAGTCACCCACAGCAACCGCTCAACCACACGTAATGTCAGACTTGCATTGGCCAAGTAGTAGATGTATTCCATCGTTTGGGGGAAGTGGTTGCTACAGTCTCGTACGCCTTAAAAGCTCAGTGCCCAAAAGCATAGGATGTGAAAAAGGTGAGGCCACTTCTAAGCAAAAGGGCAGCTGAGCAATTAAGCAGCTGAGCAGACGAGTAGCCAATGCGATGGCGGTGCCCTGCCAAGGGAAAAAGCGCGTCTAAAAACACATTAGTCACCCGCTGCTAACCGGGATAGCCTGCGAGATGAGTCTTTGCTCTTTAGCGTCTTAATAATTCTATTATTACTCACTGACTCCCCTGATTTAATAACTTCATCAGCAAATAATGAACTAACCCACAAATATTTCCCGGTTTACACCCAAATCTTAGTAAACGTTCAAACTGGTTCAATTCAAAGCGGCTCACTTACCCATAGCAGCACGGACGGCTGCCCTCTGATCTCGGCGAGAAATCCAGCGCTGATAGGTATTGTTATGAATAGCAACTGAGTGACCCATCATGCGAGCAGAGACTGTATCTGGAAGTCCTGCACCAATAGTTCTGACAGCCCAAGCATGACGGAGATCGTAGGGGGAGAAGGGAACTTTGTAGCGCTTGAACTGTTTAGAAACTTGCTGCCCAATAAGCTGGAGAGTCGTTTTACTCAGGTCAGTGTTGACTTTTGGTAAACGGATGTCGCGCAGGTTGAAGGCATCTATCCAGTCACGGGGGAAGGGCCAAACGTCATGTTGGCCTGTTTTAGTTGATTCTAAAACTTCGAGGATGGCCTCATCATCACCGTCTGCCAGCATGGTGTAGTCGCTAAAGAAGACTTCATGATTGCGCAGGCCGTAGGTGGCCATGATGCCGTAGACGAACTGCCATTGTGGATTAGGAATTTTTTCGTAGGCAGCCAGTATTTCGGCATCGGTAGGCAGATTGCGAAGCTGGGTTTTACTGTTACCGTAATTGCCCGCAAAGGATTTGAGTTCGGTGGGGAGCGGGATACCGACAAAGGTCGTGAAGGATTCTAGAGCGGTGCAGCACACCTGGCGGCTGCGGGAATTGGCCTTGGTGCTCTGAACGGTGGCGTAAATGGCTTCGGGGAGAGAGAGGTCAGGATGCTGAGACGCGATCACCTGCAATTTTCTCAGGTATGGCGCGTATGCTTTTTGCCACGTCGTCTTTACCGATGAAGGCTTAGCATCTATGCGCTCCAATCGCTGCTGAAAAAAGTGGGTCTCAAACGCATCAAGTTGCACAGGCAAACCTGCATTTGCTCGTGTAAGCCCCGGCGCGATTTCCAGATAGTCGTACCAGTCGAACGTATCTGCAATAATTTGTGCGGCAACGACTTTAGCCACTTGGGTGATTTTCTGTAGACCCTCTTCGCTGGCAGGAATCCCTAAGGGAATGCGCTGCTGGTAGGCGGAGAGTTTTGCACTATTGGGCCGAGGGGGCAGCGTACCGCGCAGATTGAGTTTTTGGCCTCGGCGCTCAATTTTGAGGCCGAGCTTGGCGACTTTGAGTCGCTGATTGATCCCGTCTAGTGACGCGTCAATAGGATGAGAGTCCATCTTTCACCCAAAGCAAATGTTTCATACATAACGTTAGTTGTTACGATAGGCAAAGATGATAAAAGTATTAAGCGCAAAAGTGCGCGATTGATTATGGGCCGTGTGGGAGTTTTACTATTAAATTTGGGTGGACCAGAAAAACTGGAGGACGTTCAGCCCTTCCTGTTTAATCTGTTCTCAGATCCTGAAATTATTCGTATTCCATTTCCCATTCTGCAAAAACCGCTAGCCTGGTTTATCTCTAGCCGTCGGGTCAAAACGTCTCAGGCCAACTACCAGGAAATCGGCGGCGGCTCGCCGCTTAGACGCATCACTGAGGAGCAGGGAGCCGAACTCAAAAAGACTTTGATAGAGAAGGGTGAGGACGCTGAAGTTTACATCGGGATGCGTTACTGGCATCCATTTACTGAAGAGGCGATCGCCAGCATTAAGCGAGACGGTATCGAAAAGCTAGTCATTCTCCCCCTGTATCCGCAATATTCCATTAGCACCAGCGGTTCTAGCTTTCGCCTACTAGAAAAAATCTGGCAAGAAGATTCACAGCTTACCCCCATTGACTACACCCTGATTGAGTCATGGTATGCCCGGCCTGGCTATGTCAACTCAATGGCTGACCTCATCCGTACCGAACTAGATAAACTCCCTAATCCGGATAAAGCGCATGTGTTCTTCAGTGCCCACGGTGTACCAGTTAGCTATGTAGAAGAGTTCGGCGATCCCTACCAGAAGGAAATCGAGCATTGCACAGACCTGATTATGCAAGCGTTGGATAGGCCCAACGAATTTACACTGGCCTATCAGAGCCGGGTCGGTCCCATTGAATGGTTACAGCCCTACACCGAAGATGCCATTTCGTCCTTAGCGAAGAAAGGCGTTGAAGATTTGGTGGTTGTACCGATTAGTTTCGTCTCAGAGCATATTGAAACGCTCCAAGAAATTGATATTGAATATCGAGAGATTGCTGAGGAAGAAGGGATTGAAGGGTTTCATCGGGTACCAGCGCTCGATACCTATCCTCGCTTCATCGCTGATCTGGCTGACATGGTAGAAGAAGCTCTCGTTCAGGATCCGGTTCGGTTTTCAGACTTAGCGAAGCCAGAGAAGAAAGTTAAAATTTACCCACAGGACAAGTCTGCATGGGGAATGACACCCGTTGCAGAAGTGTGGAATGGCCGCTTGGCAATGCTAGGTTTTCTGGCGCTATTGGCAGAAATTTTCACTGGACATGGGCCTTTGCATTTGATTGGGCTACTGTGACTTCGACTCCGCTCAGCCACCGAACTCCGCTCAGCCACCGATCTGCTAAGCCACCGATCTGCTAAGCCACTGAGCGCTCAGCTATCAAGTGCATCAGATACTGGACCCTGAGCAGCGTTGTGACACAAAAGGAATCCCATAGCCAACTTCAAACGGTCATTTGGTGAAGTGGGCATTCGAAAAATCTTGGTGTTAGAGTGTATCTTCAATCAGCATTCGTTTGCCTGCTTGCACTTGAGAGACATTGACTATGACGAAAGAACGCTCTATCACGGGTGAATTTGGGCTTCAGTTTAAGACGCTGCTGGGCATCGTTGTTGGACTGTGGGTACTTGAACTCATTGATATTCCGCTGGGAGGAAGCCTCAATCGATTTGGAATTCATCCTAGAGAGATCTCTGGCCTTTGGGGAATTGTGTTCGCGCCTTTTTTACATGGTGATTTGCTGCATTTATTGTCGAACACAGTGCCGCTTGTGGTGCTCAGTTGGCTGATTATGCTAAGAGAGACAGCTGACTGGCTGATGGTTACCCTCATCGTTGGGTTTATCAGCGGATTAGGCGTCTGGCTTGTGGGTCAACCTGGCTCTGTTCATATTGGCGCTAGTGGCGTCATATTTGGCTATTTTGGCTTTTTGCTGGCGCGAGGATACTACGAGCGCAGCTTTGTCTCCATCGCCTTCTCGGTACTGGTGACTTTTTTGTATGGCGGTCTTATTTTTGGGGTGCTTCCTGGTCAACCGGGGATCTCTTGGGAAGGGCACCTCTTTGGATTTATCGGTGGGATTGTTGCGGCCAAACTCATGTCATCGCCTCGCAAACGACCTAATAATTTTGATATCTAGATCCAGTGAAATTTGTCGCTCAATTTCTATCCTTCTGGAGTCAGTCGACTCCCAAACTCCAAGGTTTCAGAGACGGCTTCTGTCAGGTAGTTGGCAGCGGCTTCTACGGCGGCCACGGCGTTTTCATAGAGCATTCGAGTAGGCCCTAGTACACCCAAGCTCCCCATGGGACCAGGCTGCTGACCGTAGCGGGTGGTCACGAGCGCACAGGAGCGCATCGGTTCTACGGGGTTTTCGGATCCGATCCAGATTCGTGTGGGCTGCTCCGGCATCAAGTCTGACGATACGTCACTGTCTGTGCGTGAGGCCGGGGCAGCAATGAGTGGCCATATCTGAGAACGGCCATCTTCTAACAGCTGAACGATGCTGCGGATATTTTCACGCTCGGCAAATTCTGGCTGATCGAGGGCATCGGCAACACCACTAACGAGGATTTGTGTGGAGGAGAGTGGACGAGACTTGCGAGCAAGGTCTGCGATCGCCCCTTGAATGGCTGCCACATAACGCTGAAACGTCTGATCCAGCTCAGACCAGTTCAAATCAGCATTTTGCAGAGAGCGACCTGTCAGCTGATCCGATAGAAAATTCGACAAAATTTGTAGCTCACGATCAATCACCTCATCACTACTCTTGCTCAGCAGCTGACTGGGCAAACGCAACAGCACAGAATGATTGTCATAAATGTCGAGAACCACCAGCAAAATCTGCTGGTTGCTCACCCGCACCAGCTGCAAATGTTTAATCAAAGACGCATTCATTTGAGGTAGCGTCACTAGAGCGATGTAGCCGCTCAGTCGCGATAGAATTTGTGCTGACTCCTGCAACAGTGCCTCAATCGCCTGACTTTCCCAGTCCAACTCCAGCATTAAGGCCGTACGCATTTGAATGGCTAGCGGCGCAGCCGAAGAACCAGCCAACGACATCAACTCATTGACGTAGGTGCGATAGCCAGAATCCGAGGGAATACGCCCTGCTGAAGTGTGTGGTTGATAGAGTAAACCCGACTCCTCTAGTGCACTCATCACATTACGGATGGTGGCAGAACTCACCTGTAGGTCGTAGCCCTTGGCCAAGGACTTAGAGCCAACCGGTTCAGCCGTGCTCACATAGTGACGCACAGTCGCCCTGAGAATATCTTGCTGCCGAGGGTTGAGTTTCATGGAATACGCCATGTAAACGACCGTATCGTGTCGAACGTACCCAAAATGTTGTACGCCATACAAATCCCCCCTTAATCATAAAGGATTGCTTAAGCGCTTATAGCAAAACCCACCCCTTTTCTGCCCGGTTTGATCCCCGTAGCCTTGTAATGTTCAGCAATCTTCTCAATATCCTGGTAAATTCAGAAAGCTGCTGTAACAAACCTGCTAGTTAGTGCTATGACAGGGAACTACAGTTATATGCTGAAAATCCTTGCTCCTCAAAACTGGACAAAACAGGCTGGTTTTACCGCTGGGATGACCGTATCGGCCCGTTTTTGTGGCTGAGCTTTCTCTTTTACTGGATTCCTGACAGCCAGGTTAAGCCACCATGTCTGATCTTCCTTTTACCCTTGATCAATTGCGCATTTTAAAAGCGATCGCCGCTGAGGGGAGCTTCAAACGCGCTGCTGATAGTCTTTATGTTTCGCAACCTGCCGTCAGCTTGCAGGTCCAAAACCTAGAAAGGCAACTAGACGTCCCACTATTCGACAGGGGCGGGCGTCGAGCGCAGCTTACCGAAGCGGGACATCTGCTGCTGGAATATGGCGATCGCATCCTTAGCCTTTGTCAGGAGACCTGCCGCGCCGTAGAAGATTTGCAAAACCTTCAGGGTGGGACCCTAATTGTAGGTGCTAGCCAAACCACGGGCACTTACCTACTGCCCCGCATGATCGGCCAGTTTCGTCAGCGATATCCAGAAGTGGCTGTGCAGCTTCACGTACACTCCACTCGCCGCACCTCTTGGAGCGTTGCCAACGGTCAGATTGATCTGGCGATTATCGGTGGCGAAGTTCCTCCGGAACTACAAGATTCGCTAGAAATCGCCCCTTATGCCGAAGATGAGCTGGCCCTGATTATGCCGGTATTTCATCCGCTTGCAGGTAACGAAACCATTGCCCGTAGCGATTTGTATAAGCTCAAGTTCATCACCCTAGACTCGCAATCTACTATTCGCAAAGTGATCGACCAGGTGCTCACTCGGGGCGGCATCGAAACTCGACGGCTGCGCGTAGAAATGGAGCTTAATTCTATAGAGGCGATTAAAAACGCCGTTCAGTCTGGATTGGGTGTGGCGTTTGCCTCTACCTCGTCCATCGAAAAAGAACTGCAGATGGGCGTCATTCACAGGGCTCGAATTGAATCAGTGGAAGTCAAGCGCACGCTCTCGGTGATCTTCAACCCCAATCGTTATCGTTCTAAAGCTGCAGAAGCGTTTACCAAGGAAATTTTGCCGCAGTTTACGAACCGAGAGCTGGAATTTCGAAAGGCCAGCGTGAAGACCAATGGGAAGGCTAACGGCAAAGCCGTTGATAGTGCTACCGCACAAGACAACAGTGAGGAAAAATCCTCCACCTCGAAACCCGTCGCGAATCAGGATACATCTGCTAAAGTGCCTGATAAGGCCAAAACAGCTCTTGATGCTGACAGCGGTCGTTAGCAGTTGAGCTTACTGTCAAATCTCCTATGCAACTGCACTGCACCCGACCAAACTGCCCATCCCCTGTCAATCACTTCTCGGATCTCGATAATCCTAATATTCCTCAGCCCCTGAAGCAAAAGTATTGCAGTGCTTGCCGCATGGAGCTTATTTTACGTGGGCGCTATTTACCGGTCGGGCTGCTCGGGAAAGGCGGCTTTGGCACCGCTTTTTTGGCTCGTGACTTTGATTCACCCACGCAGCGTAAGTGTGTCGTTAAGCTGTTCCAGCCACCGGTTACGCTCACCCCTCAGCAACTGGCTACTGCCCAGCGGCTGTTTGCCAAAGAGGCGATTGTGCTGGAGCGACTGGGCCTGCAACATCCGCAAATTCCTAACCTGTACGCTTACTTTCCGCTGCTCGTCACCAACCCACTCAATAATCAGTCCGAAGAACTCTTCTATTTGGTTCAGGAGTTTATCGACGGTGATGACCTAGAAAAAATCCTCGATAAGCAGGGAAAGTTCTCGGAGGACGACGTAATTAAGGTGCTAAAAGCCATGCTGGACGTGCTGGGCTTTGTGCATCGTAATGGCGCGATTCACCGTGATGTGAAGCCTTCCAATATTATGCAAGGCAAAGATGGCAAGCTTTCTCTGCTGGACTTTGGCGCGGTTAAGGAAGTGACGGCCTCTACCGGTGTGCAAAAAGGACCGACCACAATTTGCTCCCCTGAGTACGCGCCGCCCGAGCAAATTATGAATGGAACGGTGGACCAAACCTCCGACCTGTATGCATTGGCAGCTACGTGTGTAGTGCTGCTGACTGATAAGGGCTCCAATGAGCTGCGTGACAGCATTTCTAATCGGTGGAAGTGGCAGAGCCATGCACAAGTGTCACCAGCGCTGACAGATATTTTGGAGCGCATGCTACAGCCAAATCCACGCGATCGCTTCTCTACGGCCTCTGAAGTCCTCTCGGCCCTCAGACTCATCGTACAGACACCGCTTTCAGCCGCAACGCCTGCTACAGCTGCGCCGCTCATCACGCCACCGCTCACACAGCCGACTGCGCAACCATTACAGCCACGCCCAAAACCCAAATCTGCGAAAAACCCAAACCGTACCCCTGCTACAGCTATTTCTAATCCCACGCCGCCACCTGCGCCCCCCCAAGTACAGCAAGCAACACAGCCCTTATCTATGGTGCGCTTTCTGGGAAATGCAGCTTTTTCGGGTGTTCAGGGCGGATTACTAGCGATTGCCACAGCCAGCATCATAGAGGCAGCTTCTATTGCTATTGGAGCCTGGGTAGTCATGGTTGCGGGCCTAGGGTTCCTTCAATTTCGCCGCATTATAGAAGGACTCGATCTCGTTATTATCGCAGCGGTCACAATGGCGATTGTGATCTTTTTTCGACCCCTGCACGGCGTGCTCACCACACCGAGTATGGGTCTGATTATTGTCATCGCGTTGATGGCTGGGTGCGGCATGGTGATGGTGGCCATCGTCTTTCGACTTATCTTTCGCCTGATCTCAGAAATTATGTGACGACATCTGTTTTCACATATGTCCTGACCGGATAAAAAACCGCTTCAACGTTAGCCGCTCCGGCCAAGTCTCCCGTATTATGTGATAAACCAAAAGTCCCCATAATACCCTCGCTTAGGCTGCAATTCCCATGGCAAAGAAGAATGAGCTGCCCGCTCTGATGGGCGCATTACTAGTAACCTTCGCCCTGATTGGCGGCGGCGCTTGGTGGCTCAAAAACAACATCCTAGATAGCACTGGCAACAACACTCCGGTCGAGACGGCCGAGAGTAATCAGGGATCCGGGCAGTCTGGACAAAGTGCGGGGGCTGAGAGCAGCGGACAATCTGTCTTGCCAGGAAGCGTATCTGCGGCAAAGCAAAGAGGACTCGATGCCCTCGCAGACCAAAATTACGATGAGGCTAAAGCAGAGTTCACGGCCGCTCTGGCAGAAACTAAAAACGATCCTGAATCGTTGATTTACCTGAATAATGCCGAGATTGGCAACGACGATGCCTACACGTTGGCCATGATTGTTCCAGCGGGCTCTTCAGAAAATGCCGCCGCAGAACTCATGCGCGGCGCAGCGCAAGCACAGGTCGATATCAACGCAGGTGGTGGGATTGATGGCACACCACTCAAGCTTCGTCTCATCAACGACGACGATGATAAAGAGACCGCCAGCGACATTGCCAATGACCTCGTCGATGACAATGTCGTGCTGGGTGTGATTGGGCACTACTCTAGCGGCACTACCCTCGCCGCCGCTGAAGTCTATGAAACGGGTCAGCTGCCGATGGTATCGCCGACGAGTACTGCTGTCGATATCTCTAATGCCGGAGATTACATCTTTCGCACGGTGCCCAGCGATCGCCTCGCAGCAGCCACACTCTCCCGCTATGTGCTCAACGAGCTCAATGAGAATCAAGCTGTGGTCTTCTACACTGAAGAAAGTGCATACAGCAAATCGGTAAAGTCTGAATTTACCACTGAGCTGCTGAGTAACGGCGGCGAGGTCGTCGCAAACTTTGATGTCAGCCAGTCAGATTTTGACGCGCAGCAAGCCATGGCAGAGGCCAAAGAGCAGGGCGCAACCGTACTGATGCTGGCACTCAATACGGCAACCATTGAAATTGCCAACGATGTTATCCAGGCGAATGCCCAAGATTTGCCAATGGTCGGCGGGGATAGCATGTATAACCCCATTATTTTGCAAGAGAGTGGGGCAGATGCGCTGGGCCTTGTTGTCGCAGTCCCGTGGCATATTTTGAGCCATGTGCAGACGCCTTTTGTCGCTGAATCCAGACAGCTGTGGGGCGGGGATGTGAATTGGCGGACGGCCACGGCCTATGATGCGGTCAAGGCACTTGCCGCGGGACTCGAAGCAAACCAGAGTCGAGAAGGAATAGCCAGTGCCTTAGCGGAAGCAGGTTTAAGTGTTGAAGGGGCGACAGATGCAATTCGTTTCTTGCCAACGGGCGATCGCAACCAAGCATCTCAACTAGTAGAAGTAGTGCCAGGCACCCGCTCAGGTACGGGATACGACTACGCACCTGTAGAGTAGGTGACCCAACGTGAGTCTCACACAACCGCCTAAAAGCACCCCAGAACCTCAGCAGAAAAGTTCGTCAAGCCAAAGTTCGTCAAACCAAAATACTACAAGCCAAAATGCTGCGAATAGTAGCAGAAAGCTACCTGCGCTTGCAGTCTCGGTTGCATTGACGGCAGTGATCGCGCTGACTGGAGCTTGGTGGCTCAAAGGCACGGTTTTCAGAAACATCAAGGGCGGATTCTTCCGAGTGGGACCCTTAGACTCCCAGCCGTCTGAAGTAGATATGACCGCCGGACACGATGGCTCTTCCGGTGTATCTATGCTGCCGGGCAGCGTATCTGGCGCAAAGCAAAAGGGCCTGGATGCGATGGCAGCAAAAGACTGGGCAACCGCCAAAGTAGAATTCGCGGCGGCTCTAGCTGAAAAGCGCAATGATCCAGAAACCCTGATTTATTTCAACAACGCCAAAATCGGCAACAATCCAGCCTACACGATTGCCCTTTCTGTTCCTGCGAGCAAATTTTCCAATCCAGCCCTAGAAATTATGCGTGGCGTGGCACAAGCACAAAACACGCTTAATCAATCGGTGGGTATTAATGGAACACCGCTCAAAGTACTGCTGTTCGACGATCAGGGCGAACCAGAACAGGCACAGGAGATCGCAAACGCCCTTGCGGCCAATCCGAATGTTCTAGGCGTTGTTGGCCACTACTCTAGCGACACGACGCTAGCCGCCGCAGACGTCTATGAAGCTGCCGGGCTCCCGGTCATTTCACCCACGAGTACAGCCGTTAATATCGCATCAGCAGGCGACTACGTTTTTAGAACCGTACCGAGTGATCGCCTTGCAGCATCAACCCTGGCTCGCCACACCCTCAACACGCTCAAGAAGAAAAAAGCAGCTGTCTTCTACAACAGCGAAAGCACCTACAGTCGCTCTGTAAAGTCTGAATTTGCGACAGAATTCCTGAGTAGTGGCGGAGACGTCGTCGCCGAATTTGACACGGCAGAAGCTGGCTTTAGTGTTGGCAATGCGCTGAAAGTTGCCAAAGACCAAGAAGCCGATGTCATTATGCTCGGGCTCACCCTAGGAACGGTCGATATTCCCATTCAAATCATGGCAGTAAATAAAAGGCAGCTACCCATTGTTGCCAGTGACAGCCTCTATAGCCCTCGCGTGCTAGATATTGGGCAAGAGAATGCCCTCGGGATGACTGTTGCTGTGCCATGGCACACGCTCAGCCATGCTCAAAGCGCTTTTGTAGGCACCGCACAAACGCTCTGGGGAGGCGATGTCAACTGGCGCACGGCGATGGCTTATGATGCCGCAATGACATTGGCGACGGGCATTGGGACAGAACCAACGAGGGTAGGGGTCGCAGAGACCTTAGCAAATCCCGGGTTTACAGCCACTGGTGCAACGGATGACGTGCGCTTTTTTCCATCGGGCGATCGCAACCAACCGTCACAGCTAGTGAAAGTTGTCAAAGGCAATCGCACCAGTAGCGGCTACGAATTTGCCCCTGTCGAGTAGCCTCAGACATGACAATAGAGAGAGATGTTCAAGAGAGAGATGTTCATAAGCAGCTACTGAAAAATGCACAGGCTATTAGTCCAACGCTGAGCGCAGCCATTGAACAGAATGGGCCAACCGTGCTAAAACCAAAGCGAGATACGCCCTTTGCAGAACACTTGTGTCGGGCAGTAACTGGTCAACAGCTCTCAGTCAAAGCAGCAGCGGCGATTTGGGGTCGTGTTGTGGATAGCGTGCCAGAAAACACGGCTTTGATGGATTACTTTCTATCAGTAGATCCTCAAGCGCTGCGAGAATGCGGGCTGTCGCGGGCAAAAGCAAAAACCGTAGGAGCGATCGCCACAGCCGCGAGCCAAGGACAGCTCGACGCAGCAGAACTCGCCGCGCTCACTCACCTAGAACGCACCAAACGTCTCACCGCGCTATGGGGCATTGGCCCGTGGACAACCGATATGATGGGCATTTTTTACTTTGGCGATCCAGATATTTGGCCAGAGGGTGATCTTGCCGCCCGCAAGACCTTGGAGAGGCTAACCAGTAAGCGCCGAAAAACACTTCGCACCGCAGCCCAATTTGCACCGTATCGCTCGTATTTAGCACTTCACATGTGGCAATACGTAGACGCCAAACCTGACGAATCAGCCAAGCCGTAGATCGTTGAGGCTTGATGATGATTGGAGATTTTCTTATGTGCTAGATAGCTTGAGCTGCAGTAGGCTTTGGCGTATCTGCTCCGTGAGATATTGGCTTCGGTTGAGACAAGCGTAGTGGGATCTCTTCTTTGTCTTGCGCCTCACCCCAGAATTCAGAGAGGGTAGGGCCGTTCTGAGTAAGCTTGTCGCGAAAGAAGAAAATAAACCACTCGTGAAACATCACGCGGCGACCCATATTGGTAAACCATCTCATACCGTGACGGGCGGAGCGATGCGAACAATTTCGTCCGCTGACAGCGGGCCAAATTCGGTATCGAGCAGTGTGACATCGTGGTCAGCGTCAATAAGCGGTCCGCCTAATACACAGCAGCCCCAAGGGAGGCAAATGCTCCTTAGGAATCCGACTACCGATGGCAGTATGCGGTGGATTAACCATTAAAATTCGCATGGTCTTTCGCTGCGCATAGCCAGCAAGTCACTGGACTTCTCAACAACAGCATTCCCACGCGTTCCTGATGAGCCGTCTGAGGTTACAGTAAACGCAACCTATGAATCTGTAGTCAAGAATTGAGCGCTTACAGTCACCCCCAAGGGCAAAACTTGCAGTCACCCCCAAGGGCAAAAAATGTCTTCTTTTATTAGTCATGGTCTAGCAGCAGTCACCACCTATGCTGCAACACCACCATGGAAACAGCCCTTCACCTCACGCCTAGGGACATTGTTGTGGATGGGCTGGCTGATTGTTCTTGCTTGGATGCCGGATATTGATTACGCGTTTCCCATACTCAGGATGTCGCAACATGAGGGCATGCGAATTACCCATGCGGTTGCAAGCAGCTTACTAGTACCGGCACTAACAGGGATAGCGCTATATGCAGCCGGATTGAGAAGTGAGAAGTTACGAACTTGCTGTTGGCAAAGTGCGATCGCTGGGCTCTCTCATATTCTGATGGACTTCTGTGTCGGTGTAATTGGCCTGCCTCTGCTATGGCCATTTCACAAAGCGGTTATAGCCGCACCCATTGGTTTACTGCCTAGCGCGGGTAGCCCACACTGGCAGAACTACTACTTCTACCAAAACTTACTCATTGAGTTAGGCATTGTTGTTCCCATCATGATTGTTTTTCTTTGCAACTTACCGTGGCAGACGAACAAACTGAAATTGTGGCAATCGTTAGTTTTGATCGGCACTGCTGCTTATTTTTTGCGGTGGTCAATCGGCCTATCCCGTTGACCTACAGAGCCTAAAGTGAAGCCATTGATAAAAGCGATTAAAAGCGATTTTTAATCCAATCTTTCACAGCATCTTCTGCACCGCTGATATTGCTTAGGCCGAATACAAAAATAATCAGGTACAACAGTGAGCTGGTAATCGCCAAACCCAAAGAGCAAATTGCCACTCCGGCCAAGCTCAACAGCCCATCATCATCGAATAGCCCAAGACCCACGACAAAAATGCCCATCGCAGGAACGGTGTTGGTGAGCGGAAGCGGCAAAATCATCGACATAGACGCCAGGGTCAACACAAGTCCAACGATGGCTTGCCCAACACGACTGGTACAAATAGGCGTTAGCCGAGGACGCGAGACCTTTTCAATACGCTGAAGCCATGGCAGACCTTTTTGCAAAAAGGTCTGAACCTGCTCTCGTTCGAACCCGCGCTTGCGCCACTTCTCAGGCACCCAGGGCTGATCTTTACCAATCATCAGCTGCACTGATAGCAGCAGCATTACTAAGCCAAAAGGCGTAGAGTAGCCCGGAGCGGGAACAGGCAATGCCGAAGGAATTGACAGCAAAACGAACAAAAAGCCAAACGTCCGCTCACCCGCAAGCTCTAAAATCTCATTCAGCGTCACCTCCGCAGCCTTCACAACGGGAGCACGATCCTGACTGCTGAAGCTTTCCACCGAGGCATCAACAGGGCTATCAGCCGGAGCCGCACTCATCGTGTCATTGGCCATATCGCTGAGAAAGTATCGTTGAAGCTCGACAGATAGCTTAGCCATGCGGAAAACTCGACAAAAGGGATGAATTAGCTCTATAGCAATATAGCAACCGGTGTAAGCCTACAGATATCTGTAGGGACGCTATTTATCAAGAACACCCAGTTGCATAAAGCCTTGCTATACCCACCCTTTCTAATTGCCTATGACGCTACGCTCTGCCATAAAGAATCTAACCAAAACGCAACTAGTCATAAAGCAGATATCCGGAAAGCAGCTATTGGTAGCTCTTCCCCTTGTCTTAGGAACAACGGCCTGTTTTCCCTTAGCCAACAGATCAATTCCTTTTCATCATTATCAGCTGTGGGCAAGTTGTCAAAGAAGATGACCAACTTGTATTTCCCAGTCATGAATTCAAGTGTCTTGAGCTCGGTTTTAGTCTTGAAAGCGGTTCCAGCAGGGTAGAAACATTCTTGCTGGAATGAGTTGACATTGTTGGGATGACTGATGTTTCAAGGATAGAGCGATCGCTCTTTATGACATTGGTTTAACTGTGGCAAATATACGCAAGTTGTTTATTCACTAGAAGATCTGTTTAGACGGTGGGGAACGATGAGGCCAGCGAAACTCATTAAATACATCCGCTAGATGATCAAACCTAATAACCTTGTTGTTTTAGGCGCGGTGGCCCTATCGCTCAGTGCCTGTGGTAGCAACAGTCCTCCTACAGTCTCTGCTGAGCCAACCAATGCAGACGTTGTAGCTGTTGCGCCAGCCGTCGCTCCTGACGCTGTAGCCGCACCGGCGGCACCTCAAGCGACAGCGGCGGCGGCCCCTACCTGCAATCACAACTTCCCCGCAGGTGCTGCGGTGGGCGGACAGGTCATTACCGTGGATACTTGCTCTGTTAAAGCTGGCAATCCCCGCGCAATTGACTTTGTGTATTACTTGGGACCAGAGAAAATCGAAAGCAGTGCTGATTGCCCAGGCGGTAACTGGACGACTTATCCCGAACGCGCGGTTCACTATCCCCAGTCTGCAGCGACACAAACTATGATCAACATTGTTTGCCAAACGGCTGGGCACACCGCAGTTGTTGCATCGGCTCCGGTTTCACAGACTCCAGCACCAGCACCTAGACCAGCAGTTACCTCTAGACAAACAGATGCAAGCATCGGTGAGTTTATCCCCTCATCCCATGAGTGGTTCGTGTATGATCCGCCGTCAAATGTAAGAACTGTACCGGGTGGTGACATCCTTTGTTCTATTCAAGATGAACGGTTCATCCACGTGTCGGGCTATATTTCCGCCGGGAAAGAAGATGGTGGCAGTGATATTTGGCGCAAAACAAACGCTTGCGGCTCCGAAGGGTGGATTCATGGAAGTCAACTGCAATCTTAGGGGTCTTAGGCTCGCCTGAGGATCACTAAATTGCTGTCGCTCATCATGAACTTTTCATCAAAAAAGGCGCAGCACGGT
>ERZ1740067.1439-NODE-1439-length-16317-cov-6.618620_pt1 | contig 16317 bp, 16 predicted proteins | sample MGYA00581736_ERZ1740067 | MGnify/ENA primary metagenome ERZ1740067 (study PRJEB43018, sample SAMN04849236) | marine metagenome | isolation source: floating plastic debris | place: Pacific Ocean | collected 2008-08-27 | study: EMG produced TPA metagenomics... | reverse complement strand
AGAAAATGAATACCGCCCTTTTCTTTCCAGAAAGGATACGGCAGGGTATTGTTGGTAACTCCAGTTTCATTTTTACGTTCAATCGTGAAGATGGACAGACACTTGGGCTTCTTAAGGCAACAAAAGGGGAGGACAGTAACCTGTTGGTAATCACAATAGATGGTAATATCTACTCTTATATCATCAGTTATGCAGAAAAACTGGATGTGCTGAACCATTTCATTGAATTGCCTGAACGGATAGGGAATGAAAAGCGTGATAAACCGAAGGAAAACCAAACACCTGTTTCGGCTGAACATCAAATAGGGTTAAGTAAGAAAATTACACCTGAGACGGAAGGATTAGAACTGCCTAATAACTGCAAAAAGTTGTTGCAATTACCCGAACGTAAAAACATTACTAAGAGGAAGAAAGGGGTGTCACTTGGCATTAAAAACATGGTGTATGAGAAAGACTTGATTTATCTGCAGATGGAAATAAGGAATACTTCCGGTATTGATTTTGAAGTAGATGCTTTAGAGCTATTTAAGGTCAATGGAAACCGGAACAAAAAATCTTCCTATCAAGAATTACAGATAGAACCACTTCATAAACATAATCGTCCAGAAATTGTAAAGAATGGTGCGGTAGGCCGGTTCATTTATGTATTGCCAAAATTCACCTTTTCTGATGATGAAAAGCTGATGATTCGATTATTGGAAAGAAAAGGGAGTAGATCTTTGACATTAATTAGGAAGCTATAGCATAAAGTTTACTAGCCACTACTTAACCTGACAGTTGTGGTTAATCCGGCACTTGAAAAGAACCTTTAAGCTCATTGTATTCATCTATATATCTTTTATGTGTGTAACTAAGTTAAGATAATTTCAAAGGGTTTTTTCGGAACAGTTTCAATCGTTTTATTGAACTTTCAAGTTTATAGTGGGTTCAATAGCCAAGGCCAAGGCCACGGCCCCTTTTTGTTTCTCTAGATTTTATTCTTTTAAGTTCTTGCACATCCAAAAGGTCTTTCGCCCTAGCGGACTTCACCTTACTGGTTATCAGGTCTTCAAAAGATAGTACATGGTACCTGGCCACATTTGTTGTTCCTATTTGACCCTTTTCGGAGCTTTCATATGCTTCTTTGAAGGTTTTGCCCACATTGAATTTCGTGATTAACTCTACGTCAAGATCAACAGGAGAAAATTTCAAGGAAATGTTCTGTTTCTGCTCTTCAACCTCTTTGGGAAAGCCCCTGAAGTCAAATCCCATTTCCTGAAATACCTTGCCCAGCTTTTCTAAGTTTTCCTGGGTGGTATCAATCCAAAAATCCACATCCGCAGAATGTCTTTGGTATCCATGGAAATTGACAGCCGCACCACCCACCATGAGCATTCTGATTCCAAATCTATCTGCCAGTTGCAAGAAGGTGTCTACGTCTTTCTTCCATTGTTGCATTATGGTATGGTTTTGATGACAACCTTGAAGTTTCCCTTATCTTCCTTTTCCGCTTTTGTATCAAAGGACTTAGTGCGTTGCATCAGCTCCAGAAAACGGTAAAAGCGCTCCGTACCGGATAGTCCAAGGAATTCCTCTTCTTGTTCCTTGTTGGCCATTTCTTTTGTCCTATACTCTATCTTCATTTTGGAAGACCTTCCTTTCAATACAAGTTAAGATTTTTTAGATAACTGAACCTTTCTTTTACAATCAGCCGTCTTCATCGTTTATTTACACTTTCTGAGTAGGCAGTTGGTTTTAAAGCTACCTTAGTAATTAATCAAATTCTATCTTTCCTTTTTTAATTTTAAAGCTGAACAGTCTATTACTATCAACATAATTCCCATTTAATTTTCCGGCTTCCCATTCTCCTAATGAATTGAAAACAAACACAATTTGTTTGTCAAGTAACTCATTTTTGGTCTTTATATCCATTTCACATCTAACTAATTCACTTTTGCAATTGATTACAAGGCCAATCATTCCCTTATCCCTATGCTTAGGATTCTCTTTTAAAAATGCGATTTCAGTATTTAAGCGATTCAAAATCTCATCCATAGAGATAGGACATACGGCTTCATCCTGACCATCAAGCATTGGAAACAAAGCATAAACTCCTCTTTGGTTACATACTCCTTCGATTGGTTCCTTGACCTCCATAGTAGCTACAAACTGAGCCTTTGTTTCAACGAAAAACAGGCAAACAATACTTAACAAGAATATACTTTTCATCGTTTTATTGAACTTTATTCTTTTTCTACGATTTGCTTTAACCTTTGCAGTGGGCAAACTGCCTTCTCAATTTGGATAAAGTGTTTATCTCTAATGATTACTCGATTCAAAGACAAGTAATTTAATTTGTGAAAATTGTCTTCGGTCAAGTATCTCTAAGTCGGGATTAAGTGTATATTCTGTTTTGATATTAGACTACTAAAAATATTGTTTCAACTTATTGTACTCCTCTTCAATCTCCATTAATTGTAATTCTCTTTTTTGAACTTCTGCAGTTTTCCTTTGTAAGATATCCCATATTTTATGAAATAATAATTGGTGTTGCATCAACTTTTCTACTTCTAAGCTTGTTTACCTAATAGTATTATGTATATTTACCTAATACTATTAGGTAAATGAAAGTTAAATTCGCCAGTCTTAAATCAATATCGGTACGGGACACTTTATCAGATATATTGATTCTATTTAAAAAGTGTTTGGCCTTCATTGTATCCCTCAGTACAAGTTGTGAATCACCAATGAAGCAATTCATTAGCGGCAAGGATAACATCACGGATATACCGTACAGCTTGGCAATTAAATTCCAAACCCATGTTTTAAGCCATGGTATATTTTGGGGATTTGAAAAAACTAAACCGTCTTAAATATGAATCAGGATGTTTTGATTAAAATGGATTCCGTCTACAAATACCATTACACGAACAGTTTGGAAACAGCTGCGCTCAATGGTATTGACCTTACAATCAATCGAGGAGAATTTGTCTCGATAATGGGCCCCTCCGGTAGTGGGAAATCAACTTTGTTGAATGTTATGGGAATGATCGATAAAATGGACAAGGGGTCTTTTCTATTCGAAAACCATGAAATAAGTGGACTTTCCCAAAAAGAGCGGACAACAATCCGTAAGGGGACTATGGGATTTATTTTCCAAAGCTTTAACCTTATCGATGGACTGACCACATTTGAGAATGTAGAATTACCCTTGTTATACTTGAAAATATCCAAAAAAGAACGGAAAAAACGTATCGAGAAGGCACTTGAATCTCTGGAAATGATGCACCGAAAAGATCATTATCCGCAACAGTTATCTGGCGGTCAGCAGCAGCGCGTTGCCATTGCCCGTGCAACTGTGGTTCGACCAAAGCTGATTTTGGCGGATGAGCCCACCGGAAATCTCGATTCAAAAAATTCTTTAGCGGTTATGAATATTTTGAAAGAATTGCATAATACAGGGTCTAGTATAGTTATGGTCACACATTCTCTTGAAGACGCCTCTTATGCGGAAAGAACGATACAACTCTTTGATGGGAATGTTTTAATGGACCAAAACCAACATAAAAAGGCAGTATAAAATGGCAACAAAAGCTCTAGTGGCCGCCTCTACCAAACCTATGGTACTCAGTATTCTTTCTCATGGAGAGAATTATGGCTATAACATTATACAACAAGTGGAACGCATGTCAGGGGGAGAATTACAATGGACAGATGCTATGCTATATCCCGTTTTAAAACGAATGGAAAAGGAAGGTCTTATTTCATCGAGATGGGTTCGAATGGATTCGGGTCATAAACGAAAGTATTACAAAATAACGGAGCTCGGTAAAGCTAAATTAGAAGAGGAAAAAACGCAGTGGATAAAGGTCAATTCTACTTTTCAACTTCTTTGGGACAATAGTGGTTCAAATTCGCTAATAGAAATTCAAATGGGTTAAAAATGAAATCAGATTCTTTCAATATTGATTTGGCTATTGAACAATGGCAAAACTCACTGCTCAAATATCAGGCAATAGACCCAGAGTTTGCCGAGGAATTGGCTTCTGGTCTGCTGGATAGATATGAAGCGCTGTTGATGGAGGGTTATCCGCCGGAAGAAGCATTTAATAAAGCAAAGAAAAGAACACTAAAAGACCCTAGCCTACTCGCAGATGAGATTTCCCGGGTAAAGGGCACTGGCAATGGCCTGGTTAGCGATTTGCGGTTCATGCTGCCCAATTATCTGAAAACAGGCTGGCGTAACCTAAGTCGAAAGGGATTTTATAACAGTATCAATTTGGTCAGCCTTACCATTGGCGTTGTATGTGCCATGTTGGCGATTCTCTACATTGACTATGAGACAAGTTTTGATGGATTTGTACCAGAATCCAATCGCATTTATAGGATAGGGCAAAGTCTAAGGTCGCAAGAATACAGCATGATTGCATTTGAAGATTATAATGGCGCTTCTGACAAGAAGCAATTGATACATATCAACGCGATTAAAAATACCCAAGGTGTGACGGATGCTTGTCACTTTTTCATTTTTGACCAACCTAGGGTGGTACTCCGGGAGGAAGAGAAGTTACCCACTTCCAATATCCTTCAAACCAATACCCCGAGGGCTTTTTTGGATATTTTTAGTTGGCCGATTATCGAAGGGTGCAAAAAACAATTCATTCAAAATCCAAATACTGTTCTTCTTACTGAAAGCGAAGCTGCTCGTTTTTATGGGGATGATTGGAACTGGAATGAGATTGCGGGCAACGTGATTAAACAGGATACTATTGCATACACTATTGCCGGTGTCTTGAAGGACGTACCGTCGAATTCACATCTTGATTTCAGTATGGCAATCCATCAGAATAAGATTGATTATTGGGGTGCGCGAACCTATATCAAAGTTGAAGAAAACATTAATGGGGCAACGGTAAATACCAATCTCAATAATAATATTGGCAAGATTAATCCAAGACTTGCTCGTAGCGAACTTTTTGGGGGATACATCCTGGATGGACTGACTGAGATTCATCTAAACTCGAACAAGTTGTATGAAATGAAACAACCTGGTGACAAACGTTATCTATATATTTTTGGAATCATTTCCTGTATCATCCTGTTTCTTACAACCAGTAATTACACCAACCTATCGATTGCCATGAATGCAAGTCGGATGCGCGAGATTGGCATGCGAAAACTATTTGGGGCCGGTAGAATGGGCATTTCCAAGCAATTTGTATTGGAAGCACTGCTCATATCCCTGATGTGTACACCCCTGGTTATACTGCTGCTGGCTATGGTGATACCCAAGCTCAATGATTTTATGGGTGTGGCATTAGCTGAAGATTTCCTGACCGACCTAAGTTTTTGGATTCTTTTGTTCGGTTTATTGGTGCTTGTGGGTTTGTTGGCAGGACTTTACCCCGCATTATTCTTGAGCGGGAATAGAATTACGAAATTGTTCAAGGGTGATATTGCAGAAGATGGAAATAGTGGTTTTACTACAAGGAAAGCCATTATCACTTTTCAATTTGGGTTGCTAATTGGATTATGTAGCTTAACCCTTTTCGTCAATGATCAGTTACGTTACATAAACGATAAGGATCTTGGCTATCAAAAAGAGCATATTCTTTATGTGGACATGAATAGCGACTGGGATACGTTTAAGACCTTCAAGAATGAACTTAGTTCCGTTTCAGGTATTACCGGTGTTGGCTCAGGAAGTAATATGGGTACTATGCCATACAACCAAACCACCTATAAATTACAAGGGACGGATAAGGTTTTTGATGATGCATACAACCTCTATTTGGACTATGCATCTTTAAAACTACATGGTATCCAAACTGACATACAAGAGTACTTGGATAACCCGCTACAAGCTCCAAAAAACTTGGTGTTGATAAATAAAACCGCTGCCAACAAGCTCTCGCGTACTTTTAATATACCTATACCTGAACTGATTGGAAAGACCATTATTGAAGAACCTGAATATACCGATGAAGAAACTGGCCAAGTAGGCTTTCCTTTTCAAATTGGAGGACTTATGGATGATATCAATGTTTTCTCCCTGAAAGAAAAAGTTACACCCATGTTCGTCAGGGTTTACCGGGAACCCCAATATGCCTATCTGGCGGCTATCCGTTTTGATTCAAGTATCTCAGATAATGTATTGCAAATTGTGGAAAGTGTTTTCACAAAAATAAAGCCCAATGATGCCTTTATTCACTCATTCCTAACCCAAGATGTCAATGACTTGTATGATCAAGAACAGAAAATAGGAAACCTTTGTGTGTATTTCAGCCTTGTGGCTTTCTTGGTAGCGATAATCGGTCTTATTGCCTTGACTTCCTATTTGACCATGTTAAAGCGTAAGGAGATAGGGATGCGCAAGATTTTAGGTTCCTCGACCCTGGGTATTATAAAACTGTTCAATAAAGAATACATTGGTCTTTTACTAATTGCGTTTGTGATTGCTGCACCGATTACCTATTACGGCGTATCAGAATGGTTGTCCACATTTGCGTACCGAATCAATATCAATTTGTCGGTATTTCTTATTGCTGTTCTATTAACACTAATTATAAGCAGCGCTGCGGTTAGCCTAGTGACCATGCGGGTAATAAGAGGAGAACCTGTAGAAGCTCTACGGGAGGAACAATAAGTGTTAAAGATTATATGTAAATATAAAGGAACACTATCCGTTTTAATTAAGATAGTTGAATGGTCTATGTACAAGACACAATTATCAAAAATTACCAGAATAACTAGTATAAATCTTCAATTAAAATGGAGGACATGATTTCATGTTTTTCTAAAATCGTTTTATTGAACTTTGTGGTTAAATTTCGGATTTTAACCTTTCTCCCAAACCAACTGATTTTTCCTTTTCCCATCCTCTCGAAAGGTGGTTCATGGCCAGTATTTTCACATCTATATCTAAAATTTTGAATTGCTGAACCTTATCTCGAGCAAGTGTAATATTATATAGTTTTTCAAAATATTCTTTCACTTCATTTCCGTGGATGAAAATTATTTTTGGTTTTATGGTCTCTAGTAAATATTCAAAAACTTCACTCTTTCTGTCTCCAGATTTCAATTCATCGGCTGTGGGTGTTGCTTTTACAAATAAGTTCGTCTCCAAAGTTTTAATTGGTTTTATTGACTCCGTTATCCATTCAATACGCTGTCTCGTATTACTAAGCTTGTTTCGACGGGTTTTATTTGGTTTTAGAGGTTTTTCTTTACGTTCCAGAATGTAGCTTTCTATCCATTTCATCTTGTTAAAACCAAATCCCTGGGTCCAAAAACCCCAAAAATCATTCTGCATTTCGGTAGCTGCGTTTATTCCAACTATGAATACTTTGCATTCTAGTGAGTTACCGTTACAAATGAAAGGTCTTGGTTTGTCATACCTTCCCAATTTCTCCTGAAGATTACTTTCAAATTCCAGTAAAGTCATTCAATCAAGATTTGGATTAGAAAACAACGTCAACATAGTAAGATTCTATTTCCGAACTTTTCATTGATATCTTTTTTTTGCTTCAATATCCTCAAGCAGACCTTTTGCGGTTTTTGCACCCACCCCTATTTCAGGAAATGATGGGTCTATATACCAATTTGAATCACTGGTTGTTCGGTAGTATCTTCTATAAAAGAAATCCCTATGTGCCATTTCTTCATCACTATTTTGCACAGAATTATGTACATAATCATGGGCCTCTCGCTGGGTGGGTTTAGTAGCTATATGTGCTTCCTTGGATTCTATTATTTGATAAATTCTATATTGAAATATTTTTTCTTCCATCGTTTATTTAGAATTTAGCCTTTCAAATGCCTTCACCCTTTTTTGCTTTCTTTTTCATTTCGATAATTCTCGCCTGTTCCAAACCAACCACATAAAATTGTTGTCCTGGGCTGAAATCATTCTTTTTTAACTTATTCGTAACCGCAAGGGCATGAGCAAAGCTTTCATATTCCTGTGCGTTGATTAAAGTGTTATCAAAAAATTTCGTTTTCCCGCGTATTCTCAGAATTCCTTTCCGAGCATGGAATTGAAACGGCACTCTGATGTCTTCCCTTGATTCTACAACTATGAAATAAGGTTTTTGGTAAGTAACTGGCACAGAATGTTCCTCTAATTGAGAAATCTCAAATATCTCTGATTCAAATTCCTTGACTACTTTAACTTTCATCGTTTATTTAGTCTTTAAAATAATCCCATTTATTTTGGTATGATTTTATTTGACCTTTCATCATTCTTTCCTCTTTACCAAAGACAGACTTTAATTTAGGGATTTCGATACTAGGAACCACGAATATTTCAGGCTCTTTTAATAAATCAGTAAAATTGTTATTGTATACAACAAATACAATGATATGGTCCTTATCTATTTCGATATTGTTGACAACCAATGAGGAATATCCGCGAACTGATTTGACATCAACAGAGAGGGTCTTCCCGTCGTTCTTTACCACCCTGATATCAACACTTTTTTTGTTCCCTTGTGAGATATAGGCCTCTAAATCCATTCGATATAGCTTCGATAATATCAGATATTCGCTTGCAATTCCAGTATTATATCCACTGGCTCTTTCTTTCATCGTTTATTTGAAATTTAGATTACTTTACTCATTGCCAAGCATGGCGGTTCTACTGTTCTAAAAGTAATATTTCTTTGTTATCTGAAAGACGGTATGGTTGTAAATGCGGGGCTAACCATTTAGGAACTTTCCCCATGCTGCGCCCGGAGTTTTTCCTGGCACCATTAGATTTCTTCATTACTAACCTATAAAATTTGTCATGTGGGTATAGGTACCAATTCATCGTCCTATCAGAGAATGCGACAAAAATTTCTTTATTAAGATATTTCTTATCCACATGAAACCTTCCCTTTAATTGTACCTTGAGTATCAAATGACCGTCTTTATGAATGGAGATAAAATCAGCACCCTCCCAATCATCGCTTAATTTTATAGAGTTAAAACCAAAATCCGAAAGTCTGGCTGCGATTTTATGAAAATTGTAGGTCTCTTTCTGCCTAGCATTCAATTCCGTGTATTCTATTTTTACTGCTTGTTTTTTCAAACCAACCGGGCAAATGTTATTGCATCTGTTTCTTTAAAACTATTTTCTTGGTTTCCAAATCATAGCGATAGTAGATAATGTTTTCATTTAACACCAATTGTATTGCCTGTTCGATAACATCAAAGGGAACTACGAACCATTCTCTTGGATTCAATCTCTGACCATATTTATTATACAAGTCGATGTCCAAACAAGCATGTGCAAAAAACCTATGTAAGAGATTTTCAAGCTTGTCGGCATTCCGATTGTAAACTTGGTATGTCGCTATTTTCTTTACGTCCGCAAACAAATAGGTAGCTTCGTTTTTTGCATTTTTTATTCTATCATCAACAGCACCAGTTGAAAAACCTATTTTATACAAGTCCCTTGTTTCTGCGATTTCTCTTTTGTTCGATTTTGATTTTAGAACGTAAATCCAACCTGATTGAATATCCTCTTCTTTTAAAAGGCCAGAATTCACAAATAAATTGTGCTCCGCGTCTTGGTAAGTGTTCGTAATCAGTTTTCCGTCATTCTGGATTTGTTTACCTAATGAGCGGAAAAGCATATTGCTATATGTTCCATTCTCAAAAACCGTTCTTGTTCTACCCTCTTTTCTGACCCTATTTCCCGAACCAAGTTCAACTTCATCTGTTTTAAGGTTTGCGGATTCCAAATAGAGCATTACACCGTTCATTAAATAAAAGTCTCCTACATGCAGATTCTTTTCAATATTTCTGAATGGTTTGATTTTACGCTTGCCCTCTTTTATCTCTGTGTGAACTTGGAGAAACATTTTTTCATATTTCGCAAATTCCCTTTCTTTCATTGGTTTTCTTTGTGCCACAAAGTCCGCTTCTGCTCTGTCTTTTGGCTTAGGTGTGTGCTTGAATTTGAAAATGTCTAAGTCCTTATCTGAATCCAATAATCCGAAGTCATCCTCGTCGCTCAAAATATCATCGATAGACTTCTCTTCCAATTCTATGTCGCCCAATAAATTGTATCTATCATAAGGTTTAAGAATTTTCTTTTGTTCTTCGTTATCCCTGAAGTTTTTAAGCTTGGCCATTAAGCCGTATTCAGACATGCTTGACTTGTTTGGTTCACGTTCATTTTTGTCAATGAATACATTGATTTCCTCAAAGGAATCTATAAGCCTTTCTTCTGTGGTTTTTACTGTTGAAGCTTTGACTTTAGAATCTAACAATCCAAAATCATCATCATTAAAGATGTCATCTAGTGTTAGTTTCTTTTTAGCCATTCTCCAATGCTTTTTTTCGTTTCAACTCTCTCAAAAAGACCAATGCTTCTCCCATTCTTTTTTCTTTGTGGTCAAAGGCTTGTATACTTGGTTGTTCGCCATTATTGTTCTTAACCCATTCTTTGATTTTTGGCCAAAGCAAAATAGCTTCTTCTTCTGTCATTTCGATTTTAGTGGATTGAATATGTTCGTCAATCAGTTTTAAAACCTTTGCTGTCACAGATTTTGATAGGATTTCAAATGCCTTTTGAAACGGGTTGATTTTGTCAATCAAGTCAATATGAATGTCATCGATATTGACAAAGCTTCCCGCCATCCTAATAAATTTCTTATCGCCTTGCTCCTCGATGACCCCGTTTTTAATAACTGAATCTACTACGACGTGTTGTCTCACGGCTTCAACATCTCCTTCGTCCAAATCAGGATAAACTTCTCTGATAATTTTTGGAATCAAAACCGTATTAATTACTTCTGGCTCAATGTTTCCAGGCATCGCTCTAAGCATTTGAGGATATTGGAGGATTTTTGCTTTTAAATCATTCAAGTCCGTTTCAATAATGTCTTTTGCTCTTTGCGAAGTTGGTAATTTGAAACCTTTGATTTTTATGGTGTTATCGTCTTCTTCGTCCTCATCATCTTCATCTTTTAAGAGTTTGAATTTAAAGTTTGGTGCCAATACCTGTTCCATCAGTAAAGATGCCGTTATCGCTTTGAGCATATTATTTACCGATAGTTTTACTTCTTCATCTTCAGCATCGGGTTGAGCGATAAGGTTGGTAAATTGAGCGTGATTTTTATTATTGCTATCCCTTGTTGCTCTACCAATAATTTGGATAATTTCGGTTAATGAACCTCTATAGCCAATCGTTAGTGCGTGTTGACAATAAGGCCAATCAAATCCTTCTTTTGCCATCCCCAAAGCAATAATGATATCAATATCATCGGCGGAATTTACATTACGCAAATAGGCGGTAATTTTCTCCCTAGCCTTTGGATTGTCATTAACTAAGTCAGCTACCTTTAGAGTTTTACCTGATTTATGGCTTTTGATGTATAAGACCCCTGTTTCTTCATCTTGATAATCCAAAACACCCAAAACATCGATAATATGATTAACTTCCTCGTATTTCTCTTTTGAAGATTCGGCCGAATTGACACTCGGTATATGAATAATCGTTTTTTGGTCCTCATTTAAAATCTCTGCTAAGGCAGACATTTCTTTTTCAGGATGCTTTTTAAAGTACTTTCCTGTGTAGAAATGATAACCAATTCCCAATGATTTTAAGTACTCATAACCATTTAGCTGTTGATAATATGTGTAGGTTACTTTCGTGAATTTTGCTTCATCTTCTGGCATTAAAACGGGAACGCTATCACCCCTAAAGTAAGAGCCTGTCATGGCAACAATATGTGCTGTAGAATTTTCCATAATGCTTTTTAGCACTTGACCTAAAATATTGTCTCCTTCGGCTGAAACGTGATGAAATTCATCAATGGCCACTAAAACATCATTCAATTTTTTTGGGTCTAAACCATCAAGGGCAAAACGAAAAGTTGCGTGCGTACAAACCAAAATTCGTTCATCAGATTCTAAAAAATCTAAGAATGCCGTTACTTTGCTTTTTTCCTTTTCAGGTGTGCAGAGATTGTATTTTGGATTGGGATTCCAATCTTCAAAAAAGCCAAATTTCTTTAATTCCGTTGTTCCAAAAGATGCACCAATTGATTTTTCAGGAACGGCAACAATTACTTTCTTGATACCTTGATTTTTTAACTTATCCAAGGCAATAAACATCAAGGCTCTTGATTTACCTGATGCTGGTGGTGCTTTAATCAATAAATATTGCGCAGTTCTACCCTCAAAGGCTTTTTCCTGCATTTCTCTCATTCCCAGTGCATTGGTACTTTTGCTTTGTCCTGTTTGGTTGTAAGTTACCCTTATTAGATCTGGCATGTTTTATCCTTTCGCTGTACTTTTTCTTGTTTTCTTTTGTTTAATAAAGAGAGTATCCTTTTTTACCATTTCTTCGTATTGTTTGAACAAATACTCCAAACGCTCCGTGTCGGTTTTAAAGGGTTGTAAACGGTAACATTGTTCAATGGCCGTGTCCAATTCTTGATGTGCTTGCAACAAACCTATGGGCATTGTATCCGGATTGTACAATTGTGCCATTGTTTTGCTTGGGTGTTTGGCTCTTTCATCTAAGATGGCAAAAACATAAAGGTTTAGATTTTCCTTTTGTTTGTTACTAATTTCAGGAAATGGAAAAGTATTGTAGCAAAGTTTGGCTGAATACCTATAACGTGTTTCTAATTTACCTCCAACATTTCTAACCCAAACCATGTGCATGCGCGATGATATAACACCAAATAGCCAAGGTTTGGCATGATATATCGCAAAATTTGGGGCGACTATAACTTCATTAGGGTTCAGAAAGCCCATTGGAATATACTTTCTTGTCTCAGAAGAAACACTGGGAATTAGAATTGATTCAGTTGGCAAATATCGAATTTCTGCAAATTTGTGCGGTATAGAACTTAACTTTTGAGTTGCTTCTCTTTTACTATTTAACCTTGAAATTTCGGTTTTGTCAATTCTTTCTCTTACCAGTGGTAAGGAATTAGCAAACTCCTTTTGTTCATCATCAATCCAAAGGCAATATTTTTTGACACCTCTTATAAATTCTAATGCACCTACTAATCTTTTTATTAATCTTTCTGATTCAGGTTCTTTATGAAATAGTTCATCTTTTTCTTGTTGAGATAAAAGCAAATGACCACCATCATTTGCCATACTCCCAAAACTTATTTCAGGGAATTTAGATAGTGGTTTACTTCTTCCTACAACAATAGTATTTGGTCCATCCAATAAATACGGACTTATGTTTTTAGCAAGTTTTCTAAAGTTTTCCGTAAAAATGTATTTAGGTGAATTACTAATATTTCTCAACCCTACAATAATAACCGAAACACCCGCATTACCTTTTGCGTTGTTGGTCCATTTGAAAGATTGGTGGGCAAAACCAATTTCAATTTCATCTGAAAGAATATTTGGCCAAATCAAGGCTACTTGCTCTCCTTGACAAATTGAGTTGGTTGTTACTAAAGCACATTTGGCATTGTAGCCTCTTATGTAATCTTTTGCTTTATAAAACCAACATGCGATATAATCCATATTGTTGTATCCTTTCTTTCCATTGAACACAACCCCCATGTCCTTTTTTTGCTCTGAATCTTGTAATCTTGCTCCTAAATATGGTGGATTCCCTATAATATAAACTTCATCATCTGTTGTAATTGGGCAGGCTTTGTTCCAATTCTCTCTTGTGGCGTTTACATGTGTTATTTGTCCTGCTTCCTTCAGTGGAAGAATATTTTTGGACTTACCGTAATCAAATAACATTTCTTCGAAAACGCGGTTCATTTGATGTTCTGCTAACCAAAGTGAAAGAATTGCCATTTCGTGGGCAAAATCGTCTATTTCAATACCATAAAATTGTGAGAGTTGTATGGAGGTCCATTTAAAAGTTGGTGTTGGCTCTAAATCGGTAATTTTTTGTAGAATCTTGATTTCCAAAAGACGTATTTCCTTGTAAGTGATAATCAAGAAATTTCCACTACCACTAGCTGGGTCAAAAAATTTGATTTTAGAGATGCGTTGAATTAAAGCATTTAGTTGTTTTACGGTTGAAGCTTTTTTAAATTCTTCATATAGCTCATCCAAAAACAAAGGTTTAATGAGTTTCAGAATGTTAGCTACAGAGGTGTAGTGCATTCCTAAATCGCTACGATAGTCTGGAATTACCACTGCTTGTATCATTGAGCCAAAAATATCTGGATTTATCTCGGACCAATTCAGGTCGCCCAATTCAATCAAGATTTTACGGGCTTTTGTATTAAACTTGGGTGAGTTGACCTTTTGCCCAAATAATCCACCATTTACATAAGGGAATTTGGCCAAATAATCTGGATATTCATTTCCGCTTTGGCTGTCCAAACGGCCAAACAAATCATCTAAAAATAAATTTGTATCGCTACCATCTTCTTGGGTATGTTGTGCAAGAGTGTTAGTGAATATACTGTCTTCGCGAAATATTTCGGTATCCTCTGCAAAGAAGCAAAACAACAATCGCGACAGAAATATATTTAGATGATGAATACTTTCTTTTGAATTGTAGATTTCAGGATTTTTCTCTACTAGCAAATCATATAAATCTGCCATTTTATACGACGCATTTCTGTCTGCTTCATCGTTATTTTTAGAATTGTAAATCTCGCTACCTGCCAATGGTAAGAAAAAGTCAAAATAATTTGGCAATTCCTTTATTTGAATGTCCAAGTTTTTGCCTAATCGTAAATCCTTTGCAACAAGTTGTACATGGTCAGTTAGAATCGCAAATCTTGGTTTGTTCTTTAATATGCGTTCTTCTTTTGAAATTTCATCTATACTACTCAATAACTGTCCTGTGGCTTCAGCTTTAAAGAAAATTTTCTTTTTGTACAGAATTTCACCATCGACATTTGATAAGTTGTAATCTCCTTTTCTCAAACGGGTTACTGAAGTTTTTGATATGCCGTAAGCAATCAATAAATCAAAGATAAAATCTTCTTTGGAGAAGTTGTCGATTACATTATGGACGTTATGCTGTATTTCGGTTGATTTCATTTAGACTGACTTGCTTCTTTTTGATATGGTCTCAATTTGCCCTGAAGGCCTTTTTCCCTTAAATACTTGTAGTAGGTTGCTCGCGAAACATCAGCTAATTTGCAAATTTCGTTGACCGTCAATTTTCCCTCATTAAAATAGTAGGCACAAAGTTCTGCTTTCAGTTCCTTTTTTTGAACTTTCCCTTAAAGTTAAGGTTTCTTAGTGATGGGTCACCAATTTAGGTAAAGGCTAAAGAAGGTATTTTATCCTATTGAGCGAATTGCTGTATTCAGGTATAGACAATCACTGTTTTTAAGACAACTACAATACACAAAATAGATTTGTGAAGTATTTCGGGTGGTACCGGCTGACCGCTGCGGTTCTATTAGGTCCCATTGAACATTTTGGTCTGTTTTTGTGATGGAACCCCGATATATCGTCGAAGGGATATAGAAAATTATAGATTTATAACAAACAAGGGGTGGATGTCGATTATCAAGAAGGCCTTTGACCAAGATAATCGGTAAGTCCTTCAACTATTTTCACTCAACATGTTCAGTAGAAATGGCCGTTGATTTTAGGAGCGCACTTGAGGATTACCGTCGCAAGGTTGATTTGAACAACGCGAACGAATCCAGATGGCTTTTACGCTGTTTGGAGCTTGCCCATTATGGCAAGTTGCACGGCCATGTGAACGTTCCGGCCAAGTACCCGAACAACAAGAGCTTGGGGTATTGGGTAAGAAAGCAGCGTTATAACCATTCATTGAACAAGCTGGATTCTGACCGACAACAGTTATTGGAACTGCTTGGATTCAACTTTAGACTTCTGGCCAATAGGGATTGGGACAAGATGTACCGCATGCTTAGGAAGGAATTGGAGCATTTGGCAATCAGGGATGTAAAACCCCTAACCCACCCACAATTGCATTCATGGGTCCAATATCAAAGAAGCTTGTATTGGAAGGGAAAGCTCAAGGCCGATAGGTTGAAAAGCCTTAAGGAGGCTGGTGTCGATATGACCCATAGGACGCTGTTCCGTTTTGAACACAATCTTGAAAAACTCAAGGCCTTCCAAAGAAAGAACGAACATTGCTATGTTTGCAAGAGCTATGGCGCCGATAAACAGCTGATAAATTTTGTCAAGGGACTTAGGCGCACCAAGAACGAACTACCGGCCGATACGAAGTCCCTATTGGATGAATTGGGTTTTGTCTGGGAGGCCAAACGAGAAGTGACCAAGGTCTTGAACCGTGAGCGAGGCAAAAGGGCATGGCTCAAAAGATATGGTGAACTATCTCGCTTCCAAAAGGAATTTGGGCACTGCCAAATCCCTTTAGATTAGCTTCCATATAAAACCAATATATAATGTTGAAAAGAG
>ERZ1740067.1437-NODE-1437-length-16335-cov-6.891216_pt1 | contig 16335 bp, 15 predicted proteins | sample MGYA00581736_ERZ1740067 | MGnify/ENA primary metagenome ERZ1740067 (study PRJEB43018, sample SAMN04849236) | marine metagenome | isolation source: floating plastic debris | place: Pacific Ocean | collected 2008-08-27 | study: EMG produced TPA metagenomics... | reverse complement strand
GAAGCCTCCATGATGATGTCGATGCTCGCGATGAGCGCGTATCTGTCGTCCGGCGCGCTCGCCACCGGCCAAGATCCGACGCCCACGGGCAACGATCACCCGATCGCCTCGCCTTACGGCCTCTTTCACGCGTCCGATGGCGACATCGCCGTCGCCCCCTCGACCGAGGTGATTTGCGCCCGCTTCATGGGCGAGATTGGCCTGGCCGATCTGCTTCACGATCCGCGCTTTGACACCAATGCCAAACGCCTCGCCGCGCGGGCCGAGCTGAACGCGCTCATTGACCAGGCTGTTGGCACGGATACGCAGGCCAACTGGATCACGCGCCTCAACGCCGCTGGTGTTCCCTGCGGGCGCGTCCAGTCCATGACTAAAGCGCTGGCCGACCCCCAGGTCGCCGCACAAGAGATGGTGCTCACCGTGCCGCATCCCGGCCATGGCGACGTGCAGATGACCGGATTTCCGATGAAATTTGACGCAACCCCTTTGCAGGTGCGCTACCCTGCGCCGGGCCTTGGCGTGCATAGCGACGCGATCTTGAAAGACGCTGGCTACACCGCGGATGAAATCACAAGATTGCGCGACAAAGGCGTGGTTTAAGCACCGCTATTGGTCCGCTTGTTCTTCGCGCAACGGGTGCTCACGGGCGTCTTGAAAATTGCAAGATCTGGCCCTTCATTCGACGGGCGTGCTGAACAACGCGATGCCCGCGCCGACACCGGCCATGGCGAAAAACAACGCAGATTTCCAAGGGGAGCCGCTTTTGACAGCTGACAACGCAGCGATGGTGGATTGAATGGCGTAATAGGCTGCGAAAGCCCGCGATGCATAACTGATGATCTCAAAGATGTCTGCGGTCCATGTCAGAAGCACGCCTGAGCCTACCAGCAATGCATAGGCTGATTTTTCGGGGATTTTTCCCTTTGATATCTCGGCGACAAGACCCCCTGAACCACTGGTATCCGCGATGGCTGCGCTGAACTGCGCGCTCAGGGCGGCGACAACAAGCAACACCGGCAGTATCGGTGTTACGACCTGCATCAGGTCGATGATCGCAGTTTCGTTCAGTGAGAGAGGATCAGCTTTGAAGGCGTAAGTCAGAAGGAGAATATATACCGCATAGATGGCGGTAGAGACGATCTGTGCCAGTCGCATGGAACGGATGCGCAGAGGCGCGTCGTAGGTCGCGCCAAGATACCTTGACGTCTCAAATCCCTGCACCGTTACGATCAGCCCGGCCATAAGCGTGACAGACGCCCATCCTGTTACCTGCGCAGGATTGAATTGCAGCGCGTCTGCCTGCGCGGCTTCTCCAAAATGGACGGCGAGACCGAAAAGAAGGCCCGCGATGATCGCCAGCTTAAGACCTACGCTCACCTGCTCCATCCGCTCCAACGCGGAAAAACCGCGCGTCCATCCGACAACAAGGATCATCACAAAAACCGCTGTTGTCAGCAGCTTTGCGTGAAAGCTGTCATCCAGATCGGTGAGGCTGACACCGAACGCGCCAAAAAGATTGAGGTAGTAAGCGACCGAAATGAAGAACGCAAAAGCAAGGACCGCAGAGGCCGCAGTCTCAAGCTGGTTTACCAGAACGGAGCGGGAAGCGCGCGTGTCGATCTGCGCAATGTTAAATCGGACAGCACTGCCAAACAGATAAGCAACCGCGCACAGGCCCAACATGACAAGGGGCGCATAGCCGCCATAGCTCACGTCAAGAATTGGCCCCAGCACAAGAAAGCCGCTTCCGATAATCGAAGCAAGCGGCGTTATCGTTGCACGCCATAGCGGCGCACGTGCCAGCGGCGGCCAGATTAACAGAGCCCCAGCCAATACAACAATACCTAAGACCAACGCGTTCAGCATGACGAATTTAGAACAGCGCGTTGCGTAATCGACAACCCTGCAAAACGAATCTGAGCCGTGCTTTGTCTGGACCCACTGGCGCCCCACGGTCGCCCGCGTTCCGGTATATGTCGGCCATGCTCATAGCGACCCTGGGCAAACCGCGCTGATCACTGTGTCTTCACGGTGTAATCCACAGGAAGGCTACGCATGCAGACAAGATCGCCGTTTGGCATGTCGTTCAGGTCTATCTTGGCGGTGATGGCGGCGTCCGAAAGGGATTGGTCTTCCCATCATTGCCGGAGACGCGCGCGCAAGACTTCAGAAGACGCCTCACGGAAAGCCGTCATGTCAAAGAGCGTTTTCAGATTAGCCCAGGGCGCTTGATCCAGTAAAAGGTAGTTGCCCTCACAACGATCACAAACCGGACCTGGTGGGAGATGATTGCAGCCGCTGCGCGCGCAATTTCAAGGTTTCGGTCAAACACAGGCACTGCAATGTCTTCCGAGGGCGTGTCGCGCAGACGCAGCAGCATCTTGCGAAATCCGGCTACATCGAATGTGTACGGTGCGCCCTTGCGTGCCCTGTGGCCACGCGCCTCAAGCACGGCTGCGCTGCCCGGCTGGCGTGCATTCAGGGTCGCGACCACGAACGCCGCGAGCGTCGATTTGCCCGACGCCGGCGCGCCTGCAATCGCCACAAGACTGCGCTGCGCCTTAAGTGCCGCGATGTTCTGCACAAAGGTGTTCGCGTCCACAACCTCGGACATCACACCAAACGATACTGAGCGGCCTTGTTGCGCAGAAATGGCAGGCCCTTGTCCATGACCTCTTCAAAGGAATTGGCGACAGGACGCCAGACGGCAAGGCCGTAGCCGACCTCGGGCGGCATGTTGATAAAGCTCTCCATGGCAAGCCCTCCGTCAAAGCCAATCGCGGCAAGCGCGCCATAGACCTCATCCCAGTCGCAGCACCCCTCCCCGGGCGTGCCACGATCACTCTCGCTCAGGTGGATGTAGCGCAGGTGTTCGCGCGCATCGAGGATCCCGTTTGCGGCGCCTTTCTCCTCGATGTTCATGTGATAGGTATCGAGGTGAATGAACATGTTGTCGGCACCGACCCGCTCGATCATTTGTTTGGCCTGTAGGCCGGTGTTGAGAAGGTGATTTTCATAGCGGTTGACAGGTTCAATCCCAAGCTGGATGCCCTTCGACTTGGCATAGGCCGCCGCCTTTGTTAGCGCACGCGTGATATTGTCATATTCCGCTTGGGTCGGGGGGACGCCAGTGCGCTCGCCGATCCCGCCATAGGTGACGCCAGATAGGGCAATCGCGCCCATCTCGACGGTTTTGTCGATGGCGTTCATCAGATGATCCGCGGCACCGTCGGGGTTTACGCTTGCCCATTTGTCCGCCGGAAGGCCAAGGGAACAGACCGCTTGCATCGCGTGCTTGTCGAGCAGCGCGCGAGTGTGCGCGGCATCGACGATGGCGGTATTGAGCAGGGCAATCTCGATGAAATCCATGTCATAGGATGCCGCGGCAGGGATCGTCTTCTCTGCGCCCTCCGGGTCCCAATGCATCGTCCACATGCTTGTATGCACACCAAAACCCTTCATCAGGTCGCTCCTATCCGTCTGGTTAACCATTTCGCCACTGCCCATCTGATCGCCATCACCCCGATCAGGAAAAGGCCCCAAACCGCTGTGCTCAGGTGTTGATTGGCGCCGATCAGATTGAGACCTGAACTGAGGATTTGTAGGATCATCAACGCCACGACAACCGGCAGCACGCGCCCAAATCCGCCGAACGGATCCACCCCGCCAAGAAAACACGCCAGCACCGTGACAAGCAGCAGTGCTTCGCCGTGGCCTACCCGAACCGAGTTGAAGCGCGCGGCCATCAGGATGCCAGCTATGGCGCAGATCACGCCGGAAATCGTGTAGATCAAGGTAAGCGTGCGCTTTGTGTGCAGACCAGAGTATTCGGAGGCGCGGATGTTGGACCCGAGCATATAGACAGAATAGCCATGGCGCGTGCGGTTCAGCATCAGGTGCCAGACAAACGCAAGCAGGCAGAACACGATCAACGGCACAGGAATCCCCAGCACAAGGCCATGCCCAATCGTGTTCATAAAATCCGGAAAGCCCGAGATGTCACCGCCCCGCGTCAGAAACTCCCCTAGACCGCGCAGGAAGATCATCATAGCCAGGGAGACAAGGATCGGGTGCGCACCAATATAGGCGATCACCCAGCCCATGACCGCACCGGACGCAGCACCTACCGCGATGGCGGCAAGCGCGCCGAGCATGAAGGCACCCACCCCCGCCTCGGGCCCGCCGAATTGGATAAGCACCGCGGCCAGCGCAAGACCGGACAGGTTGGCCGTGTAAATAATTGCAAGGTTCAATCCGCCCGAAAGGATCGGGACCATCATCGCCAGCGTCAACAACCCCAGAACAGGCATTTGAAACGCCATGGAGCCCAGGTTCGCGCTGGTCAGGAATAAGGGCGTTGCCACCGAAAACACTGCGATGACAAAGATAAGAAAGCCGACAAGGGGAAGAGTTTCGGCACCGAACGCGGCATCAATTCTGGTTTTGAGCCTCATGGTCGGACCCTCCAGTTGCGCAGATCAAGAGAGATATTTGAGGTCGAAATGGCGACAAGGATCGTGGCGCCAATGATCATCTGAAAGGCAAAGGGCGAAATCCCCAGCAGATTCAGGCCGTTTTGCGTGATGGCCACGAACATCACACCCAGAATTGCGCCGATGACCGATCCCTTTCCGCCGCCAAGACGCGCGCCCCCCAGCACAACGGCTGCGAGGACCTCCAGCTCGCGCCCGTAAAGCGCATTGGGGATTACTTCCTTGGCGATATTGACCTGCATCAGCCCACCGATCCCCGCCATCATGCCGCACCAGCCATAGGCCACAAGCTGCATCGTCCAGATGTTCACGCCAGCGCGCCGGGCACCTTCGGGATTGTCGCCAAAGGCGTATAACTGACGGCCGAGCGTGGTGAATTTGATCAGAAATCCGGTGACCAGAACGCAGGCAATCATAACCCCGACCGACAGGTTCAACTCGGACCATGTGCCAGCGGCGGACTGGTGTTCGAAGATGAAGATGCGGTCCACCCACCAATCCGGCAGGTCATAGATGTTGCGCCCTCGGGTGAAAAACATCAGCAAACCGAAGAAGACGTTGAAGGTCGCTATGGTGATCACGATGGACACCACCTTGAACCCATGGATCAAGGCCGCGTTGAGCGTTCCGAGCAAAACACCAAGGCTGCCCGCAATCAGCAATCCAAGCGCCCAATTGCCACCGCCGATCCACCCAAAAACCTGCGCCGCAAGATACTGAACCACCGACGCGGCCACAGCGAAGGAAATGTCGATGCCCCCGGCGATCAGCACGACCAGCAGGCCGACAGCCCAGATCAGATTGACCGCGTTGTTGTTGAGCAAAGAGGTGATGTTTCCCAACGTCAGGAACGTATCCGTTGCAAGGGACAGAAACACCACGATGGCGATCAGGACCGCCGCAAGGCGAAGCTCGATCTTGTGGGTGTCCAAGAGATTAGGCATAGATTTTAGCTTCTAGCTCCTCGACGCTCGTCTCGCTGGGGTTCACCTCCTCGGTGATGCGGCCATGGGCCATGTGCAACACGCGATCAGCGTTATAAAGGACCTCGGTGATCTCGTCCGAGATCAGCAAAATCGCCAATCCCTGCTCCGCAAGCTGCCGGACAATCCGAAAGATACCGGCACGCGCGCCAACGTCCACGCCAACCGTCGGGCTATCGAGGATCAGCAGCTTTGGCTCGGTGGCGAGCCACTTAGCAAGAACAACCCGTTGTTGATTGCCGCCCGACAGCGTCGAGACAGGGTCCGAAGGGTTGCCGGTTTTGATAGCCAGATCTGTTATCCATTTCTTGACGAGGCTGGAACTTTTGGCTGGGTTCAACAGGCCCGTGTGATCCTCAAGCCGGTCAATCACCGCCATGACCGTGTTATCGGCAATGCTTTGGGGCTGGATCAAGCCCAGCGACAATCGGTCTTCGGACACATAGGCAATGCCTAGCTTGATTGCATCGCGGATGCTGGCAGGCTGGATCATCTGACCGTCAAGGAACATCTTACCCGAGTTCAGGCGCGACATGCCGATGATCGCATGGGCCAATTCGGTTCTGCCAGCACCGATCAGGCCCGTCAGACCGAGGATTTCCCCCTTGCGGATCGTGAGCGAGACCTCTTCAAACTCGCCAGCCCGCGTCAGATCTTGCAGCTCAAGAACCGGCGCGGCGGTGGATTGATCCCGCGCGGACACTTCCGATTGCAGGGTCGCTCCGGTCATCAGTTCGCCCAACCGCGCTTGCGTCATGCCTTCTGTCGGGAAAACGCCGACAAGGGTGCCATCGCGGACAACGGTCACCCGTTCGGAAATATCCAGAACCTCTGCAAGACGGTGGGAGACAAATACAATGGCCACCCCTTGCGCTGAAAGCGTGCGCACCACCTCAAGCAGCCCGTCCGTTTCCGACTGGGTCAGCGATGCCGTGGGCTCGTCCATGAACACAAGCCGCGCCTCGCCCATCAGCGCCCGCGCAATCGCCACAATCTGCCGCTGCGCAATCGGCAACGCGCCCAGCGGCATATCCAGATCAAGCACAACGCCAAGGCGGTTTAGCACGTCTGCGGCGCGCGCGCGGACAGATCGCCTTGAAATCAGCCGCGGACATCCGCCGACCATCTCGTCAAAGCCAATGTTTTCGGCCACCGTCATATGGGGAAACAGCGCCAGGTCCTGCCAGATGACCGCGATCCCTTGCGCTCGTGATTTTCTGGGGTTGGTTTGGGTCTGCACCTCACCGAAAACCTCGATCGTTGAGCCAGGATCAGGGGCGTAGACGCCGGTCACGATCTTGATCAGGGTGGATTTACCACACCCGTTCTCTCCGGCGAGGCAATGCACCTCACCGGGCCGGACCTCGAAGTCGACGGCATTGAGCGCGCGCACGCCGCCAAAGGTCTTCGACACTCCAGACAGGCGGAGTGCAAGAGAGTGCTCAGTCATTCCATGAATATCCGTAAAGACCTCGGCCCCCGCGCACGCGGGGACCAAAGCAGGGAGAAACCTGGTTTACAGACCCTTGTCTGCCAATTCGTCAACCGTCGACGCATTGATCTCAAGAAGGTTGTCGGTGATGATATTGCGTGTGGCGGCATCGGGCGACACGGCCCCCAGCCCCTCAATGGTCGTGCCTTCGGTAATCTCAGCACCCTCGACCAGCATTTGACCCATCGTCACAAACACACGGCCTGCTTCAGCGGGGTTCCACATGTAACCACCAGAGATGATACCGTCCTTGAGCATCGAACGGCCCTGCCCCGGGGAAAACGGCCCCATGACATGTACCTTGCCGCCCAGACGACGCTCTTCAACCGCCCGCCCCGCACCAATGGGGCCCTGGCTCCCAAACGCGAGGACGCCGCGCAGCTCGGCATTGGCCGCGATAAGATCCAGCGCCGTGGAGCGGCTGTCATCAACAGATTCCGCCACACCGTAGCGCTCGCCCACAAGCTCGATATCTGCGCAATTCTCGGCCATCCACGCAATTGCCGCATCGGCCCATGCGTTGTGCAAGGGCACGGTCAGCGAACCTACATATACAGCAAACTTGCCGGGCTTTTCGGCCTTGGAACACAGCAGTTCCGCGTGCGCCTCTCCGAACCCATCCGCCGAGGCCAGCTCAAAATTCCAATCGACATTGTTCAAGCCGGGCCCTTCATGCGACACCACCTTGATGCCTGCATCGCGTGCTTTTTGCAGCACCGGTTCCAACGCCGCCTCGTCATTCGGCACCACACCGATGACATCGACGCCTTTGGCGATCAGATCTTCGATTGCGCGCACCTGAAGCGCCGGATCCGCTGAGGTCGGGCCGATCATCTCGGCAGAAACGCCAAGCTCGGCCGCGCGCTCTTTGATGCCCTCTTCCATCGCATTGAACCACGGAATACCGCCGATTTTGACGACGATGCCCATCTGTGTCTCGGCAGAAACCGCCGAGGCCAAGCTCATGGAAAGAGCCGTAGAAATAGCCAGAATATGTTTCACAATTTCCTCCCTTACATGCCGCAGCGAAGTTGCTTGGTCTCACACCAAAGGCCGCTGCACTCGCCCTTAATTCCTGTTACCGACCGCAAACCTCCCATTTGCTCAATCGGTAATGCAAATAAGAAGACAGCGCAGATTGAGATGCGTCAAGACAAAATATGTGCGATGCAGTTTCGAAAGGAGCTGCATTTATGACTGTCAAAACCCGACATAAAGCAACCATCTATGATATCGCGCAGCTGGCCGGTAACTCGCCTTCAACGGTCAGTTACGCGCTCAACGGCACGTGGAAGCAGCGCCGGATCAAACCGGAAACCGTTGAAAAGATAAAGAAAATTGCGTCGGAAAACGGCTATCAGGTCAACTTGCAGGCGCGTAATTTGCGAAAAGCGACGTCCGGCCTGCTGGGCATGATCCTGCCTGAGCATGACACACGATTCTTCGCGGAGCTTAGTCAGGCCTTCGCCCTGAACGTCCGCCAGCGCGAGGCTTGCCCGGCAATTGTGCTTTCGGGGCGGGGATCAGAGGGACAGATTGAAAGTACGCGGTCCTTGATCAGCTACAACGTCGATGCAATCGTGATTGCGGGCGCCACCGACCCACTGCCTTTGTCGCGGATATGCCGCGAAGCGAAGGTACCGCATGTGTTCGTCGATCACGCCAGCCCGGACGCGCCCTCGGTGACGACGGACAGTACCAAGGGCGCACAGGAACTTACCCGCGCCATGTTTGCGCGCGCCGACAAACTTCGACTTGACCCCAAATCACAGACGTATTTTCTAGGCGGCGACGCCTATCTGCCATCAACGCGTGAGCGGGCGTTGGGCTTCACGAAAGCCGCTTCGGCTGCACATGTGCCGATCCTGGATGACCGGATCATAACCTGCGGCTATTCAAGCGACAGCGCAGAACGCGCTTTGACCGAACTGTATGACGCGCGTGGCGCCTTGCCGTCGCTGCTGTTTGTAAACTCTATCATCTGCTTTGAGGGAGTCGTCCGGTTTCTGGCACAATTGCCGGAACGTGAGATTGAGCGCTGCGTCTTGGGCTGCTTTGACTATGATCCGTTCGTGCCCCTGATGCGCTTCCCGGTCTTAATGATGCGACAGCGCGCCGACCTTTTGATTTCAGAGGCTTTCGCAAAACTCGATAGCGGATCGTCCGAGGTGTCGCTCTCATATGTGGCGCCGGATTTGATCTTTGATCGTGCGTGATCTTGTCAGGAAACACCCCGATCATCCCATCAATCGCCTGCCGTTTTCAGGTTGCCCCCGACGTCGGATGAACGTTGTACATCGCTGCGATTGCTTGTGCGGCTTTGTCATTACGCAGCGCCTTCGGCGCGACGGTGGCCGAACGCCATAGAGAAGCAAGTGCAGCGATTACGAAACATCCACTGCATCACTGTCCGGTTCAAGGACCAGCGCAACACTTTTGGCCAACCCCTCAAGCTGCAAACCAATTCCCGCTGTGACTTGTGCGACGGCGCGCGTTTCGAGCCCTTCGAGGATGGCACCGTGCTGACCCAGAACACGCGACCGATTGTGCCGAAGGCTGGCGGTCAGGTAGCGGACCCGCCAAAGCCGCGCGAGGTAGGCCTGATGTGTTTCCGCCAAAAGCGCATTATGCGACGCGCGGGCGATGGCGCGGTGAAAACTCATGTCCACCTCGAACAGATCAAGAGGATCCGCGGTATCATATATGTCAGCCATCCGGTTATGGATCTGACGCAATCCGTCAATCTCTTTGGGTGTGGCATTGCGACAGGCAAGCTGACCCGACAACATTTCAAGCGCTGTCAAAACGTCGATGGCGTCCATCACCTCACGAAGCGACGGGCGCGCGACGAGCGGGCTGCGTGAGGGTCGAAGATCAACAAGCCCTTCCTTTGCCAGAATACGGATCGCTTCGCGCATCGGCGTCCGGCTGACACCAAGCTCTGCTGCGTTTTCGCGCTCTTTGACCGGCGCACCCGGTGGCAGTTTCCCGCGAAGAATATCACGGCGCAACTGGGTGGCGATCTGTTCTGCAAGCGGTGTGACGGTCATACTGCGCTCAAAGCGAATCTTTCACGCGGTCCCATGTGCGCATCAGGTGCGTCGCAAGAAGCTCTCCAAGCCGCGATCCTTCCCGCACACGAAGGGCCGCCGCCATCTCCTCGTGATCAGCCACCGCATTTGCCCAGTCTTCAGGCTTGCGATTGCCCACGAACCGAATCCGCTTGAGCCGGGACTGAATGTTTGCCTGCACTTCGATCAGTGTGGCGTTGCGGGACGCCATTGCCACACGCGAATGAAACAGCTGGTTCAGCTTATAATAAGGTAGCCGGTCACGGGCCTCGTAAAGCGTCATCATGCGATCATGGATATTGAGCAACTCGGTCAGTTCAGCAGGGCTGGCACGTTCGCAGGCAAGGCGGCCGCCAAGCCGTTCTATTTCGGCCAACACCTCGAGCATCGAATAGACTTCATCGTGTTTCAGCTTGCGGACAATCGAGCCTTTTGAGGGGCGGATCACCAAGAGGCCTTCTGCCGCCAGCGTCCGCAGCGCTTCCCGGAAGGGCGTACGCGAAACGCCAAGCCGATCGACCAGATCCGTCTCGTCGATGCGTGACCCTGGCTCCAAAACGCCCTCGATAATCAGGTCGCGCAGTTGGTTGGCCACCTGGTCATGCAAGGTCAGCTTTTCGATCGGGGCGAGGCTAATGATATCGTTGGCCGTATCGTCCATCTGAACTCTCGCTGCTGCTTTTTCCATACAATAGAAAATTATCGCTTGCCGTGCGAGCTAATAATTTTGTATACAACATACAAATGGGGAGTATACATGACGCAGAATACACGAGTTGCCTTCGCCATCGGAGATGCGGGCGGGATCAGCCCTGAGCTGGCCGCAAAGGTTCTTGCGGATGCAGACGCGAACCGGAACGATATGATCGTAATCGGTGACCGAAGACTGCTTGCCCGCGGCGAAGCTGACGCGGATGTCGCACTGGATTTGCCCGTCGTTGGTCTGGACGCGCTCGAAAGCGCTCTGCCGGGCGGCACGTTCATGGTCGACCTGAAAAATTGCGATCCGGATGCGGTGCCACAAGGAGACGCGTCTATCGGAAGCGGTCGGGCCGCGTTGGAAAACTTCCGCTGCGCATTGCTGACCTGCCGCGCCGGGCTTGCGGATGTCTGCTTTTTCACGCCCTTCAACAAACATGCGATGCGGTTGGCCCAGCCCGATTATGTGGACGAGATCGGCTTTATCAACGCAACGCTTGAGACAACGACAAGCGGACGCGAGTTCAACGTCCTTGACGAGGTTTGGAATGCGCGCGTCACCTCGCATATTCCACTGCGCGAGGTCGCGGATGCGCTTGACGAGGACCGGATTCTGAAAAGTCTCGAACTGACCGTACAGGTCATGGAAGGCGCAGGATATGACCGTCCGCGCATCGGTGTCGCCGCGCTGAACCCGCATGCGGGCGACGGGCGTAATTTCGGACATGAAGATGACGACATTCTGGCCCCTGCGGTTCGTCGCGCACAGGAAAAGCAGCTTGCCGTCACCGGGCCGATCCCGTCCGACACAGTCTTTGTGCGCGCCGTGAAAGGCGAATTCGACGCGGTTATGACAATGTATCACGATCAGGGGCAGATCGCGATGAAGCTACTGGGCTTTGATCGGGGCGTCACGTTGATCGCCGGCTACCCCTTCCCCATTGTCACGCCCGCTCATGGCACGGCTTATGACATCGCTGGTCAGGGTTCGGCGGATCTGGGCGCCACGCGAAATGCCGTGGCGCTGGGGCGCAAATTGGCGGCACGGAAGGTCGAGGAGGACCGACCGGCACCGCAACCAGAGGCGTTGCCGGGCTTGTTTCGGAAGGCATTGGACCCGACGACGATCTGGACCTGAGACCGTTTGAAAACAAATTCTAAGGGAGGAAGACCATGTTACTGAAAACTATCACCACCGGGCTGACCGGTATTGCGTTTGCGCTGGGAACGACCGCCGCACTGGCCTCCGAAGAGATTATCTTCGGCATCTCAGCCGCTCCAGGTTCGCTGCAAGAGCGCACCGCCAGCGAATTTGCCGCCCGCGCCAATGAAAAGCTGGGCGAACTTGGCGAGGTCAAGGTGTTCTCGTCCTCGCAGTTGGGCAAAGACCGCGACATGATGCAAAAGATCAAGCTGGGCACGATGCACATCACTCTGCCCTCCTCGATCATGCCCGAGGTGGCGCCGGAATTTGCAATCTTCGATCTGCCCTTCATCGTGGCAAGTCGCGATCATCTGGGCCGGATCGACGAGACGTTCTTTAAGGACGTTCTTGTACCCGCAGCCGAAGCCGAAGGCTATCGCCCCCTCGCTGTTTGGGAAAACGGCTTCCGCCAGATCACCAACAACGCGCGCCCCGTCAACACACCCGCTGATCTGGAAGGGCTGAAGATCCGCACGCCGAATTCGTCCTGGCGTGTCACGATGTTTCAGGAATACGGCGCCAACCCCACGCCCATGTCCTTCTCTGAGGTCTTTGTTGCCCTTCAGACCGGCGTGATCGACGGTCAGGAAAACCCGCTGACGAATATCTCGGCCGGCAAGTTGAACGAAGTGCAGACCTATCTGTCGATGAGCGGTCACGTCTATTCACCCGCCTACCCCACCGTCGGCGTGCAGACCTTTGAAAAGCTGGACCCGCAAATCCAGACGATCCTTGCTGAAACCGCACAAGAGGTCGTTTCATGGGCCCGGGCTGAGGGTGCAGCCGCCGATGAAGCCCTTCTGGGAGAGCTTGAAGCGGCAGGGATGCAGGTCAACACAGCAGACCGCGCGGCTTTCGTCGAGGCATCAAAGCCGGTCTATGAAAAGTTCGCAACTGAGGTCGAAAACGGTCAGGACATGATTGATCAGGTGATGTCGCTCGCCGACGGCTCCTGATTGATCCATGATCAGTGCGTCGGGGTCGGTCAATCATCGGCCCCGACCTGCGCCTGAGGCGCTTTTCACCGTCACGACTTTCCGTCGAGGAGTGCTGTCATGCGTAGTGTTGAGGAGTGCTGTCATGCGTAGTCTTGTGCGTTCGCTCGATGTGTTTTTGCAGATCATTACCCTAACCATCCTGGTGGCGCTTGCCGTCGTGGTCCTGTTGGGCATCGCGTTCCGGTACTCCGGCAATTCATTGATCTGGTACGATGAGGTCGCCGCCGTACTGCTTGCCTGGATCACGTTCTTTGGCGCGGCGCTGGCGATGAACCGCGATGCGCATATGGGCTTTAACGGTCTTCTCTATGCGCTGCCGCTTCAGGGTCGGTTGATCCTGTTCGGACTTGTCGAATGTATCGTCTTTGCGGTGCTGGCGATAACCGCGTGGGCCGGGTGGCATATCCTTGACCTTTTTGGAAACGACACGATGACTTCGGTGCGCTGGATGCCGCGTGCGGTCGTGCAGGGCGTGCTGCCCGTGGCCGCGGTTCTGATGATCCTCGCACGCGGATTGTCGATGCCCGAACGCCTCTCGTTCGTCCGCGAAGGTCGCGACCCGGAAGCCCGTGAGATCGAAGAAGAGATCGCACGCGCGCAAGCAGAACTTGCCGCCAAAGAGGAACTGAAATGACCGAGGCACTCGTCCTTTTTTCCATGTTCGTGATGATCGGCATCGGTGTTCCGATCGCTTTGTCGATCATGGCCTCTGCTCTTGTGGGCGTGTGGTTGCTGAATGGCTCTCTGGGCTTTCTCAACGCCGCGCTGTCTGTCTTCGACGGCGCGACCAAATTTCCCCTGATCGCCATTCCGCTGTTCGTGTTGGCAGGTGCGCTGATGAACACTGGAGGGATTTCCAAGCGGCTGATCGCCTTTGTCTCGGCGCTGGTCGGTTTCGTGCGTGGCGGCCTTGCGATGGTCAATGTCGGCGTGTCGCTGTTCTTCGCCGAAATCTCGGGCTCTGCCGTTGCTGATGTTGCGGCGACCGGGTCGGTTCTTATTCCGGCGATGAAGAAGAAGGGCTACAAGCCGCGCTTTGCAGCGGCGTTGACATCCTCCACCGCGTCGCTTGCGATTATCATTCCACCATCAATCCCCATGATCCTGTATGGGGCGTTATCGGGCACCTCTATCGTGCAACTTTTCGTGGCCGGCATCATTCCGGGTCTGCTGGGCGCCGTCTTGCTGATGGCAATGTGTTACTACTTTGCCGTGCGCTATGACCTGCCCCGCGAAGAAGGGTTCGACCTGTGCCGCCTGTGGCACGCCACGCGCGAGGCGTCATGGGCGCTGATCCTGCCGGTTGTCATCCTTGGCGGCATCTTCGGCGGCTTCGTCACCGCAACAGAAGGCGCCGCCCTTGCGGTGATTACCGCGCTCTTCATCGGCGTCTTCATTTACCGCGAGATTGATCTGCCCAAGCTCTATCACGCGCTTGTCGACGGTGTCGTGCAAACCTCAATCGTGATGCTGCTGGTGGCCGCATCCGCTGTGCTGGGCCTTTATCTGACCGAGACCGAGATGCCACAACGCCTCGCGGCGTCCATCACCGATCTGACAACGAACAAGCTGGCCGTGCTGATGATCATCAATGTCTTTTTGCTGCTTGTCGGCATGGTGCTGCATGGCGCCGCGGCGATCATCCTGACGGTCCCGATCTTCATGCCGCTGGTCAACCAACTTGGCATTGATCCGGTACAATTCGGGATTTTGCTGACGCTCAACATTGCCCTTGGCCAGCAAACGCCGCCTGTCGCGTCGGTTCTGGTCACGGCATGCTCTATCGCGAAAACCGACGTCTGGGGCACCACACGGACGAACCTGCCCTTCATCGGCGTGCTGGTTCTGGTGCTGATGCTGGTGACCTACGTGCCTGCGGTATCGTTGACGCTTGTGAACCTGTTTTATTGACGACCGGGCGAACGCCCAAATCATAACTGGGAGAGAGACTATGATCGACAGACGCATATTCACCAAGGGTGCCGTGTTTGCAGCCGCCCTTTGTATCGCGGCCCCTGCCCTCGCGCAGGACACCACGCTGCGCCTTGCGCATTACGGCTCCGCCACCGATTCCGTCACCAAGGCCGCCGAACACTTTGCAGAACTGACTTCGGAAAAGACCGACGGCGCGCTGACGATTGAGCTTTTCGGCAATGGTGAATTGGGCAACAGCCCGTCCATGCTGGAAGGCGTCCGCCTTGGCACCATCGACATCGTGACGGTGGGCAATCCGTTCTTCACCGCGAGCCTGCCGCAGTTGAACCTGCTGGACCTGCCGTTCCTGTTTCAGTCGGACGCCCACGCGTTCGCGGTACTGGACGGGGAGGTCGGCCAATCGCTGATGGCCTCCATGTCTGACGCGGGTCTACAGGGCCTCGCCTTTTGGGAACTGGGCTTTCGCAACCTGACCAACAACACACGTCCTATCAATGGGCCTGCCGATCTGGCCGACCTCAAGATCCGCACGACGCCGAACCCGGCACATGTGCTGGCGTTTGAAACGCTCGGCGCGAACCCGACGCCCATGCCCTTCGCAGAGGTTTACTCGGCGCTTCAGACCGGAACGATTGATGGGCAAGAGAACCCAGTCAACCACATTCACGCCAACAAGCTGAACGAGGTCCAGCAGTATATGAGTCTGACCGCCCATGCCTACACGACCTCGCCGCTGGTGATGAATGCTGGTCGCTGGTCCGGACTGTCACCTGAGTTTCAGACCGCGCTGAGCGAAGCTGCCATCGAAGCCGCGTCTTTCCAGCGGGGACTGAACGACGAGGAAGAACAAACAAGCCTCGACGCCATGAAGGCGGAGGGCATGAACGTGGTTGAAAACCCCGATCGCGATGCCTTCCGGGCCGCTGTCAGCGAAGTGACCCGCGCCGCTTATATCGAGAATTTCGGGACCGAAATGCTTGATAAGATCGACGCGGCGGCACAATAACACGCGCGGCGGGCCTGAATTGTCCGGCCCGCACGCATCCTCCACGCAAGGCGAGGCCAATGGCGGCAATCATCACATTCAATGACACCCTGCGCCGCGCCATCGACGGAGCCGCAGCGCTTCTCATTCTGGTTGTGACCCTGTTGGGCATCTCGCAGGTGATCAGCCGCTATGGCCTCAACGCATCGCTTGTCTGGTCCGAAGAGTTGATCCGCCTGCTGTATGTCTGGCTGGTTCTGATCGCTGCCAGCACCGCGCCCCATATGAAAATCTCGCTTGTGGAAAACATGCTGTCAGGACGCAGTCTGATGGTCCTTAAAGTCATGCAGACGCTTATCATGCTGGCGCTTCTCGCGCTGCTGGTGCGCGGTGCAATCCAGCTTGAAGGCGCGTTCGGACAGGATCGCTATGTCACGCTGGGCATCGCAAAGACGTGGTATTGGACGGGCGCGAT
>ERZ1740067.1436-NODE-1436-length-16341-cov-8.640489_pt1 | contig 16341 bp, 19 predicted proteins | sample MGYA00581736_ERZ1740067 | MGnify/ENA primary metagenome ERZ1740067 (study PRJEB43018, sample SAMN04849236) | marine metagenome | isolation source: floating plastic debris | place: Pacific Ocean | collected 2008-08-27 | study: EMG produced TPA metagenomics... | reverse complement strand
CAAAAGCCATTTTAATATTGGTAATACCTTGATAGTCCCCGTCATTAAAACGAAACAAGGCCTTGGGGTGAATCATTGGTTTGACCTGTTCGAAATTTTTAGATGCACTGGCCTTTTGAAAGGTGTTGACGAAAGCTATAATGTTTGTCCTATTAAATACCATATGTAAATTTATGTATGTGACAATTGGTCCAAAAAAGACTATAGACACGAAAAAAAGTAGCTTTTTTGGACTTTCATTTGATTTTTGACAGCGGTTGAGCGTTCTGCCGTTGTTGTATCGCCTTCAATCTTAATAACCTGACATTTTAAGGTTTCCAGCCACTGGAGGTGATTTTTTCTACTACGTCCCCTGAAAGTATCGTCTTCATACAACTTTGCCCAAGCTATAAAGTCGGCAAACTTTTTCTTCATTGAAGTATCGGTATGGATTTTATCGCCGTAGCGCTCGTATTCTCGTTTTTTTAGACGCGCTACTCGAATGTCTTGTGGAACGTACAGATACACCACCAAATCAAAATCATTCTTAATAAAATCACCCCAGCTGATTAAAGAACCACCCAATATCCAATGTGAAAAAGGAGCAACATCATTTAATATTTGCTGCTGACGAACAGGAATGGGACTTTTCTCAGAAAACGGAATCTCTGTTTGCTTCCAATAATAATCGTCTACATCAAAATAGGGTATTTTTTCAGTTGCCAATGCTTTTCCCAATGCGGTAACACCTGATCCTGAGGGACCGAAAATGTGGATTTTCATAAAACAACTAATTGCCCTTTAATTTAAAAAACAAAAAAAGCGGAATCCGTTTTCTTCTTAAGTATTCTTCCTTACTTTCAAAATTGGATGGTATGGGCTTTGATTCTCTCATTTCTACCACCTCAAATTGGGTATTCTTTATGATTTTCCAATATTCTTCAAATGTCCTATGATATTTTACCACTGGCTTGCCATGCCAGTTATTTGTACGTTCTCCCGAATCAAAATAATTATCGACAATCCAATTGCTCCTTTTATCATTTTTATGATAGGATTCGTAATTGCTGGTAATCACCGGGTGCTCCACTGAAAAAAGGAAGATTCCCTGATGGTTTAAACAGCTGTTTATTTTTTGAAATAGAATCTTTAAATCTTCGAGATAATGCAATACCAATCTTGAAATCACGATATCGTACTTTTTATGTATTTCGATGTCTTTTATATCCGCTATCTTGATTTCTGCATTATGGTGAGTAAGGTTTTTCTCAGCCAAACCTGCCATGTTCTGGCTTCCTTCCACTCCGTAATAAAAGCTTGCCCCTCTTTCCAATAATTCAACTCCGTAGGCACCATCGCCACAGCCTAAATCGAGTATTGTTTTTCCTGAAACATCACCCAACAAATTATCAAATATGGGTTGCTCTATGGCTTCGTTTGGTGCATCTTTTTTACCTCTTCGTTGCTGGTATTTTTCGAAAAACGTTTCGTCGTCGTATGCGGAATAGCCCGTGTAGTTCATTTTTCCTGTGGTATTAAAAAATTCCCGTACTTAAATAGTTGTTTGCAGTTCTTTGTTCTTTTTGTATTTATCAATGGCCAAACCAATCAACTTAGTTATTAAATCGGCATAGGAGACTCCAGATGCTATCCATAGTTTAGAATACATACTGGTGTCCGCGAATCCGGGTAACGTATTAATTTCATTTACTACAAAAGTGTTGTCGTCTCTTAGAAAGAAATCGACCCTGGCCATGCCTTCACAACACATAATTTTATAGACCTTAATCGCTATTTGTTGTAACGTATTGGGCAATTCATGAGGAATTTGAGCGGGTATTGACATTTTCACCCCATCGACATCCAGATATTTTGTGTCATAGGTGTAAAATTCATCTGTAGGGATGATTTCCCCAATTACGGATGCTTCTGGATTTTCATTTCCTAAAATGGCACACTCCAATTCTTTTCCAACAATGGCCTCTTCTATCAATATCTTCCTATCATACTCAAATGCCTTATCCATTGCGATATAAAACGAAGCCTTATCTGTTGCTTTTGAAACTCCCACAGACGAACCGGTATTACAGGGTTTGACAAAAAAGGGCACTCCCAATTTTTCTATAACTTCTTCAAATACTAACGTTTGCTTATTCTCTTTAAAGACCGTTATAAAGTCAGCTATTGGAATGTTACTATCCCTCAATAAGCGTTTTGTGATGTCCTTATCCATACAAATTGCGGAACCTAGAATATCAGCACCTACAAATGGAATGTCAAGGGATTTAAAAATCCCCTGTAAAGTGCCATCCTCGCCAAAAGAACCATGAATAATCGGAAAAGCGACATCAAAATTTTCAATGGATGTGTTGCTAAGCTTATCCGTTAAAAAGGCCTTTCCATGCCTACTTTCTAAGTGAACTGTTTTCGACTTTTCAAAATAGTCGATAGAAGACAAATCCAGGTTGTTTAATGAATATTCCTGGTTAAAACACCATTTTCCAGTTCTATCCACTCCTAGCAAAACAACATCAAATTGTTCCTTGTCAATTGCGTCATGGATATTTGAAGCGGAATGGAGAGAAACTTCATGTTCGGTGGATTTGCCTCCAAAAACAATACCTATCTTTTTTTTCATTCTATTTCTAATACTCGTCTGTTAGATGTTATCTCTCACAACTTAAAAATAAAGCGACTTTGTTTGTTTTGTATTAGATTATTGGTAATAAGCACGACAGGCTTCTATAATTAAATCTCACTTAATTTCAAGAATCAAAGATTTTGAAAAGAGCATCTACTTATCCTACAAACAAATGGTAGAATAGCTGGTATTATTTCAGTAATAATGATACCCAAATCGTCTACTAACATTTCATTCTTAGATTCGGCAAAAATTAGTTAGAAATGCCATGTCTAGATCTTTCAGAATATTACTTTTTATGGCATTTCCGTATGCACTTTTCGCTCAAGAAGTCACCATTTCAGGCAGGGTTCTAGACGATAAGAATCTGCCCGTTGAATACGCTAGCCTAGAATTGTTTGAAACCACTGACACTACATTGGTCACTGGTGGTATAACAAATAAAAAAGGGGTATTTCAGTTAAAAAACATAGCTGTTGGAACGTATTATCTTCGAGTCAAGTTTATCGGATTCGAAGACAAGATAATTTCTGCCATAGAAGTCTCAAAAGGCCAAAACAAGCTTAGGTTGAATGATATCACCCTTGTTTTGAGTTCAATTGAAATGGATGAGGTGATCGTTGAGACCAAAAGAGCCTCAGTTAAGAATACGTTGGACAAAAAAATAATTCGTATCAATGAAGATATTAGCGATGGCACAGAAAATGCCATTGAGATTCTTGAAAAAGCACCTTCGTTATCGCTAGACATTGATGGCAATCTTTTGATGCGTGGCAACGCCAATGTTACCATTTTAATAGATGGCGTGCCCGTAATCGGCGATGATAATAATGTGCTATCGACCTTGCCTGCAAGTACGATTGATAATATTGAGATCATTACAAACCCTTCTGCCAAGTACCAATCTGATGGTACCGCAGGCATCATCAATATCAAATCAAAAAAAAGCAAGGTCGATAATTTGAACGTACTTACAAATGTGCGGGTGGGTACTGATAATAAGTACGCCGCCAATGTCAATGCACTCTACAAAAAGAACAAATACTCATTTCATGGACAGTTGAATTATAGTGATTTTGAAAACTATGCCAACTCCTTTAGAACCCGTACGATTTTTAACGATACGGATACTATTTTTTTCAGGGATGACTATAAAAATAGAAGGTACTATGACATCAATAATTATGTCGCCATAGGAAATGGGCTGAACTTTAAAAACTTCAACCTGTTTTTAAACACCAAATATGGGCTGTTCGAATTATATAAAATAAAAAGAGGCCTTCAACAGCAATGGACAGAAAACCCGCTGGTCTTTAATAATCTATGGAATATCAATGAAGGAAGTATCAAATGGAACTATCTTGAAAATACGTTTAACCTTCAATATACTTCTGAAAATGGGAAGCGTGACCTCACCTTGGTGCTTTTTCATTCGTATGAAGATGGCAGGGACATCTATAATACCACTACCTATGACTTGGATGAACAGGTCAATCAGGTTGGGGAAGAACGTCGTATACAATCTCGACAAGATGGTATTTACCGATACTACCAAGGTCAGGTTGACTATGCATATACAATAGATTCTACCAGCACCAGTGAAACGGGGCTGTTTTATCGCTTGATGGATAGAGACCACCTGTACAAACAAGGGGAATTCAATACAGATGAAAATGCATATGAATTTTTTCAGGAGCTCACCAACGATATTTCAATTTCGCATAGCGAATATGCCGGGTATGTAAACTACAGAAAACAAAAAGATAGATTGGAATACCAAATTGGCTTAAGGGTAGAAGTTGATGACCGTGACATAACAACATTTTCGAATCAAACGGAACGTACATTTCCTTTGAACTTAATGAATGTATTTCCATCAGTATCAGCATCGTACAAACTCAATGAGAAGCTTACCTACAGACTGTCATTTAGTAGACGCAAAAAGCTGCCAAGACCATGGCAGATTGTGCCGTATTCCTATTCGCAAGATAATTACATCACCTATCTCGGCAATGCTGAACTAAAACCTGAATTTGCCAATAAGTATGAAACTGGCTTACTCATAAAAACAGGAAAATATAGTGGTGAAGCCACTTTATACCTCAACGATACCAATGATGAAATATGGAACTTAACCACTGTTGGCGATGATTTAATTTCAAGGTTTCAACTCACAAATGTTGACAAACATATTGCTGCAGGTTTGGAATTGGACAATACCATTGAGTTCAGCAAGACCGTATTGCTGAATCTTGGCGGAAGTGTCTATTCCAATTATTTCAGAGGTGCTATACAGGATATCGCTACTACCAATGAAAATATCGCATGGAACGTAAAGGCTAGACTGAATTTTAAAATCTTGAAAGATACCCAGTTGATGCTGTTATCAACTTACAGTAGTGAGTATGCCATACTACAAGGTAGTTTTGCCCCGTATTATTTCACCAATTTCAGTGTACGGCAACATTTTTTTGAGAAAAAAATGAGCGTAAACATAACGTTCAATGATATATTAAGAACCAACCTTTATGCCAGAGACTGGGAATGGGTGAATTTTGATGGCAACTATGCCAATAGAAGAAGACAGTTCATTTTGATGGGCGTCACCTATAATTTTAACAAATACAACTTTAAAGATAAGTCGGTAAAGTTAAAACGGGGTGCCTTATAAAAATAGCACCCTGGTGTTACTTTGAAATTTCGGCTATCTTCTGTTGAATAGATGCCATACGTTCTTCATTATTGGTATTGCCTTCAATTTTAAGAATGGGACATTGTATGGTCTTTAACCAATTCAGGTGTTTACGTTTACTGCTGCCGTCGAAGATGTCATCTTCATATTTCTTAATCCATTTGATAAATTTTGCGATTTTTTCTTTAATGAGTATGTCATTATACATTTTGTCGCCATACCGTTCATACTCACGCTTTTTTATCCGTTCAATTCTAATTTCCTGAGGCACATAAACAAATACGACAAGGTCGAAAACATCCTTAATAAAATCACCCCAATTAATAAGTTCGCCACCAATAATCCAACTCTCAAAGGGAGCTATGTCTGCCAGCATGTTTTGTTGTCTCACGTGATTCGGAAATTTGGTAGTGAAGGGAATTGCTGTTTTTTCCCAACGATAGTCATCCACATCAAAGTAGGGCATGGTATCTGTGGCCAAAGCTTTGCCCAATGTAGTGGTGCCTGCAACTGCGGGTCCGAAAATGTGGATTTTCATAAATTCCCGATTTTATAAAGCACATGCGTCTTTAAATGGCTCCCCGATTCAATTTTAGGATGTTCAAACTCCTTAACTTTATTCATGCCAATTTTTTGCATGACCCGTTCGGATTTGGTGTTCACCTTACTGGTAAAGGAATAGATGTCTTTAAAATTCAACTGGTCAAAACCGAATTGCAGACAGGCCTTTGCTCCCTCTGTAGCAAAACCTTGGTTCCATTTATCTTCTCGAATTCGCCATCCTATTTCAATTAAACGGGAAATACCCAAATCGAAAGATGGATAAGCGAAACCGATAAAGCCAATAAATTCATTGGTATTGAGTTCATCAACGGCGTACAAACCATACTCAAACTCTTTAAATCTACTCTTGATTTTGGTTACAAAATTATCTGACTCTGCTTTTGACAAGGTTCTAGGAAAATATTCCATCACGTTTTCATTGGCATTCATTGCTGCAAACGGCCCCTCATCTTTTTCAGTCCATTCTCTAAACCCTAATCTTTCTGATTTGAATATGTATGTATTCTTATTCTCCATTGCTACCCCTATTTGTACTTTAAGATTTCTGATATTTCATTGAGTGATTGGATTTCAAAAGCAGGTTGTATCTTAGAGCTTTTTGCCAATCCATCTCGATTAAGCCATACCGAAAGTACTCCAGCTGCATTAGCGCCTTGCACATCCGATTCTAGTGAATCCCCAATATGAAGTAGTTCAGTGTTTAAACAATTTGCTTTTTTACATGCCATCGAGAAGATTTCAGGATTCGGCTTCTTGATTCCCACATCTTGGGAAAAAATCACAAAACTGAAAAAATCAGGTAGTCCGCACCTTTCGGGATATCCGTTCCCATTTGAGATTAAACCAAGACGATAGTCTTTTCTAAGTTCATTAAGGGTAGGTAAAACATCTGAGTACAGCTCAATGTCTTCAAACCGATGCTTTAGATACAAGTTATTCAGGCGAATGGCAAGTTGGTCATCTTCGTATCCCACAGCATCGAGTGTTCTTTTAAAAGCCTGTAATCTAATTTCCTCTAAGTTGATTGTTTTATCTTCAAGTTCTTTGGCAACTTCATTGCGTGTAGCAATCATTTTTTCGATGGTAAGTTCTGATGTCGATTTACCTGGAAGTTGTCTACGTAATTCTTCAAGGGTAATTGCTAAAGAATGCTGCATCACTTTATTAAAATCCCAAAGTGTCATATCGCCATCAAACGAAATCGTCGTGATTCTATCTATGTTATTCATGCCGATTTCCTGATATTAAATGTGGTACGACTACGCTTCCTCGGGTCAGGAATAAGCAAGGCGAATACACCTGCCATCACCAAACATGCGCACATAACCGCAAACGACCACCAACCGCTGTAGGTTTCGGTTATCCATGCAAATACAAAGGGGGATGATGCGCTAAACACGCCCATTACCAAATTTACCCACCCAAGCAGTTTGCCATAGCCTTCACCACCAAATAAAGCGAGTGGTAATGTACCGTTGGCAATGGTTTTGATGCCATCACCCATACCATAAAGTGCGGCGGCCAATAGCACACCCCATACGGTAAATCCTAATATCAGTAAGGTAACTAATCCTGCTACCATGAGGGCAACGCTAAGATAATAGGTGACGAGTGGGTATAGGTTTTTGCTAATGAGCATTTCCGCAAAACGCCCAATGGTTTTAAAAGGCCCTATCACCGCACCTGCTGTGGCAGCCATGGCGGCGGTATGACCAAGACCCTGTATATTGGTTACCCATAGCGTCATAAGTGCACCCAAGACAAAACCTGCAAAAACAAAGGATACTACCATGCTAAATAAGGCTTTTTTACGGTCTTGTTTTGCCACCAAAGTATAGGGTAGCGGTTGTTTTTTTGCTTTTGATTGGATATCATGCTCGGGTCGGTTTAACGCATAAAAATTTAATGGCGCACATACCGCTATAAGCGCAACGCCCCATACCAACCATGTATTGGCCCAACCAATGTTTTCGTATAGCTCCAAAGTCGATGGCCAAAAAATGGTGGATGCAACACCGCCAAACAGGGTGATGATTGAAATGGACTGCTGCGGTGTGACGGATAATTTTAATCGTGTGACACTTGGGAATGCCACACTATATAAAATAGATAAACCAAATACTTCCGCTAAGGCGATAGCACCAAGTAGCTCATAGTTATTGGTCACAAAGGCAAGTGGCATCAGGGTTAATCCTGACAGCACAGCACCTATGGTCATGAGCCATTTACCGCCGAAACGGTCTACGATGTGCCCCCATACAGGCATAATTAGCCCTCCAACAAACACACCAATAGATAAAAACCCAAGGGCTTCTGATAAGCTAATATCTAAATCTTTCGCCATGTACGGCAGTAAAATGGCATAGGCATAATATACCGTACCATACCCTATAGTCACGGTGATGCCCAATGCCATTGCAGGTAGAAAATCTTTGTTAAAGGTTTTTAGCGGATTTTTCACTGAATATTTATGCTATTGAACTCGTTTCTATTTTGTTGCCAGCAATGTCAAAAGCTGTTAGATTAAAACTCGTAAGGCTACTTTTTAAATAATCTTCCTTGAATAGCGTCCAAATCATAACGTCTTCTGATCTACCATTTAAATTTTTCTTTCGATTTTTTAAAGTAGCTTCATGTACAAAACCTATTTTTTTCGGAATTGCCTGACTCGCCAAGTTATTGGGCGAACATCGTATTTCAATTCTCTCAAGGGCTTCAATTTCAAATCCTATTTTTACAAGTGCTTTTACGGTTTCAGTGGCATAGCCCAGTTTTAAAAAATTTACGTTTATCCAATAGCCTATTTCCCTGGCGTTTTCTCCAATCCTAGTGTGTAAGCCAGTTGACCCTATTAGATTTTTTTCATCTTTGCTAAATATGCCAAATACGTAGTCTAGTCCCAAATCAAATTGGCCTCTACATTTTCGGGTTCGTTCTAGTTTGGCTTCGAGGGTTTCTGGCTCTTTTTCAGCCCAGGGCATCCAAGGTTTTAAATGTTCTAAACTTTCATCGATGGATTTTTTGAGCAATACAGCATCTTGCGGCTGATAACAGCGAATGATCAGTCGTTCAGTTACGATTTTATAGGCCTTAGCTTTCATTAGCTTTTTATTGTGAAGTCCATCCATATTCACTATAAATAGTATTGGCCCTTATGGCTTCAATTGCTTGTTTTATATAGGGAATGGTATTTTCAGGTAGTGCATTCAAATCAAACCAAGACAAATCATCACATTTATGGGGTTCTTTGTTGGTGATGTCACCTAACCAAGTTGTTGCTTGAAAAAATACATCAACCCATTGTGTCTCCGGATTGTTTCGATGCATCACATGCACCACTTTTATTGCTTCTGGTTTAATTAGAATATCGGCTTCTTCTTCAGATTCTCTTATGACACATTGCGTAAAACTCTCATGGGGTTCTACCTTACCTGCAATAAATGAGTAGTTACCGTCCTCATAACCTGTATTAAAGCGTCTGAGGAGTAAAATGTTGTTTCCCTGCCTAAGGATTAAATATGCGGCCCTGTAAGTTGCTTTGTTTATCTTAACCACGATTTTTTACGGATAATGCCATCACTATTTTCTAGTGATAATAAACAGATAATCCCCCAGCTGGTTATCATATGATTTTACGATTTCATTAATTTTTCCGCTTGTTATGTCCCCACGTAGTTGTGAAAGTCCTTGTGCTACTTCTGTTTGATTGGCCAATGCGGAAAAGGAAGAGATGCCCTGCTGTATTTGAGAATCAAAATACAATTCAGGATTGTGCTTGCCGCTGTACAGAAATTTATCCTCTAAATCAGGACGAATTGCATATGGATCCGTTTTGAATTGTTTAAATCCACCTTGTTCCATAGCCTTTTTAACAGCTTCTAAACTGGGCATTTGCTCGATGGAGGCTGTCATCATTTCAGGAAAATAATGGCACAACCAATAGCCTTTCATCTGTTTCGGAGTTGAGGTGAAAACAACCAAGTTACCATTAGGTTTCAATACCCGAAAAAGCTCTGAAAACCCTTTTTCTAAATCCGTCCAATGGTGTATGGTCAAAAATGCTACAATACCATCGACAGACTGTGATGGCAACTCAGTGTTTTCTGCCAAACCTTGCTTCCAATCTATCGCACCGTTTTTTGGTTTGACTTGTTCCAACATGGTAGTAGATGGGTCGACACCTGTCATTTGATAGCCTTTTTCTTGAAGGGCAATAGTGTAATTTCCTGTGCCGCAACCCATATCTAAATAGTTTCCGTTCTTTTTTGGCTGTAAGTGTTCTACTAGCTTTTGTGTTAAAAAAGGGTCTGCTTTTCTGGTCGTGTTATAACCAACACCTATCTGGTCGTATTTTGTTGTCATTGATTTACTATTCAATAATAATTACTTCTCCATCTCGTAAAGCTTTAAAAAGCCATTTGTTATCAATGCAGCGTTGTATTTCCTTACCAATTACTTCAGATTCAAAATGATTGGAATCATAATGCGGCATAAAGGCATGATCAAAGACCCCCAAACCTTTGTAAATAGGTCGGGTAATTTCAGGATAGGGAAAATTCTTTGGATCGTCTACCCGATCGATTGCTTTCAATGATTTGGAAAGCACGCAGATCCCTGCGCTGTAGCCTGCATACAAGAAGTCACCCCTGGTTTTGAGTTCTTGAAAAATGATATCAAAGCCACTTAGTTTCATTGCCATACGTAATACGAAGGCATTGCCGCCAGAAACCCATAAGGCCCCTAAATCGCTTATTTTATCCCTTAAGGCTTCCGTTTTGTAGAAGTATGACCTTAAATCAAGTGGTTCCGATTCAAAACCAAGGCTGTTTAAATACCCCATTTGATCTTCTTGTGACTTTCTGGTCCTTTCCACATCGTAACCCAAGCAATCTTGTGCATTGTTGATGTGGCCGATTTTATTGTTCTTGGGGATAAGCCTTTTTAAATCGTCTATCTTATCGCCAAATTTGTAGGAAGAGAGATAGTATTTCATTTTAGCTGGCCATAATAAATGTTTGTTTGATATTCCATTTTAATTTGATCGTTGTGCTTGTGCTTTTCAAAAAGTAGTTGCAATGCCTTTTTTGCCGCTTCAAATTGTTCATCATCTTCTTTATAAGCATAGGAGGAAGATAGGTATCGCCCTAAAATACCTTCAAAGTCAAACAACTGGTAATTAGACATCTCTTCTACATCGTAAGTGTATGGCTTATAGAATGAACTGAGCACGGCTTCATCAATATTGCGATGCACCACTTCTGAATACTTGACTGCATGCTCGTGGAGAAACTCTTCATAATCTGTTAGAAATGGTGATCGTACGTCTCGTTCATTCCAAATCAGTACAACCCAACCATCAGGTGCCAAGATGCGCTGAAATTCTTTTTTGGCCAAAGCTTGGTCGAACCAATGGAAGGCTTGACCTACAATGATGTGCGAATAGCTCGCTTCTGCTAGAGAAGTAGCCTCTGCGGTACATTCGATACTTTTAAATAGGGATTGCGATTCAAACAGGACTTCTGCTGCCTTACGCATTTCATGGTTCGGTTCAACTCCCGTTACTGAATATCCATGATCAAGAAACATCTCTGCAGACTTACCTGTACCGGAACCGACATCAGCTATTTTGGAATCGGTAGTAAGGCCAGTAGCTTTTTCCAAGAATGGTACGATTTCTTTTGGATACCCGGGTCGGTACTTTACATAATTGGCAACACGGTCTGAAAATCGTTTGGTATTGTCTTTGATCATAGGTTGTCTGTTTTAAGAACAGCTTTTTAAGTCTGCTATTCGTTCCTCAATATGTATGGAGATAGATAGTACTTTATAACTATGGTTTGTTGTTCATCATCCTCAATAAATGTGTCGCTTTTTCAATGTGATGAACTTTTTGAAATCCATACTTTTCATAAAAAAAGCTGGCCTCTGCGTTGTCGGTATACAATTGTATCGCATCGTAGTGATGACCATATTCTTGAATCAGGTGATTCAATAGTGCCGTGCCAATCCCTTTTCTTCTAAAGGGTTTTGAAATAAAAAACCGTCTGAGCCGCCCCATCCGTTGCGCAACCGCACCATTTGGGTTATCGTTTATTCCGCCCAAACCAGCAATTTGGTTGTTTACTTTAATCATGTGAAGGCCTTCACCATCTTTGTTGAATACATTTTTGTTGCTTGCCCAATCAGCCTCCAACCTTTCTAAAAAGTAAAATCCTTCAAGTTGACTTTCTCTTTTCAACGCAGTAAACCCATTAAACGGAATGGTTGATATGCTTTCTATTTTTATGTCCATGCCCGTCTTGGCTATTTATCAACTTTTAGACCTCGTATAATACCTAAAGTAGCCTCGCTTGTCTGGCCATTTGTATTTAATTGGTGTACAAAATTGGGCCAGTCATAAATTTCCAGTTCTGAACGAACTACAGCAACCCGTTCTTTCATTTGATGATTTGAGGATCGCAACTGATCCCGTTCTATGTTTTCTTGCAAATCACAAGAGAGATGGACGAATTTTGCGCTTATTTCATTTTTATCACATGCGTCTTTGAGCTGTAGTAGCCCTTTAGGAGTCCAAACATTTTCTATGGCTGCGGAGAAGCCATTGTCTAAATATGCTTTAGTAGATTGCCAAGCCAAGCGGGCAACCATAGGTTCCACCTCAAGAAAATAAGCAGTAGTAATAGGATGCCCGTCGTAAATCCAACTCGTAAAACAATCGCATTCGATGCACACGCCTTTTTTGGATTGCGCCCAAAGCTTACCTATGGTCGATTTACCTACGCCGCAAGCCCCGGTAAGTACTAAAACATCCATTTGAATTCATGGGCTAGGAAATTTACTTCAACAAATCCCCCATTTCCCGATTTACCAGTTTTCGCATGTCATCATACAAAGAATCCCCAGCAGGGACATATACGATGTCTTTTCGGTATGCCTTTCGAACCAAATTCATCAAAGCGGTATCCTTATCTTTCATTTGAACAAAGGCTTTTTGTAAGCCCTCTTTATATTTTTTTGGCAATGAAGAACGTACATAAACGTTACTGGGCGGTATAGAGTCTGTTCTCCAAAGCACCCGGTACGAACCAGGCTCAATGCGATTGCGCAGTTCAAGCCGTTCAAGAGAGGTATTGCCCGTACAGGCGAGGTCAACTTTTTGCGATAAGCATGAAAATGTTCCCGCGGTATGGCCCCCGGCAAACAGGGTCTGTTTCATGTCTTCTGACGGTTCGATGCCACGAGACCTCAAATAACTTGACGGATAGAGATATCCTGAAGTAGATGCTGGATCGGCAAAAGCAATAGTATAGTTCTGGGGATTGGCAATAACTTGTTCTATGGACGTAATGCCCGATTTAGAACTCGTAAATATCATGGACCCTGCATAATTTATAGCTCCAGTTTTCGTGTATGCGGTTGTGACCAACGATTCTGCCCCTGCTTTGGCAGCTGCAATGGAATAGGAAAAGGCTCCGGTAATGGCAAAATCCACTTTACCCGTTTTCATGGCCTCAATGACGCTTGCATAATCACTGCCTTTTATAATCCGTACGGGCACGCCCAGTTCTTTTTCTAAATAGGCCGCAGTTTTTTCGGTACGTTCTATACTGGCCTCATTGTCTACCGAAACGACACGCCCGTATACCAGTTCTTTAATTTCCTCTTCATAGTCTGTTTTATCGCTTTTTTCACAGGAAAAGATAGGTAGGACGATTAGGATTATGAAGGTTATTCGTTTCATTGTAATAGACTTCCCAATTCATTATTGACCAGTTTTCGCATATCATTATATATTGAATCCCCCACAGGGACATAAACGATATCCTTGCGATAGGTCTTCTTGATCAGATTCATTAAAGCAGTGTCCTTGTCTTTCAGTGAAACAAAGGCTTTTCGCAAACCGTCTTTATATTTTTTTGGTAACGAAGAACGTACATAGACATTACCGGGCGGTATAGAGTCCGTTTTCCAAAGTACCCGGTAACTCCCATTTGTAATTCGGTTTCTTGATTCGAGTCTTTCAAGGGCCGTAGCATAGGTACAGGCCAAATCTACCTTTTGGGACAAACAGGAGAAAACCCCAGCCGTATGACCACCAGCAAAAAGCGTCTGTTTCATGTCTTCTGAAGGTTCTATGCCCTGAGACCTTAAATAGGCCAAAGGGTACAAATACCCTGATGTAGAGGCGGGGTCTGCAAAGGCGAAGGTGAATTGCCGGGGATTGGCAATAACTTGTTCCATAGAGGTAATGGCTGATTTAGAACTCGTAAAAATTTTGGAACCTGAATAATTTAGCGCTCCGGTTTTGGCATAGGCCGTGGTCACTAAGGATTCTGCTCCTGCTTTAGCGGCTGCTATACAATAGGAAAAAGCCCCAGTATTGGCAAAATCCACTTTTCCCGTTTTCATGGCCTCAATAACAGTGGCATAATCACTGCCTTCTATAATTCGTACGGGTACGCCCAGTTCCTTTTCCAAATAGGCCGCTGTTTTTTCGGTACGTTCTATACTGGCCTCATTGTCTACAGATACCACACGCCCATAAACGAGTTCTTCGATGGCATCTTCGGAGGTTGTTTTACCCCCTTTTTTGCAAGAAAAAGCAATCAAGAGTACCAAAAGCAAAGTCGTTATGTTCTTCATGCTTGGTAATACTTTTCAAGAAATGAATCGATATCGAACAGATCGTCAAAGCGTGCTTCTAAGGTTTCCCTGTCCCAATCCCAGTAGGCGATATCAAATAGTTTTTCAATTTGCTCGTCTGTAAAACGTTTTTTGATCACTTTTGCGGGTACGCCTACGACCACCTCGTAATCACTCACATCCTTTGTGACTACGGCCCCCGAGCCAATGACAGCTCCATGGCCAACGGAAACCCCCGCCATGATTACCGCACCATGGCCGATCCAAACATCATGCCCTATGGTACAATGGTGGTCTCTGCGCCATTGGAAGAATTCCTCATCTTCCCTAGTGTCGAATCCATATTGTTTGCGCCTATAGGTAAGATGATTTTGCGTTACCCGCCATTGCGGATGGTTGCCAGGGTTAATGCGAACGCTATTGGCTATGGAACAAAACTTGCCTACCGTGGCGTAAACAATGGAAACATTACCCGCGGTGTAGCTATAATCATCAAAAGAGACTTCGCTCATCCTTGTATTGGCACCTAACATTGTCCATCCGCCTACTTTACAGTTTCTGAGCGTGCAGGTAGGGTGAATAGTGGGTTTTTCGCTCAACATGGTTGGCGAGGCATCCCGCAGTTCCTCTGGGAAAAATTCAATATCATGTAGCATGTCTGCAAAATTTAAAGGATGGATAGTTTGGTTTGTATACAAATTCAGCCAAGTGGTCATAACTTCTTAGCTGTGTATTTTCGATATGGAATACCAAATCAGAAAAGTTAATAGAGGAATTAATTTCATTAAAAATCTCGACCAATTTTTTCTTATCGATTTCGGTTAATATTCCATCTATATAACCTAGGGTAATGTGAGCAATAAACGGTCTTGTACGTTTAATATCGTGTTGATTGAGCTTAGCGTTACTGTAAAGTTCATTCCTCAGTTGCATAATTGCGTTCCAATCTTCAATTCTATTGATTGTACCCAATACCCCGAAGGCCGAACCAAAAATTCCCAATCCAGCGAAATTCATTTGAATAGGTTGGTCTAATTTAGACTTAGATGCCGAATCAAGGGCATCTTTAATAATAATAGGATACACACTCTTTAAACCTTTGTCTTCAATGTGTTCCTTAAACCTGTTTCCTGAGAGTGTGTTTACAATGGTCTGATGAAAACTGTCTTTAGGCATTAAATAGAACTGACGGGGAAGTTGAATTTGTCTCCAAATCTTCTGCTGTAAATCCAATAATTTCTCAGAAAGCTCTTCATTTTTTGGATTAGCATCAAGCATTGAAACGATGGCATAGCCCTTATAATCTTGCGGATGCCAAAAACCATTTATGTTTTTAAACTTATCAGTGGCCTTAAGCTTTTTACTTCGGGCCGTTAAACCTTTTAAGCTGACCTCATGCAACTGCCTTTCATTGTGGGAACTTTGATCAAGTTCTGCTATTAATGTAGTCGATTCCATTTTTATGAAAGTACCGATTCTACTATTTTACCATCTTTTAATTCGATTACCCTATCGGCAATATGTTCCATGGTATATGGATCATGCGTAATGCAAAGTACAGAAGTGCCTTGGTTTTTCAAGTCGAGCACCATATTGATTACGATATCTTTTGTTTTTTGATCTAGAGATGCTGTGGGCTCATCAATCAACAAGAAATGTGGCTTTGATATAATGGCGCGGGCAACATTGATTCGTTGTTGTTCGCCACCACTAAATGTAGAGGGGTAGGCATCCCATAGCTCTTCGTCCAAACCAAGTTTTGAAAGGTAATCTATAGCGATTTGTCTGGCATATTCAAATGACTCCCATATGCTGACAAGAC
>ERZ1740067.1435-NODE-1435-length-16342-cov-6.003377_pt1 | contig 16342 bp, 15 predicted proteins | sample MGYA00581736_ERZ1740067 | MGnify/ENA primary metagenome ERZ1740067 (study PRJEB43018, sample SAMN04849236) | marine metagenome | isolation source: floating plastic debris | place: Pacific Ocean | collected 2008-08-27 | study: EMG produced TPA metagenomics... | reverse complement strand
CACGAAAGGCGAACAGACTCTCAAATTAAACGGCTGGAATCACGGGGCTGGGTCAGTCGCATTACCGCAGAGTCCTAAGGCGAAAGGTGGATGTCAGCTGACCCGAAACCGCTTTAAGGTCGGTAACAGGCATACCCCTTTTCCCTCCTCAGGGCTTGTCCGCACGGGGTCCAAAGGCCAAAGAGCTATTTGTCAGTAGCCAGCGTTCGACAGTGCGGAGGGCTTTCGGTCTTTATTGGGTGGCGAGATCTCGGTCTATCGATCCGTCTACCGCCACGACGTCGGGCGTCAGGTATCGCGCAATTTCTTGGAAGGCGGTGATGTTTTCGTAGAAGAAGTGCCCATCGTCCGTCGTAAAATTTTTGTAGGCGGACGTTCTGGCGATCACGACATTTCGCGCTGGATTAACGTAAATCATCTGCCCATAAATGCCGAGAGCCATGAAATCATGCCCATCAGGTTCAAGAGGTGTCCACCATTGATATTTGTAGCCAAATCCTGATCCGGATTGAGGGTTATTGTTACCTGGCCTCAGACGATCGTTATCGGGCCTTGTCGATTTTTGAACCCATTCTTCCGACACGAGCTGCTCGCCTTTAAAGTTCACACCTCCATTGAGGTAGAGTTCACCAAAGCGAAGCATATCACGCACTCGGATATTTGCCCCACCATAGGCGACCGGCTCGTCGACCGTGTCTGTAATCCAGACCGCATCGTCCTCAGCACCAAGTTTTGACCATAATCGGTCGTAGAAATAGTCGGCGAATTCTTCACCTGTTGCATGGCGAACCACCATTCCCAGAACATGGGTATCCGCGCTTGCATAGCGATTATATGTTCCGGGCTCGAATTCACGGGGGATCTGCCCTGAGAATTCATCTAGAGATCCAAATTGTGTTGCGATCATTGATTGAGTAATATCTGAATCTAATCGCGAATAGTCTTCATTCCATCTAATGCCCGACGACATTTCAAGCACATCTTTTATTGTTGCCCCATCGTAAGCGCTACCTTTTAGGCTTGGTACATACTTAACGACTTGATCCTCGATATTTTCAATGGCGCCTTCTTCATGGGCGACACCTACCAGAAATGATACCATCGATTTAGAGACGGACATTTGAATCGCTCGTGTTTCGCGAGTATTTCCAAGGTCGTAAGCCTCATAAATCAACTCCCCATTGTGCAGGATAGCCATCCCAGTGAAGTTGCTCTTCTTAAACAGCGCCCGTGTGGGCTTAATCTCACCGTTATACTCATAGGTCTCTGGAAGAGCGGCAGGGCGTATGCGCTCTTTAAGTTGATAGACCTCCGAACCGCGAGGGATTGTCACCGACGGTAGGGTATCCGGCATTGTTCGGAAACTGACTGCAATATTCTCCGGATCAAACATTTTTTTGTAACCGAGCATTCCGTTGATTATCCGGATATCATCGGCAAAATACACTCCAACACCAATCGCTGCGACGGCGGTCCCGGCAAGTAAGATCGACCATTTTTTCATTATATTGCTCGCTATAAGGCGCTTCATACGCTGTACTTTTTACAGCTTCATATCACGCTAGGTTGGACTGATTTTGAAGAACTACGGTATCATCGAGACTGGATGTCCGTAGTTGCAATTTGATTCATCAATGGTGCTCGGAGGTCACCGGACTGTGATCAATAAGCGACTTATGTTGTTGTATGTTATTCACTGATGCTCTTGTCGGTGAACCAGTTCGTGTCAGGTGCACTCTGTGGTGCCGATCGACAACTTACGGGTGAGGGAACAAACCTTAGGGTGAAACATGAGTAATCAACAGGTGAATGCTGGGACACCGTCGTCCACGAATGAGATTTGGGGACATCCCAAGGGGCTTTTCTTCATTGTCTTCACGGAAGCATGGGAACGTTTTTCCTTTTACGGTATGCAGGCCCTTCTGGTCCTCTATATGGCGAGCTATCTTTTCCAGCCTGATGCCGCAGGCAACGTCGCTGGCTTTGGCGTTTTCAAGGGGGTAATGGAATCAGTCTTTGGCACCCTGAGTGTACAAGCCCTCGCGACCCAGACATTTGGTTTGTATGTGGCCTTTGTCTATTTCTCTCCCGTTTTCGGAGGCTATCTCGGTGATCGATATTTAGGGCGTCGTTTAGCGGTGATCATCGGTGGGGTGCTCATGGCAATCGGGCATTTTATGATGGCTTTTGAGCCATTGTTTCTGTTTGCTCTGCTGGCCCTTATTTCTGGCTCTGGTTTCTTAAAGGGTAATCTCGCAGCGCAGGTTGGTGACCTTTACGCAAAAACTGATCAGCGACGCGACACGGCTTTCTCTCTATACGTGATGGCCATTAATGTTGGGGCTTTTGTGGCGCCGTTGATTTGCGGGACGCTCGGTGAGTTGTATGGCTGGCACTATGGTTTTGGCGCCGCCGGCGTCGGGATGATTATTGGACTGATCATCTACATGACTGGCAGCAAGACGCTGCCGAAAGAGCAACCACGCGGCAGCAAGGAAGAGAGACCCAGCCTACAGCCAGGGGATGGGACGGTTATTATTGCCATCATCCTTATGCTGGGAATCACCGCCCTTTATTGGACGGCCCAGGCGCAAGTGTGGAACACCTACCCTTTATGGATTAAAGGGCGGGTGGATCGGGAGATTTTCGATCTCGTCATGCCTATTACTTGGTTTCAGTCCTTAGACTCCCTAGCTGTCTTGCTGTTGGCTCCAATTGTGATTTGGCGGTGGAAGCGTTTGTCAAAGCGCGCTGCGGAACCCAATGATGTCATGAAAATCGCTATCGGATGTGCCGTCTTTGCATTGGCCAATATTTGGCTGAGCGTCGGAGAACTTCAGGCTGGTACGGAGCAGGTGGCGTTATACTGGCCGGTCTTATTTCATTTTATTTGCGCCATTGGTTTTTTATACATTGGACCTATCGCGTTGTCGCTCACCTCAAGAGCGGCTCCAGCGGCAGTGAACGCGATGATGGTTGGGTCATACTATCTCGCAATATTTGTAGGCGGAATTGCAAGCGGTTGGTTGGGACGTTTTTACGAGATCTTGCCTCCCTATGGGTTTTGGATGTTGCACGCAGCGATCGTTGGGACGGGGGCGGTTCTCATGCTGGTGTTGAGAGGTCCTCTTTTGAAGGCAATGAAGCTGGATCGTATTGAAAAAGCCTAACACTCGTCGCGTTGCCTTGGGATAATATCGGATCTGACAGAGCGTGGTATTTTAGCCCTCATTGAGGAATTGACGAATATGGCGTGTGATGTGTTGTGGCGATACGGGGGTCACGAGGGAGTTTTCCGCTTGCCTTATTGTCTCTTGACTGAGCATTGAGCCGCTATAATGCTTGATCAGCGCCGCCATATAGGCGCGGCTAAATTCTGGGTGCGGTTGGAAGCTAATGGCTCGATCTTCGTACCGCAGGCCCGCATAGGAACAAAAGTCAGACTGTAAGATAATTTCTGCACTGCTTGGGGGCGAAATAATTTGATCATAATGCCATGCATAGAGCGATAGAGGCGCTGGGGCTTTCGGGTTGTCTAAAGACGATTGATAGGTTGAAACACCGATGGCGGGACCTCGGACGAATGGTTGAACCTCACCCCCAAGAGCTTGCGCGATCAGCTGGTGCCCGAAACAAATGCCGATGACCTTTTTCCGTTTGTCAATCGCTCTAAGAACAAACTCTGTAAGCGGCTTAATCCATGAATGATCCTCATAGACGCCATGTTTGGAGCCAGTGATCAGCCATGCATCGCACTCATTAGGATCCTCTGGAACCTGTCCTTCAAGTAGCGCATAGTTGTTGAAGGTCGCATTATGACCATTATCCGATTCCTCGATAAGCGTGGCACACATTAGACCATAACCGCTGAACTGACGCTCTAGAGCGACTGGCGGTCGACCGGTGATCAAAATACCGACTTTCATGCTTTCACTTTGATCGTAACTGGGATTAGACCATTTCTAAGTAGGAGGAATATTCATACTGAGAGATGACGTTGGCAAACTTCTCGAACTCTTGGCGTTTGCACGCCAGAAACATTTTGTGAAAAAGTGGCCCAAAGACTTCTTTGACGGCATGGTTCCGCGAGAAGAGATCGATTGCCTCAATCCAGCTTGTCGCCACCGTCTCCCCTTGTTCTGCATAAGCATTTCCGACGATGGGCTGAGGCGGCTCAGCTTGTTGTTCAATACCTGCAAGAGCACCACTCAGTACAGCACTCATAACCAGATAGGGGTTGGCGTCCGCTCCGGCGCCACGAAGATCGACTCGCAGATCCTTCCGGTCGCACGCGGGAATTCGAATCGCGGTAGTTCGATTATCATATCCCCATGTTAGTTGCATGGGGGCGTGGGTTTCGGCTTGAAACCGTTTGTATGAGTTGTAATGAGGTGCAAAAATCAACGTATTCTCTCGCATAGTTGTCAATAGACCCGCGACGGCGGACCCCAGCAACGCCGAACCATCCTCTCCGCCATTATCAAAGACATTACGACCATTATCATCCGCAAGACTCATGTGAACGTGAAAACCGTTACCAGCATCATCGCCGAAGGGTTTCGCCATGAAGGTGGCGCCGAGATCATGTTTTTTTGCGACCTCTCGCACGAGATGTTTGAAGTAGTGGGCATCGTCTGCAACCCGTACGGGATCGGATGCATGCACCAGATTGATTTCAAACTGTCCAGCGCCCGCTTCTTTGACGGCGCCGTCGGATTCGATGCCACAAGCTTCGCAGGCGGTGTAAATATCGTCAATCAACGAGCTGTAGCTCTCCAATTCATTGAGTGAATAGAGGGCATTTGACTGTCCAAGGTTTGTGATCGCGGGCGTTGGGGTCGCTGTGCCTTCATTGAGTTTGTATAGTGAGAATTCAAGTTCGACCGCACAAACCGGATACCATCCACGCTGGTGATATTTATGGACGATAGAGGTTAGGATTTGCCGTGGATCGGCGGGGTAAGGGGTTTGCGGCGACTGAAACAATGTTGCTGGAATAAGGGCTGTAGGGCGGTCTTGCCACTCAGCGGGGAGTACGCGTCCGCTGGCGGGAACGGCAAATCCATCCTTATCGCCCGTTTCAAAAATCTGACCACTACCAACACAATCTGTTCCAAATATATCAACGCCTAAAATAGCGAAGGGAATTTTGATGGATCCTTTCATCGCTTTTTCGATGTACCGACGCTGGACACGCTTGCCCCGAAACACACCGTTAAAGTCTACAATGAATAAGGTTACATACTTTGCAGACGGATTTTTATCTAACCATTCTTGTATTGGCTTTGTTGTCATAGTGTGTTCGCCCATCCGATGTGAAAATGGCTATGATCGCGTTTCGTTGACTATAATAAATTTACGCGTATAATTTAATGCTATCACAATCATCCTTGTCTGCAAGGGTGTTAAAAATGCTTGGTGCGGTGGTGCCATCCCCGCCGCTCCACGCTCAGGGGAAATATGCGCCAAAACCACATCCACCCATCGCCGGTATTGAAAAATCAGCCTACCTTGCAGTCGCCACTCTCCATCGTCGCGATGATCGTCATAGGCGTATTTTCAACCTCGGTCCTTGTGTCGACGCCGATCCTATCGGCGGCGATGGCTACAAGAGTGGGGGGAGGTCAGGACTTTATTGGGTATCTGGCGTCGGCCGACTTTTTCGGAATGGGGGTTGCCAGTGCGACCGCATCGTTCTGGGTGTTGCGACGTTTCTCAAGACGATTGCTCTTGATCATTCTGGGCGGTGTGTTTTTCGGCAACATTATATCCATCTTTGTAAGCAGCTTTGCTTACTTATTTGCTCTGCGCTTTATTATCGGCTGCTTGAATGGCTTGATATTGTCGGTTGTATTTGTCGGCCTGTGTCGTACGCGATCGCCAGATCGGTCATTTGGCATTTACGTTTTCGTGCAGTTGGCATTGCAGAGCGTCTTGATACCACTCTTTTCCTGGATATGGGAAGCCTATGGGGCGTCAAGCCTTTTTACGGCACTTGCGCTGTTCCCTCTACTGTCTATTCCACTCTTGCTTTTGTTTCCATCCAGCATCGCTCAAAGTCATCAGCTTACAACCGGATCTACAAAAACAACCGGTGTAAAGATGATATGGGCCGGCGCCGCCCTTATTGGACTATTTATCTACTTCTTAGCGCCAGCAGGGATTTGGGCATATTTTGAACCCATTGGCCAATCGTTTGGCGTTAGCGGACAAGAAATTGGGAATGCTCTTGGCCTCGCCGCTTTCGCAGGCATGGCGGGTGCCGCCACTGTTCTGGTGATCGGGAGTACTATCTCAAGAGCATTCCTCATGTCTTTGGGTATTGGCCTGTCTGTCATCGCCGTTATTCTTCTATCTGGGGCGAGCGGGTTTTTGCTTTATCTATTGGCGGCAAGTATCTTTAATTTCGCATGGAACTTCACATTTCCCTATCTGATGGGGGTGATTTCCCTGTTTGACGATAGTGGTGAAGTGGCTGTTTTAAGCCTGGTTGCCCAATTATTTGGGCTTGCCCTAGGACCATTTATCGGCGCTTTAGTTGTAAGCGACAATGAGTTCGGACCGTTATTAAGCCTATCCATACTGGTGTATTGTGTGAGCTTCGCTATATTTATAGTGTGCAATAGGGTTGCTGCGGCTCGATCTCCGTCAAGATAATGATGATTATGAAGCGGCGCGTTCGAGCAGTCGTTTACTAAGTGCTTGAAGGGTATTGGACCATTCGTAGACTGTCTCAAGTTGGCTCGCGAGCTGAAAAATTCGGGCCTCTGCACCGATTTTCGACATAATCTGTATACCAACTGGAAAATCATCTTCGTTCCAGTATACAGGAACGCTGGCGGCGGGCTGGCCGGTGATATTCGCCAGCGGAGAGAAGGGAGTGAATTCCATCCACCGTTGCCAGAAGCGATTGAGATCTGGGTCCGCAGGGGTGATGTAGCCGTGAGGGATCGTTGGCATAGCCAAGGTGGGGGTCAACAGGAGATCATAGTCTTCGAAAAACGGGGCAACAGATCGAGACATCCGTACAAAGCCCATTATATTATCCAAAAAGTCCGCGGCGCTAAGAGTTAGTCCGTGTTCAAGCAGGGCAAAGTTCGTTGGCTCAAGATATCCTTCAGCCATTTCTAATCCGCTGCTCAAAAACAATTGCCGGCTTTCCCGTGCAACATATGCTGCGAAATGGGTAAGCAATCGATCAAATAGTTCGCCGCCATCATAGGAGGGAGCTGCTTCTTCGACGATATGCCCCAGCGCTTCTAACTGGTGTGCCGTTTTCTCAACGGCTTTCACGCAGTCCGGATGAACAGTGCCGCCCGTGGGCGCAACTGTCGTAAAGGCGATTTTGAACGGTTTTTCGGGACTTGTTTGGGCGGCCTTGAGGAAACTGCTGTCAGCGCTTGGCGCGCTGTATGGTGCACCAATATCAGGGCCGGCCGAGATATCGAGGATATGGGCGCTATCTCTTACCGAGCGGGTGATCACGTGGTCTGCAACATTCCCTCCCCATTCGTCATTATGAACTGGCCCTTTCGGTACCCGTCCGCGGGAAGGTTTTAAGCCAAACACGCCGCAGCAGGAGGAGGGTATACGGATGGAACCGGCACCATCATTGCCGTAGGCCGCTGGGAAGTAACCGGCGGCGACGGCGGCGGCGGACCCGCCGCTAGAGCCGCCGGTGCTTCGGGATAGCTCCCACGGATTTCGGCATACACCGTTTACGACCGATTCGGTGGAAACAGAGGAGGCCAATTCTGGCATGTTTAGCTTCGCAACCAAGTTGAGCCCAGCGTTCCGATACCGGGTGACGAAACTGGCGTCGTAACCGGGGTCAGTCGGTGGAATCAGTTTGCAGGAAGCGCCGCTCGGTATGCCTTTGTAGTAGGCGCCTTCTTCTTTGGCGCCAAAGGGGACCCCGAAGAGCGGAGCCTCCTGGTCAACGGATTTAAGGTGCGTTCTTGCGATATCGAAATGTTGCGACACGACCGCGTTGATGTCTCCGTCCAGGGTGAGGATGGTTTTCTCACAAGCGGCGAGGATATCTTCGGGCGCGACCTGCTTTTCGCGGACGAGGTCTGCAAGGGCGAGGGCATCGTACTGCGCGTATTCCTCCGGAGACATCTTGGAACCACCATAATAAATTATACACGTATAATTTATTATGGTGGTGGCGATTTGAGTCAAGATGTGCAGAACAGGAGGAACGCTTTAACCTTACTGCGTAGATGGGAAGATGTGATGGCAAGCGGTAAAAGGCGGGCAGGGCGCCCAAAGCTCTCTGCGGAACAACAGGCCGCCTTTCGCGAAACCATCATCGATGTCGCCAAAGGTCTCTTTTTCGAGCATGGTGTCAGCGGCGTTTCCATACGGAACATAGCAACAGGTGTCGGCTGTTCGCCGATGACGATTTACTCTTACTTCGAGAATAAGCACGCCATCTTGCGCTGTATTTGGGAAGTTATCTTCGATGAGTTATACCAAACTTGCGTGCACGCGACAAAACGTGAAACAACACCGCTCACGAAGCTCAGAAAGCTATGTCGTGCCTATTTGAAGTTTTGGCTGTTGAACCGAGACTATTTTTATGTGGTATATTTGACCGTCGATCCTGAAACAATTTCCCTCGGACAAGACTTTTTTGAGATGGAGGAAGTTAGCGTCAAAAAAGTCTATGAGCTTATTGACTCGCTCATCGACGACAGTAAGCGGGATAAATCGTTATCGGGAGCATCTACTCGAAAAATGTCGCAAACCCTGCTGATATCAATGTTTGGGATATTGTTTAGTCTTATCACCATCCCGGAATATGATTGGGTAGATGAAGATACTCTCATTAAAGAGGTTTTTGAGCACTTTATCCGTGGATATGCGCCACAGTGATAGTACGCCTCTACATTGTCAGACTGTCTGATTGAATGAGGTCGCATGCTATTGAGTCTTTGTTCTTCGCGTGTGAACCAATTGTCTCTGATCCAATATGATGGCCCGGCGTGCTAGCTGTCACTCCGGATGATGGCGTCAAATAAAGCGAATGTTTCTAATTCACGGTATGCCCTTGGATTATCTTCACTGGCGTAAAAGCGGTTGCAAGACAACTTCACGATAACCATTTTACTTTCGGGGCTGACATAAATGAACTGATTATAGATGCCGAGGCCGACAAAATCGCCCCTATCGTTCGGGATCCACCACTGATATCCGTACCCCAATCGGTGCGCAGAGAGCGGGTTCTCGCCTGGTCTGAGATGCAGCTCATCGGCATTAATGGAGGCGCGAACCCATGCTTCAGGGAGTATTTGATCGCTATCCCAGTTTCCGCCACGGCGATAGAGTTCACCGATCCTCGCAAAGTCTCTGGCCGTTGCGTTTAGCCCGCCTAACCCGAGTGCCCGGCCATGCCTGTCCGTTGTCCAGAAGGCATCATGTTCAGCTCCCAATGGTTTCCATAGCCGATCTTCTAGATAGTCGGGCAGAGAACGGCCTGTTGCCTCTGCGACGAGATAGGTTAAGGCTTGTGTATCCATTCCCGTATACCGACGATACGTTCCCGGTTCATTTTCCCTAACCATGCTGGCGACAAGTCGATCATATGATGACCCCAGTAGCATAGCGATGCCGACGCGCCTCATGTCCGATTCTGGGTCACCATAGTCCTCGTTCCACCGAATACCTGATGACATCTGTAGCACATCTTTGATTGAAACGTTGTTGTAGCCGCTTTCCTTGAGCAAGGGCGCGTAGTCGGAAATAGGATCATCCACGGAGTCGATATGACCGTCTTCTATCGCGAGGCCCACCGCTGCCGAAACGACGCTCTTCGACAAAGAGTGTGAGTGCCAAGGTTCATCGATAGCGGCGGTCAACCAATAATTTTCGTATAGGATCTGACCATCTTTCAAGATGAGTAACGCAGCCGTATCCGTCTCCTGAAGAAAGGCGTCGGTGTTAAATGTTTCCTCTTCGAAGGTGAAACTGTCTGGCAACGTGATTTGTGGGCCAAGTGGCAAGGGGCGGGGGGTCTCGGACGCTCCCATCGTTTTGATGGGATAGAAGTCTTCTTGCCGGATGAAGTTCTCGCTTTGATCAACGCCGGTGAATAGGGATGTTTGATAGTTGTAGCGAGCAATTTCCTGTTTGAAGACTTGGCTGGCGACACCAATCGCGACCAAGATGATCACGAAGACGACGCCAAGGAATTTGAATGTACGTGTCATCGTTCTAACTCCTACGCGAGTAACCTAGTGCCTTGTCTTTGCGTCAAACATCATCATCGAACGCCCGAGGGTTGCAAGAGCGTCATTGCAGATCAAGGGGCGTGACCGCGCTAATGAATTAGTCGGTGCCACACCCGATATTGCTGCGAAACGGCTAGATCAGTCCGTTGACGGGTCGTCTAATGCGACGTCGGTTACGATTTTCCACTCACCGTCAACTTGGCGCCAGACGGTGACATAGTTTCCTGTCACCATAGGTGTACTGTCTATAGAGTATGATCCCCACGTAATGCCTAGATCTCCGCCACCCGCCATTGCGCCTATCGGTTGCCACCGCACCGGTGACGGGACGGTTGTTAGGTCACGGGCCGCCAGAATATCGGTCTCTGTGGTGAGAAACCCTTCTCCTGCCTCAATCATGAAGGCTGAGTCAAAGTCGACGAACTCTTGCGAAGCGGCCTTAAATCCATACTCCCTGTTATAGGCCTCATAAGAACGGTCGGCGCTGAGCAGCTCTTTTTCTAGGGCGTCTAGTGAGGGCGTCGGTGAATGGACGCAGCCGACCATACCCTGCGCAATCGCGACATAGAGAACAGCGCTGACGATCTTATGGGTCATAACCATCGGAATCTCCTTTACAGACCCAAAGGCTATAAGCTTGGCGGAAAGGGGCGCACTGCTTTTCTTGATAGTCTTGGTGCACCTCCCACACCACTGGGGTTGTGGCGTCGGTGCAGAAGATGATCGACCTGCTTGTGATCTTGGCGTTTAAACGCCGTCAGTGCTCTACCGTAGAACGAGATTATCCATCAGTAACCTATCGGCGTGCTGCATACGGCTTCATCGCTTTCTCCAAGAACCTGATTGCAAAGGGCTTATCGCTGGTCTTGGTAGTTTTGTTCTCAAGCGCTTCACCATTGCGATCGAATGCGCGCACAAAGGTGATGGTGGTCGCCATTTGTCCCCACGAAGACTTCATCCGAAAAACGCTTCCAGCCATCACCAACCTCCATTCCAAAACTCAAAGAATCTTCCAGCCGGATGACTCACCTTCGGGGAGCGGGTCAAGGGCGGACGCATTCCTAGCGCTTGATGCGACCGGATCTGGTTATACAGCTTGGGCCATCTTGCGATAAAAGTTCGGTTCTGATGGATCGTAAGATCGCCATTAGATCGATCAGAGGGCAGAGTAGAGTATTTTCTCTGGCGATATCCTGCCAGCGTTTGCGCCGCGCCTATAAGCACTCGAACTGTCTATATCATAGAGAGCAAGACCTACTAAAACCCCGTAACGTAAGACACGCCTGCTGTATTGATGCTTTCATAGCTGCTGAGGTCTGCTTCAAACCCTGCCGCATTATAAGCTGCCTCCAGATCATTGGCTAGATCCTCAGTAGACAGTATTGTATATTCAAGCCTTATCCCACTATCTTCTGTTATCATGAGGTTTGCGCCAGCGCCGAGTCCTAAGCCGCCATACTCAACACTGTCCTTAGCTTCGGCGGAAAAGGGGAGCCCTGCTACTGTCCCTGAAGAAATCAATTCCACATCAAGTGTTGTTTGCTGATAGCCCGCTCGCGCGAACAGATTAAACTGGTTGGTGACGGGGAGGGATCCAACAGCATATAGGCCCAGCGTATGACTGACACGACCGCTCAACGTTACGTCGACTTCGCTGACGAGTGTGTCGTTCACGAACTCCTCAAAGGCGAAGTCGTAGGATGCTTCATCGATACCGACACCCAATCACCTTCGAGACGGAGATGTTGGCTAAACTGATAGCCGTAGCGCCCTGTCAGGACCGAGAGATCAACATCTTCAGTATCAAGCCTTGTATAGCCTAGGCTTAGCTGATGCCCTCTGACGTTGGGCGCTAACTCAATGATCGAAACCATATTCAACCTCTGATCTGCTTTTGCGGACACTGCCGCGCTATCGATGATCAAGATACTGATCGCCTCTCTACACACCATAATGGGGGAGGCTGTTATGTCGAAGCTTGAGATTATCGACCGACCGGTGGCGACGCTTACACCGTATGCGGGTAATCCCCGCACCCACACCAAGCGTCAGATCGCGCGAATTGCCGAAAGCATCAAAGCCTTCGGTTGGACCAACCCGATCCTCATTGATGATGAGAGCGGCATCATTGCCGGACATGTCAGCGGTCTTGGTAAAAAGACGTATCAGGAGTTTACTATGGCTTTCGGCAAAAGAGCTGGAAAAGCTTGTCCTGGATCTCATCCCCCAAGATAGTGACGCTACGAACCAAACGATTCAAGAGCGTCTACGATCAATTGATCACATCGTTCTAGGTCATGATACCATCACTCTCTCCTTCAGCGATAAATCAACCTGTCCTGAAATCATCAGACCATTGACGGTGCAGCGCCGGGGCGTGGAAACCAAACTCTGCATCAATGGGCAATCACGAGAGCCGGACATGACCTTAGTGAGGCGCATCTACCGCGCTATGAACTGGGCCGCCGAGGTTGAGGCTGGCCTCTCCTTCAAGGCGATTGCGGAACGGGAAAACCTCTCCCGCGAATTTGTCCGCAATAATATCAAGTTCGCTTTTCTATCTCCGCGCATTGTCGAGCAGATCATGGCGGGCCAGCAACCACTGACACTCACCACCGAACGGTTGCGTAACTTCAATGTTCCAATCTCCTGGACCGAACAGGACAAGGTCCTCCGCTAACAGTCCTGGCAGAATGAGGTCTCCCTTTTAGTCCTCCTTCGAGAAGGCTGATTATATCGCTCGTTCTGAGAGGGGGGAAAAAATTCCCTGTATTTCCAAACGGAACCGAAAAAACTGCTCCAAGAGACGCTTGCGCGAAAAGGGCGGTGTTTACCCGTAGAGACGGTCTCCACTCGCCTGAAATAGCCGTTTGAAGCCGCTAAGTCGCTGAATTGTGGGGGCTTTGGTGGGCGTCGGAAACATCGCCCAAATCACGCTGACTGCGTGGCGGAGCTGTCAGTCCAAAGCGAACTCGTCTCGAGCAACGTTAGGATGTAGGATTGAAGTCTACCAAGCATTGATCCTACTCCAACAGATTAGCACTTGTCGCGAAACTGAAAGTCTTTCTACAGAGTATATAGTGGTTTCTGCTGATGTGAATGTGTAGCTAGACAAATTTTTGTAATTGTGGCTTTTGTCTGAAACCAAACATGGCCTTTATCTACGTCGAAATAGTAGGTGGCGAATTTTTTCCATGATTTTGGGATGGCGACCGGCTGCTTGGCGAATTTAGTTTACGATCGTGTTTATCGCTGCACAACATCATCCAAATCGATTATGGTCATCAATGTCGCGCTCTTGTGAAGAAAGCCTTCCGCGTTTCGCTGTGAAAGAGGAGGTCTCACGTGCGTCATCACCGCGAGTTCGGCCAACTCCGGCGAGGTTTTGATTTGAAGGAACAGGTTGTGAACCAGCAGCGTCACTGCCTCAGTCCAACTCGCAATTGCGTTGGACACTTGTGCTGACATAGCCACCTGACGACTTGGAGATTTTCAAGCTCAAGGGTGTGTTTTGTAGGCCTATTGAATCTTGGGTGTAAGGAGCGTTAATGGGTTCCGAACAAGTAGCACCCTCTGAGAGTTAGTTCTGGTACCGTAACGCCGCCGCGGCCTCTATATATTTGTGGGGTCAGTGGCTCTCAATTATGGGGTGAGCGATCACATTTGAATATGGGCAGTTAGCCCGCCTCTGGGTGGTGTTGCGTTTCCGCAACGGTATTGGCTGGTCACAGTTGCCTTGGAAGCCGCTCTTGCGATATAGTTCCAAAGTATGGCGATGAAAATTCATAACCAGGTGGTTGGTCGGAGTTCCGTCGACTACCAATTGAGCGAGTGGTTCGACGAGTGACCTCTCCTGCCGGGGCTCCTGTGCCGGCTGTGATTTTCATAAAATAGCCGCGCATCGTGGCCCCGTCCTTTTTCAACGAACAATCTGTTTGGCTAAAGAAGGCAGGGGAATTGCCATGAAAAACCGTAAGAATATCATCCGTTTATTGCTCATCTCAACGGCGCTCGGGGGTGCGAGCGCTTATGCCCAAGAGGGGGATGTTGACCTCGTGCCCGAGGCCTCGCCCGAGGCGGAGCGAAACGAAAATATCGTGGTCACGGGGACACGGATTAAAGGGTTGCAGGCCGATGGTGCCGTGCAAGCTGTCACGATCGACCGCGACGAGATTTTTGAGTTCGGCGCAGCCAGTTTGGCCGAAGCGCTCCGAGATCTGCCGGTCACTGGCGGTGGTCGCGGCACATTCTCTCTGTCTACGGCGGGGGCATTGTCCGGCGACACACCTCCTGGTGCAGCATCGGTATCCCTACGGGGCTTAGGGCCCAGTTCAACCCTTACGCTGATTAATGGTCGTCGCGCTGCGATTTCCTCATTTGCGGTGGGACAGGAGAACTTCATTGACGTGAACGCTATCCCGTCTTCAGCGGTTGAACGGGTTGAAATTCTACCCAATGGTGCCTCGGCGATCTATGGCGCAGACGCCATTGCGGGGGTTGTCAACTATGTTCTGCGGGACGACTTTAACGGCTTTGAGATTCAAGGCTCTTACGGGAATTCTACAGCCGACACGGACGAAGGACGCTTTAACGCAAACGCGGTGTGGGGGCGCTCCAACGACAGCCGTTCTGTCATGCTCATTGCGGATTATTATAAGCGTAACGCCTTTTTTGATCGTGATCGTGATATCACGGCGAACAGCGTCCGCCCAAGCCAGCAGGGCTTTTTCCCGAGCTTTAACGACTTAGAGTTTATGTTCTTCGATCAGACCGAAGAGCCTGAAGACGGTGGATGTGCCACGGAAGATTTTGGTTTCGGCTCTCTCGGCGAGTTCTGCCAAGTAAACACAAATGCGTTTAACTCCGCGGAAGACGCCTATGAAAGCCTATCGTTTATGGGATCGTTCAAGCAGCGGTTCGGCGACAACACGACTTGGTTCAATGAAGTTATTTTCTCCACGAACGAAAGCGAAGGAACATCTTCGCCGGCCAACTTCTCCCGCGCCCCTGTCGACCCAGAAAACCCATTTTTCCCCGCTGAGCTCATTGAGGATATTGTCGAGGAAGCAAACTTCGATAATCCCGGCATAATCTACGAAGACTTCTTTGGCTTCCCCATTTTCGCCTGGGGTAAGTTTCTCGATCCGCGAGCGGTGGAAGTGGAAAGCGAAACCCTCCGTCTGGTTACTGGAATTGAACATGAGGCGGACAATGGCTGGAATTACGAGGCCGCTCTTGTCTATGGCCAGAACAATTCGACCCAGCGCGGTATTTCTGGTCTCTATCTTTCTGAGCCATTTTATGACGCCCTCCTTGGTAATGTTTGTACCGATGGATCGCGCGTTGAACGCTGGGAAGTAGATCCGGAGCGTCCAAACGCCTTCTTTGTCGGTGATACTTGCGAAGACGCGGGCCGCACAACTCTCTGGTACAATCCTTTCGGCGGACAGGTTACCCAAGAGGCGGGCATTGACGAGTTGATCCGTACCACCGCTGAACGGGAAGGCGAAGCCCGCATGTTTATGGCGGATTTCTCCATGTCTGGTGAGTTGATGGAATTCCGTGGGCGGCCTGTGAGCGCCGCTTTTGGCGCCGAGTATCGCCGTGAAGAGGTGGAAGATACCCCTTCGGGCGATGCTGTTGCTACGAGGGATAATCCCGAGCCCATTCTCGGCTTCTCATCGACATCAGCAGATGCCGATCGCGATCAATGGGCGTTGTTCGGTGAATTCTATATCCCGCTGACGGACCAGTTAGATATGCAGCTGGCTGGGCGGTACGATTCCACCGACGATTATGGCGATAGCTTCAATCCTAAGGTCGCATTGCGGTATCAGCCTGTTGACCAACTCGTCCTACGCGGGAATTGGTCGACCTCGTTCCGTGCACCATCCTTGGCCCAAGTGGGGGCAGGTACGCGGTTAACATCGTTTACTGTGGATTGTCGGATAACGCCTGGGGCGTGTGACAACGATGAGGGCGGGGATGGTGTGGCGCTCCTCTCCGAAGAAGTCGGTAACCAGAACCTGGATCCGGAAGAGGCGGAGACGTGGTCTGTGGGGGCTGTATTCGAGCCCACCGAGAATATCGCTCTTACCATCGACTAT
>ERZ1740067.1434-NODE-1434-length-16347-cov-7.101277_pt1 | contig 16347 bp, 14 predicted proteins | sample MGYA00581736_ERZ1740067 | MGnify/ENA primary metagenome ERZ1740067 (study PRJEB43018, sample SAMN04849236) | marine metagenome | isolation source: floating plastic debris | place: Pacific Ocean | collected 2008-08-27 | study: EMG produced TPA metagenomics... | reverse complement strand
ATGAATTGGAACTGCTCGACGACGACCTTGATCTTGGATCGCTTGGAGCCGTCGTTGCGGTCTTCCCACTGGTCGAGCTTGAGTCGGCCCTCAACGAAGACCGGTCGGCCCTTGCGGAGGTACTGGCTCATGACCTCGGCCTGGCGTCCCCAGGCCTCGCAGTCGACGAACGTGGTCTCCTCGCGCTGGTCGCCGTCGCCCGTGCGATAGCGCCGGTTGACCGCGAGGCCGAAGCCCGCGACCGCCATGTTCGAGGGCGTGTGGCGGAGCTCGATGTCCCGCGTGAGGTTTCCCATCAGGAAGACCTTGTTGAAGTTGCTCATCGCAAACCTCCATCAGCGGGCGCGATTCCTCGGCCCGTTTCGTGTCATCGAACCGGCATCACGCCGGCCGCTCGAGAGCCCAAACACACAGGCCCAACCGCCGCGCCGGCCCAACGCCGACGCGGCATCCACAACGTACGCCAAGTCCCGATCGCTGCGCGATCAGTCGGCCTTGGCAGCCTCGGCCTCGGCGGGCTGGGCCTCAGCTTCCGGAGCGTCCTCGGCCGGAGTCTCGCCAGACTCACCCTCGGCGGGCGCGTCGACCTTCGCCGGACGTGCCTTTGGAGCGCCGAGCGAGACGCTCGTGTCCACGCCAGCCGCGGCCTCTTCCTCGGCAGCCTTCTCCGCACGAAGCTTCGCCTCAACAGCGAGGTCCTCGCGGGCGTCGGTCGCCTTCATCTCGTCGATCGTCATGTGATCGGCGCGGGTGATCATCGAACGCATGACCAGCTCGCTGAGGCGCAGGTCGCGGTCGATGCCCTTCATCGCAGAGGCGTCGACGCGGAAGTACCCGAGCAGGTACAGGCCGCGCTTCTGCTTGTCGATTTCGTAGGCGAGGCGACGCTCGTCCCACTTCTTCAGGCCCAGCAGCTCGGCGCCATTCTTGGTGATGATCTCGACCACGTGGTCGACACACTCGGCGAGGCGCGGGCCCGCGCTCTGCGGGAACAGGAACATCGCCTCGTAGTTGTGGGTGCGGTACTCGTCAGACATTCAGAACCTCTTGCTTTCTCTGGCGTGCCGTCGGGCCGCCGATTCGTTTCGTTGCTTGATTGCGCTGTGTGCTTACTTTGCGGCTGGTCCGGGCCGCGAGTCGCCAGCGGTGCTGGGTTCCTCGGCCGTGCCGGCCTTCTTGAAACCGCCGCCGCCAGCCTTGGCGTTGAAGCGGTTCATCGCGGTGTCGATGCCCTCGCTGGCCCACGTCGCCGCGGCATCCGCGGCTCGGTCCAACGCCGGAGCGACCGACACCATCTCGTCCTCGGAAAACCGTCCGAGGACCCAATCCACCTGGGAGACCGGCGCGGGCGGAGCGCCGACGCCAACGCGGAGCCGGGCGTAGGCGTCGGTCCCGAGCATGCGCTCGATGTCCTTGAGCCCGTTGTGCCCGCCCGCGCCGCCTGCGCTGCGAAGACGGATCACGCCCGCGTCGAGCGCGACGTCGTCGGTGATCACAAGCAGGTCCGTCGCCGGATCGAGCTTGTAAAACCGCAGCGCCTCGCCGACCGATCGGCCCGAGAGGTTCATGAAGGTCGTGGGCTTGGCGAGGAGGCACTTGGTGCCCCCCACCATCGCCTCCACGGTCGCCGACTGGAACCGTGCCCGCGCGACCGCACCACCTGCGTGACGCTGCGCGAGCACATCCAGCACCATGAAGCCCGCGTTGTGGCGGGTCTTGGTGTACTCAGAACCGGGATTTCCCAGACCAACGATCAGCTTCACGGGACCAGTGCTCCTGCGCGGGACGATCGCTTACGCGTCGTCCTCGGCCTTCTTCTCGGTGATGACCTCGGGCTTGGCCGCGTCGCCCGAGACCGTCTCGGCCTCGGCGTCGGTCGAGACCTCGGCCTGCACGACGATCTGCGCGAGCACCGTCGACGGGTCGCTCTCGAGCACCATCGTCGGCAGCGGCAGCGTCACGTCGCCGGCCGAGATCGAATCGCCCGCCTCGAGCGCCGAGACGTCAACCTCGATCGACTCGGGCATGTTCGTCACCAGGCACTCGATCGCGAGCTCGGTGGCCGGGTGCATGAGGATCGCGCCGGTGGTCTTCAGGCCCACCGCGTCGCCGATGAGCTCGACGCGCACCGTGGTCGACACGCGCTCGGTCGGATCGACGCGGGCGAAGTCGGCGTGGACGATGTTCGTGCCGAGGTGGTCGAACTGCAGATCGGTGAGCAGCACGAACTGCTCCTTGCCCGACATGTCGAGCTTGAAGAGCTTGTCGCCCTTGTGGATGTGCTCGAGCGTCTCCTTGGCGGGCAGCGCGAGGGACTCGGGGTCCTCGCCGTGCCCGTAAAGCACAACGGGGAGCTGGCCGGCGCTGCGGAGTCGCTGGGAGTACCGCGAGCCCGTCCGCTCGCGCTTGCTTGCCGACAGCGTCGGCGTTGCATTCAGATCCATGATTCAAACCCTTCTAAAACGTGTGTGTCTTGATTTGTGCTGCGCAACGTCTGTCGCGGCGTGTCTTGTTCTTTGACGCGGCCGACGCACGGCCGCGCGTGATACGAGTTCGCTTCGGCTGCCTCTATCGCTTCACCCCCGCCGTCCTGCGGAACAGGGCGCTCACCGACAGATCGTTGTGGATGCGGTGGATCGCCTCGCCGAGCAACTCGCCCACGCAAAGCTCCACGAGCTTGTTGTTCGCCAGCGGCCCGGCCCGGCCCTCGAGCGGGATCGTGTTCGTCACGATCACGCGAGAGATCGGCGCGTCGGCCAGACGCTCGATCGCCATGCCGCTGAGGATCGGGTGCGTCGCCGCGGCCAGCACGTCCTCGGCGCCGTTGTCCATCACGAGCTTCGCCGCCTCGCACACCGTGCCGGCCGTCGAGATCATGTCGTCGAACATCAGCACGGTCTTGCCCGTCACGTCGCCGATCAGGTTGCCCGTGGTGACCTGCGTGCCCGACAAACGCCGCTTGTTGATGATCGCCAAGTCCGCGTCGAGCAAATTCGCCATGCCCTCGGCGACCTTCACGTTGCCCACGTCCGGGCTCACGAGGCACAGGTCGCCAAGCTCGGCCCGGATCGACGAGAAGTAATCGACGAACACGGGCGTCGCAGAGAGGTGGTCGACGGGGATGTCGAAGAAGCCCTGGATCTGCGCCGCGTGCAGGTCGAGCGCGAGCACGCGGTCGGCGCCGGCCGCGGTGATGAGGTTCGCGACGAGCTTCGCCGTGATGGGCGTGCGGCCCTCGCTCTTGCGGTCCTGCCGGGCGTACCCGAAGTACGGCATCACGATGCACACACGCTTCGCGCTCGCGCGCTTGAGGCAGTCCACGAAGACCAACAGCTCCATGAGGTTGTCGTTGACCGGCTGACCGGTCGACAGGATCACGAAGCAGTCCCGGCCGCGCACGTCCTCATCGAGCTTGACGATCAGCTCGCCGTCGGGAAATACGTTGGTCTTCGCGTCGCCCAGATCGATACCCAAGTGCTCGCACACCCGGCCCGCGAGGTGCTTGCTGTGCCGACCCGCGAAGACGCGCATGCCGTTCACGCCCGACTGCACGCCAGAGATCGCGGGGCCGTTGGATGGCGGGTCGCTGAGAGTCAAGCCCCACCCCCAACGCCCGCGGCCTGCTGCCGCTTGCGATAGATCGCGTCGACCTCCGCAAGATGCTCGGGCGTGTTGATGCTCAGGATGTCCTCGGCGGGCACCGCGTCGATGACCTCGACGGTCTTGCCCTCGCCCAGCATCATCTCGGGCAGGTCGGTGATGTAGTACTCGCCGGACGCCTCGTTGCGTTTGACGTCTTTGAGCGCCTCGAACATCTCGCCGCAGCGGAAGAGGTAGTAGCTCGGGTTCACCTCGCGGATCTTGAGCTCGCCTTCGGTCGCGTTCTTTTGCTCGACGATGCGCTCGAAGGCACCCGCCGGGCTCCGCACGATTCGGCCGTACCCCGAAGGATCGTCGATCACGCTCGTCGCCATCGTCGCCGAAGCGCGAGCAGCCCGGTGGCGGGCCAGCAACGTCTTGAGCGTTTCCGGACGGATCAGCGGGCCATCGCCGGCGAGCACGAAGACATCGCGATCACCCGCGTCGGCCAGCTCCTGCTCGGCGCACCGCACGGCGTGACCGGTGCCGAGCTGTTCTTCTTGCACGGCGAACTCAACGCCCGGCTCGCCCGCCAGCGCCTCGCGAACAAGCTCTTGCTTGTACCCCACGATGACCACGATGCGGTCGCAGCCGGCGTTTCGGCACGCGTCGACCACGGCACAGACCATGGGCCGGCCGCCCACCTCGTGGCAGACCTTCGGCAGGTCGCTCCGCATACGCGTGCCCTTGCCCGCCGCCATGATGATCGCGGCAGGCGGACCCGAACCGATGCCCTGGCCGGCGCCGTGGTCACCATCCGACGAACTCATGCGCAATGCTGTTGCGTGGTGCATGGGGCTCATGCGCCCCCGCCGCGTCGGCGTGATTCCGCGAGTTGATCTCAGTGGCTGCGGCCGGCGGGCCCGAAGGACGCCAGCGGGAATTACCCCACGAGGATTCGAACCTCGACAAACAGTACCAAAAACTGTCGTGCTACCATTACACCATGGGGCAGTAGTGGAAGCCGGCTGAGACCAATCACGGCAAACCCGCGTTGCGAATCTATCGGCGATCACCGCTCCCGGCGTTCACCGCATCATCACAACACGTATCACACGCTTTGGCAGGGAATCGCACACCTTCCGGGGTTCGGGACCGGCTGGGCTTCTCGATGAGCCCCGCAGATCGGTGTCACGGACCAAACGCGGCCCGCGACACCCGGAACATCCGGAGAGCGCGACCGCGGCACGGGTGGCAAGCACGCTTCCCCGACTGGAAGCCAGTACTCACCCAGAGCTGGGCCTCCCACGACTGCCGCGGAAGAAAGACCCCTGGCCGCGCCTCACGCCCGGGCGCGTGCCCGAGCGATCCGTCACGATCGGCTCCGAAGAACGAAACTCTAGGCCCCGACTCGGCGGCTGGCGCTCAGCCGTCCTTGGGCTTGGCAGCCTTGGCGGCCTTGCCCTTGACCCGCATCGCCCGCCGAACGTGCGGCGGCAGCACCGGCTCGGCGGGGGCGTCGGGAGTTGCCTCCTTCGCCTTGGGCTCGGCTGCCTGCTCGGCTGTCTGCTCGGCGGGGGTCTGATCTTCGGGCTCGTCGCTGCCCCGCACCGCCGCGTCCGAGATCACGTCGTAGCACGTCGCGAGCAGCCCGACCAGCGGGAAACGCCCGCTCGCGAAGGGGCTCGGCCCGAGCCGACGCAGCAGCGCCTTGTTCACGACCGGCCGATCGATCGACAGATCGAGCTCGGCCAGCCCATCGCCCGCCTCCCAGAACGACTCGAGCGATGAGTCCAGAGACTCGGCCTCGCCATCGCTCGCGCCCGGGACATGGGCCGCGTACACCGGCGGCGCGCCGTGCACGCTGCCCTCGCTCGTCCGCCGTTGCCGGAGCCGCTCGACCAACGACTCGGTCGCGATACCCCGGAGGTTGAACATGATGAAGGGGTCCGACGCCATCGCGTCGGCAACCAGATACATCACACACGCGACGTGCTTGCACCAGGGCGTGCCGTGCCCGCATGTGCAACTCAGCGTGAGATCGGCCGCGCTCTTCGGGAACAGGTTCAAGCCCAGCGGGTGGAACAGGTCCTCGATGTGCTCGGGCACCTCGCCGGCGAGCATCTTCGCCGAATAGATCGGCTCGGCGATCGTCGCCGCGACGACCTTGTCCCACGCCTCGTGCCCGTAGGTCTCGCAGGTGATCCGCACGGTGTAGGGCTTCATCGATCGGCCCTGCACCACGGCCTCGATCAGCCCCGTGCCGATCGTCAGCGACTTGGTCTGGCCCATCTTCGCGTAGTCGAGCCCCTCGACGTTCGGCTCGCCCTCGCAGCCCTCTTCGAGCAGACGCACCCATCGCTGGGCGATCCACGCGGTGCTCACGCCCTCTTTGCTGCGCAGCTTCACGCCGCCGCGGACCCGCTTGGGGTTCACCGAGGGCGGCGGCTCGCGACGCGGCAACGGCGCCTGCCGAACCGGTCCGACCGGCTTCTCGACCTTCGGCGGCTTGGGCACGCGCGAGAGCGTCGGACGCTGAGCCGAATCGCCGCCGGTGCCAGTGGAGGAAGCATCACTCATCGTCGCCCACCGCCTCGGTCCGCAGGCTCAGCAGGTCCTGCAGTTGGTCCGTCGTCAGCTCGGTCAGCCACTGCTCGCCCGAGCCCACGATCCGCTCGGCAAGCTCGGTCTTCTGCTCGATCATCTCGTCGATCCGCTCCTCGAGCGTGCCCGACACGACGAACTTGTGCACGAACACCGTCCGCGTCTGACCAATACGGAACGCACGGTCGGTCGCCTGGTTCTCGACCGCCGGGTTCCACCAGCGGTCGAAGTGGAAGACGTGGTTCGCCGCGGTCAGGTTGAGCCCCACGCCGCCCGCTTTCAGACTCGCGATGAGCACGGGCTTCTTCGTCCCGCCGTTCTGGAACTCGTCGATCATCTTCACGCGCTGGGTCTGCGGCGTGCCGCCGTGCAGGAACAGCACCTCCCGATCGAGGTTGTGCCGAATCATCGCTGCCAGGATGTGCCCCATCTGGCGGAACTGCGTGAACACCAGCGCCTGGTCGCCCTCGGCGAAGACCTCCTCGAGCATCTCCATGATGCGGATGCACTTGCCCGATCGGCTGATCTCGGGCGGCGGCGTGTTCTGGTCCCACTCCTTGAGCATCTGCGCCGGGTGGTTGCAGATCTGCTTGAGCTTCACCAGCGCGCTGAGCACCAGCCCGCGACGGTGCATGCCCTCGCTGGACTCCACCGCGGTGAGCATCTTGCGGACGGTCTCTTCGTAGAGCTTCGCCTGCTCGCTGGTGAGGTGGCAGAACTCCTTGGCCTCGATCTTCTCGGGCAGGTCGCTGACCACGTCCGAGTCGGTCTTGAGGCGGCGAAGCACAAAGGGCCGGACCAGCCCGCGAAGTTGCTCGCTGCGCTGGCGGTCGTGGTACCGCTCGATCGGCACGCTGAAGCGCCGGCGGAATGTCGCCGCGGCACCCAGATAGCCCGGGTTCAGGAAGTCCATGATCGACCACAGCTCGGCCAGCCGATTCTCGACCGGCGTGCCGGTCAGCGCCACGCGCTTCTCGGCCGGAATCTGCCGGACCGCCTGCGCCTGCTTGGCTTGCGGGTTCTTGATGCACTGGGCCTCATCGAGCACCACGCGTCCCCACTCGACCTTGCCGAGCAGCTCCTCGTCGCGGTGTGCCAGCGCGTAGGTCGTCACAACGACGTCGTTCTTCAGGGCCATCTCGACGAACTCGTCGCCGGTGAGGCGCTCGGTGCCGTGGTGGATCGCCGCCTTCATGTCGGGGCAGAACCGCTCGGTCTCGTGCTGCCAGTTTCCGAGCACGGACATCGGCGCGACGATCAGCGTCGGCTTGACCGACTCGCCCGCCGCAGCCGCCGCCTCGCGCTCGGCCGACAGCAGCGCAAGCATCTGGATCGTCTTGCCGAGGCCCATGTCGTCGGCAAGGCAGAGCCCGAACCGGAACCGCTCGAGGAACGCCATCCACGACAGGCCGCGCAGCTGGTACGGGCGGAGCGAGCCCTTGAAGCCCACGGGCGGCTCGAGCATGGGCAGATCCGCCTGGCCCATCTCGCCGCCGAGCATCGCCGACACCCAGCCGCTGGTCTCCATGCCGAGCACGGGCACGCCCGTCTGGCTGACGTCGGTCGCGTAGGCAAGCCGAAGCGCCTCGCCGACCTCCATCTGGCCGCCCGGGTTCTCGCCGATGAACTTCACGGCCGCCTGCACGTCCTCAGGACGCACCTCGACCCAGCGCCCCCCCACCTTCACCAGCGGGCTGCCCTCGTTCGCGAGCTTCTCAAACTCGTGCAGCGAGAGCGTCGTGTCGCCCAGCGCGATCTCCCAGTGGTAATCCACCAGAGTGGTGAGCCCGAGCTGAGGGCCCGCAGCGTTGGTCACGCCCGGACCCGAGTCGGGGATCATCTCGCCGGTCTCCGGGTCGAGCTTCAGGCGTGCACCCAAACGCCCGCCCTGGCTCTCCCACCACGAAGGCGCGAGCATGCCGAAGCCCTGCTCGAGCAGGAGCGGCCGGACCTCACGCAAAAACTCGTACGCGTCCGCGGTCGGCAACAGCAGCTCGATCGGCTCGCTCTCACGCAGCGCCGCCTCGAGCGGCGGGTAGAGCCGGGCCGCCCGGCCGATCTCGGCGAGCAGGAGTTCCTGGGGCTTTTCAAGCCTCCGGCCGTGCAGCGTCGCGCCATCGGTCGGAAGCAACCAGACGTCCGCCGCGTCGACAATCGCCGCCTCCGCATCGATCGCCTGCAGGTGAAAAGACAAGCTCCACCGCAGCGCCTCGGGCGGCTTTTTCATGTCTTCCACGACCATGTCCAGCGGCTCATTCAGACGCAAGCACAGACGCCATTCGGCGCTCGCGCCACGCTCGTCGAGCCCGCCGATCCAGTTCCGCACCCGCTTGACCACGTCGGGCCGCTCGGGCGATGGCATCGGCACGCGCTCGCCGTCGGCAAGCAATCCCTGCAACCACGCGACCTGCGCGTCGGTCATCGGATCACGCCCGTCGACCGTGGTCGCCATCGCCTCGGCGAGCATCACCCGTCGGCACGCGCGGTCGACCGCCGACGCGAGACAGTCCTCAACAATCGCCCACGCCTGGTGGTCAAACCCGTCCACACCCGCCCGCGCGATCGGGGGCATCGCGTGACGCAGCGTGCGGGCGAGCATGCCCGTGTTCTCATCGCCGAGCCAGGGGTACCAGCTGCCGCGGAGCTGCCCGCCCGCCTCCTGGCGGATCATCGGGACGAATCGCTGCTGGGCGAGCAGGTGGCGGGCTGCGCGGTGCACGACCGCGAAGAACTCGAGCGAGGCGCCCGAATGGATGACCACACCGCCGCCCTCGACCGCATCGGCGTGCGCGAGCCGGGCCGCGTCAGCCTCGATCAGCTTCTCGATCGCGTCTGCCGGATCACCTATCGGGGTCACCGCCTCGGCCGTCACCGAGCCGAGCGTCGCCTCCGACACATCAGCCACCTCGTGCCCGAGCGCCCGCGCCGCCTCGGGGCTGGGCTGGATAGCGCCGTCGGCGGTGGGCAGGCGCAGCTCGATCGAGCGCTGCTCGACCGCGCCCGCACCGAGCTTTTCGACAGCCGCCGCGATCGCCGGAGCCGAGGCGAGCCCGCCGCCCGAGGCGACATCCTCACCCCAAAGCCAGAGGTTGCCGTCGACCCACGCCGCGTGGAGGACCAGCTCGAGTTGGGCCGTCGTCGCCTGAACCATGCAATCTCCCCGGTGTGCCAGCCACCGCGCGCCGCGCCGCATGCGACCTGTGCCATCCGCACCATCGGCCGCCACGGATCGGCCCGCTCTTCCGCCTGCGAAACCAATGGGGGCGGGGGGACTCGAACCCCCGACCAGCGGATTAAAAGTCCGATGCTCTACCGACTGAGCTACGCCCCCAAAGCGTTGCGTGTACCCCCCACCAGCGCCCTCTCGGGCACCCACGGCCGGCACACGCGCCAGTCCAGCGGCAAGTCTAGGCCCCGACCTTTTTTGCGTCCGAGGGGCTCCCCGACCGCCCCGCAACACCGTTGCCAACCATTCCCATGACCAGCCCGATCGCCAACTCCGCGTGCCGCGCCGACGCCCCCTGCTGCGCACCCACGCACGCGACCGCAGCACCTCCAAGCCGATCACGCTCGGCGCAATCCGCGAGCAACCCAGAAATCACCCGCCCGATCGAGTCGCGATCCGCCCGAACGAGACCCTCGCCCGACTCGAGTGTCGCGACCACCGACGTGAAGTCCCCCACCGCCGGCCCGATCACGACGGGCTTGCCGAGCGAGGCCGGCTCGATCGGGTCCGATCCGTGCATGTCAAAGAAGCTCCGCCCCACCACGACCACGTCCGCCAGCGCGTATGCCGCCCGCAGCTCGCCGATCGTGTCGAGCAAGAAGCGGCTCGTCCCGGCCCTCGCCCGCTGGCCCGTTGACCGCCGGACGCAACCTGGCATCGCCGCGGCCGCCTCGTCGAACCGCTCGGGCTTCCGCGGCGCGCACACGAACTGAACATCGCATCCGACCGCCGTTTCAACCGCTGCCGACAGCAGCGCTTCCTCGCCCGGGCCCGTGCTGCCCGCGATGACCACGGGCCGGCTGCGATCGATCCCCATCGCCTCGGCCAGCGCGCTCGCCTCGGCCTGCACATCCGGCCCGCTGCCCGCGATGTCCCACTTCATCGACCCCGTCACCAGCACGCGCGACGCCGGCACGCCCATCGCCTCAAACCGCTCGGCGTACTGCTCGTCCTGCACCGCTGCGAACGCGAGCGAACGGAACATCCCGCCGACCGCGGACCGCACCTTGCGATACCCCTTGAAGCTGCGCGCACTGAGCCGGCCGTTGATCACGCCGACGGGAATCTGCCGCGTGCCGCAGGCGCGTATGAAGTTCGGCCACAGCTCGAGCTCAACCAGCAGCACCGCGTCGGGCCGAACGCGATCGAGAAACCGGCGGACCGCCCACGACGCATCGAGCGGGTACCGCACGACCGTCGCGACCTCCGAATACAGCACCCGCGCCCGCGCAATGCCGGTGTCCGTCCCGACACTCACCACAACATCGACGCGCTCGGCGAGCATCGGCACGAGCGTCCGCAGCGCGTTGACCTCGCCCACGCTCACCGCGTGCACGAGCACGCGCGGGCGGGACTTGTCCGCAGGCAGCGGCGCGCCCTTGCCGAAACGCGCGGGCCAGTCGCCGCGGGCTTTGCGCATCCAGATCGGCGCGGTCACCGCCGCGGCAACCACGTATCCGACATCGAGAAGGCGGCTCAACAAATGGGCGGGCGGGGACTCGAACCCCGGACCCTTCGCGTGTAAGGCGAACGCTCTGGCCAACTGAGCTACCCGCCCGGATAGCGGCCGCAGTCTACGCCGCCCGCGCCGAGCGCAATCTATTTAGAGCGACGCCCGCGCTCCGCGCGCAAACACCCACGCACCCACCGCGAAGCACACCGAGCCCACCGCAACAAGCTTCACGCAGGGCACCGCCAGCGCACCAAACGACCAGCCCCGCCACATCGCGCCCTCGTACGCCACGATCGCCCAGCGCACCGGGCTCATCTCGGCGATGGGCCCGAGCCACTCGGGCATGAGCGATGCCGGCACCATCGCGCCCCCCACCATCGCGAGCACGAGCAAGACCGCCCAGCCGATGCCGCCCGCCGAGGCTTCGGTCTTTCCAAGCACCGCCAGCAGCATCATGATGCCAACGAAGCCAGCCGCGACCGAGACCATCACGGCGACCACGCCCAGTCGGCTCGCGCCGCCCATCACGCCGAACCCGATCGCGCCAACGAGCACCACCGTGCCGCTCATCGCGAGAATACTCAAGAAACACGCGAGGCCCTTCCCCGCGAGCACCTGCCAGAGCCGAACTGGTCCGACGCGGAGCCGCACGAGCGTGCCCTGCCGACGCTCGGTCACGAGCGAGATTCCAAACGCCGACGCGCACGCGAGCGTGCCCCAGACCAAGCCTTGCGGGAACGTCACGAGGAACGGACTCCGCCCCTCAGCAACAACCTGCTCCTGCTCGATGACCAAAGGCAGTCCCGACCCAACATCGGCATCGCCCGCGCCGAAGCGAGCGCCCACGTCGGCGAACACGGCCCGGCTCACCGCCCCGCGCACGATGCCCCCCTCCGCCTCGTGCGAAGGATCAACCATCAGCCGCAGCCGCATCGGCTCGCCCACGCCCGCCCGCGCATGTGCCTCGCCGAAGCCCGGCTCGATCACCAGTGCCGCCGCCGCCTTGCTCGTGCGCACAAGCTCCGTGCCCTCGCCAGCCTCGGCCGTGCGCACGCGCAGCTCGGCTGCTGCGCCGAGCGTGTCAACGAGCTCCGACGACGCGGCAGAACCATCCAGGTCGACCACCGCAAGCTCCACGCCACGCCGGCTCTCGCCCGGCGACGAGAAGATCACGCCGAAAAATACCGCGATCAGAAGCGGAAAACCAAACGCAAAGAACAGCCCCGCCCAGTCACGCCGGAGCAGAGCCAGATCCTTCATCGCGATGAACCACATCGCCCGCATCAGTCCCGCACACTCCGCCCGGTCAGCGCCAAGAACACGTCTTCGAGATTCGACCGCTCGACATGCACGCCCAGCGTGGTCGGATCGTCGAGCACGCCCGCGATGGCGCGCATGGGCTCGGCGGTCTGCAGCTCTTCCCGGCCCGAGATGCGATCAACGACGACCCGCTGCCCGCCGCCATGACGCCGGATCAATTCCTCGACCGTGCCCAGCTCGAGCACGCGCCCCGCGTCGACAATCGCCACGCGGTCGCACAGACGCTGGGCTTCCTCTAGATAGTGCGTCGTGAGCAGCACAGTCGTGCCCAGCTCGCGCAGCCACGCGACAAGATCGAAGATCGAGTGCCGGCTCTGCGGGTCGACGCCCGCGGTCGGCTCATCGAGCAAGACGAGTTCGGGCCCATGCACGAGTGCCGCGGCGAGATTTAGCCGCCGCAGCATCCCGCCGCTGAAACCGCCCGCACGCTGCCTGGCCCGGTCCGCGAGCCCGACGCGCTCGAGCAGCTCGTCGACGCGCGACTCGAGCGCCCGCCTCCGCAGCCCCTGGAGCTTGCCGAGGAATCGCAGGTTCTCGCGCGCGGTCAGCTCGTCGTAGAGCGCGATCGATTGCGGCGCTACACCGATGCGCCGCCGAACGCCCGCGTCGGCCGGGTCCTCGCCCGCGACCCGCACCGTGCCCGCGTCGGGCCGGAGCAGCCCGACAGCCATCCACACGCTCGTGGTCTTGCCCGCGCCATTGGGCCCGAGCAGCCCGAAGACCTCGCCCCGGTCGATCGAGAGATCGAGCCCGTCCACCGCGCGGATGCGACCATACGACTTCTCGACCCCGGTGAAGCACAGCACACTGCGATTGTCCCCCAACGGCGCGGCCGCCGCCACCCGCGTCTTCAATCGACTCTCGATCGCACGCTGATCGCACGCACCGCAGCACGAAACTACCCTCGCCGCATGGCATCATCCCAGACACATCATTCCGCGAGCCACGCCCCACGTCTCTGCACGGCCGGGTCGGTCACGATCGGGCCCGATCAGCCGCTGACAATCATCGCGGGCCCCTGCGTGCTCGAATCGCTCGACCAAACCCTGCAAATCGCCGAGCTGCTGCGGAACACGTGCGCCGAGCACCAGTTGCAGCTCGTGTTCAAGGCCTCCTACGACAAGGCCAACCGCTCGTCGAAATCCTCGCCGCGGGGCCCGGGCCTGGAGAAGGGCCTCGACTGGCTCGATACGGTCAAGCGCGAGCTGGACCTGCCCGTCACGACCGACATCCACGCGCCCGACCAGGCAGCGCCGGCCGCAGCCGTGGCGGACATCCTGCAAATCCCGGCGTTTTTGTGTCGGCAATCCGACCTGCTCGAAGCCGCCGCCGACGCGGCCGCGCCCAAGCGGCGTGCTGTCAACGTCAAGAAGGGGCAGTTTCTTTCGCCCGCCGAGATGGCCGGGCCCGTCGGCCAGCTGGCGGCCGCGGGATGCGAGCACATGATGCACCCCGCGCGAGGCACCTTCTTCGGCTACCACCGACTCGTCAACGACTTCATCGGCTTGGGCGACATGATGGCCCTCGAACCCGCCCTGCCCGTCTGCTTCGACGTGACCCACTCGACCCAGCTGCCCGGCGCATCGAGCCAGTCCGGCGGCAGGCCCGACCGCGCGCCCCTGCTCGCCCGCGCCGCGACGGCCGCGGGCGTGCACGCCCTCTTCATCGAGTGCCACCCTTGCCCAGCCGAGGCCCACTCCGACGGCGCCACCCAGCTGCCGCTCGAAGACATCCCGCAGTTGCTCGCGACCTGCGCTGCGATCCATGCCGCGATGAAGCACGCACCAGCCCAATAACGCCGACCCGCCAAACATCAAAGCGGCCAGCGCCGAACAGATCCCACAAGGAGGACCGCACATGTCCCCCTCGACAAACGCCGTGCTCACCGCGCTCGCGGTCGTTCTGATTGCCGCCTTCGCGGTGTTCGTCATCATCGCCGGCGTCCGGCAGCACAAGCGGACGCAAGAGCAGCGCGCCGCTGTCGCGAGCGACCTCGGCCTGACGCTCAACGACAAGCCGACCAAAGAGGAAAGGGCCGCCGCCTTCGAGCGGCTCGACCACCTCAAGCGCACCCTCTCCGGCGGGTGGAAAAACGTCCGCCGCATCGCGACCGCCGAGCACCGGGGCATCCCCGTTCAGATGCTCATGCACACCTACACCACGAGCAACGGCAAATCCTCCTCAACCATCACCCACACCGTCGTCACCACCCAGTGCCCGCCCGCCTGGCCCACACTCGGCATCGGCCGAGAGCACTTCGGGCATCGCATCCTTGAGGCGTTCGGCGGCTCCAAAGACCTCCAACTCGACGACAACGTCTTCAACGAGACCTTCCGCATCCGCACCGATGACGAGGTCTTCGCGACCCTCGCGCTCTCACCCGCGGTGCAGGGCTTCCTCCTCGAGATCACCAAGCGAGGCCCGGGCGCCAAATCGGCCACGCGACCAAGCATCCGCCTCTCGCGCGAGCAGTGGTCGATCGCCAGCGGCGGGCTCACGCTCCTCGTCGCGGGACGCGTCAAACCCGAGGAAATCGAACACCTGCTCGACCGCGTCGTCAACTTCCGCGCGCTGCTGCCGCGCGAGCTCGACGCGTACACACCGGGCGTGTGACGGCCGCGCCGAGCGCGTAACCAGCAAAAACAAACACGCCGCCCAGTCGGACGGCGTGCCGTTCATTGACAATCAAGCTGAATCACGTTCAGCCGAAGCTGGTCAGTTCTTCGCAGCGATCAGCTCGCGGAGAACCTTGGGCTTGGTGATCGACTCGTCGATCGGGTCGATGTGGACCTTTCGGCCCTGGAAGACGACCTTGCCGGTCGTGAGCGCGAAGAGCGTGTCGTCCTTGGCGCGACGGACCATGAAGCCCGCCTGGAAGGGCGTGCCGCACTGGCGGATGATGATCGCGCCGTGCTTGGCGTACTCGCCGCCATAGAGCTTGACACCGCGGTACTGCGGGTTCGAGTCACGGCCGTTCTTGGTAGAGCCTTGGCCCTTTTTGTGTGCCATCACAAACTCCAGAGTCGTCAGTCGAAAGGTCTTCAATCAAGCCAGATCGCACGGGCAGTGCCGGGCTGGTCGGCCGCAACACTAGACCGCAGCCCGCCGCAGGTCCATCGCCCGCGCGACCACTCGATCGCCGAACGGAATCCTATCGGCCGCACAAACGCGTTGGATTAGCGCATGATCCAGCGCTGGCCGCACTGCTCGAGCGGGTCGGCACCCCGGCCGCGGATCTCGCCGGGCACGCAATAGGTCAGCCGGAGCGTCTTGCGGAGCACCTTCTCGGTCGCCTCGCCCGTCTCGGGATCGGGCACGACGTAGGTCTCGCTCTCGCCGCTGAACCCGATGCCGTAGACGCTGTACTCGTCGGCCGCGAGATCGGGCGCGAGCCAGATGACCAGCCCGTCGCGGGCGTTTTCTTCACCCTGCAAGAGCGGACCGATGATCGCGTATTGGTCCTCGAGCAGCGGGTCCTCGAGCCGATCGAGCAGCGTCTGGACGACCCCGCCCGACACACCCCGGCCGGCCCGCACGACCGCGCCCTCCTCGGTGCCCAGATCAAAGGCCGGCGCGAAGAAGACCTCGCGCCCCGTGTTGTTCGTGACGCGGAAGGTCTGGAAGAAATAGACCCGATCGCCCCGGTCGCCGTCGGTGACGGTCGCCACGCGGAGCGGGCCCATCTGGACATCCAGCTCCCAGCGCTTGGGAGCCGGGTCGGGCTCGGGAGCCAAGCCCACGAGCACACCGGCCATGACCAGGGCAACCAGTGCAACCAAGGCCGTCGAGACTGCCACACGTCCGCTACGCCAATCCAGCATCGTCATAACCCTCATGCAATCCATTACGCAGCCCCTGCCGCCTCTGAAATCCACGCCGAGCGGTGCCCGGCAGGCCCGGAAGCGTCGGCCCGAGTCCGCGGCCGATAGTCTAGAACCAATCCACCGCGAGCATCGAATCCCCTCCCCAGCGTGACCCAAGCCCCGCCCAACCCGTCGCCCGCCGCTTCCGGTGCCCAGCCGGCCGGGCCGATCCCGCCCTCGCTGCACGCCTCGGCGGGCTCGCGGCTGGTCTCCTCGATCGTGGGCGATCTCGAAGCCGCCGGCCGACGCTTCGCCGCGACCGCCCAGCAGCACGTCATCGTCCTCAGCCTCCTGCGAGGCAC
>ERZ1740067.1433-NODE-1433-length-16364-cov-9.092035_pt1 | contig 16364 bp, 17 predicted proteins | sample MGYA00581736_ERZ1740067 | MGnify/ENA primary metagenome ERZ1740067 (study PRJEB43018, sample SAMN04849236) | marine metagenome | isolation source: floating plastic debris | place: Pacific Ocean | collected 2008-08-27 | study: EMG produced TPA metagenomics... | reverse complement strand
CACCGGGCACGAATTGTACCAGGGCAAAGTTGATCACCATGACGCCAAAGAGCGTGGGGATGATCAGAAGCAATCTGCGCAGGATATAGGCGCCCAAATGCTGGTCCTTTCTTACGTCATGTGGCCCGTCTTACTTGAGCGCACCTGCCGCAGCCAGCGCGTCGGCTTTTTCTTGGTTGAACCACCAGAAGTCGAGTGTGCCCAACGCGAAAGGGGGCTGTGTGTCCGGGTGTTCATACATATCCCAATAGGCCACCCAATGATTGGCCTTATACCCTCGTGGAACAACAATAAATTCATACCGCAACGCGCGGTCAAGCGCACTGAGGGAAGCAACTTCTTCCGCCCGGCTGTTTGTAAGCACTGAGGCATCGATGATCTCATCGATCAGCGGGCTGGCAAGGCCTGCCGGGTTGAAGAGGCTGTACGCGGCATCTTCGGACCCTAGCCGCTGTCTAAGCCCAGCTCCGGAAGATAAAAAAGCAGGATATCCATCCAGAACAAGATCATAGTCTCGGTCCCGTTCGCGGCTGGAGTACTGCGCGGTGTCAACGGTTTCGAGCGTTGCATCCACGCCCATGGCTTTGAGATTGACAACGAAATTCTCGACGACGGCTTTTGTTGTCGGCTCAGAGGCGGAGCTGAACAGGAAATTCAATGTGAGTGGCTCGCCGGCAGCGTTTGCCAGGATGCCCTCGCTTCCGACGGTCCACCCTGCTTCTTCGAAAAGCCGGAGTGCTTTGCGCAGGTTTTTGCGAGATGTCAGCCGATCTGGGTCAGAGACGTGGGGCGTCCATGGCTCTTCGGTGAATATTTCTTCTGGCACGACATCGCCAAGCGCTTGGAGAAACGCGAGTTCATTTTCTTCCGGTAGCCCTTTGGCCTCAATTTCTGTGCCGTAGGAATAGGAATATTGCTGCTCGTGGAGGCCGTACAAAAGCGATGCATTGGTCCACTCAAAGTTATAGGCAAGTGCTATGGCTTGGCGGACCCGTTTGTCTTTCAGGGGTTCCGAGCCAAGATTGAACACAATTCCAGACATCGAAGGTGGCGAGCCGTCGCGTAGTTCTTCTTTGACCACGAAACCGTTTTTAGCAGAAGGAAACTCATATCCGGTGGCCCACCTTTTCGGATCAGCCTCTGTTCGATATGTGACTTCACCGGCTTTGAATGCCTCAAACGCGGCTGTCGAATCTGCAAAGTATTCTGTGCGGATGCGATCGAAATTATGCCGTCCCTTGTTAATTGGCAGATCCCAGCCCCAGTAGTCGGGATTACGCACAAAGGTAACGCTCCTGTTTACGTCAAAGCTTTCCAAGTCCAACATGTAAGGCCCGGATCCAGGAGATATATCTAACCGGCTTTCATCCAGTTTTGCGCCGGTCTCTTCGTACCATTTCTTAGACCAGATCGGGACACTGCCCACCACTTCGACCAAAGTGCGGCGAGAGATACCGGGGGTGAAATTGAACTTTATGGTGTGATCGTCAATCACCTCAGCACTGGGGATTCTTTGTCTAACGGCATTGGCATAGGATTTCAGGCCTTCGTCGAGGAGCAGGTTGTGGCTGAAGTAGACGTCATGGGCGGTGACAGGCGTTCCATCGGAAAACCGTGCTTCTGGTCGCATGTGAAAGATGACCCAATCTTTGCTCTCGGGGTACTCTACCGTGTGGGCAACAAGGCCATATAGCTCACCAAAAGCATCGGCGGGTAGGGAACCTGCTCCGGCCAGTTGTTCACCCAAAAGGCTTTCATACATGACTGTCGAAAGCGCCGCTGCACGACCTTTGCGAGAATAGGGGTTCATGGAATCAAACGTGCCTGAAAGCGCTAGCGAAATCTCTCCACCTTTCGGCGCATCCGGGTTTACATAGCTGAAGTGCGTGTAGTCGGCAGGGTATGTCAGATCGCCGTAAAAAGAATACCCGTGGCTCTTGATGATTTTTTCTTCTGCTAAAGAGCTCTGAGCTGCCAGAGCGGCGATACTGAGACCAGCGAACAAGGCCAGCATTATGCGTTTTGCTGACCAGGTCGTGCCTAACAGGGTCGTTTGTGCCCGCGTCCGCGCATGCATCATTCTTCGCATCCTCCTCAGAACTCACTTCCGGCTCACCGCCGCGTGACTTAGCTAAGGGTTGCGCAGCGAGATGTTCAAGCGCAGCGGTGCACTTTCTTTGCAATATGGGATCACAATAAAGAAAGGCCACTCCTGCGAAGGAGGAACAGCCCGTTAATCGACAGAAAAACGGCGGTTAATTCGATGTCTCGTTCAGGTATGCGATCAGGTTCGCACGATCTGCGGCTTTCTTCAAACCTGCAAAAGCCATGGTCGTTCCTGGTGCATAGCCTGCTGGGCTTGCAAGAAAACCATCCAGCGCTTCCGGCGTCCACACATCCGCCACCGCGACCAGATTTCCAGAATAACCGAACCCATCCGCTGATCCCACGTTACGTCCGACAACACCGTAAAGGTATGGGCCGGTCCCGTTGGCGCCTTGATCAAGCTTGTGGCATGCTTTGCACTTGTTGAAGACCTTTTCCCCTTTGCCAGCGTCCGCCGCTGCGTAGAGTTCCTCAAACGAAGGGCCCTCTTCTTCGACCTCTGCCACTTCTTCCAGTCCGGTCTCAATCACGTAGCCTTGTACATGATCCCCGCTGTGGCCATGCGAGTGATAAATCAATTCGGCTGCAAACTTACCCAAAAGAAGAACCAGCAGCGATCCACAGAACGCGGCGGTCAGCTTGGTTAAGGTCATTGTGTCTAGCATCAGACATTCCCTTGCTTTCTTCCGAAAACACACTATGCGGATCGGCGAAGTGGAAGCAAGGTGTGCCATGCGCGACCAAACGACCGATCTGACCATTTTGGTCATGTAAGAGAATGAGACGAAACATGACGGACCGCATCGCATTTCAGGGTGAACCTGGGGCCTATTCGCATCAGGCGTGCCAGGAGGCCTATCCGGATCTGGATCCTTTGGCGTGCCGCACGTTTGAAGATGCCATTGAAGCCGTGCGTTGTGGTGATGCCGTGCTGGCCATGCTTCCCGTTGAAAATTCTACTTTTGGCCGCGTGGCGGACATTCACCACCTGCTGCCGGAATCAGGGCTTTACATCGTGGCCGAGGCGTTTGTTCGCGTGCGCATCACGCTGCTCGCTGTGCCGGGGACGCCGCTTTCTGACATCACCCACGCCATGAGCCATACCATGCTCTTGGGTCAGTGCCGTCAGTTCCTGGAGGCTCACAACATTCACCGCGTCACTGGCGCTGATACTGCAGGATCCGCCCGACAGGTTGCCCAAGACGCGTGCCCGTCTCAAGCCGCCTTGGCGAGCGAGCTGGCGGGAGAGATCTACGGTCTCGACGTCCTGGCACGCGATATCGAAGACGAGGGCAACAACAGGACACGGTTTTTGGTGATGTCTGCCACACCGAATTGGGATCGGCGCGGTTTGGATGGCGCCAAGATGATGACGACCTTCGTGTTTCAGGTGCGCAATATACCCGCCGCGCTCTACAAAGCCATGGGGGGCTTCGCGACAAACGGCGTCAACATGACCAAGCTGGAAAGCTACATGGTGGGCGGTAAGTTCACCGCAACGCAATTTTACTCCGATATAGAAGGCCACCCCGATGATCCGGCGGTCAAGCGCGCGCTGGAAGAGTTGCGCTACTTCACCTCTGAGTTGGTCATGCTAGGTGTCTACCCTGCCGACTTAAAACGCGACTAGTGCACTTCCGACCTCACATGCCGTGTGACCTTGATCCATTGAAAACAATAGAAAATTAGGAACCAGCGCACACGGTCGCCGCGCGTTTTTGCGATCTCAATTCACGGAACTGCGCGCCTGAGTGACCTGATTATCACGTCGCTTGGCGTTTGATTGCAGTCTTCATTTCTCCGCCCATTTGTTGGTCATGCAAGGCGCAAAAGACAGCCTCGCACCAGACACCAAAAGGCTGAAAAAGGAGGCCAAAATGACTTTCATCAAACTTACGGCCATTGCCGCATTCACTGCAGTTCCAGTTGTGGCAACCATGACTGATACAAACACGCTCGACGTTCCTCAACATGTAGAGCTCAGCGTGGAAGAGCGCGGTCACTTCATCGCCGAGTTGAGCCAGGATGAGCGTAAGCACATGATTGCTGAGCTAAGCCAAGATGAGCGCAACCACGTGATTGCCGAGTTGAGCCAAGACGAACGCAATCATGTGATCGCAGGCTTCGACCCAGATGAGCGCAAAAACCAAATCGGTTAAAGTGCCCACTCCTACCAAACGGCGCAGGTTGGCCTCAAGCTGACCTGCGCTCTTGCTTTCAGGCGGTTTTCCTGAACCGAGTTTCAACCTCAACCGCGTAGGCCGCCATGCGTTCGCTCAATCGTTTTGTGACGTTTTTCCGAGCCAGTTTGAGTGATTGAATCAGCAGCTTTGTCGTCAGGTTCTTTGGCGCGAGTTGGACGTTTGTGTCCACGCGCGTGCGATTGCGAGACAACGCCATTAATTCCACCACCATATCGCCGCCCATAGACGGAGCTCTGGAGGAAACCACCAGCCGGTTTGGGCTGTCAAACTCTGTCACTTCAAACTGAATCTCGCGCTCTTTGCCACGCATCTGGAACTTTGCGTCCCAAGCGGTACCGATCTTTCCGCTTGTGCCCTCATTTACGCGTTGAACCTCGGCACCACGGCGCATCGCGGCGCGCTCAAAGGCTTTGAAGTCGGTCATCTGGTCAAAAACGAAGTCTATCGGCGCTTCGATATCCTGCTGGATTTGAAATTTCATGGGTTTCGACCTGTCTGCTCTTTTTGCTTTGCAGCCGATACGGGGCTGTTTTTTCGTTTACGCTACCCAGGTGCAAGATATCGTTTAATTGAGCGTGTCGGCAAGCCAGTTTTGAAGCAAAAAATGTGCAATTGCGCCTTTGCGTGCCGGAAGTATTGCTGGGTTTTGGCCTGCAAAGGCTTCTAACAACTCCGATTTCGAGACCCAGATGGCCTGTTCAATCTCGTTGGGATCAATTGTGATTTCTTCGCTCAATGCTTCCCCGTGGCAGCCAATCATCAGCGAAGACGGAAAGGCCCAGGGTTGGCTAGAGAGATAGCGAACTGTGCCGACGCGAATGCCTGATTCCTCGAAAACTTCGCGTCTCACTGAAGCCTCAACGGTTTCGCCTGGCTCTATGAAGCCTGCCAAGCAAGAGTACATCCCTTCGGGCCAGCCGGGTGAGCGGCCTAAAAGCGTGCGTTCGCCCTTGGTGATCAGCATGATCACAACGGGATCTGTGCGCGGGAAGTGATGCGCGCCGCAGGCATCGCATACGCGCTGCCATCCGCCTTCTGTCATCCGGCTTTCCGCACCGCATTTTGCGCAGAATCTATGGCTTACATGCCACCCCAGCACTGCCTTTGCGGTCGCGGCCAGCTCCGCATCCCGTGCGCTTAAACGTACCATGATACGCCTGAGCTCCAGAAAAACGGCCTCAGTTGGCAAATCCGGGTGATTTTGCTCTGTTTTGTCAAAGAAACTATTGTCAGGCCGGTCTGTACCAGCCGGCGGCTCCCAGTCTGAAATATCATAGGCCAAGATGGCTTGACCTTGATCCCCTCGGCCAAGAAAAATGGGTGGTTCTGGTGCTGAGCTCAGGACAGGATGGTTGGATTGCAAGACAAACAGCCTGTCGAAATTTGGCCCATGCACCAAAAGTTTGCCGCGCCAAAGTAGGATACAATCGGTTTGCGGATTTGATTGCGCCTCTCGCAGGAACTCGGTATCGCCGCGGAGTTCGGCCGCTCTATCGAGGCCAGATCCACCAAAAGTGACTTGTTCCGCTGTTTTCATCCCGTGCAGGTGCCACGTAACACACGGAGCAGCAAGTGCGTTGTTTTCGAAAGTCAGTAGTTCGATTTACAACTTATGCGTGTTCATGCTACGGTGTTAATAAGTCCTAATTGTGTGTTTAGTGGCAGCCTCCCGCTGTCAAAACCTGAGCGAAAAAACAGTGGGGCGGGACAGTTGGGGTTATTTGGATGAACGCCCAAAGTGCAAACGACGCTGTCGAGCGAGGCGGCCTCCTTTTTCTGAGGATCACGTCGTGATGCGCGTCCCTGACGGGTGCGTGTGCTTGCGCGTGCTTGGCACGTCGGATGTGCATGCGCACTTGCGCGGTTTCGACTATGTGCGCAACGTCGAGGAAAAGGCCTGGGGCCTTACGCGATTGGCGACGCGTATCGCTCAGGCGCGCTCAGAGGCTCTGGCGTCTGTTCTGCTTGATAATGGAGACATTCTGCAAGGCACGCCTTTGGCGCAGGTATTCAGTGATACCTCCAATCAGACTCATCATCCTGTGATCGAAGCCATGGAGGCGATAGGCTATGATGCGATTGGCCTGGGCAACCATGAGTTCAACTATGGGATTGATCGCTTGGACGAGATCCTTTCCCAGACCAAGATCCCCGTTTTGTGCGCCAATGTTCTGAGCCGAAAAGGCAACGATGTTGCGGAGGACCAAAGCCTATACCCTGCAACACTTATGCTTGATCGGACGGTGACTGATCCGAACACTGGAACGCCGGTAAACCTCCGCGTTGGCGTGCTCAGCGTTGTCCCCACACAGATCATGAAATGGGACGGGGCGCATCTGAAAGATCGCGTCGAGACGCGTGATATGGTTCAAAGTGCGGCGCGTCATGCAGCTCAACTTCGGGCGGATGGTGCAGATATCGTCATTCTCTTAGCGCATACCGGCATAGATCCCAACTGTGTGGGGTCAGAGGCGGAAAATGCGGCGGTCGCTTTGGCACAGATCCCAAGTGTTGACGCCATGATTACGGGTCACACGCACCAGCTTTTCCCAAGTGCGGCGATCCTCGGACAAGGAATAGATGTGGCCGCGGGCACTGTGTCGGGAACGCCAACTGTCATGCCGGGGTATCGCGGTGCTTATTTGGGAATCATCGATCTGTTTTTGAGCCGCTCCGGCGATGCATGGCGGGTTGAGGAACACCGCAGTGTGGTTGATCGCGTCGAAGGAGCCGTTGAGGATCCGGAGCTCAAGCGCATCGTAGAGCCCGCGCACAAAGCGACCCTGGATTACATCTCCCGGCCCCTGGGAGAAACCTCCCGACCGATCCTTAGCTATCTCAGTCAGGTGCGTGACGTGTTATCGACGCGGCTCGTTGCCATGGCTCAGAAGACGACCATCGCAAGAATGCTGTCTAACACGGCCAGTGGGCACTTGCCGCTTTTGTCCGCTTCGGCACCTTTCCAAACCGGAGGGCGCGCCGGACCCTTTGCCTATGTCGATATTCCACAAGGCCCGCTTACCATGCGGGACGCCAACAGCCTCTGCCCGTATCCAAATATACTTTGCGCTGTTTTGGCAACCGGTGCAGAAATCCATGATTGGTTGGAGCGCTCTGCGTCCGCCTTCTGTCAGGTTCTAACTGGTCAAGGTGCACAGCCTCTCCTCAACCCTGCGTTCCCAGGGCATGCGATAGACACAATCTATGGGGTGACCTATCGCATCAATCTCACAACTCCTGCACTTTACGACGAAAACGGCGACCGGATCGCTCCCGCACATGCAACATCGCGCATTGTGGATCTGGCATACTGCGGTCGGCCCGTGAGGCCCGATGACCAGTTTGTCGTTGCTCTGAATGGGTACCGCGCCCATGGTGGTGGCCCTTACATGCCATTCCCACGTGATCGCATCCTCGTGCAAACAGGCTCCATCGCGTTGCAATCTTTATCGGATTTCTTCGCGTCTGAGGGGGTTGATAGCGTACCCGACGATCCAACTTGGAGTTTCGTGCCGGTCTTAGGCGCAACCGCCGTTTTTGAAACCGGCCCGGGCGTGTTGCGGTATAAAGGCGACCTTGATCGGCTGGGCATACAAAACTGTGGCGTGACCGATGCGGGTTTTGTTCGCCTTTGTGCGCCACTTGACCATGGCTCTTGCGAATCTGCAGCTTGAGGAATACTTCAGTAAGTGAGAGGTTGGCGCGGGCAGGCACCTCGCCAACCCGGTCAGATCCGGAAGGAAGCAGCCGTAACGAGACCCGCTTGGGTCGTTGTCCAGCCTCTCACCCGATACTTTGTTTTCGACCGCTAGTCTAACTTTTTGAGACAATAGGGCTCGTGAGGGGCGCAATGCGTTCCCTTCGTGGTTTTGGCAAAGCTCTTTAGCCCGACCGCGCCCATCTTTGCTGAGCACGTGTCTCCACCGCTCCGCTTCGGACCGAGCGCAGGCGCTTCAGGGCCTCTTTCTGGCCTTCGCCCGAAGCAATCATCAATCTCAAGGCGGCCATCCCCGAGCGGCCCCGCCCGCCCTTGCAGTGGATCAATACGCGCCCGCCGCCGCGCAGCGCAGAGAGAGCTGTGTCTTGGATCACATCCCAGTCAGTTTCTTGCAGCGCGTCGCCCACTCCGAAATCGGGCACTGGAAAAGAAAACCAACGTGTTCCGGAATGCTGCAGATCTATTGCCAGGGTGGTTACGCCTGCGTCCTGCAATTCCTGCGGCTCCGTCATAGAGACCACCATCGATGGCCTCCAGTCCTTGAGATGTGCCAAATCCTCGTCGTAGTGTCCGGTTACGCCGGGCATGGGTGCGATCCCCAAAATGCCACGACCAACCGTCACGGCGGCAATCACAAATCCACTTGTGTTTTGCGCCACCCCGTCCACTTGCGGCGTTCCATCATGCCCCGTCACAGCATCCTTCCTCGAAACCCGTGACACCGATCGTTCCCGCTTTTGCGTTTCAGATCAAGAAATCCCCTGTCATACGGTGGACCATAGTGCAGGACCGCTCTAACCTGTGATCGGAACCACGCACAGGACACCCGCGCATGAATGACACCCCTCAGTCCGGCTATCAGGTTCTGGCCCGCAAATACCGGCCGGAAACTTTCGCTGATCTCGTGGGGCAGGACGCAATGGTGCGTACGCTCAAAAATGCGTTTGAAGCCGACCGGATTGCGCAGGCCTTTATCATGACAGGTATCCGCGGTACGGGCAAAACCACAACCGCGCGGATCATCGCCAAGGGCATGAACTGCATTGGACTCGATGGGACGGGCGGGCCGACCACAGAGCCTTGCGGGAATTGCGAGCATTGCACCGCGATCATGGAAGGTCGGCATGTAGACGTTCTGGAGATGGACGCTGCCAGCCGAACGGGCGTCAATGACATTCGAGAGATCATTGACAGCGTGGCCTATCGCGCGGCGTCCGCCCGTTACAAAATCTATATCATCGACGAAGTTCACATGCTGTCGACCAGCGCATTCAATGCGCTGTTAAAGACGCTGGAAGAGCCGCCTGCCCATGTGAAATTTATCTTTGCGACAACAGAGATCCGCAAAGTGCCGGTGACGGTGCTGAGCCGGTGCCAACGCTTTGACCTGCGCCGGATTGACCCTGAGGACATGATTGGTCTTTTGCGCAAGATCGCCACAGCGGAAGGTGCTGAGATAGCCGATGATGCATTGGCCCTGATCACTCGAGCTGCAGAAGGATCAGCCCGAGATGCCACATCGCTTCTGGATCAGGCGATATCGCACGGAGCAGGGGAAACGACGGCAGATCAGGTGCGCGAAATGCTGGGTCTGGCTGACCGTGGCCGTGTGCTGGATCTTTTTGACCTGATCATGAAAGGAGATGCGGCTGCCGCTCTGGGAGAGCTCTCGGCGCAATATGCAGATGGCGCAGACCCGCTCGCTGTTTTGCGTGACTTGGCGGAGGTGGCCCATTGGGTCAGCGTCGTGCAAATCACCCCCGATGCCGCCGACGATCCGACCATTGGGCCGGACGAACAGGCTCGTGGCCGCGAAATGGCCGCGCAGTTGCCAACCCGTGTGCTGACGCGCGCCTGGCAGATGCTGCTCAAAGCGTTGGAAGAGGTGGGCATGGCACCTAACGCGATGATGGCGGCTGAAATGGCTGTGATCCGGATGACGCATTTGGCGGATTTACCTACACCGGAGCAATTGGTGCGCAAACTGCGGGATGCGCCTTCGGCACCGTCGGGTCCGCCAGTAAGTCCTGGCCCCGGCGCGGGTGGCGTGGCAGTTCGATCAACAAGCGCGCCCGCTTCTGCCCCGGCCACGTCTAGGGTGATGACAACGAGCCCACTGGGCACCGCCGGACCCTCGGCCGCAAGAGTAGCAGAGCCCGATGCGTCACTTGCGCGATATCCCAGTTTTGAGCACGTGGTTGAGCTGATACGTGCGAACCGCGATGTACGCTTGTTGGTCGATGTCGAAACAGGCGTGCAGCTGGTCTCTTACCAACCGGGCCGAATAGAGTTTTGCCCCACAGACCACGCTCCTCAGGATCTTGCCCAACGCCTGGGCAGTGCTTTGCAGCGTTGGACTGGCAACCGTTGGGGGGTGTCCATTGTCAATGAGGGCGGTGTGCCCACCATAGCTGCAACGCGCGACGAGGCGGAGCTCGCGCTGAAAGAAAAGGCTGCCGCGCATCCCATGGTTAGAGCCGTTGAGGCTGCGTTCCCGGGAGCCAAGATCACGCAGGTGCGCACGATGGAAGAGCAGGTTGCGCAGGCTGAGGTCGATGCGTTGCCGGAAGTGGATGACGAATGGGATCCTTTCGAAGAGGATTGATCCTCGCCCTTCTTCCGACCCAAGCTTTTGCGTCCGCCTGTGACACGATCCGACCTGGCTGGGACGGTGGGGACGTCGGCGCGTTGGCTGAGGCCATTACGCTCTTTTCGTCTCCGATATCGCTTCTTCTCTTGCTGTCCACGGCTCTTGTGTTCCGTTTTCGCAGTTCCTGGGGAGCGCTTGCCGCGTGCCTCGCCTGGAGCTTTCTCATCACGGCCGTGACGTTTTTTGATCCCACAGGCGGAGTGCGCACATTGGCAGAAGCGGAGGGATGCGTAGGCCCACCTTGGCTCTTTATCTCGCTCGTCGCGGCACTCAGTGTCGGGATGATTGTCTACACTGGTAAACCTGAACGTTCCAACAAGGCGGGCGGCTAGCGCCTAGCCCTCTCTGCGACGTCGCGCATCCCTGAAACTCTTGATGAAAGCGACCATCGCCAAGATGCAGGTCGCCATCATAATGGCGATGCGCAAGGCCGACATAATGTCTCCCTCGCTTAGCCCCTTGATGAACGGCACCATGAGCATCAGGAAAACCACCAAAGTCAGCAAAACCGCGATATGTGCGATGACTTTGTTTTCAGCCTTTACGCCGGGTGTGCAGGCCAGCAATACCACCCCAAAACCCGCAGGAATGAACACCGTCCAACTGCCGAAGTCTGGCTGCAAGAAAGCCCAGATAGATCCGATGATCAGCACGAGGGCATTGATTTGGTTGGTGAAATGCGGTGTCACGATTGACAACTCCTTGCTGTGTACGCTGCGGCGACTCAAATTGCGATTGAAGCACACCATACTCAAAAGCCGATCTTGAACCACCAGAACTGTGTTACCGCGCGGGTGCATGAAGCTCGAAAGGCCAAGAAAGGCGCAACGTCATTGAGAGCGTTCGCAACGCAGTCGGCTGGATGCGGCAATCGCCGCCCTGACTACATCATCAATGCGCCAGCCGATTTTTCGGTGAATACGCGAATATAGTCCCCAGGCGATGAGCCCGCCCAATAGACCCAGAGCCGCTCTGGTATGTCCTCGTCAATCCAGACATAGTCACCCGGTTCCAATCCACGCAGTTCCAAGCTGATGTAGTTTACGCCCGTATTGGCCAAGAAGTCCGTGGCGGCCATCGTGTCTTGAAACGCCGCAACACCAAGGATCTTGGCGTCGAAATCGACGTAACCCACTTGCACGCCGTCCAAGCTGTCGAAGAACACATAGTGGCTGGCGACGACAGTCTCGGCCGCAATTTGCCCGTCCTCCCCGCCGATATCCACGCGGATGGCGTCTTCCAGCGTGATGTTTTGATCTTCGTCAAAGGCGTAAAGGTTGTCCGTGTCGAATGTATCTGCCCCGACGGAGAAGGGTGTTTCAGTGTCCAGTTTGACAAAGCCTCCATTGCCAATTTGCTTTGTGATGGCCCCGTCAATGATGACCGCGTGGGCATGACCTGTGGTAATGGCCATGGCCATGGCTGCCGCCGTTAAAATCTTGCGCATGGTGTCCCCGCGTGTCTGGCCTCTGGCATAAAGCTAGATCGCATGGGCCGGTTGGCGCGTGCGCTCACATCTCCGTGAGCGCGCAGGCCCGTTACAAACCTGATGGACAAGCTCTGGGCGGGGCGGCTAGTTTTGCTTCATGAGCATTACGGACGGAAAACGATGGCACGATATGGGTGGGCAAGAGGCCGGCCCTATCCCAAACGATCAGCATGATTTTGCGATTTGGGAAAAGCGCGTCGATGCTTTGATGGTGCTCTGCAGCACCAAAGGTTTTTTTACAGTCGATGGTTTGCGCCGTGCCTTGGAAGACATGGGCGAAGAGGCGTTCGAAACGATGACATATTACGAACGTTGGATCGCGTCGGTGAACCAAAACCTCGTTGAGGCGGGGGCCTATTCGATCGAAGAGCTTGGTGCGAAAATGGAAGAGATTGGCCGCCGCGGGGAGACATATGGCGAGGCGCAAGGTGGTTGAACAGGTCCGTGTGAAATCCATGATGCCGCCGGGCCATGTCAGAACACCCGCGTATCTGCGTGGCAAGGTGGGTGTTATCGAGCGCGAGCTTGGGCCCTTCGCCAATCCCGAAAAGCTTGCCTATGATCTTCAGGCGGAACCACGCATGCTCTTTCGTGTCCGCTTCACAATGGAAGAGGTCTGGGGTGCCCGGGCAGAAAACCCGACAGATACTTTAGATGCAGAGATCTATGCCCATTGGCTAGAGAGGGTATGATCTATGCCGCATGACCATCATGATCACCTCAGCCCCTCAGGCCACCCGTTTCGCGAAGACAACGACACGGCGCTTAGTTATTGGCAGCGCATGGAGATCGCTGTCCGCGAACTGATGATCGAAAAGGGGCACATCACGTCAGCGGAAGTAGCCCGTCAGATCGATGCGATGGATGCCCGCAACCCCGCGAATGGGGCCGCCGTGGTGGCCCGGGCTTGGGTCGATCCCGCCTTCAAAGAGCACCTCTTGAAAGACGCATCCGTTGCGAGCCGCGACATGGGATTTGACATCGGGCCGCTGAACCTGATCGCGGTTGAGAACACGGGCCAGGTGCATAACCTGATCGTCTGTACCCTCTGTTCATGCTATCCGCGCAACTTATTGGGCCTACCGCCCGATTGGTACAAGACCCGTGCCTACCGTTCCCGCGCGGTGATTGAGCCGCGTTCGGTGCTGCGCGAGTTTGGCTTGGATCTAAGCGACGACATTCAGGTGCGCGTGCATGATAGCACCGCTGATATGCGCTACATCGTTCTGCCTGCGCGCCCCGATAGGACGGATGGGATGGACGAAGCCGCGTTGGCCAAGCTTGTGACCCGCGACTCAATGATCGGTACGGGGCTGCCGCTGACACCCTGACGCCTTGCTCTCATGCCGCGCCGCGCGTATTCGGTTCAGACTGCGAAACAAGACAGCGCGATCATGGCCCAAAAAGATCCAGATGACCCGATCACCTTTGGCGAGCGCCTCGTTGGCACGTTCCTGTTCATGCCGGTGCTGCTGACGCGGTTTTTGCCCTATCGGTGGCGCGTGCCCGTGGCCGGCTGGTTGGTCGCGCATGTGCTGGCCCCACTTGCAGGCTATCGCAGGCGCGTTCGCGACAACCTGGCTTTGGTTTGCCCAGAGCTTTCAAAAGACGAGGTCGAGCGGTTGGTGCGACGCGTGCCCAACAATGTGGGCCGCAATATGATTGAGCTCTACTCGCCCGAGTTTCCGGACCATGTCCGCCCCTCCCGTACCTACGGCCCCGGGATCAAAATCTTGCAAAAAGCGCGCGATGAAGGACGCCCGTGCGTGCTGATGTCCGCCCATCTGGGCAACTTCAACGCAGCCCGCATCGGCATCATCGAAAACGGGATCACAAGTGCGGGATACTTCTATCGCAACATGTCAAACCGTCCGTTCAATGCACACTACGTTGACGCGATGGCCTCTGTCAGCCAGCCCATTTTTGAACAAAGTCGGAAGGGTATGGTGCAGATGATCAAACATCTCAAGACAGGGGGATTTCTAGGCATCCTGGGGGATTTGAACGCCCATGATGGCTTGCCGCTTGAGTATTTTGGGAGACCCGCATTGACGTCCATTTCCGGTGCTGAAATGGCGCTGAAATACAATGCGCCAATGGTGCCCATCTGGGGCATCAGGAAAGAGAACGGGATGGATTTCGAGATCGTCTTCGAAGATGAGATTCCCCATTCCGATCCGTTGACCATGACACGTGAATTCAACGCCCGGCTAGAAGCCATGGTGCGTGCGAACATGGATCAGTGGTTTTGGATACACCGTCGTTGGAAAGACGGCGAAAATGAACTGGGCGAAATGAGGGCAAAGGATCTGGCTGAGCTTGAGGCCAAGATCGCAGCCCAGAAGATCGCGACGAACAACTGAGCAGCCCGCCAAATATTGCAAATTGTTGTTTCAGAAAGGTCCAATTTTCTGAGGCATTATCCTAAAAGACGTTGGACGCCGAACGTCGGTGCGCGCTTTCCCACTTGCGTCGTCTCTCTTGAACTGGCACGTCGCAAATGACAGATTGTCCCAGATAGAACACAGCGTCCTACGCCAAACTGCCTGATCCCTGAACATGGAGACGACGACATGATCGAGAAGCGCGACTTTTACATCAACGGAGCATGGGTTGCCCCTCTTCAGGGTACCGACCACAACGTGATTGACCCTTCGACCGAAGATCCTTGTGCCTTGATCAGTTTGGGTGGTCAGGCTGATACCGATGCCGCCGTCGCCGCTGCCAAGGCAGCACTTCCCGGTTGGATGATGATCTCGCCAGAAGAGCGTATCGGCTATGTTGAAAAGATCTATGCAGCTTACAAAGAACGCGCCGAAGACATGGCCCAAGCGATCAGCCTGGAAATGGGCGCGCCGATTGATATGTCGCGCTCGTCTCAAGTGGGGGCAGGCCTTTGGCACATGAAAGGGTTCATCGAAGAGGGTAAGAAGTTCTCGTTTGTTTCGCTGCTTGGTGAGCATGCTCCGAACGATCGGATCATTCATGAGGCGATCGGCGTGGTCGGCATGATCACCCCGTGGAACTGGCCCATGAACCAGGTCACACTGAAAGTGGCGGCGGGCCTTGTGGCGGGTTGCACCATGGTCTTGAAGCCCTCTGAAGAGTCGCCTCTGTCCTCTATGATATTCGCGGAAATCGTCGACGCGGCTGGCCTGCCCAAAGGCGTGTTTAACCTGGTCAATGGCGATGGTGCGGGTGTGGGCACGCAGATGTCGTCTCATAAAGATATCGACATGATCTCCTTCACTGGATCGTCTCGTGCGGGCAAACTCATCTCCAAAGCAGCGGCCGACACGCTCAAGCGCGTCAGCCTGGAGCTGGGAGGTAAAGGCGCCAACATGATCTTTGCAGATGCCGATGACGCAGCGGTAAAGCGCGGCGTGTTGCATTGCATGAACAATACGGGCCAATCGTGTAATGCGCCCACGCGGATGCTTGTACAGCGCGAGGTCTATGACCAGGCCGTTGAGACGGCCGCCGAGGTTGCGCAATCTGTCGAAGTCGGCCCGGCAAGCGAATCTGGCAGGCATATCGGACCGGTCGTGAATGCGGTTCAGTTCGGCAAGATCCAGGATCTGATCCAGAAGGGCATCGACGAAGGCGCGCGCCTTGTTGCTGGCGGCACAGGCCGCCCAGAAGGTTTTAACCGAGGCTTCTATGTGCGGCCCACTGTGTTCGCAGATGTGAATAATGAAATGACCATCGCGCGCGAAGAGATCTTTGGGCCGGTTCTCTCCATCATCCCATTTGACGACGAAGAAGATGGCGTGGCCATTGCCAATGACACAGATTACGGCCTGACCAATTATGTCCAGACCCAAAACGGGGAACGCGCCAATCGCATGGCACGTCAGTTGCGCTCGGGCATGGTAGAGATGAACGGACAGGGCCGCGGCATGGGCTCTCCGTTTGGAGGAATGAAGCAATCTGGAAACGGGCGCGAAGGCGGCAAATGGGGCATTGAGGATTTTCTCGAAGTCAAAGCTGTTTCCGGCTGGGCGGCTGAGTAAACCCACCCATGCGCGCATTCGTTTTGCATCTGACCCGTGCACAGGCGCGCAAGGAAAATGCCCAAGAGCTTTTGATGACATGCGGCCTTCCAGGTGAGATCTGGGAGGCCGTTGATGGTCAGGCGCTGTCCGCGAGCGACTTGGATGCTTTGCGCAAGCCCGCAAGTTTTGAACCCAATTATCC
>ERZ1740067.1431-NODE-1431-length-16376-cov-4.580357_pt1 | contig 16376 bp, 17 predicted proteins | sample MGYA00581736_ERZ1740067 | MGnify/ENA primary metagenome ERZ1740067 (study PRJEB43018, sample SAMN04849236) | marine metagenome | isolation source: floating plastic debris | place: Pacific Ocean | collected 2008-08-27 | study: EMG produced TPA metagenomics... | reverse complement strand
AGAGTGCCTTTTGAAGGACCTGGTCAAGCTTCGGGATTAGGCCAAGCCCACAGCGGGCCGGGCACCTTCGGGTGTCCGGCCCTTTCTTTAGTCAATGATGGCTCTTACACTGTCCTACAGAGCAAAAACCCAGTAAATTCAAACCAGTGCCACAGGGATGTGGCGGGCGCCTCTTAATAAAGGAGGTGTGACTTTTGTGACTTTTGACGTGGGTTTTAGCTGGTGAAACTCTGAATGAGCGAACCGGCCACGAGGGACCAGCCGTCGACGAGGACGAAGAAGATGAGTTTGAAGGGTAGGGCAATCATGATTGGCGGGAGCATCATCATCCCCATGGACATGAGGACCGAGGAGACCACCAAGTCGATGACGATGAAGGGTATGAAGAGGAGGAAGCCGATTTCGAAGGCGCGGCGCAGCTCGCTGATCATGAAGGCCGGTATGAGCGTTGGCAGCGTGATATCGGCTGGCGTGGCAGGGCGCGCGGCGCCGGAGAGGTCGATGAACAGGGTTAAGTCATCTTCGCGCACATGGCGCAGCATGAAGCCTTTGAAGGGCGTCGCCATCAGGTCAAAGGCCTCGCTTGGCTCGACCTGTTCTTCGATGAGGGGTTCCAGGCCTTGCGTATAGGCCTCCTCGAAGACCGGGGCCATGACGAAGCCTGTGAGGAACAAGGCCAGAGATATCATGACTATATTCGGCGGGGATTGCTGCGTGCCCAGCGCTGAGCGCAAGAGGGATAAGACGACCACCATGCGCGTGAAGGATGTGACGGTGATGAGGATGCTTGGTGCAAGCGACAGGACGGTGAGCAACAAGATGAGCTGCACGACGCGGCCCGTCAGTGTGCCTTCTTCGCCTAGGTCGAGCGATAGTTCTTGCGCTAGCGCAGGCTCAGCCATGGCGAGCAAGGCAATGAGGGATAGGAGGGCGGCTCTAAGCATCAGTGGGCGCTTTGGTACTGGAAATAAGGAGTTCAGAGCTTTGGCTGAGGACAAGCAGATGCTCCTCGCTGCCGTTTCGAACACGGACCAGGGTTTTGCGTTGGGGCAGGCTCATTTGCTCCAGAATGGCGAGCTGCCGGTCTGCCTTGGGCGCACCAGGCGGTTGCATCAGGGCGCTGCCATAGCGGCGCAGCAGCCAAACACCGCCCCAGATGAGGGCGAGGACCAGGCCGAGCGCGGCCAGGGCTCTGAAGTAAACAAGGATGTCCATCAGGCAGCCTCGTGTGGCTCTATCAAGCTGGCGGCATACACGCGGGTCAGGATTTCCGCGATGATGGCCATGGCTTCCGTGGGAAGAGGGCTGCCTTCCTCGACCGCGCGCAGGATGTCCATCAGCGCTGGGTCTTGGCGGACTTTGACGTCTTTTTCAAAGGCAAGGGCAAGCATGAGCTCCGCGAGCGGGCCGTCAGCCTTCGCAGTGAGGCGTGCGGTCTCTGCGGTCGTGCCTTGGATGGCGGCAGCGCTGGTTTCTGTCACGGGTGTGCCCTTCTGGCTTCTTATTAACCAAAGTAAAGAGCCGGGCTTTAAAACATGGTTAATGGGACGTGACCGCCGATGCTTAAAATTTGAATTAAATCGCGTTTACCCGATTTTAAGGCGACAGGCGGACCATGCGGCCCATGGATAGCAATAGCCTCCCCATTGTTGCCGCGCTGAAGCAGCGCATGCGCTGGCTGACGGCCCGCCAGAATGTCATTGCCGAAAATGTGGCCAATGCGGATACGCCTGGCTATCGCCCGCGGCGCCTCAAAGAGCAGTCATTCAAGGATTTGCTGACCAATCAAACGGCGATGACGGGCGGCGGCGGCGCTTCCCTGAAACGCACCTCTGGTCAGCATATGCGGATTGGTGGCGGTGATATGGACCGCAGCCCACGGCAATTCAAAGCCCGGGAAGTGGCTGATGAGCGCCCCAATGGCAATGGTGTGACGCTCGAAGACGAGCTGGTCTCCATGGCGGAAACGCAGATTGAGTATCAAACCATGCTCAATGTCTATCGCAAGCACCATGCCATCCTGCGCACGGCGCTTGGGCGCCAAAAATAGAGGATTTGAGAGATGGACCTTGGCTCTTCCATGATGATTTCGACCTCTGGGATGAAAGCCCAGGGCGCGCGCATGCGTATCATTGCGGAGAATATGGCGAATTCATCGTCAATCGCGCCAAGCGAAGGCGAGGACCCGTATCGCAGGAAGGTCATCAGCTTTACCAACCAGCTTGACCGCGAGCTGGGCGTGCGGACCGTGCAAGTCGATAAGATTGCCAAGGACCGGTCAGACTTTGGCCGTCGCTATGACCCTGGTCATCCCGCTGCGGACGCCGATGGCTATGTGCGCACCACAAATGTGGAAGCTTTAGTGGAATCGAACGATATGCGCGAGGCGCAGCGGACCTATCAGGCCAATCTGTCTGCCGTGGATGCGGCCAAGACGATGATGATGCGCACGCTCGACTTGCTGCGCTAGGGAGATTAACGGATGGATATCAAAGCCATTGATGCCCTTGGGGCGTATGGAAAAACCGCTGCGCTGAAAGCTGCGGGCGGAGCGGAAGCAGCTGCGACGCCCATAACCAAAGCTGGTTTTGCCGAGATGGTGGAAGAGGGGCTGGATAACACAGTCAAAGCCACTGCCGGCATGGAGCAAACGGTTGCGCAAAACCTCAATGGCCAAGCGCAGCTTTTGGATGTTGTGACCGCTGTGACCAGCGCAGAGATGGCCGTCGAAACCGTTGTGGCTGTGCGCGATAAAGTACTCAGCGCCTATAACGACATCATCAAAATGCCGATTTAGCAGAAGGCAAATCTGGAGAAGACTAAGTGACCGGGGCTGAAGTGTTGGATGTGGGACGCGATGCGATTTCCACATTGCTTGTCGTGGCGGGGCCACCCATGGCGATTGGCCTTGGGGTGGGGCTCGTGATAGCGCTCTTCCAAACCCTCACGCAAATCCAAGAGATGACGCTCACATTCGTGCCGAAGATTATCGCTATCTTCGCCTCGTTACTGCTTTTGCTTCCCTTCATGGGCTCGGCGCTCTCGGCCATGATGCTGCGCATCAGCGCCAAAATCATCGCTGGTTAGCGGCCAGTGCTTGAAGAGCTGCTTGGCGTAAGCGCAGGCGCCTTCGTCCTCATTTTCGCCCGCGTGGGCGCGGTGCTGGTCTTGGCTCCCGCCATCGGCGAAAGCGCCATCCCCGGCAACATCCGCGCCTTGCTTGCTTTCGCCCTCACATTGGTCATCTACCCAATGGCTGCACCCGCCTATTCGCTAGACCAAACCAGCGCCTTTGGCCTCGTCGCCTTGGTAGCACAGGAAGTCCTAATTGGGCTGTTTATCGGTATCATAGGCCGCATAGCGCTCTCTGCACTCAACGTCGCAGGGACAGTCATTGCCTTTCAAAGCGGGCTTGCCGCCGCGCAGAGTTTTGACCCCAGTCAGGGCGTGCAAGGGGCGCTCGTCGCCCGGTTTCTAACCGTATTGGGCGTGACGCTCATTTTCGCAACCGGTCTGCACCACCTGCTGATTAAGGCCATCGCGCACAGCTTCACGGTGTTTCCGCCGGATGCGCCGCTCATGCTTCAGGACGCTGCACAACTCGTCATCATGCAAATTGCCCACGCCTTTGCCTTGGGCCTCCAGATTGCTGCGCCGTTCTTGGCCTATGGCATGCTATTTAACATTGGTCTTGGCATCATCGCTCGGTTGATGCCGCAGCTCCCGATCTTCTTTGTGGCGATGCCGGCCAACATCGCCGTCGGCTTCGTGCTCTTCATGTTCACACTATCCGCGATGATGCTGTGGTTCCTCCAGCGCTTTGAGGAAGCCATCATGATGTTTCTAGGGGCTGGCTGATGGCAGACGATACCGACGACAGCCAGAAGACCGAAGACCCTTCCGCCAAGAAGCTGCAGGAAGCCTATGACAAAGGCGACGCGCCGCGCAGTCAAGAGGTCAAAACTTGGTTCATGCTGCTGGCTGGCTTGGCGTTGGTGTCTATTTTCTCAGGTTCCATGGCCAGGGATGTCAAAAACGCTTTGACGGGGTTTTTGGCCCAACCGCATGCGATTGATCTCTCCGACAGCGGTGCTGCGGCAGTCTTTCGCGGTCTGACCACCGACATAGCGACAATGCTCATCCTGCCAGTCATTATCTTAGTTATCGCCGCGGTCGCCGGGTCGGTTGTGCAGGGCCACATCGTTTTCACGGCTGAAAAGATCAAACCGAAGCTGAGTAAGATTTCCCCAGCCAGCGGGCTCAAGAAACTGTTCTCCCTACAATCGGTGACAGAACTGCTCAAAAGCGTTGCCAAGCTTATCGTTGTCGGCGGTGCCTTTGGCTTCATTCTCTGGCCAGAACGCAACCGGCTAGGGTCTCTTATCACCATGTCGCCGGAGGACTTGCTTGGCCTTATCTTCGTTTTGACCGTGAAGCTCGGCATTGCAGTCGTGGCCATTATGGGTGCCGTGGCGGCTGCTGACTACAGTTTCCAGCGCTTCCAGTTCATGAAGCGCATGCGCATGTCGATTAAGGAAGTACGCGATGAGCATAAGCAATTGGAAGGCGACCCGCAGGTTAAAAGCCGTATCGCCAAGGTCCGCCAAGAGCGCTCACGCCAACGCATCGCCCAAGCTGTTCCGGAGGCGGATGTCATCATCACCAACCCAACTCACTATGCCGTCGCGCTGAAATATGAGCATGGCAAAATGCAGGTGCCGGTCTTGTTGGCCAAAGGGGTGGATCACCTTGCAGCCCGTATCCGGGAGATTGCAGGCGAGCATGAGATACCAATCCTCGAAAACCCACCGTTAGCGCGGTCCCTCTATGCGACTGTAGAGATTGATGAAGAAATCCAGCCTGAACACTATAAGGCCGTTGCTAAAGTGGTGAGTTATCTGCTGGCTTTGAGAAAAAATGCATCGACGGCGCGATACACGCCGTAAGCGAGGGGAGCGTTAAGCTTTTGGCAAGACGCAGGCCCGTAAGGACTTTATAGTTAACCAAATTTGAACAAGGGTGGCTGCGCAGCGATGCTCATGGATGATACAGCGAAGACTTTGCCGAAGGTGGCAATGACGCTGGATGGCGATTTAAAATCTGAAAGCGTCGCAAAATTTGCGTCTTCGCCGGGCTCTCAAGGCCCATTAACTGCAGCCCAACATATTCTTCCGCTTTGGTTGCAGACCACCTTGCCGTTTTTGTGTATTGCACTCGCCATTGGCGTGCTTGGCTTTGCCACGAAAAACTGGATTGTCGCCGGCATTACCGGGGCCGCCGGATTTATAGCATTGAGCACTTTTTTCGGGTTCGCTGGCTATGCGCGCATCCGCGGTCAAAGCTCCTTGAAAAAAGACCTGCTCATCGCTGCAGTGGAAGCCAAAACCAGACCTGTGGCGATTACTGACCTAAATGGCGCATTGGTCTGCGCAAACTCAGCCTATGGGCGTCTCTTGGGCGGCTTTCCGTCTCCAAATTCATTGCCGCAATCGGACGAGGAGCGCGCTGCGCTGCTCGATGCCAGTCGGTCGGCACGGGTCTGTGGCCGCGGAACAGCCCGTATTGAGCGGCAGATTTCTGGAGGTGCGCAGCCTTTGGATATCACCGTCAGGCGTTCAAAGCAGATTGAAAATTATCTCGTCTGGGATGTCGAAGGCGCTGGCCTTGAAGCACAAATTCAGCGCTTTTTAGACCTCTATGACAGCGGTCTTCAACACTGGCTGCTGTCTGCGCAAGTGGGCCTGGTATTGGTTGATGGGCCTGGGCATGTGCGTCTTGTCAGCGACCAAATCAAATCCTGGCTTGGGCTCGAGGATGTCGCCCATGTGAAGCTATTGGGCGATGTTTTGGCGGCGCCATCGGGAACAACGGCGCTCTTAGATTCAGCTGGACAGGCCATTGGCGAGTTCGATGTCAAGGCCCAGCCTTTGGCTACGGGTGCTGGTGCGCCAGCTGCAGCGTCGGAAAGCGCTGCTGGAACCATCTATCTGGTCAGACAGAAAACCCAGGCAAGCCTGCGCGCCGCGCCACGTGATGATGTGGCGCAAGCTGTTTTCAATGATGCCCCCGTCGGAATGGCGGTCATTGATTCCCGTGGGGACTTCTTGCGTGTGAACAAAGTCCTTCGCCGCCTACTCGGCGCTGGTGAAAAAGCGTCGTTTGACTATTTATATGCTGCTTTTTCAGCCGAGAAAGCAGCCCATATCAAAAGCTACGTTGCCTCTGTCTGCGACGGCAAAGCGGCGCCAGACGGCATCGAAGCTAAGATTGCGCATACTGAAGATGCCGTCATTCACCTGAGTGGGCAAAGTCTTGACCAGCCGACTGGTGAAATCCTGATCTTCGTCAGCGATGCCACGGAGCAAAAGAGCTTAGAACAACAATTTGCCCAAGCGCAAAAAATGCAAGCCGTGGGTCAGTTGGCTGGCGGCATCGCGCATGACTTTAACAATATTCTGACCGCCATTATTGGCTTTTGCGATTTGCTCCTGGTGCGCCACAATGCTGGCGATCCGTCTTTTGCGGACATCATGCAAATCAAGCAGAACGCTAACCGGGCGGCTAACCTTGTGCGTCAATTGCTTGCCTTTTCTCGCCAACAAACCTTGATGCCCAAGGTGCTCGACATCACTGATGTCTTGGCGGAATTGTCCAACCTCATTCGTCGTTTGATTGGCGAGAAGATTACGCTCAACATGGTCCATGGACGCGACCTTGGCCCCATCCTTGTAGACCAAGGCCAGCTTGAGCAAGTGATCGTCAATCTGGCAGTCAATGCGCGCGATGCCATGGACTCCAGCGGTGACTTGACGATTACGACCGCCATGGCAACAGCGGATGATATCGAAAAATTAGGGCACGAGTTTATGCCCAATCAAGACTATATCCGCCTTGAGGTGTCCGATACCGGACACGGCATTGACCAGGCCAACCTGAACAAGATTTTTGAGCCGTTTTTCACCACGAAGGAAACAGGCAAGGGGACTGGCCTTGGGCTGTCGACAGTCTATGGCATCGTCAAACAGACGGGTGGTTTCATCTTTGCTGAATCAGAGCCGGGGGCCGGGGCAAAGTTCATTATCTATTTGCCTGTTCACGTGCCCGCCGAAGATGCGCAGACCGTGGAAGAGGACAGTTCAAAGGCGCCGGAGGTACCGCAAGTGGCCGATTATTGGGGCCGCGGTACCGTCATGCTGGTTGAGGATGAAGATGCTGTGCGAACCTTTGCATCTCGTGCGCTCAGTAAAAAGGGTTATCACGTCATTGTTGCCAGTTCCGGGCAAGAAGCGCTGGAACTCTTGGAAGATGGGCTCGCCATAGACCTTCTCATTACCGACGTGGTGATGCCGCAAATGGATGGCCCTGAATTGGTGCAGGAAGTGCGCCAAAAGCGTCCTGACCTCCACGTCATCTTTATCTCTGGCTATGCGCAGGACGGGATTGGCTCAGCTGGCGACCTCGATCGCATTGATTTTCTGCCCAAGCCCTTCTCGTTAACGCAGTTGGCTGAAGCTGTGAAAACAGCCATGCCGGCTGCCCCTGCTGAAGACATTTAAAGCCTTTAGAGTCTGAAAAGAACATTTGTTCTTGCCAATGAGAACAAAAAGTGTACTCTTTCAGCATTGCAGAACACGCGGTCCTGCAATAGCAAGAGGAGCACTGGCATGGCATCATCACAATTACGGGTCGTAGGACAAGACGGAATGGATAAACAGCGCGCGCTAGAAGCGGCTTTGTCTCAAATTGATCGCGCCTTTGGCAAAGGCTCGGTGATGAAGCTGGGTCAACGCGGCTCTTCCGTAGATATTGAAGCCATTTCAACAGGCTCCCTTGGGCTGGATATCGGTCTTGGGATTGGCGGTCTCCCGCGTGGCCGCATCATTGAAATTTATGGGCCTGAAAGTTCAGGTAAAACCACACTGGCTTTGCACTGTGTGGCAGAGGCCCAGAAGAGCGGCGGCGTGGCGGCTTTTGTGGATGCAGAGCATGCGCTTGATCCTGCCTATGCTAAAAAGCTGGGTGTGGATGTGGATGAGCTCCTAATTTCTCAGCCGGACACAGGCGAACAAGCGCTTGAAATTGCAGATACCTTGGTGCGCTCCGGCGCTATCGACATCCTTGTCATCGATTCTGTAGCAGCGCTTACGCCGCGCGCTGAACTTGAAGGCGAGATGGGGGACAGTCATGTGGGTCTCCAAGCCCGCTTAATGAGTCAAGCGCTTCGGAAGTTAACCGGCTCTATTTCCAAGTCGCGCTGCATGGTGATTTTCATCAATCAAATCCGCATGAAAATCGGCGTGATGTATGGAAATCCGGAGACCACGACGGGCGGAAATGCACTTAAATTTTATGCCTCTGTGCGTTTGGAAATTCGCCGCACTGGGCAAATTAAAGATAAAGATGAGATTATCGGCAACACGACCCGTGTAAAAGTCGTCAAAAACAAAGTCGCGCCGCCGTTCAGGCAGATTGAGTTCGATATCATGTATGGTGAGGGGGTCTCAAAACTGGGTGAGATTCTTGACCTCGGTGTGCGAGCAGATGTGGTGGAGAAATCTGGTTCCTGGTATTCCTATGACAGCCAACGCATTGGGCAAGGCCGGGAAAATGCGAAAAAGTTTTTGGCGGAAAACCCGGACATTGCTACATCCATTGAGCAAACCATTCGTAGATCTGCTGGATTGGTCAACGAGACGATGGTCACTGGTGAAGTCGCCGAGGACGATGAGGAATGATCCAATAAGCTTTTAGAGCATGTCCTGCGTTTTTTGGGACATGCGTAAGAGCGAAGATAAATTCAGCTTGGAGTTACGCCGCATGATACGCTAGTCATGCGGCGTTTTTGTATGCCGTTGAGGCGGTCAGGTTTTCATCGGTCGGGACTGCGTAATGCGCACTGCTGATATTCGGGACGCTTTCATTAGCTTCTTTAGGGAGAACGGTCACGACGTCGTTCCCTCTAGCCCGCTTGTGCCTCGAAACGACCCGACGTTGATGTTTACCAACGCTGGGATGGTGCAATTTAAAAATGTTTTTACAGGCGCAGAAACAAGCGATTATACGACTGCGGTGTCCTCGCAGAAATGCGTAAGGGCTGGCGGAAAACATAATGATCTGGACAATGTTGGGTACACCGCGCGCCATCACACATTTTTTGAGATGCTGGGGAATTTCTCCTTTGGAGATTATTTCAAGGAAGAGGCCATTGGCTATGCATGGCGCTTTCTGACCACAACTCTCGACCTCCCCGAAGAGAAGCTCATTATCACGGTCTATCATGAGGATGAAGAGGCGGCCTCTCTTTGGAAGAAAATCGCTGGCTTAGGCGATGACCGGATCATTCGGATCGCGACGTCTGATAATTTTTGGTCGATGGGTGATACGGGGCCATGCGGACCTTGTTCAGAGATTTTCTATGATCATGGCCCGGAGATTGCTGGCGGTCCACCGGGGTCGCCGGATGAGGATGGAGATCGGTTCATAGAGATCTGGAACCTGGTCTTTATGCAATATGACCAGATTAGCCAAGACGAGCGTCGGGGTTTGCCCAAGCCCTCTATCGATACCGGCATGGGCCTGGAGCGTATTTCAGCGATTTTACAAGGTGTACACGATAACTATGACATTGATCTGTTCCAGTCTCTCATAAGCCGCTCAGCCGCGGTGAGCGGTGCAGCGCCGACTGGCGATGCCTTGATGAGCCATAGAGTGATTGCAGATCATATCCGCTCTACATGTTTTTTAATGGCGGATGGAGTTTTGCCGTCGAATGAAGGGCGGGGCTACGTGCTGCGCCGAATTATGCGAAGGGCTATGCGCCATGCGCATTTGCTGGGCAGCAAAGATCTGCTCATGCACCAATTGGTCCCAACACTTGTTGAGGAGATGGGCGCTGCTTTTCCGGAACTGGTCCGGGCGCAAACACTGATGACCGAGACGCTTGAGCGCGAAGAAGTGCGTTTTCGCGGGCTATTAGAGCGTGGCCTTAAAATCTTAGATGAAGAATCGGCGGGATTGTCATCAGGTGATGTGTTGCCGGGCGCTGCCGCCTTTAAACTCTATGATACCTACGGTTTCCCCTTTGATTTGACAGAAGAATCGCTGCGCGCGCGGGGTATCACCGTTGATGCCACTGCTTTCCATGCCGCTATGGAGGCTCAAAAGGCGGAAGCCCGTGCCGCATGGTCAGGCTCTGGAGACTCTGCAACAGATGCCATGATCTTGAGCCTAAGGCAGAACCATCCGGCAACGGATTTCCTGGGATATGATACCGATGAAGCCATGGGACAGGTCATTGCGCTTGCTAATGATGATGGTGAAACTAGGAGCGCGAGCGCGGGCACCGATATAATCATTGTGACCAATCAGTCGCCTTTTTATGGCGAGTCTGGTGGGCAACAGGGCGACACCGGCGCGATTTTTTGGGAGGGGGGGCACGCTGTTGTCAATGATACCCAGAAAGCCGATGGATTGATTTTGCACAAGGCGTCAATCGAGGACGGCGCTTTGTCGGTCAACCATGTGGTGACACTGCGCCCAGATATCATGCGCCGCTCAAAGCTCCGTGCTAATCATTCGGCAACGCATTTGCTCCACGAGGCGCTGAGGCGTCGCTTGGGCGATCATGTGATGCAAAAGGGCTCACTTGTCGCCGAAGATCGCTTGCGCTTTGATTTTTCTCATGCTGATCCAATGACGGTCGATCAGCTCAAGCTGATCGAAGCCGATGTGAATCAGATGATCCGGCAAAACGAGCCTGTCGTTACCCGTGTGATGGAGCCAGATCGGGCGATCGAAATGGGCGCTATGGCGTTCTTTGGCGAAAAATACGGCGACGAAGTCCGCGTGCTTTTCATGGGCAAGGCCGAGGATGGCCGCAGTGGGTATTATTCGGTTGAGCTTTGCGGCGGCACGCATGTGACGCGTTTGGGCGATATTGCGCTCTTTAAGATTACCTCTGAGAGCGCTGTTTCCTCCGGCATTCGCCGGATTGAGGCTGTTACCGGGGAAGCAGCCCGACTAGCCTATCAGACGCGCGAAGATCAACTGCTCGAAGCGGCCTCGACGCTGAAGACGGCGCCGCATGATCTGGTCGAGCGTATTGCGGCGCTGCAGTCAGAGCGTAAAACACTGGAAAAGCAGCTCTCCGAAGCAAAACGCGCGCTCGCTATGGGCGGCTCCACGTCGGAACCACAAGCGGCAGATATGTACGGCGATATCGCCTTTTTTGGTCAGGTCTTGCAGGATGTGCCGGCAAAGGACCTGCGCGGGATTGCGGATGAAGCCAAGAAGCGTTTGGGTTCGGGCGTTACGCTCATCTTGTCCGTGAATGAAGGCAAAGCGGCGATTGTGGCCGGTGTCACGGATGACTTAACAGACCAAATCAGCGCTGTTGAGCTTGTCCGTCTGGCATCTCAACAAGTTGGCGGCAAAGGCGGCGGTGGTCGTCCTGACATGGCGCAAGCTGGCGGACCCGATGGCGCCGCCGCACAACAGGCTTTATCTGCCATCAAGGCATATTTGGCTGCGCAAGCCGACGCTGCTTAATCAGACGTCGTTTCCACCCGAGAGCTGCGCTCTAGCGTGCGATGCACCGGACATTTGTTCGCAATTTCCAAGAGTTTTGCCTTTTGCTCCGGCGGCACACTGTTTGGAATGGCAATATGGCGGGTAAAGACATCTGTGCCGTCCTTAGACTCATGCTCCACATCAATAGACAGAGGCGGCACGGCCCAGTCTTTCCTGCCAATGTACATTCGCATTGTAATGAGTGTGCAGGCGCCGAGCGCAGCGCGGAGCTGCTGATAGGGTGTTGGACCTAAGTCTCGACCACCCAGTGATGCGGGCTCATCAGCTTGAATTGGGTGGCCGCCGGCAAATCCATCCAGCGTATAAGGGATGCCGTCGCGCTCTTTCAGATGAACTCCAGTGCTAGCCACCTCAGTAGCGGTGGCCATAGGTGCCGGTAAATACCGCGCAGCCCAGCCTACAATCGCATCTGCCACATAATGAGCATCGGCTTTCTTCGAGAGCAAATGGTCCGCAGTGTCCAGACTGATAAAGCTTTTTGGGTGCTTCGTTGCTTTGAAAATGCGTTCGGCGTTTTCAATCCCGACAACTTGGTCGATGGGAGAGTGCAAAATCAGCAAAGCGGCGCGCAATTTGGCGGTGTCGTCTGCAATGCTTTGGGAGCGAATGTCCTCAAGAAACTGTTTTTTGATGCGGAAGGGCCGACCAACAAGCCGCACTTCCGCTTCGCCCTCTTGCTCAATTTCACGGACCCATGCGTCGAAATTATGCTCAACATGGCCCGGGTCATAGGGAGCTGCGATGGTTGCGACTGCTTTTAAAGATGGGATCTGCCAGGCTGCTTTGAGAACGGCCGCGCCTCCTAAAGAGTGGCCTATCAAGAGGTCTGGGGCGAGATCGGCATCGGCAAGCGCTGATGCGGCGCGTAAAATATCATCTACGTTGGAGGAAAAATTTGTATTGGCGAATTCGCCCTCACTGGCGCCCAGGCCTGTGAAATCAAATCGCAGCACAGCAATGCCATGATCTGTTAACCGCCGACTGATTTGGTTGGCGCCAAAAATGTCTTTCGTGCAAGTGAAGCAATGGGCAAATAAGGCTACGGCACAATGCGGCGTATCTGGCCGGTCCAGACGCGCAGCCAATGTCTCGCCACTTTTATTTTTGAAGACAAATTTTTCAGTTGGCACCCGCACGCTCCTGATAGCTTGTTTGGATGGGCGTTTCGTGGGACGCCGCTTGGTATGAACACAGGATGTAATGCGCCTCAGGCGCGAAACCAAACCGTCGCAGCACTTTTATTGGAGTTTAAATCATGGGTCAGGGACCGCTGGCAGGACTAAAGATCATAGAAATCGCAGGCATCGGCCCTGGACCCTTTTGCGCCATGATGCTTGCCGATATGGGCGCTGACGTGATCCGCGTGGATCGGGCGTCTGGCGGGCAACCGGGTGTCCAAGGAAATGCTGGCAAGGACGTTCTTAACCGCGGCCGCCGGTCGATCGCCGTTGATTTAAAATCGCCTGACGGCAAGGCGCTGCTTTTACAGCTGGTCGCACGTGCTGATGGGCTGGTTGAAGGTTTCCGCCCTGGCGTGATGGAGCGGCTTGGCTTGGGTCCGGAGGTTTGCCATCAAACCAACGCCGCGCTTGTGTATGGCCGCATGACGGGTTGGGGCCAACAGGGCCCGTGGGCGCATATGGCTGGCCATGATATCAATTATATTGCGCTAGCCGGCGCACTCCATGCATTTGGTCGCAAAGGGGAGGCGCCGACGCCGCCGATCAACATGGTGGGTGATTTTGGCGGCGGCGGTATGTTGATGGCCTTTGGGATGGTTTGCGGATTATTGAATGCAGGCCGCACGGGCCAGGGCCAGGTCATTGATGGTGCGATGATTGATGGCTCAGCGCTTCTTATGACCATGATCCACGCCTTCATGGCCATGGGGATTTGGAAAGATGAGCGCGGCGTCAACATGTTGGACACGGGCGCGCATTTTTATGATGTTTATGAAACCAGCGACGGCAAATACCTGGCGGTCGGATCAATTGAACCGCAGTTTTATGGGGAGCTCTTACGCCTCACAGGCCTGTCGGAGGATCCTGCATTTTATGCGCAGATGGACCGCGATCAATGGGACACGCTGCGTGAGCGTCTGAAGGTCGTTATCAAGACCAAGACGAGGGCGCAGTGGGAAGAGATCTTTGAGGGCAGTGATGCCTGCGTCGCGCCAGTCTTGTCGCTTTCGGAGGCGCCAGACCATCCGCACAACAAGGCGCGGGCGATGTTTATCTCCCCTGGGGGGGTTCCGCAGGCCGCGCCAGCGCCGCGCTTCTCACAAACACCTGCTGGCACGCCGACACTGCCACCAGTGCCAGGAGAGCATAGCCAGGAAATTCTTAGAGACTGGGGTGTCTCTGAGCCCGATATTACGCGCGTTTTCGAAACAGGCGCAGTTGCACAAGCGTCTTAGACTTTTACGTCTACGACGGCGCCGCCATCGACTTTCGCTGACACGTCCTTGGTTTCTGGCGCAACAGCCTGCTCTGGTTGCTTGTCAGCAGCGGCCTTGCTTTCGACCGAAGATGCGGACCCAGATGTGTTTGGTTGCAACGCAACGGTTGCGCTGGAAAGCTGGATATCCATCGATTTTCTTCTCCACGCGGCCGCGTTGCTTCTGTCAAACGCTCACCAGTGTTTTTTTGCGTGTCGGGTCTTTCAGACCAACACGATGCTTGCGGTCTTTAATCAGCTTTTGCCTTCCGCATTAACCATATTAGATTTAAGGAATGTTTAAAACCTGAAAAGTTGCGTTAGTCAGGCGAATTTGGGCGCGATCTTCTTCGTTTCAAAAGAGGCTTGGATGCTTTTGAGAAAACCTGGCAACATGGCGGCTCTATTGGTCCTTGGTTTCGCTCTCAACAGCTGCGGAAATAGTGACCTGCCGCAGCTTCCACCCGCACAGACAGCCCAATCCACAGTACCCGATGATGCAGACGCAAAAACATTAACTCGGAAGGGCAACAGGCTGTATCGGCAAGGAGAACTTGATTCAGAGTCTGAAAAGAATAGACGAGCACTGGCTTTAGAGCCAAATAACGCTACCTCCTATGCCCGAGTGGGGGACATCGCATGGCGCCGTGGAGAGCTAAATGCCGCCGCCGCGCTGTATGGAGAAGCGCTGCGGCGAGATCAAACAAACCCTGACGCATTGTTAGGGCGCGCCCGTGCCTTAGCGCTTGCGGATGAAGTCGATGCCTCGATGATCTTGGTGAATGACCTCATAAAGGCGCATGGCGCGGACTATCGATCCTTGTCGCTCAAAGGAACGCTCTTTGATCTGCAAGGTGAGCATGAGGCTGCCAAGGTGCTTTTCGGTGATGCAATCAAAGAGAGGCCAGGGGATATCACGGTGACCGTTAGCACCGCATATTCCTATGCGCTGGAAGGGGATTATCGTCAGGCTGTTGAAGTGCTGCGCCCCCTCGGTCAACGCCAAGCGACATCCTCAACAGCCCAATATGCCTTAGCCGACATCTATGCGTTATCCGGCCAGGTTGATGTGGGCGTTGAACTGCGACGCGCGGCTTCGGGCGGAACCGCCATATCGGATGCCGATCGCGTTTTCTTGAGCCGCCTGTCTGCCTTAGAGTCCGATGAACGAGCGCGCGCCCTTTATTTCCGCCAGCTGCCAAGACGGCCAGAAATGGCGCAGGCGCAGGCTCCCATAGACAAGCAGGCAGATGAGCAGATAGATGGCCAGTCGGAGCCCCAAACAGTGGCTGTCCTGGATAATGCAACTGAAGGCGCAGAGATGCCAGCAATTGAGCCTCAGCCTGTGCCAGATACCCCGCCTTCAGAGGCCCCAGCCATCACCAGCGAAACCGCGCGATATTGGGTGCAGATAGCCTCTTTTCGGTCTGTTGAGGCGCTCGAAATGGGATGGTTTAGCATCCAGCGCAAACATCCTGAGATTTCTGGCCGTTTGGAACCGCGGGTCGAGCGTTTGGCGCTGGAAGACAGAGGCACATTTCATCGTCTCTATGCAGGATTTTATGAAGATAAAGCGGCGGCGCGACAGTCTTGTTCCGCGCTACGATCAGCTGAGTTGAGTTGCGTGGTAATTGAGGGCACACGCGACACCCAAACCCTTGCACAGTTGCGGTCTGAAAACTAAGCCAAGCTCTTATGAAAACGAATTTATCCCGCGCCGGTGCGCAGCAGTGCGACACGATGGTCGATGTCAGGCGCAACATTGACAGGGTTGACGAACAGCTTGTTGCCTTGCTGGCCGAGCGGCTGGCCTATATCGAACAGGCTGGCTTTATTAAACCAGCCCGCGACACGGTTAGAGATGAAGCCCGGATCGAAGATGTGGTGGCTAAAGTGCGCGCTGCAGGTGCGCCTTTCGACCTGCCTGACAGCTACCTAGAAGATGTTTTCCGCCACTTGATCGAGTGGTCCATCGCGCATGAATTTGTTGTCTTCGATGATCGCGATTCCTAGGTAAGGTGGTCGCGCATAGCGGTAATTGAGCATGGCCCGCTTGATCGATTGCGCCCCATGACCTAGCGTTCAGCTATTGTGACAGATTTTTGCACCATTGCCCTTGATCAAGGGACAACCAGTTCCCGCGTCATGGCGTTTAGTGATGCTGGTGAGGTTATTGCGCAGTCTGGTCAGGAATTCCCGCAATACTTCCCCCAACCAGGCTGGGTAGAGCACAATGCGGACGAAATCTTTGATAGTGTCTGTGCCTCACTCTCGTCCGTTCTTGAGAGTCTTGGTCACCACACGCCATGCGCCGTCGGTCTGACCTATCAGCGTGAAACTGTCGTTCTTTG